>Ga0209061_1000281_pt1 | contig 150939 bp, 147 predicted proteins | sample Coa_R1_10_FD_187157 | JGI IMG/M metagenome (GOLD analysis project Ga0209061, IMG submission 187157) | Surface soil microbial communities from Centralia Pennsylvania, which are recovering from an underground coalmine fire - Coalmine... | ecosystem: Environmental > Terrestrial > Soil >... | reverse complement strand
GGTCCGCACCGACCCCGCCTCGTTGATCGACCCCCGGGAGGCGGAGAAGCAGATCCGCGAGCTCCTGCCGCCCGAAGCGGAGATCACCCAGCTCTTCTTCGAGCCCGAGACCGGTGAGGTCACGATCGAGGCCTCCAACCCGGGGGCCGCCATCGGCCGCGGCGGGTCGGTCCTCAATGACCTCAAGCGGAAGATCGGCTGGGTCCCGACGGTGGTGCGGACCCCTCCCATCCCCTCCAAGACGGTCGAGGAGGTGCGGACCCACCTGCGGAACGTCTTCGACGACCGCCGGTCGTTCCTCAAGAAGGTCGGGGTCCGGATCGCCCGGGAGCCGTCCCCCGAGCGGATCTGGGCCCGGAACACCGCCCTCGGCGGGTACCGGGAAGTCGGCCGCAGCGCCCACCTGCTGATGACCCAGAATTCCAAGGTCCTGATCGACTGCGGGATCGACCCCGGCTCCGATCGGACCCCGTACTTCAACGCCCCCGAGCTCCTGCCCCTCGACTCCCTTGACGCCGTCGTCGTGACCCATGCCCACCTCGACCACTGCGGGCTGGTCCCGGTGCTCCTCAAGTACGGCTACAAGGGGCCGATCTACTGTACCGCCCCGACCCGCGACCTCATGACGCTCATGCTGCTCGACGCGATCAAGGTCGTCAACGCCGAGGCCCGCAAGGCGCTCTACGACTCGGCCCACGTGCGGGATCTCGTGACCCGGACCATCCCGCTGCGGTGGGGCGAGACGACCGACATCGCCCCGGATATCCGGCTCACGCTCCACAACGCGGGCCACATCCTGGGCTCGTCGATCTGCCACTTCCACCTCGGGGACGGCGACCACAACCTGGCCTATTCGGGCGACATCAAGTTCGAGAAGAGCTGGCTCTTCAACCCGGCCACCAACCGGTTCCCCCGGCTCGAGACTCTCGTCCTGGAGTCAACCTACGGCGGCTTCCGCGACGTCCAGCCGAGCCGCCAGCAGGCCATGGTCCAGTTCACCGCCCTCACCAATCGGGTCCTCCAGCGGGGGGGCAAGCTGATCATCCCGGTCTTCGCGGTCGGGCGGTCGCAGGAGGTGATGCTGGCACTCGAGGATCTGATGCGACGGGGGGAGATCCCGCGGGTCCCGGTCTATCTGGACGGGATGATCTTCGAGGCCACCGCGATCCACACCGCCTATCCGGAGTTCCTGAACAGCCAGCTACGAACCCAGATCTTCCAGCAGGGGGACAACCCGTTTTTGGCCGACATCTTCCACCGGGTCGACTCCTCCCAGATGCGCTACAACCTGCTCGATGGTAAGGAGCCGTGCATCGTGCTCGCCACCTCCGGGATGATGAGCGGCGGGCCGGTGATGGAGTACTTCCGGGCCTGGGCCCCCGACGAAAAGTGCGCGCTCGTCTTCGTCGGCTACCAGGCGGAGGGGACCTTCGGCCGCCGGTTGCGGCACGGGCTCTCGGAGGCGACCTTCATGGACGGCAGCCGGACGGTCAGTGTGCCGGTCCGGCTGGAGGTGGCCGTCGTCGAGGGGTTCTCCGGCCACTCGGACCGGGTCCAGCTCATGAACTTCGTCGCGTCGATGGAGCCCCGGCCCCAGCGGGTCATCCTGAACCACGGCGAGGAGTCGAAGAGCATCGACCTGGCCACCGGCCTTCACAAGCGGTTCAACGTCGACAGTCGGGTCCCCTTCAATCTCGAGTCGATCCGTCTGGTCTAGGCGACGGCGCGTCGTCGCGCTCGAACTCCTCGAGCCGCCACTCCCCGAAGCCCCGGCCCCCCGAGAGCCGGCGGCGCGCGGTGGCGAGCCCGGTCCATCGGAGCCCGGGGGGCAGCGTCCCCTCGTTCAGTTGACGCAGACGCTCCCGGAGCCGGCGCCGCGGCCGCTCGAAGAGATCGTTCGAGGGGGTCGCCGGCCAGGCTTCGGGTTCCCGGAGCACCCGGACCTCCGTCCCTTGGATCCACCAGACCCCGACCCGGTGCGCGAGCCCCTCCCGAGTCTGCTCGACCAGACGCTCGGCCCCGCGAAGGGTTCCGACGGCGACGCAGCCCCAGTCCCCCCACGCGCGCCGTTGCAACGCCTGGGCGAGGACGTGCGCCGGGCTATGGGCCTTGAGCTCGATCAAGCCCACCTCGGTCCCGCGGGTGGCGGCGAGATCGAAGTAGTCCTGCCCGTCCGGATCGATCCAGGCCCGGTAGCCTTGTCCCTCCAGGTAGCGGGCGGCGACCTGGGCCATCGCCCGTTCGGGCCCCCCGCGCGTCTCCGGAATGGTCACGGGCCCGTCCGCAGGAACCATCGGTCGATCCGGGAAAACGGGATCTCGAAGGCGATCGGTCGGCCGTGAGGACAGGTGGTGGGGGCCTCGGGTAGGGCTCGAAGCTCCGACCAGATCCGCGTCAGGGTCGCGGCCTCGATCGGGTCCCCGGCGCGAACGGCCGCATGGCAGGCGACCGTGGCGATGATCCGGTCCCGGGGATCGTCGGGGACCGTCGGGCGCCCCCCGTCCGCGAGCTCGTCGAGCAACTGGAGGAGCCACTTCGCGTCGGCCCGGTGGCCGGCCCAGATCGGGACCGCCCGCAACCGAATCTGGCGGGGGCCGAACGGATCGATGTCGAACCCGCTGGCGGCCACCTCGCCCGAATGGTCGGCCAGCGCGGCCTGCTGTCGGCCCGAAAGTTCGAGGGTCACGGGGTCGACCAACTGCTGTCGGGCGGCGGAGAGCGACCGTCGGATCGACTCGAAGACCAGCCGTTCGCTCGCCGCGTGTTGGTCGATGAGCAAAAGCCCGTCGGGGCTTTCGGCGATCCAGTACAGGGCCCGGAGCGAGCCTCGAAGTTCGAGGGGGGCCGACGGTTGGAGGGGAAGGAGAGGGCGGGGCGACGGCGCACCGAAAAGTGGGGGGGCGGTCGGGCGAAGCGGCAGCAGGGTGGAGGCCGGACCTTCGCCCGCCCGCGCCGGGAGGGGTCCCGCGCGCGGCGGCCCCGCGCCCCCTCGATCCAGGAGGGTGGCCGGTCGGGGGGCCCTAAGCAGCGCCGCCCGGATCTCCCGCCTCAGCCGGTCGTCCAGCTCCCGCTCCTCGGCGATACGGATCTCCCGCTTCGTCGGATGCACGTTGACGTCGATCCGGTCCTCCGGAAGGGTCAGATGGAGGAGGCCGACGGGGAATCGCGTCCGGGGCATGAGTCCCTCGAACGCCGCCCGGACCGCCGCGCTCAGGGGGCGGGACTGGATGGGCCGCCCGTTGACGGCCAGGTACAGCCGTCGGGAGGTCGGCGCCGCCAGGACCGGTCGGCCGAGCACGGCCGTCCATCGGCCCCCGCCGGGAAGATCAAGGTCCAATCGGAACGACTGCTCGGTGAACGACGGGCCGAGGACCGCCCCCGCGGCCGTCTCCCATCGATCGGTCGCCGGGTAGCTCACGCTGGGGCGTCCGTCGATCTCCAGTTCGAGGGCCACGGAGGGTCGGGCCAGGTAGGCCCGCTCGAGGGTCGCGACCACCTCGATCTGCTCGGCGGCCGGGGCGTGGAGGAACTTGCGCCGGGCCGGGGTGTGGGCGAACAGATCGTGGACTTCGACCGTCGTGCCGACGGCCCGGGCCTCGACCCCCGTGGTCGTCGGCCCCCCGGCCTCGATCTCGATCCAGGATGCCAGCGCCGCCTCGGGCGGGCGGGAGACCAGGCGCAACCGCGCCACCGAGGCGATCGAGGCGAGGGCCTCCCCCCGGAAGCCCAGGGTCCGGATCGAGTCGATCGGTCCTTGCGGAGCCAGCTTGCTGGTGGCATGCCGCTCCAGCGCGAGCGGAAGCTCCTCTGCCGGGATCCCGAACCCGTCGTCCACCACCTCGATCCGGTCGAGGCCGCCGCGTCGCAGCCGCACGACGATGCGTCGGGCTCCCGCGTCTACGGCATTCTCGACCAGCTCCTTGACGACCGAGGCCGGCCGCTCCACCACCTCGCCGGCCGCGATCCGGTCGATGGTCGCGCGATCGAGGCGCCGGATGGGGGAACGGACCCTCGTAGCGGTCATGGCGCATGCCCCGGAGGTCGCGCCCGGAGATCCCGCTGACGGTCCCGGAGCCAGGCGAGCGCCTCTTCAGGGGTCAGCGTGGCCAGATCGAGGGAGCGAAGCTCCTCGGCCAGGGTCTCGGAATGCGTGGAGACCCGGGGGTCGGGGAGGAGGATGGCCTGGGTGTAGCGGACCGGCCGACTTCGGCCCGGCCCGGTCGGGAGCCCTGATCCCGGCTCCTCCAGCCGGTCCAGCAGCCGCTGCGCCTCGCGAAGCACGGCCGGGGGGACCCCGGCGAGGCGGGCGACGTGGAGCCCGAAGCTCCGGTCGGTGCTCCCCGGGACGACCCGGTGGAGGAAGACGATCCCCTCGGGTCTCTCCTGGGCGGCCAGATGGGCGTTCCGGGCCCCCTGCAGCCCCTCGACCAGCGCGGTGAGCTGGTGGTAGTGCGTCGCGACGATCGTCCGGCAGCGGATCTCCTCGGCCAGGTGTCGGATCGAGGCCCAGGCGAGGGCCAGGCCGTCGAAGGTGCTGGTGCCCCGTCCGATCTCGTCGAGGAGGACCAGCGACCGGGGACCGGCCTCCCGGAGGATCTCGGCCACCTCGAGCATCTCGACCATGAAGCTGGACTTGCCGCGGCCGATCTCGTCGGTAAACCCCATCCGGGTGAAGAGGGAGTCGACGCGTCCGATCCGGGCGTGCCGGGCCGGGACGAACGAGCCGGCCTGGGCGAGGACCACCAGGAGACCGACCTGACGCATGTAGGTCGACTTGCCCGACATGTTCGGCCCGGTGAGGACCAGCATGCGGGGGCCGGCGGCGTCGAGCTCGGTGTCGTTGGGGACGAACCGCTCCCGGAGCCCCCGGTCGAGCACCGGATGGCGGGCCTCTCGGAGGACCAGCTCGGTGGAGTCGTCGACCACCGGACGGGTATACCCCCGTTCGACCGCGAGGTGGGCGAAGGCGGCCAGGGCATCGACTTCCCCGATCTGTCGGCCGATCCGTTGAAGCTCCGGGACCGAATGGTCGAGTTCCTCCAACCATCGGTCCCAGAGCTCCGACTCGGTGGCCTGGAGCCTTTCCCTCAGCTCGCGCAGCTGGAGTTCGACCGCCTCGAGCGCATCGGTGGTGAACCGCTCCCCCTGGGCCAACGTCTGGCGGCGCCGGAAGTCGGGCGGCACCCGGGCCGCATGGGCCTTGCCGACCTCGAAGTAGTAGCCGAAGACCTGGTTGTAGCCGATCTTGAGGCTGCGGATGCCCGTCCGGCCCACCGCTTCCCGTTCGAGGCGGTCGAGGTCGGCCAACGCGGCCCGTTCCTCGCCGCGGAGCCGGTCCAGCTCCGGGGAGAATCCGGGCTTGAACCTCGAGGTCTCGGCGGAGGCCGGGCCCGGGGGATCCGGCACCGCCGCATCGAGCCGTTCGATGAGCCCGGGTGGTGGTTCAAGCCCCTCGATGAGACCATCGAGGAGCCCGCCGGGCTCCCCCCACCGGGCGCGATCGTCCCGAAGCTCCCGGAGGAGGTGGAGCGCACGCTGCAGGCTGCCGAGCTCGGCGGGCTGGATCCGTCGGCTCGCCAGGCGGGAGGCGATCCGACCCAGATCCGGGAGCCCAGAGAGCCGCCCCCTCAGGTCGACCAGGTCGGAGGGCCGATGGACCAGGCCCTCGACCGCGTCCTGGCGTCGTGCGATCGCCGCGCCGTCGGCGAGCGGGTGCTGAAGCCAGAAGGCCAGAGTCCGGTGGCCGCTCGCCGTCACCGTGGCGTCCCACCGCTCGAGCAGGGTGGGGCCGGCCGGATCGTCAGGGTTCATGGGCCGGACGATCTCGAGGTGGCGCAGGCTCTTCGCGTCGAGCAGCATGAAGGGATGGACGGTCCCCTCCTCCCGGGGCGGCGAGAGGTAGGGTACGAGCCGGGGCTGCGTCGCCTCCAGGTACGCCCGCAGCCGCCGGTCGGCCGAGGCGGCCGCGGCGCCGGGCGCCTCGGGGATCGGATCGGTCAGGGTCGGGGCCTCTTCGAGTCGGGCGAGCGGGAACTCCCGGGTCGCGGCCTCGACGAACTCGGCGGCCCGAGACGGGGGAGCCGACCAGAGAAGCTCCCGCGGTCGGAACGAGGCGAGGGCATTCATGAGCCCCGAGAGGCCGGGGGCGGCCGACACCCCGTGGTGCCATTCCCCCGTCGAGACATCGACGACCGCGTATCCCCCCACCTCCCCCTCCCAGACGGCGCAGGCGAGATAGTTGGAGTCGGGGCCCCCCAAGAGCCGATCCTCGACCAGTGTCCCTGGGGTGACCACTCGGGTCACCTCCCGCCGGACCAGCCCCTTCGCCAGCCGGGCGTCCTCGACCTGGTCGCAGAGCGCGACCTTGTAGCCCTTCCGGACGAGCCGGCCCAGGTAGGCGTCGACCGCGTGGTGGGGCACCCCGGCCATGGCGGTCCGGGCCCCCGAGGCGTCCGGAGCCCGGGCGGTCAGGACCACATCGAGTTCCTGGGAGAGCCGCCGGGCGTCTTCGCCGAAGGTCTCGTAGAAGTCGCCGACCCGGAAGAGCACCAGGTGGCCGGGATACTGGGATTTGACCCGCTCGTACTGGGCCATGAGCGGGGTTGCCGGGGCCGGTTCGGTCACCGGCCCCGTAGAGCGCTCCGCCCATAAAACGGCCGGTGGCGGCGGACGCTGAGGGGGAGATTTGAACTCCCGAGGCGAGACCGCCACCAGCTTTCAAGGCTGGCGCCTTTCCGGGCTAGGCTACCTCAGCGCGGGCCGTCCACCCCGACGACCCCGATAACTGCTCGCACGCGGGAGGACCGGATGCAGGTGCCGGGAGATTCGCCCGCGAGACGGCTCTCGGGGGGTTTCGAACCCGGGCGGTCAGCTTGGAAGGCTGACATCCTACCACTAGATTACACCTGCGCGGGAGCCCCCCGCGGCGCCCGGGCACAAACCCCCCCTCTAAGGCTTTTGGGGCCGGTCCGGGCCCGTGCGGGCAGCCTCGGGACGGCCCTTGAGGGTCAAGTCGACGAGCGCGACCCGTTCGAGGACCAGGCCCTCCCACTGCGCGGGGGGGACCGTCCGCCGATCCTCGGGGGTGATCTCGAGTCGGTCGAGCGTCGCCTCCGTCGGGGCCCTGGGGAAGACCGACGGATCGGCGACCAGCCCGAACTGGTCCAGCAGCATCGGGAGCTCCCGGGGGCGCTCGGCCGCCAGGACGAAGCCGCGGGTCGACTCGCCAATCCCGACCTTTTTCACCGCGCGGGGCAGTTGATCGTCCCCGGCCAGATAGATCAGGAACTCGGCCCCCCGGTCCCGAAGCCGGGTCTCGCCTCGGCTGCGGGCTCGGCCCAGGTGGGCCCACGCGGAGAGGAGGTGGCGTTCCCCGGCGACCGCCTCGGCATCGATCAGGGCGACCAGGGCGTCCCCGTCGCGGGCGACTTCGCGCAGCCGCCGGACAAGCTCATCGGCCGTGGGCGTACCGGACGCGCGTCGGACCGCCCCGACCGCCCGCAGCGGGCGTTCCGACTCCGGGGGTAGCGGCATGGTACTTCACTCCGACCGGATGAACCGGAGGAACTCCTCAAGGCTCCGGGGTTTTAGGGTGTAGTTTTCCGCCCGCTCCCGACCGATGGTGGAGGTCGGGGTAGGGCCGTAGTCGTGGCCGGGCAGCACGACCAGCCGGTCGTCCAGGGCGAGGACCCGGTGGAGGAGACTGTCGTACATCGCCTCGGGGTCGCTTTCGGGGAAATCGACCCGTCCGCACTCGCCGACGAAGAGGGTATCCCCGGTCGCCACGTGGTCCTCGATGAGGTAGAGGACGCTGTCGGGGGTATGGCCCGGGGTGTGGATCACCCGGACCGTGAGCGGACCGGAACGGAACTCCTCGCCGTCCTGGACCGAGACCTCCTGACCGATGGGGGCGAGGGCGTGCGCGACGACCCGGGCGCCGGTCCGGGAACGGACCTCGGCGGCCCCGGCGTGGTGGTCGGCATGCCGGTGCGTCACCAGGATGTGCCGGATCTTGAGCCGATGCCGGTCGATGCCCTCCAGGACCGGTTCGATGCCGAACGACGGATCGATCACGACCCCCTCGCCCCCGGCCCGATCGGCCACCAGATAGGTGAAGTTCTGGTAGGGGCCGATCTGGAACTGCTCGAGCAGCATGGTCGCGGGATAGGGCCTCGGTATTTGACCCCGGGCGGTCAGCCGGGGGTATCCCCGTCGGGCAGCACCTCGCGGCCGGTCGTGGCGTCGATGACGTGACGACCTCGCGGGCTCTCCACATACCAGTAGGGCACAAAGATCGTCGCCAGCGGTCCGAGCCGGATGTTGTCGGGGGCCGGGGGGATCCGCCGCTTCTCGATGACCATCGCCCCCCCGTGCTGTTCGGTATGGTCGACGGCGATGGTGTGGTGGCGTCGGATGGCCTCCCGGGCCCGGGCCTCCGCCGCTTCTACCGGGAGGACCGGGTCCAAACGGTCGTGGGGGTCGGCCAGATCGGGGGTCCAGTCCCGGTCCCCGATCTCCCAGATCTCGGCCCGCTGGGAGATCGCGTGGACCGCCACGAGGTGATCGCTGGTCGGTCCGGGTTCCCCGTGGGCCGCCGGGCTGCGGACCCGGTAAGCCCCGAGGTAGAAGGGGACCAGCCGAAGCCGGTAGCGGGCGCCGTCGATGCCGTGCATGATCTCGATCTCCCGCCGGCCGAGCCGGGGACGGACGATCGGCTCGCCGGCCGGAAAGACGGCCATCGGGACCTCGAGCGGAGCCCGGATCGACTCGGCCCCCCGGTCCGCCGGTTGCGTCCCGGGCCAGAGCAGAATCTCACCCAGTGAGGCTCCGAGGGTGCTGCGATCGATCACCTCGATCCCCCGGTCGGCGGCGAGGCTCCGGGCCACCGGCCCCGGGTCGTCCCGGTACACCGCGCTGCGATGGACGGTGTCGGCGGGAAAGAGCGGCGCGATCTCGACCGGAGACGGCAATCCCCGGAGCACGACGACGGCGCGCCGATCGCGGCCGCGCACGGCCAGAAGGCCCTCGGGTCGGGCCTGGACCTCGTAGCCGGCCGCCGACAGGATCCGTTCCAGCGGCTCCATCCATTCGCTGTCGGCCCCGGGGCTCTCCACCCCCCGGTCAAGTCGTCCGCCTTAATGCCCTTGGGGGGTCGGACCGACCACTCGGACCCCCCGGGTCGAGGACAACCTATTTACCCGAACTCTCGGTCGTCGGGGGGATGACCGAAGCGGTCACCCTCCGGGTCTTCGAGGCGTTCCAGCAGGACATCGGACTGGGGACCGCCCGGCTCGACACCCAGACCCGGCAGCGGCTCAAGGTGGGTATCGGCGACGTGATCGAAGTCCGGGGCCGGAAGCCGACCCCGGCGATTGTCAACCGCTCGGCGCCGGACGATGAGGGGAAGGGTCTCGTGCGGATCGAGGCTGTCGTACGGCGGAACGCCGGCGTCAGCATCGGGGACCGGGTCCTGGTCCAGCGGGTCGACGCCCCGATCGCCGAGACCATCACGATCGCGCCGATCTACTCGGGCTCCGCCAAGATGGACATCGGCGCCGGGCTCGAGACCTTCGTCCACAAGGCGCTCGCCCGGCGCCCGTTCATCCGGGGCGATGTCTTCGTGATCCCGGGGATCTTCCTCATGGGCGGCTCGCTGCCCTTCATGGTCGTCGCCACCCAGCCGAAGGGGATCGTCCAGGTGGCGCCGCGGACCCAGATCACCATCAAGCCGGAGACCGTCAACGAATCGGAGGTCACCGCACCTCGGGTCTCCTACGAGGATATCGGCGGCCTCAAGGAGAAGCTCGGGCGGGTCCGTGAGATGATCGAGCTCCCGCTCAAGCACCCGGAGCTGTTCGACCGACTGGCGATCTCCCCGCCCAAGGGGGTGCTGCTCTACGGGCCGCCGGGGACCGGGAAGACGATGATCGCCAAGGCGGTCGCCAACGAGGCGGGGGCGCATTTCATCGGCATCCAGGGGCCTGAGATCATTTCGAAGTACTACGGGGAGAGCGAAAAGGAGCTCCGGGAAAAGTTCGAGGAGGCCGAAAAGAACGCCCCCAGCGTCATCTTCATCGACGAACTCGATTCGATCGCCCCCCGCCGGGACGAGGTGGTCGGGGAGGTCGAGCGGCGGGTCGTCGCCCAGCTGCTCACCCTCATGGACGGCCTCTCGGGTCGGGGCAACGTGATCGTGATCGGCGCCACGAACCGGGAGGAGGCCATCGACCCCGCCCTTCGGCGGCCGGGCCGGTTCGACCGGGAGATCGAGATCGGGGTGCCGACCCAGGCCGGCCGGCTCGAGATCCTGCAGATCCACACCCGGGGGATGCCGATCGAGGGGACCGAACGGGAGCGGGAGAAGACGATCCGCGACCTGGCGGCCCTGAGCCACGGATTCGTGGGCGCCGATCTCTCGGCGCTCGCCCGGGAGGCGGCGATGCGCGCCCTGCGCCGCTACCTGCCCGAGATCGACTTCGACCAGCCGATCCCGCTCGCCCTCTTGGAGCGGATGAAGGTGACCGACCGGGACTTCCGGGAGGCCCTGAAGCAGATCGAACCGTCCAGCCTCCGGGATGTCACTGTCGAGGTCCCCTCCACGCGGTGGGAGGAGGTCGGCGGGGTCGGCCGGGTCCGCCGGGTCCTCGAGGAGTCCGTCGAGCTTCCGTTCAAGAATCCGCAGGTCTACCGGCACCTCGGCATCGAACCCCCGCGCGGCATCCTGCTCTACGGCCCCCCCGGGGTCGGGAAGACTCTGCTCGCCAAGGCGGCCGCGACCGAGAGCCAGGCGAACTTCATCTCGGTCAAGGGTCCCGAGGTCATGAGCAAATGGGTCGGGGACAGCGAGAAGGCGGTCCGGATGATCTTCAAGAAGGCCCGCCAGGCCTCCCCGGCGATCGTCTTCATCGACGAGATCGACTCGATCGCGCCGCGTCGGGGCCTCCAGACCTCCAGCGGGGTCACCGAGCGGATCGTCAACCAGCTGCTCACCTCGATCGACGGTCTGGAGTCGCTCGAGCGGGTCCTGGTCCTGGCGGCCACCAACCGACCCGACATCCTCGACGAGGCCCTGCTGCGGACCGGCCGTTTCGACCGGCTCCTCTACGTCGAGCCTCCGAACGCGGACGGTCGGCTCGAAATCCTCCGGGTCCATACCCGGAAGATGCCGCTCTCCCCGGAGGTCAACCTGGCCGAGATCGCCGCCCGCTCCGCCGGATACGTCGGAAGCGACCTCGCCGCCCTCTGCCGGGAGGCCGGCCTCACCGCGATCCGGGAAAACCAGCGGGCGTCGGTGATCACCCCCGCTCACTTCGAGGAGGCGATGCGGCAGATCCATGCCTCCTGCGACGCGGAGAGCCTCAAGTTCTACGAGGAGTTCGCCAAGCAGGCGACCCGGGACCGGGCCGCGCGACGAAGGGAGAGCCCGGTCGAGGGCATCTATCGATAGACCGGCCTTCGGCGGGCTTTCCGAGCGCGTTTCCCGGGCAAGCTATAAGTAGAGGGGCAAGGTTCGGCGCCGAGCCCGCCGATAGGCGGGACGCCAAAGAGGAGACGTGAAACAGTTGGGTAGACAGGGTCCGCAAGCCATTCTCTGGCTCGTGGTGGCGGTGGTGCTGGTTTCGTCGCTGGCCGCCTTCACCGGAACTGTGGGCGCGTCCTCATCGTCGGGGTACCGGCTGGTGGGATACGCCGAGCAGCCCGGTGGAGTCGCTCCGGTTCCGGCCGGGGTCACCGTGTACCTGGCGTCCCAGACCTCCCCGGCCACGGTCTACTCGACCACGACGACCGCCGGCGGTCAGTTTGTCTTCACCTCCGCGAACACCGCGGGCAATCTCGGCCCCGGCTGGTGGGGCGTCTGGACTCCGATCCGGACCAATGTGAGCCTGAGCGGGTGCAGCCCCTGCGCCGTGCTCTCTAATGCCACTCCAATCTACAGCTATCAGAGCGCGGCCAACCTTTCAAGCACCTCGAACCAGGTCACGATCCCGAATGTGGCGATCCTGCCCTACAATGCCACGCTCTCGGGAACCGCCTATTCCGGGAACCAGGTCGCCGGCGGGGCCCTCCTCCAGCTCCTGGCGCCGAACTACAATGACGTCGTGCTGAACCAGGTCCGCACCAACGCAACCACCGGGGCGTTTTCCTTCGCGGTCCCGTACGGCAGCTGGGTCCTCCGGACCACCCTGACGGGCCCCACGAATTACTATAACACCACCGCCATCACGGTTCAATCCCCCTCGGTCACCGTCAATCCCGTCGTTCAGCGGTACATGATCACGGGGTTCATGAACATCGCCGGAACCTCGACCCATGTCCCGACCCCCGGGAACGTGACGCTCTACGATCCGATCAACAACTACATCTACAGCTTCCCAACCCCTCCGGGCGGCTTCTACTCCGTACCGACCTACCCCCAGGGATTCAGCTTCGGGACCTCCGGGAGCCAACCGTTCGTGGTCATCCTCTCCGCGGTCGGCTACCAGACCACCAGCTATGCGGTCAACGTCACCGCCAACACGGCGCTGTTCCGGAACGTCAACATGGTCCCGCTGGCCAATGCCAACCGGGCCTACTACCAGACCACGATCGACCTGACCGGGTTTAACCCCCTCAAGGGGAACGGGACCACGAATGTCTCGACCGTGGCCCTGCTGGGCAACCAGACGGTCCTCCCGTGGCTGGGGAACAGTTCGGTCGGCCAGCTCTGGGCCCAGCTGGGCCTCGACTTCAACCACTCGTTGGCCCTCTCCGCGAACCAGCTGCCGGACTTCTATCACATGTTGTCGGCGCTGGGGCCGTTCTTCCCGGCCCAGCAGGCCGGCCTCTCGATCAATGGAACGGGTTTTGTTCAGTCGGCCCCGCCCACCCAGAACACCATCACCAACGACTCCAGCTGCGTGACGGTGTGCGGCCTCAACTCGCCCGCCTACATCACCTACGCTTGGACGGGCCAGTACACCCTCAACGGGACCACAGCCCGAAACTCCTCCCGCTACACCATCTCCTTCACCTACCACGGGTCGGGATCGAACGTCGCGACCAACAATTACACCGTCATCCTTCCGCAGGGGTACGTCCTGGCAGCAGGAACCGCCGCCCCCGCGAACACCCGCCTGGTCCCGGTGGGCACTGGCGGGACCTGGACCGCATTCACCCTGGCGACCTCCTCGGCCGCGGCCTCGGGAACCATCACCCTCCCGATCGTCCGTTATTCGGCCCCTTCGGCCAACGTCAACGTCTCCGTCTCTAACTTCGCCTTCTCCTCGCGGAACGTGCTGAACCAGACCCACGGGAATTACACCGTGGTGGTCGGGGTCGGCCAGAGCGCCGTCTTCAGCGCGCTCAATTCGACCTATCCCGCCGCGACCAACGGGACCAAGTTCACCTGGAACTTCGGGGACAACAGTCCCACCGTCACGACCACCACCGCGACGACCAACCACACCTACACCGTGGCGACCACGGGTGCGACCCCCTACACCGGGTGGTTGAACCTGACCAGTTCGGGCGGATTGACGGCCAACGTCACCTTCCACGTCTGGGTGGTCGCCCCCGGCCAGGTCTCGGCGGGGATCGCCACCAACGCGACCGCGTCGATGATCCATCCCGGCTACATCCTGCTCAACTGGTCGACACTGCTCCAGATCAATGCCACCGCATCCACGGCGGTCACCTCACCGGGCGCCCCAGGCATTCCGGGAGTGCTCTCGGTCGCCTACTTTGTCGTGCAGAGCTCGAACAACAAGATCACCGCGAACTACTCGGTCGCGAAGGGCGCCAAGTTCGGCACCAACCTCACGGTCGCCTTTGGCCAGTCGCCTCCGCCCGGCCAGTACTTGAACAGCACGGTCATCAACGGCACCACCATCACCTTCCACGGCTGGCGGTACACGGTCAACCTGACCGTCTGGAACGGGGTCGGGGAGTCCAGCACCACCTCGCTGATCGTGCTCGTCAACGATAGCCAGAAGCCCGTCTCGAAGTTCCAGCTGCTCAACCAGGCGGGAAAGCCTGTGCCCGCGAGCGGCCTCATCGGGAGCGGAGCCAACTTCAGCGCCGTGGTCCAGCTCAACGGCGGCAACGCGACCGATCCGAACAATGGGACGATCGTCCGCTACAGCTGGAACATCACCAACCCCTCCAGCCGGACCTGGAACAACGGCAGCCGGATTCTCTTCATCAACGTCACGACCGTGAAGCCGTACCCGAAGATCGCCTTGCCGGCCGAGACGAAGCCCTACTCCATCAATCTGACCGTCTGGGATCTCAACAACAACAGCGCGAGTTCCACGCAGACGCTCAGCGTCTCGATCAACGCCACCACCTCGCCGATCATGGCGGCCAACAACCTGACGGGTCCGGTGTCTCTGACCCAGGGATCTTCGTACACCTTCTGGGTGAACGTTACGGCGGGCGGTGGGGCGAAGTCGGTGGCTCGCAACGTGACCGTCTGGTGGTACACTCTGCCCCCGAACGGAGTCGGGACGAGGGCCACGGTCGCCCGCAACAGCTCGGTCATCTTCTACAACTACACCAACGGGGTCGTCAGCCCGATCGCCTGGCGGACGCCCGTCCCCGGGGTCATCCCGGCGCTTAGCTACAACACCACGGTCCGAGCCCAGATCACCTGGAGCCCGTCGAGCTCCGGGAACTTCTACCTCTACGCCAACGTGACGGCGAGCAATGAGTATGCGGGCAGCTACGGTTCGCAGAATGTCGCAGTGCTCTCGATCTCGGTGGCTCAGAGCCCGACCAGCCTGTACCTGACCTACGGGGCGATCGCGGCGGTCGTCGTCGTCATCTTCGTGGTCATCTTCTATCTCTGGCGGCGCCGGACTCGGGGGAGTTCTTCCTCGATTGGGAGCCGCGGCAAGGGCTCGTCCACGAGCGGAGCCAAGCTGGAGAAGGGCAAGCGGGACGAGGCTTAGAACTTCCCCCCTTTAAGCCTGGTTGAACCCTTTCCGACCCCCTTTTCTTTAGGGAACCCTCGGTCTCCTCGGCCGGCCGTCGAGGGCACACGTTGACACGCGCAGCTTCGGCCCGAAGCCTTCGGAACTTGGCCTGAATTGAGTACCTCGATCCGACTCACCCTAAGGGTCCCGAGGCACCCGGCGGACCTGCCACGGGTGACCTGGGGCCCGGATTGGGAATCAGAACGACACCCTCCGGGTGGCCAGGGGTCGTGCTTTAACTGGCCCTTGGGACCCACGGGATTGGGTTCGTCCGAGCGGATCGGTTCGCACCCTCCGGACGATGACTGCCCTTTTAGATCGTATAATCGATGGCCAACGGGCGGCGGGCAGATCGCACGGGAAGGCTTGTGGAGTCAGCCTCAACAGCACTTACTCTCGACCGGCATACGCTGTAGGCCCAAAGGACGGCAAATTCCGGGGGAGCACGGCAAGGCGCGGACCGATCCACTGGGACCGGGTCCGGAGATGTCGTGCAGAGGGGGGGTAGGTCGTTCGTCCTCAGCCGTACGGACCGACCTCATCGAGGAGGTCAACGTGGGTCAGGAGCATCCGCCGGCAGCAGTACCGTTCAAGGCCAAGGGAGTCCATCACCGCCCGAGGGCTCTCTCCCCGGGCCGTGCGCTCCCGGTAGACGTCCCAGTGCTGCCCGATGACGGCACCGCAGGTGAAGCACCGGACCGGGATCATCATCGTCATGGTAGTTGCTCCCCCCTGCCTAACGGTACGACTTCTGACGGCGCTTGCGGGCCCCGCGACCCTCGGGAAGCTTCGGCAGCTTGCGTCGAGGATCGTTGACGAGCAGGGACCGGTCGTACTTCTTCAGTGACTCTGTCAGAGCGGGGTCCTTGATCCAGGCGACCAGTCCGCGGGCGATCGCAGTGCGGGCGGCCGAGGCCTGCCCCATGATTCCGCCGCCCTGAACATCCACCAGGATGTCGATGGACTTCCACCGGTCCCCCACCATCAGGAGAGGTTCGCGGATCTTCAATCGCGCGCTCTCGGGCTCGAGGATCTCCAAGGGCCGGTCATTGATCCGTACCACGCCCGTCCCCTTTCGGATACTGGCGCGGGCGGTCGCGGTCTTGCGCTTGCCGGCCGACTGGACCACAGCGGGTGCCTTCACAGCAGTTTCGCCCCCAAGAGTCGCGAGATCTCCTCGAGCGTCAGTGCGGCCTCCAGGGAGGGCCGCGGCTTCGCGCGATCGAGAGAAACAGGCGAGGCCGATCGGAGCTGGTCCGGAACGCCCATGTGGACCTCCAGCATCTCAAAGGCGGTCCGTCCATGCGATTTCCGGTGGGGCAGCATCCCTCGAACGGTCCGACGGAAAATCCGGTCAGGGTACCGGGGAAAGTGGGGTCCGCTGCGGACCGAACCCCGGGCTCGGGCCGCAGTGTAGTGCGCCAGCACCTCGGCCCGTGAGCCTGTGACGACACTCTTCTCCGCATTGACCACAATGACCCTCTGGCCCTGGAGCAGCCGCTTGGCGATCAGGCTGGCCGCCCGACCCAAGACCAAGCCGCTGGCATCAATGACCAACGGTCCCGGGGACTCCGGAAGTTCAGGCAAAGATTCGTACCCCCTTTCCCTTGGGATGAGCCTTGACCAAGTCGGAAATCGTCAGGGCCTTTCCGCCCGCCGAGTGGATCTTGTTCCGGGCCTCATTGGAGAAGGCGAAGGCGGCCACAGTGACCGGCTTGCTGAGTGAGCCTTCGGCAAGGAGTTTGCCGGGAACGACTACCGTGGAATCCGCGTCGACCAAGCGATCCAGATGGCCGACATTCACCGGGGTGGTCTGGTGACGGGCCCGCTCGAGACGATCGGCGACCGAGTCCCAGATGGGGGCGTGGTGGGATCGGGCAGCGGCGCGGAGTTCGTGAAGGGTGTGCAGAAGCACGGGATTCTGCTTGTGGACAGTTTGCCCCATAGATGGAGGGCCCTCGACAGGGGCTCCCGATATAAGCGTTGCTCGGGGTTTCGGGGCGTTCAGCGGAGATGGAGTCCCCGGCCCAAAGCCTCCGATCCCGTGGGCCGGTGGACCGGACCCTGCCAACCCCGACGAACCGAGTTACGGCCCCCGGTCGGTCAGAGTCGCCGTTGAGACACCATTGGTCGGTCGTCCGAGCGCCGAACCGGGTCGGGCCCGGGACTCCGCCCCAACTGGTCCCTTCCTCGGAACGGCTGCGCCCGCACGGGAGCACGGGGAGCTTCGGGGAGTCCGGGGCGGAGCGCACCGTCCCGAGGAGTGCGGCCGGCGTCTTCCCGTCCCAGCGAACGGTTAAATATCGTTCGACCCAAGGGGAAGCGAGGGCGACATGCGAAAGTTCGTCACCGAGCTTCGCGGCAAGACCGTGATGACCAACGACGGACAGATCCTGGGACTGATCGACAACTTCGTCGTGGACACCGCGACCGGCGGAATCGCCCATGTTTTGGTCACCCCCAGCGAAGACGTCGAGGCTCGCCTTTTCCAGAACGACAGTGCCGGGCGGCTCGTGCTCCCCTTCAAGAGCATGCGGGCCGTTAAGGATGTTGTCGTGATGGAACTTGGAAAGTAACCCCCCCTCCGCTCTCGTCTCGGTGGTCATCACCGTACGGAACGAGGCCCCCAACCTTCGGCGCCTCCTCGAGAGCCTGGTTCACCAGGAGCCCCCCTTCGAGGTGCTCATCGTCGACGCCCTGAGCCGGGACGGTACCTTCGAGATCGCGCGCGAGTTTGCCGAGCGCTATCCGGAGAGCTTCCGGGTCTGGCAGAGCCCCGGTTCGAGGGGGCAGGGCCGCAACGCCGCGGCCGTTCGGGCCCGGGGTGAGGGCCTCGCCTTCATCGACGGGGACTGCATCGCCGACTCGGCGTGGCTCGCCCGGATCCGTCAGGGGCTCGTCCGGTCGGCCGTCGTGGCCGGCCGGACCGTTCCGATGGGCTCGTCGGCCTACGGGGAGCTCGATCGCGTCGAGCTCTACGAGGACGGGAATGACGTGAGCTACCCTTCGTGCAACCTCGGATACCGGACCGAACTCTTTCGTCGGCTCGGCGGATTTGATGCCCGGTTCATCACCGCCGAAGACATCGACCTGAATCTCCGCGCCGTCCGGTCGGGGGCCCAGATCCTGTACGACCCGAGGGCGATCGTCCTCCACCGGGTGCGCCCCACCTTCCTTCGCTTCCTCTATCAGGCATTCTGGAACGGGTACGGTCGTAAGCAGCTGACCGAGAAGCACGGCACCCTATGGGGCCATTACCGGGTGCGCCGCCTCCTTCGGCATCAGCACTCCGTCTTGGCCATCTTCCGGATGGCGGCGGCCCTGCTCGGGTACCTCACCCGGGTGGCGACCGGGGGAGACCGTCGTCTGGATCGGTCGGCTCCAAGGCCGTAGGCCCCCCGACCTGCCCCGCCGAGGCGGGGGGTCGCCAGAGGGTGGCCTCGAGCGCCTCGAGCGTGAGGATGCGGTCCTCCACCACGTGGGGCCACAATTCCCGTCGATCGAGAAGGATCGACCGGAGGCCGGTCCGTGCGGCGGCGTGCACATCACTCCAGAATAGGTCCCCCACATAGGCGGTCTTGCGTCGAGGGGTGCCGAGCCTTTCGGTGGCGCTCCGGAAGGCCGCGGGGGCGGGCGGGTAGGTGGCGGCCGCGTCGTCGGCCGTCAGCAGAATCAACCGTTCATCCAATTCGGCCCGCCGCAGGATCCGCCGGGCCGTCTCCAACGGAAGCGGGGTGAGGACGCCGAGCCTCAGGCCGGCCCGACGCCAGGCTTCGAGGCGAGGCTTGACCTCGGGAAAGCTCTCGATGGGACCCGAAGGGCGGAGGAACCGGGCCACGACCGCCTCGCTCTCCTCCTTGGGCAGGGGTCGGCCCGCCAAGCCGTCCAGGGTCGACGCGAGGTGGGTCCGTAGGTCGTCCAACGTCACCGGTGGCGCCCGGCCGGTCAGGCCCGACCAGCGGCGTCGGTCCCAGGCCTTCAATGCCCGCTTGAGGACCGCCTGGGCATGCCCCGGGGCGAGCCGGAGACCGTTGGGGCGCCAGGCCCACTGCCACTGGAGCACGGTGTGGACAGGGACAAGCACATCGTCCAGATCAAAGAGGAGCCCCTCGACCGGGAGATCACCAAGTGCCGAAGGGTCCTCCGGCATAACTCAATCGCGGCCGGACTTCTGGAGTTCGAGCAGGTCCTCGGTCGAAACCTTCTCGCCCTTCTTGAGTCGGGCCAGGAAGTCTTCCTCCCGGGGAGGTTCGGCCTCCGACCAGGCCATCGGTCCCCGACCGCCCCGGGCGGCGTACAGCAGTTTCTCGATGTCGCGGACCTCCTCGATGGCAGCGATATGGCCCCGGTGGGCCTCGTCGGCCTTGCCCTTGACCTCGATCAGGCGGGCTTGGATCTCGTCGGCCTGCCGCCGGAGATCATCGACCTGTTCGTAGAGGGTCACCATCGCCTCGTGCTCCTGCTGGGCCTCGTCGGCGAACTGGCCGACCGCGGCATGGTGCCGTTCAGCCTCCTCGTGGGCCTCGTTCATCGCCTTGAGGGCCTGCTCGATCTCGGGATCCTGGCGCAGCTGGTCGTCCTGCTCCCGGATGGCGGCCTCGAGCCGCTTCATCTCCTCGATGAGCCGACGCTCGGCGTCGGGGGTGAGGGCCGTCGTCATGTGGCGGAACTCGAGCTCCTTGAGCTCCTTCCTGAGCCGCCAGACCGGAACGGCGCCGGGCCGGGGAGCGCGGGATCGCTTAAGTTCCTGGACCCGATCGCCGGCCTCCTGGAGCTTGCGGTTCCACTCCTCCCGGAGCCGCTTCTCCTCCCGAACGCTGGCGTTCAGTTCGTCCCGGCGGCGCCGGTGCTCCTGGGCCTCGGCGCTCTTCGCGCGGAGGAGCTGGAGCAGATCGGCCCGTTCGTCGGCCACCGCCCGGGCGGCGGCGTTGAGTTCATCGCGCTGGGCCCGCAGCTGGTCGGCGCGGGCGTTCGATTCGGCGTGCTTCCGCTCTAGTTCTTCGGTCGCGTCGGTCACTCGGACACCGCCGGGAAAGTTCCCATGCTTCGAGGCGGCTTTCGAGAAATGCCCTTGATATAAAGGCTTCCGCGCCGGGCGGGAGTGCCCGCCCGGCGGCCCCGCCGATTTCCGACTCCGCGTCAGGCTAATATCGGAGCCGCCCGCTCCTCGGGGTGTGGAGGAAGTCGGACGCATCTTCGGGGATGTGGGGCTCGGCCAGTTCCAGCTCTCCCTGACCCTGCCGGTCGAGCGGGGCGACTACCTGGCGGTCGAAGACGAACTGCACGGGCCGGTCCTCTGCCAGCTGGACGACCTCCATCGGAAGAGCGATCTCAACCTCGACCGCGCCCGCCAGCTGGTCCCTTCCCAGGAAGCGACGGTGCAGGAGACGCTCCTCGGGACGGCCCGGATCATCGGCTACCGGGACGGGCAGGGACTCGTCAAGCTGCCGACGATCCCGTTCCGGTCCGGCGCCCACGTCTTCCGGGCCGAGGAACCGCTCATCGCCGCGGTCCTGGGGCTGACCCACAAGCTCGACGCGGGCGCGTACGTCGGTCTCCTGCGCAACCATCGGCTGCGGGTCGAGCTGGACATCAACCAGCTGGTCCAACGGCACGTGAGCGTCCTCGCGAAGACCGGGGGCGGCAAGAGCTACCTCCTCGGGGTCCTGATCGAGGAGCTCCTGCGCCACAAGGTGACCTGCGTCATCATCGATCCCCACGGGGAGTACGGGTCACTGAGGGTCCCGGCCGAAAAGAACGGGGTCCATGCCCGGTTCGGCGTCGAGTCGCAGGGGTTCGGCCGGCAGGTCCAGGAGTACTCGCCGGATCCCACCCTGAACCCCTCCGCGAAACCGCTGACCTTTTCCCTCCGGCACATCGATCCCCGGGACCTGCTGGTCTTCATGGGCCTCACGAACGTGAAGACCTACCTCGCCCCGCTCAAGCAGATCATCGAGGCCGTCGAGGCGAGCCGCCCGGACTACACGATGAAGGATCTGGTCCGGGCGGCCGACGCCCTCGAGGGGGCGGTCGGCGACCAACTGAGGGAGCGGCTCGAGTACCTCGAGCAGACGAAGCTGCTCGCCCCGCAGGGGACCAGCCTGAACGACCTCGTCCAGAAGGGGCAGGCCACCCTGGTGAACCTCCGCGGGGTGGCCCCCGATGTCCAGGAACTGGTGGTCGCCCGGATCGCCACGACGCTCTTCGAGAACCGGAAGAAGGGCCGGATCCCCCCGCTCTTCCTGGTCATCGAGGAGGCCCATAACTTCGCCCCCCAGCAGGGCACGGCCACCTGCTCTCGGATCCTCAAGAATATCGCGAGCGAAGGGCGGAAATTCGGTCTCGGGCTGTGCGTCGTCACCCAGCGGGCCGCGCGGATCGACAAGAGCGTCCTCTCGCAGTGCAATACCCAGCTCATCCTCCAGGTGACCAACCCGCTCGACCTCAAGGCGATCGCGCAGTCGATCGAAGGGCTGACGGCCGGCATGACCGAGATGATCCAGTCGCTCCCGGTCGGCGTCGCCTTGGTGACCGGCGGGGGCTACCATACCCCGCTCTTCTGCGAAGTCCGTCCCCGGGCCACCCGGCACGGCGGGGAGAGTGTCCGGATCGTCGAGAACTGACCGACGGGCCGGGCGGCCGGCTCAGATCTGGGAGCGGAGCTTCTGGCGATCGACCCGGATCCCGGCCGGCGTGAGGCAGAGCAGGTTCTTCGCGATCCCCGCGACGTCCCCGCCGGTGTCCTTCGTGATGTTCTTGAGGTCAAGGCTCATGCGGCGGACCGCCACCGCGTCATTCGCGATCGACGTGATGTCGAGGATGACGATGTCCCCCTGGTAGGTCCACTTCGCCGCGGCGTGGACATCATCGTAGCGGAGGATCTCGGCCATCCGGACCGACGCCTTGGTGCCGGCGAACGCCTCGCCCGGGTCCTCCGTGGCTCCCAAATCGATGAAGCTGCCCTCTTCCAGGATATCCGAACTGTGGCGCCTTCGAAGCAATCCGCTCTTCCGCATCATGGAGCGACCGACCCGTCCTCGGGGGTTCGAACCCGGGGGCGCTTCTTAAGGGTATTGTTCCAAGCGGTGGTCCTCCGACCGGCCCGCGGCGGGGGGTTCCCCGGGTCGGCCGGTCGCGGGAACCGCAGGCAGAAGGTGACCCGGTAGACGTCCTCGCCGTGACGGCGGCCGACCAGGGTCGCCGACTCCTTGAGGTCGGCCCCGGCGCGCTGCTTGGCCAGCTTGGCCATCGCCCGCGCCACCAGCGTATCGGTGAAGAAGAGGTCCCAGCCCTCGGGCAGGGCCTCCCGCCAGGAGATCGCCCGCGTCCAGTCCGGCCGTCCCTCCCGGGCCACGGCGTCCCACTGCTGGGCCAGCCGCTCCCGACGCGCCTCGGCCCGCTCGTGACGGGGGCCCTCCTCGGTCCGGACCTGGATGACCGCGGTGTAGAAGTGGCCGGTCTTCCGGCTGCAGTCCACGCACGGACGCCGTTCGACGCGGACCGAGAGGGCCACGTCGGCGGTCCGCTCCTGCTCCCGGAACCGGAGGTGGACCCGCGCCCGATACTCCCGCAGGGCCGGACGGTGCGCGACCTCGGTCCACTCGATCCGGCGGATCCCGACCTCCGGGTGAACGCGCAGGAGGGGATTGAGGTCCTCGGCCGTGAGCAGCATCGGAGAGTTCTGGCGGACCCAGGTCGGTCCGACCTTCCGGGCGCCGCAGACCGGGCAGAGGATGACGGTCGGGTCGGCGACTCCCTCGACCGGGGTGGTCCGATCCGATGCGCATCGACCGCAGACTCCATCGACCAGCGGGACTCCGGTCGATCCGCAGATGACGCAGAACTCTCCGCCCGCCATCGAAGCCCCCGGCGCGATCAACGCGGGACCGTGAAGATCTCGGCGTGCGGGACCCCGCCCAGGCGGCCCGTGCCCTCCGCGGTCACGAGACCGAGCTCGAGCGCCAGGGCCAGCGTCCGCTCCCCGAGGAGGTTCGCGATCGTCGCCCGCTGGAGCGCCCAGACGATCTCCTCCCGTCCGACGGACCGGTCGCCGTAGAACTGCGGGGAGACCGCGACCGTGTGGCCCCGGTCCCCGACCGGCAACTGTCGACCGAGGAGATCGTTGTCGCAGACGGCCACGACCGTTTCGGACCGGACCCGGTGGACCCGCATCACGAATCCCTCCGTCTCCGCCATGGTAGTGCCGGCGCCGGGGGCACGGGGTCCGGCCGTTAAGAAGGCGCCGGTGCCCCGGGCGCCCTTCAGGCGAAGCGGATCAGCTGCCAGTTGTTCGGTCGGACCTCCACCAGCTCGCCCTGGCTGCGGAGCGAATGGAACAGCGACTGGAACTGGGCGGCCGTGATCCCCTCCTGCTCCGCCTGGGCCTGGGCCTCCTCCATGTGGAAGGTGCCCGAACTGCCGCTCTGCAGCCGCTGGAGGAGCGCCGTGAGCACGCTCATCCGCTCCCGTTGGGAGTGGGAGACCCCGCTGGTGACCAGATCGATATCGATCCGGCCTTCCGACGAGGAGACGCGCCGGAGGAAGTTCTCCATGATCTGGATCGCCCGCTGGGCATCTCCCGCCTCGACCGTGGGCGAGAGCCGGGCCCGCGCCGCCGCCTCACTCAGCCGGACCAGCGCCTCCAACTGCCGGGCGGTGATGGGCACCGGAGCGTTCGGCTCCTCCCCCTGCTTGCGGACGCTGACGTAGTAGTTCTCGAGCGCGAGCAGCGCCGGATCGGTCAACACGGGCCGGACGGTCTTGCGGGCGTAGGCGATGTACTTCTTGAGCAGGTCCGGGGAGAGCGGCGCGCCGGCCGTGACGGTGCCCCCGACCGAGGGCCGCGCCTCCCCGTCCCGGTGGGCCTGAAGGATCCGGGACGCCAGAAAGCGGTCCCGCTTCTCCTCGGGCCGGTCCATGATCGAGAAGATGACGTCGAACCGGGAGAGCAGGGTCGGGGGCAGATCGATCTGCTCGGCGATCGACTTGGTCGAATCGAACCGCCCCCACTTCGGGTTGGCCGCCGCCAGCACGGGACACCGGGCGTTGAGGGTGGCGGTGATCCCCGCTTTGGCGATCGAGACGGTCTGCTGTTCGAGGACCTCGTGCATCGCCGACCGGTCCTCGGCCGACATCTTGTCCAGCTCATCGATGATCGCCATGCCGCCGTCCGCGAGGACCAGCATCCCGGCCTCGAGCACCCACCGGCCCCCGGCGAAATCGTCCTTGACGGCGGCCGCCGTGAGGCCGGCCGCGGTCGCTCCCTTCCCGCTGGTGTAGATCCCCCGGGGCGCCACGTCGGTGATGTAGCGGAGCAGCTGGCTCTTCGCGACCCCCGGGTCGCCGATCAGGAGGACATTGATGTCGCCGCGGACCCGGATCCCGTCCGCGTGGTGCTTCTCGACGCCGCCGAAGAGCTGGAGGGCGATCGCCTCCTTCTCCTGCTCCATCCCCTTGATCGTCGGGGCCAGGGAGAGCACGATCTTGTCGACGATCGTGGGGTCCCCCCGGAAGCCCTGGAAGAACCGGTCCTCCTCCTCGGAGATCTCGATCTCCGCGTAGTCGACCTGCTTCGATTCGATCGAGTTCGCCAGGATCGAGAGATCGAAGGTGGTGGCCCGTCCGCTGCCGCTGCGGCCGGGCAGGTTCCTCTGGAGGCTCTTGAGGATCCCGTTCGCGACGATCCGATTGCCGGGGATCACCCGGCCGGTCAGGTCCTCGGTAAAGAGGACCGGGACTCCCTGGGGATGGGCTCCCCCCCGGAGGGTCTCGGGGCTCTCCTGGATCTCGATCCGCTGGCTGTCGACGTACGTCGAGCGTTCCGGTAGGAGCCGGAATCGGGTGCGCCCGGCCGGTTTCCCGCAGCCGCCCTGGGATTCGGGGCATTCGAGGGGCTCCCGGAGGGCCAGGGCGCCCTCCTCCTGCTCTTCGATGAACTCCTGCGAGCAGGCGGCGCACTGGAAGACCGCCTCCCGGATCTGGGGGCGGACCTCGGTCACCTTGCGGACGATCCCGTCGATCGCGACAAACCGGTTGAGGTCGGTCTCCCGGATCGACCGGATCGACCGGTGGGCCGTTACGGGGAGGCCGACAATCCTCAGCCGGAAGCCGTCGGCCTCCGGGCCGGCGATCGGCAGCAGCTCGCGCATCGCCTGCGTCCCCGCGGCGAGGAGCTCGGTGGGCCGTTCGAGGAGCAGGTCGGCGAGCGGGGTGTCGATCGAATCGATGACCCCGAAGGGCACTTCGAGGGAACGCTCCTCGGGGAACCGGTCGGCGAGCTCGAGCAGCCGGGGGCGGAAGCCCCCCTCCTCGAAGACGGCGGTCCACCGGCCGATCAGTTCGGGCGGCGTCGGTACGGCCCGCGAGACGGTGCTCATCGATCGCTCCTAGGGGTCCAGGCGCCAGCGGTCCCGGGGAAACAGTCGGGTCTCCCGGATGTTGGGGAGCCCCGTCAGGGCCTGGACGAGCCGGTCGATCCCGAGCCCCCAACCGCCGTGGGGCGGCATGCCGTAGCGGAACGGCTCCAGGTAGCCGGTGAAGCCCGAGGGGTCGAGGCCGGCGGCGGCCAGGTTGGCGAGGAGCCGCTCGATCCGGTGCTCCCGGGGACCTCCGCTCGCCACCTCGAGATGCTCGAAGTAGAGGTCGAAGTAGCCGGTCCGACGAGGGTCGTCGTCCTGCCGGCGCGCATAGAAGGTGCCCTGCTTGATCGCCGAAGGAAAGTCGGTCAGGAAGAACCAGGCACTTCCGGTCCGCTCTCGGACCGACTCGGCCAGCCGCTTCTCCTCCTCGGTCGTGAGGTCCCGCTCGGCGCCGGCCCGACCGAACTCCGCCTCGGCCTCGGAAAACGGAATCCGGGGTAGGGGCAGGGTCGGGGGGGTCAGCGTTTCCCCCCAGGGGTTGGCGATCTCGGTGAGGGTGCTGCGCGTCGACTCGATCGCCTCCCGGAGGATCCCCTCGAGGAGTTCCCGGAGCTCCTCGGCGGTCTCGATCGGAGCCACCTCGGCGTCGAGGCTGGTGAATTCGGTGATGTGGCGGACCGTGTCGGACGGTTCGGCCCGGAAGGCCGGGCCGATCTCAAAGACCCGTTCGAATCCCGCTCCCATGAGCATCTGCTTGTAGAGCTGGGGACTCTGGGCCAGGTAAGCCCGCTGTCCGAAGTAATCGACCGGGAAGAGGGTGGCTCCGCCCTCCGCTCCCTGCCGAAGGAGCTTGGGGGTCTCGACCTCGATGAACCCCCGGCGGAAGAACGCCTCGCGCCAGCCGTGGAGCAGCGCCGACCTGAGCTCAAAGACCTGCCGGACCGAAGGCTTGCGGAGGTCGAGGACCCGGTGGTTGAGCCGGGTGTCCAGCTCGACATGGACCCGGTCCACGACCCCGAGGGGAAGCGGAGTTTCGGCCCGGGTCACCACCTGGATGGCGCTCGGATGGAACTCGACCCCTTTGGCCGCCTTCGGGGAGCTCCGGCCGATTCCCTCGATCCGGACGACCGACTCCCTCGGGAGGGCTGCGAGCAGTTCGAACCACGCGGGGTCGGCAGTGCCCTTTTTCAGGATCACCTGGATCGATCCGGTGCCGTCCCGGACCAGGGCGAAGGCGACCCCCCCTAACGCCCGGTACTCCTCCAGGTGACCCTCGATCCACCCCGGGACATCGGGGTGGGCGAAAAGATCACGCGCCCGCAGGCGAGGGGGGGACAGGGGCCCGTACCTCCGATCGTTGGTGGGCAAGCGCGGCCTCGACCAGGCCCCGGTAGAGCGGGTGGGGCGCCTCGGGCCGGGAGAGGAACTCCGGGTGGAACTGAACGCCGATGAAGAACGGGTGGGACGGCAGTTCGAGCGCTTCGACCCGGCCGTCGGGGCTCCGCCCGCTCACCCGAAGGCCGGCCGCCTCGAACCGGTCGAGGTAGCCGGGATGGATTTCGTAGCGGTGGCGGTGCCGCTCCCGGATCTCGGTGCGGCCGTAGAGCTCGGCGATCCGGGATCCCGGGAGCAGGTCGATCCGTTGGGCGCCGAGACGCATGGTGGCGCCGAGGTGTTCGAGACCTTTCTGTTCCTCCAGGAGGCACACGACCGGATCCGGGGTCTCGGGATCCACCTCGGTGCTGCCGGCCCGGGCCAACCCGAGGCGGGTGCGCGCAAACTCGACCGCGGCCATCTGAAAGCCGTAGCAGACGCCCAGGAAGGGCACACCGAGGGACCGGGCCGCCCCGATCGCCAGCATCTTCCCTTCCACTCCCCTCGGGCCGAAGCCGCCGGGGACGAGAAGGCCGTCGGATCGGACGACCTGCTGGAGGAGCGCCGGATCCCGGGTCAACTCCTCCGAGTCGTACCAGGCGAGCCGGACCCCGACCCCGAGGTGGCCCTGACAGTGGTGGAACGCCTCCGAGTGGGACAGGTAGGCGTCGCGGAGCTCGGTGTACTTGCCGACCACGGCGATCTGGACCGAGCGCTCCGGGTGGTGGTAGCGCTGAAGGAACTCCGACCAGGCGGTGTAGTCCGGCGCGCGTTCGGGGAGTTCGAGCAGCTTCCTGAGGATCTCTCCCACCCCTTGGGCCTCCAGCACGAGCGGGACATCGTAGACGACCCGCTGATCCGGGACCGAGATGACCGCCTGAGGGGGCACATCGCAGAAGAGGGAGATCTTGGTCTTGATCTCCGGGGCCAGGGGCACCGGGGAACGCGCGAAGATGAGGTGGGGCCGGATGCCGATCGCCCGGAGCTCCCGGACCGAGTGCTGGGTCGGCTTGGTCTTCGATTCCCCCACCGGGCCGACGATCGGGACCAGGGTGGTGTGCACGAACGCCATCCGGTGTTCGCCAAGCTCGTAGGAGAGCTCCCGAAGCGCCTCGAGGAACGGCATCGACTCGATATCGCCGACGGTGCCCCCGACTTCGACGAGGGTGACCTCGGCGCCCTCCGACTCCGACACCTCCCGGATCACCCGCTTGATCTCGCCGGTCACATGGGGGATGATCTGGACGGTGTTGCCGAGGTAGTCGCCTCGGCGTTCCTTCTCGATCACCGTGCGGTAGATCTTGCCGGTCGTCAGGTTATGGCGACCGTTGAGCGGCTGGTCGAGGAACCGCTCGTAGTTGCCGAGGTCGAGGTCGGCCTCGGTGCCGTCGTCCAGGACGAACACCTCCCCGTGCTGGTAAGGGTTCATCGTGCCGGCGTCGACGTTGAGGTACGGGTCGATCTTGAGGATCGTAACCGAGATCCCCCGGGCCTTGAGGAGCCGGCCGAGGGAGGAGGTGGTGATGCCCTTCCCCAGGCCCGAAATCACCCCGCCGCTGACGACAATGACCTTCACCGTCCCCTCCGGAGGTCTCAGAAGGGAGTCGGACGATAAAGGCTCCGGGTTCACGTGGGGGGTGCGGCGGCCATCCGTCGCCCCACCGTCGGTCAGGGCGATGCAGATCCGTAGGTTCGCCGCCGGCCGGCCGCGTCCCGGAACGACCGTCCGAACTCCTCCAGATCCCGGAGCCTCTCCCACGGGAGCACCGGCCCATCGACACAGACATGGAGGGGGCCGAGGGCGCAGGCGTCGCACAGACCGAGGGCGCACTTCATCTGCCGCTCGACCGAACAGATCACCGGGACCTCGTGGCGGTCGGCCAGGTCGGCCACGCGCCGCATCATCACCTCCGGGCCGCAGGTCCAGAGCACGTCGTACGGTTGATCACCGAGCAACCGCTCGGCCACGGGGGTGACGAACCCCCGGGTACCCTCCGAACCGTCATCGGTGGCGACTTCGGTCCGGGCGCCCATCCGTTCGAACCGCCCCCGGAACAGGAGTTCCGAGGCCGTCACGGCCCCGAGCGCGACATCGACCGAATGGCCGGCGGCCCGAGCCGCCTCGGCGGCCGGGGCGAGGACCGCCGCTCCCGAACCGCCGGCGACGACGAGCACGCGGCCCGGGGTCAGGTCGAACGGGCGGCCGTAGGGACCCCGGATCCCGATCCGATCCCCCGGGCGGAGCCTCTGAATGGCCCGGCTGGTCGCTCCCATCGCCTTGACCGTGACCCCCCCCAGCGGGCCGTCCGGGTAGGAGAGGGACATCGGCAGTTCATCGTCCCCGGGGATCCAGACCATGACGAACTGACCCGGACGGGCCGGGGAGCTCCAGGGAAACCTCAGGGTGACGGTGGAGGGGGTCTCCTGGACCACCTCGGTGACCCGAACGATGGACCGGCTCGGGGGCGTCACCGACGCCTCCGTTGCCCGCGGACTTCCTTACCCCGGGAGGGGCGGGGCGGAGGGGGGGAGAGGTCGGGGGTCCCCGCATGGGCCCGGCCGACGGCATCCCCCCATCGGTCGATCCCGAGGGCGTCCAGGCGGGCGGCGAGGTCCCGGGCGATCGTCCCGAAGAGGGCAGCCCCCGGACCGGAGAGGGCGGTCCCGATCTGCACCGCCCGCGCTCCGGCGAGGAGGTACTCGAGGGCGTCGTCGGCCGAGCCGATCCCCCCGATCCCCACGATCGGGATCCGCACCGCTTCGAAGATCTGCCACACGCAGGCGAGCCCCACCGGCTTGATCGCCGGCCCGCTGAGACCCCCGAGCCCGTGGGCCAGGATCGGCCGGCCCAGGGTGGGGTCGATCGCCAGGGCGCGCACGGTGTTGATCGCGCTGATCGCGTGGGCTCCGCCGCGTTCGGCGGCCCGCGCCAGCCCCGCCGGGTCGGCGGTGTTCGGGGTGATCTTGGCGAGGACCGGGAGGTCGACCGCGGCCACCACGCTTCGCACGATCCGTTCCACCCGCCGAGGGTCGCTCCCGATCTCGCTGCCGTACCCCCGGGCATGGGGACAGCTCAGGTTGAGCTCCAGGGCAACCACACCGGTCGAGGCCATCCGGCGGGCGAGAGCGGCAAACTCCCGGGGGGTTGCGGCAAAGATCGAGCCGATGACCGGGGCGCCCGAGGCCCGGGCCACCTCTATCTCCGCGGGGTACTCGTCGATCCCCGGGTTCGGCAGCCCCATCGCATTGAGCAGGCCGATCGGGCCCAGCGGCTCGACGGTGGGGTTGGGGTATCCGGGCCGGGCTTGCGCACCGATCGACTTGGTCACCACCCCGCCCGCGCCGGCGGTGTAGGCGGAGGCCATCGACGCGCCGGTCTCACCCCAGAGCCCCGAGGCGAGGAGCAGGGGGTTCCGGAGCGAAACTCCTGCGAGGTCCACGGTCAGGTCGGCCACAGACGTGGGACAGGCGCCGTCCTTAAATCGGCTCGCTCCGATAGAAGGAGACCATGCACCTGGAACGGCTGACCGACGCGGCGCGGATCGCCCTGGAGCGCGCCTTCCAGATCGCGAGCGAGCGACGGCACGCCTCGGTCGAACCGGAGCACCTCCTGGCGAGCCTCTTGGCCGAGCGGGACGGCCCGGTCCCCGCGCTCCTCGAGCGTCTCGGATCGGACCCCGAACGTCTCGGGGAGGAGCTCGACCGGCGGCTCGCGAGCCTGCCGACCGCCGATCACGTGGCCCCGTCCGACCAGTACCTCTCCCGGTCGCTCTCCCAGGTGATCGAGGCGGCCGAGGCGGAGGCCCAACGCCGCAAGGACCGCTACACCAGCGTCGACCAGCTCCTGCTCGGGCTTCTCTCCGTCGCCTCTCCGGCCCGGGAATTGCTCGATTCCGCGGGGGTCCGCAAAGGCGAGCTCGAGCGCCGACTGCAGGAGATCCGCGGGGGCGACCGCCCGGTCTCGAGCCGGTCGGAGGAGTCGAAGTACCGGGCCCTGGAGAAGTATGGTCGGGACCTGACCGAGCTGGCCCGGGCCCGCAAGCTCGACCCGGTCATCGGTCGGGGCGAGGAGATTCGCCGGGTCCTCCAGATCCTCTCGCGCCGGACGAAGAACAACCCGGTCCTGATCGGGGACCCTGGGGTCGGAAAGACCGCGGTCGTCGAAGGGCTCGCGCTGCGCATCGCCCAGCAGGATGTGCCCGACACGCTGCGGGACAAGCGGATCGTCGCCCTGGACCTCGGGGCCCTTTTGGCCGGGGCCAAGTTTAGGGGCGAGTTCGAGGAGCGGCTCAAGGCGGTCGTTGAGGAGGTCGAGCGATCGGAAGGAGCGGTCATCCTCTTCATCGACGAGATCCACACGCTGGTCCACGCCGGGGCCACCGAGGGTGGGGCCCTGGACGCCTCGAACCTGCTGAAGCCGGCGCTCGCCCGCGGCGCGCTCCATTGCATCGGGGCGACGACCATCCAGGAGTACCGGAAGTACATCGAGAAGGACGCGGCGCTCGAACGACGGTTCCAACCGGTCCTCGTGGTCGAACCGACGGTCGAGGAGACGATCTCGATCCTCCGCGGCCTGCGGGAGCGCTACGAGGTCCACCACGGGGTCAAGATCCACGATTCGGCGCTCGTCGCCGCGGCGACGCTGACCGCCCGCTACCTACCGGACCGGCACCTGCCCGACAAGGCGATCGATGCGGTGGACGAGGCGGCCTCGGGCGTCCGCATGACCCTCGACTCCCGGCCCACCGAGCTCGACGAGCTCACCCGCCGCATCCGACAGCTCGAGATCGAGCGGATGGCGCTCGGTCGGGAGAAGGATGTGTCGTCCAAGGAGCGGCTCGGCCGGCTCGAGAAGGAGCTCGCGAATCTCCGGGAGTCGGAAAAGCAGCTCGCCACCCAGTGGAAGCGGGAACGGGACCGGGTCCAGGAGCTGCGACAATTGAGGGCCCGGCTCGAATCGGCCCGGACCGAGGCCGAGATGGCCGAGCGGACCGGGGATCTCGAAGCGGCCGCCCGGCTCCGGTACGGGACCGTCCCCGACCTGGAACGGCAGGTCGCCGCCGTCTCGGCCGAGGTGGAAGGGCACGCCGCCGATAGCCTGCTCAAGGAGGAGGTGGACGAGGCGGATGTGGCGGCGGTCGTCGCGAAGTGGAGCGGCGTGCCGGTGGCCCGGATGATGGAGGGCGAAACGGGGCGGCTCCTCAAGATGGAGGAGGAGCTCCGGGCCCGGGTCGTCGGCCAGGAGGAGGCGATCGAGTCGGTCGCCCGGGCCGTCCGACGGGCGCGCTCCGGGCTCGGGGACCCGAACCGGCCGACGGGCAGCTTCCTCTTCGTCGGGCCCACCGGGGTCGGGAAGACCGAACTGGCCAAGGCCCTCGCCCAGTTCCTCTTCCACTCCGAGCGGGCGATGGTCCGGATCGACATGAGCGAGTACATGGAGAAGCACACCGTCGCCCGGCTCATCGGGGCCCCGCCCGGCTACGTCGGCTACGAGGAGGGGGGCCAGCTCACCGAGGCGGTGCGGACCCGCCCGTATACGGTCGTGCTGTTCGATGAGGTGGAGAAGGCCCACCCTGAGGTCGTGAACGTCCTCCTCCAGTTGCTCGACGACGGCCGGTTGACCGACGGGCAGGGACGAACGGTCGACTTCCGCCAGACCCTGGTGATCATGACCAGCAACCTCGGCACCGATCTCCTCGCCGAGGCGCCCCCCGAGGCCGACCGCCGTCGGCTGCTCGAACCGGTCCTGCGGGCCCACTTCCGGCCGGAGTTTTTGAACCGCCTGGATGAGATCGTCATCTTCCACTCGCTGGGTCCGGAGCAGATCGCCCGGATCGTCGACCTCCAGCTGGCGCTGATCGAGTCCCGGCTCCAGCCGCGCCGGATCCGGCTGCGGGCCACCGCACCCGCCCGGAGCTGGCTCGCGACCCAAGGCTACGACCCCCAGTTCGGGGCGCGACCGCTCAAGCGCACCCTCCAGCGGCTCGTCGTCGACCCGCTCACGACCCGGCTGCTCGAGGGCAAGATCCGGGACGGCAGCGAGGTCACCCTCAACGTCCGCAACGGGGAGATCGAACTGACCGCATCGGCCCCGTCCCCCGCGGAGTGAGGCGGCGATGCCGTCGATCGTCGTGGCGTGCGTCGGGGATCCCGGCGTCGCCGCCGGGCTCGGCAAGAAGGGGACGACCTCCGATCTCACCCTCTACAACACGGTCCAGGGCGACCGTCAGTTCGTCTTCGTCGAGCCCACCCGGTTCCCGGAGAAGATGGTCGCCCTGACGACCGCGCTCGCGATGGCCCACCGGTGCCTGCTCGTCGTCCACGGCCTCACCCGCCCGATCGCCGAAACCCTCGCGACCGTCGATCTCATGGACCTCCCGACCACGATCGTGCGGGGGCCGTCGGTCGGCGACGACGAGCTCCGCCGCGCGCTCAAGGGGAGCCGGCTCGAGTCGGAGCCGTTCCTGGCCGAGGATCTGCCCCATCTGCGGGAGACGATCGGCGCCTGGGCCGCCCCCGAACGACCCGGCCCGGTCCGGGTGCCGATCGACCATGCCTTCCAGGTGAAGGGGGTCGGTGCGGTCGCCCTCGGTTTGGTCGCGCAGGGCCGGCTCGAGGCCCACGCGAAGCTCCGACTCTATCCGACCGCCCAGACGGTCGAGGTCCGATCCATCCAGGTCCACGACGTCGACCGGGCGAGCGCCGCCACCGGCGAGCGTGTCGGGGTCGCGCTCAAGGGCGTCGATGCCCGGGAGCTCGAGCGCGGCCAGATCCTCGCGCCCGAGGGGTCGCTGGTGACCACCCACCGCTGGCGCGGCCGGGATCCCCGGCCGTGCCGCTACTATCGGGGGGAGATCGCTCCCGGGGGCCGCTACCACCTGGCGGTCGGCCTCGACGCCTACCCCGTCCAGGTGGGTTCGGTGGGTGCACCGATCGAGCTCACGGTCGATCGGCGGATCTCGGCCGAACCGGGTTCGCCGGGGTACCTGCTCGACCTCTCGGCGACGGCGGGCCCACGGATCATGGGGCGGTGGACCCTGGATCCCGTGGGATCGGAGTGATCGTCGGTCCGCCCTCAGGCGAACATCGTCACCGACTCCTTCCGGAGTTCTTCCTCGCCGACGACCTTCTCGACGGCCCGCTCGAAGTCCTGCAGGGTGACCTGATCGCGTTCCTCCCGGATCGCGCCCATGCCGGCCTCGGTGCAGATCGCCTTGATGTCGGCGCCGGTGACGCCCTCGCACCGCTGGGCGAGCAGTTCGAAGTCGATCGGTTCCCGCAGCGCCATCCCCCGGGAGTGGATCCGGAAGATCTCGGCCCGACCGGCCTCTCCGGGGACCGGGATCTCGATGATCCGATCGAACCGACCGGGCCGCAGGAGCGCGTCGTCGAGGATGTCGGGCCGGTTCGTCGCAGCGATGATCTTGACGTTGGACAACGGTTCGAAGCCGTCCATTTCGGCGAGCAGCTGCATCAGGGTCCGCTGGACCTCCCGATCGCCGCTCGTCGCGACCTCGAGCCGCTTGGCGCCGATCGAGTCCACTTCGTCGATGAAGATGATCGACGGGGCCTTCTCCCGGGCCAGCTGGAAGAGCTCCCGGACGAGTCGGGCCCCCTCCCCGATGTACTTCTGGACGAGCTCGCTGCCCACCAGCCGGATGAAGGTGGCGTTGGTGTGGTGGGCGACCGCCTTGGCGATGAGGGTCTTGCCGGTGCCGGGCGGCCCGAGGAGCAGGACGCCCTTCGGGGGGTCGACCCCCACCTTGCGGTAGAGCTCGCTGCGGAGCAATGGATACTCCACCGCTTCCCGGATCTCCCGGATCTGGTCGCTGAGACCCCCGACCTCCTGGTAGGTCGCGGTCGGCTTCGCCACGATCTCGCTGGCGGAGACCATCGGGTCCACCGACGCGGGCAGGACGCCCATGACCGCCAGGGTCTGCTTGTTGAGGGCGACGCGGCTACCGACCGAAATCTTCGCCGCCTCGATCGACTCCGCGGTGTTGACGACGAAGTCGGGCCCGGTCGATGATTTGACCACGATCCGGCCGTCGGTCAGCACATCCCGGACATTCCCGACGATCAGCGGGGGATAGCGGAGGCGATCGAGCTCGGTCTTGAGCCGCTTGACCTCCCGCTGGAGCCGGAGGATCTCCGCCTCCATGTAATGCCGCTCGCTCTCGATCCGCTTGATCGCGTCGGCCAGCTGGTTGTTGCGGAGCTCCAGGAACGAGACGCGTTCCAGCCGTTCCGATTCGGTGGGCGTGACTTCCGGTTCGGTCATGGTGGGCGGGACGACACTCCCGGACAGAACCAAGGCGCCTTGGCTTATAAGTAGTCGTCAGTCCGGCGAGCGAGGAGCGATGGGGGCTACCCGAGAAGCCTGGGCGACCGCGCCGGGGCACGTCACCGGCCTCTTCCTCCCGGCAACCGACTCGCGGGATCCGCGAGGGCGGGGATCGCGAGGGGGCGGGGTGGTTCTCGACGCCGGCGCCCGGGCCGTGGCCCGCTGGACCCCGTCCGTCCGCCCCCGGCTCCGGGTCGTGGACGGCTCGGGTCGCCCGCTCCCGATCTCCCGGGAGGTGGCCGAGCGGTTGCGGGGCGGGCGTCGCGGAGCGCTCGAGGTGGTCCTGACGCACGACCTTCCCGTCGGGCAAGGGTTCGGCATGAGCGCGGCGGGCGCTCTGGCCACCGCGCTCGCCGTGGGCCGGCTCTTCGGGATCCCGAGGTCCCGCGCGATCGAAACCGCCCATCTCGCCGATCTGTTCGGGGGCGGGGGTCTCGGAGGCGTGGCGGCCATCCTGGGTGGCGGCATCGAGTTCCGCCTCCGACCGGGGATTCCCCCATGGGGGGAGATCGTCCATCGGCCCTGGACCGGCCCGGTCTGGATCGGCTGGAGCGGTCGGCCGATGCCTTCCCCTCGGGCCCTGGCCGACCGGTCGCTGCGTCGCCGGATCGAACGGGCCGCGCGGGAGCTCCCGGCCCTCCTCCAGGATCGGGACCCGGCCCGCTTGTTCGCGGCGAGCGAGCGGTTTACCGATCGGCTCGGGCTGGCCGGAAGCGCCCTCTCCCGGAAGATCGCCCGTCTGAGGAGGGCGGGCGCCTGGACCATGCAGACGATGTTCGGTCACGGGTGGCTTGCCGTTCCTCCGACCGACCGGGTCGACCGAGAGCTCCAGAAGCTTCTTCACGAGGAGGGCGGGGAGGCTCGACGGCTCCGGTGCGCCGCGAGGGGGCCTCGGGCGTCGCGATCCTCCCTAAGCCCGGCGGCCCGCCCGAGGGCGCGCGGCCCAGCCTCAGGGTTTCCCGGGCGGCCGGTGGAAGCTTAAGTACGGCCGCGCCTCCGTGAGTCGGGGGTGGCGTCCCCCGTCTGTGGCGATCCGCCGCAGTAGCTCGCCGCCCACGCGGCCAATGACGCCTGCTTCAGAGCGGAGCAGGGTCCTTGGTCGACATCGCAGCGCAGGAAATCAACCTCCTTCAGGCGGCGGTCGTGCTGCTGGGGGCCCCGTTGCTGGCGGGGGTGTACGCCCGTGCGCGGGCGTGGACCGAGTCGCGGCGCGGTCCGTCAATATTCCAGCCCTACTACGATCTGGCGAAGCTCCTCCGCAAGGAGACGCTGCTCCCGGAGGGCAGTTCGGCGTTCTTCGTGCTCGGTCCGTTCGTGGCGTTCGGGGCGTATCTCACGATCGCGGTCGTCGTGCCGGTCGTCACTCCGTACCCGCTGCCCTACGCCGGCCTCGTCGACCTCCTCGGCGGGGGGCTTTTGTTCGGATTGGCGGCGCTCGTCATCTCCCTGGCCGCGCTCGACTCGGGCAGCAACTATGCCGCCCTCGGCGCGAGCCGGGCGACGGTCTTCGGCGCATTCGGCGAACCCGTCCTGATCATGGTCTTCTTTGCGGTGGCGGTGATCACCGGGACCAACAACCCCTACGTGACGACGCAGCTTCTGGCCGGCTCGGTCTCGGCCTACCTCTCGCCGACGCACCTGCTCGCCACCGCCGCCTTCTTCCTCCTGCTGCTCGCGGAGACCGGAAAGCTCCCGGTCGAGAGCCCGGGCCATCTCGAGTTCGGCCTGATGGGCGAGGCCCAGGCCTACGAGCACTCCGGACGGCTCTACGGTCTCCTCCAGTGGAACGGCTGGTTGAAGCAGTTCCTGCTGGCGACCGTCTTCCTGAATGTCTTCGCGGCGCCGTGGGGGCTCTCCGCGAGCCCCACCCTCGTCGCCGCGCTCGCGAACACCGGCCTCCTCGCCGCCAAACTGGCCGGGCTCACCGGGTTGCTCGTCCTGGTCGAGGCTTCCTTGGCCAAGATCCGGCTCTTCAAGGTCCAGGATTTCCTGGTGATCGCCTTCTCCCTCGGCCTCCTTTCGGTCGGGGCGTGGCTCTGGCTGGGGGTGGCGTGAATGGCTGTCGGGCCGGCCCAGGCTACCCTGCTTCTGGGCGTCGCGATCCTGCTCACCGCGCTCTACCTTCAGACGGAGTCGTTCGTCGGTCCACAGATCCGGGCGATCGCCCTCCAGTCCCTCCTCCTCGGAGGGCTGCTCACCGTCCTGGCCGCGGAGCAGGGGAGCCTGGTTCTCGCGATCCTGGCCGGGCTGACCGTCGGGATCCGGGCGCTGCTCCTCCCGTACACCCTGACGCGGCAGGCGGCGGCGTTCCGGCTGCCGGAGCGGGAGCTTCGGGCCGGTCGACGGGTCCGGGGCCACGCCCTGGCGGCGGTGCTGCTGGCCGTCGTCGGCGGCGGGCTGTACCTTGAGGTCATCGGGCCGGCTTTCGGCCACCCGGACGGTGTGATCCCCTTCCTGCTCCTCCTGGAGGGGCTCCTCCTGATGGCGAGCCGTTCGAATGCCCTCGTCCGGGTCATCGCCTACCTGGAGGAGGAGAACGCCGTCGTCCTCCTGGGCGCCCTGATGGCCGCCGGATTCCCCATCCTCGTGGAGAGCGTGGTCCTGCTCGACCTCTTCGGGGTGGTCCTGACCGCCGGATTCCTCTCCCTTCACCGGACCGCGACCGGGGTGCCCGAAGAGGGCTTTGTGGAGGAGCTGACCGGATGATCGTCCCAGGGGAGACGCTGTGGCTCACGCTGATCGGTCTTCCGACCGCCTCGGCTCTCGCCGGGGCCTTCGTCCGCCCCGGGCTCGCCGAGCGGATCGCCCGGGCCGCGAGCCTCGTGACGCTCGTCGCGGCGCTCCTCCTCCTGGTCGGACCGTCCCGGGGATCGGCCGGGGGGATCCTGGGATGGGACGCGATGAGCGACCTCTTCGCGGTGCTCGTCGCCGCCCTCTACGCCCTGTCGACCTGGGACTCCGCCCGGTATCTCGGCTCGGTCCGGGCATCGGCCCTCTCCCCCTCGACCTACTACGCCCTCCTGGGCGGGTTCGCGGCCGCGATGCTGGCGACGCTGGCGGTCTCCGACCTGGCCCTCATGTGGATCGGACTCGAGGCCACGACCGTCGTGAGCGCGCTGCTCGTGATGTACGACCGTCGGCCGGCCAGTGTGGAGGCGGCCTGGCGCTACGTCCTGATCGCCTCGGGGGGCCTCGCGGTCGGGCTGTTTGCGCTCGCCCTCCTCTACGGGGAGGCCGGGAGCCTGGATGCGTTCGCGCTCGCGGCCCACCCTCCCGCCTGGACGCCGGCCCTCGCCCTGGTGGTCGCCCTGGCCCTCGTGGGCTTCGGGACCAAGGTCGGTCTCTTCCCGATGCACGCCTGGCTGCCGGACGCCCACTCGGAGGCGCCGGCGCCGGTGTCGGCCCTCCTCTCCGGGGCATTGCTCCCGACCGCGCTGTACGTCTTCCTCCGGATCTACGACCTGGTGCCGCCCACCGGCGCGCTCGGCCTCCGCGAACTGGTGGTCGGGGTTGGCGCCCTCACCGCGCTGGTGGCGGCGTTCCTGACCTTCGGCCAGCGATCGTACAAGCGGCTCTTCGCCTACTCCAGCATGGAGAACATGGGCATTGCGCTGGTCGGGATCGGGCTCGGGGGGATCGCGCTCTACGGAGCCCTCCTCCTCCTGGTCGCCCACGCGTTCGCCAAATCCTCGGCGTTCGCCTGCTCCGGAACGGCCCTCCAGACGACCGGGACCTCCCGGATCGACAGCGTCCGCGGATTCGGCCGGCGGAGTCCCCGGACCGGTGCGCTCTGGCTCCTCTCGGGGCTTGCGGTCACGGGGACACCACCCTTCGGGAGCTTCGCGGCGGAGCTCGTCATCCTCACCGGAGCCCTCGCGCAGGGCGCGTACGGGGTCGTGGCGGCCCTCGTCGTGACGCTCGGGGTCGCCTTCGCGGGGGTCAACTACCCGCTCGGTCGGATGGTCCTTTCCCGAGCCGAATCCCCGGAGCTTCCGTCGGAGGCGACGGAGAGCTGGCTCTCTACGATCGTGCCCGGAATCGCCCTGGGCGTTGCCTTGGCCGTCGGCCTCGGATCGATTCCGTACCTTACCGGCGCGCTGCGGATCGCCGCCGGCGGGGGGTTCCCATGACCCGGGCCGCCGGTTGGGGGAGGGCCTTCGGCGAACCCCCCTGGGGGGCGGACGCGTGGATCGCCTACATCGCCCCGGACCGGGGTCTCGCCCTGGTGTGCGACCCCGCCCGAAACGGAACTGCGGTGGTCGAGTCTCCCGATGCGGCGTTCTTGAGCCGGTGCAGCCCGCCCGTCGAGCCCGAACGCCCGGCACCGGGAGTAGGCCGGGACAGGGAGCCCGGGGCCCCGACAGCGGCGGGCCGCCTTCGCTTTCCCTACGGCCCGGTCACCTTCGGACTCTTCGAGGCCGGCCGGATCGATCTCCTGACCCCCGGTGAGCGGGTGGTCTCGGTCCGTCCACAGGCGGGGTACAAGCACCGGGAGATCGACCGGACGGTGGTGGGATGGCGGCCGGGGGAGGCGCTTCCCTGGATTGAACGACGGGTCGGCCCGTTTTCGGTCGCGCACGCCGACACATTCCTCTCGGCCACGGAGTCCGCCGCGGGTCGTCCGGTCCGAGAGCAGGAGCTGTGGCTCCGGGCCCTCGGGGCCGAACTCCAGCGGATCCACGTCCACCTCGGCCATATCGGCCGGAGCGTGGAAGCCGCCGGCCAGCCGGTCGCGACCGCCCAGTTCGCCGCCCTGGCCGAGGAGGCCCGACGGGCGATGGGACGCTGGGGGGGCCATCGATGGCTGTTCGGCCTGCTCGATCCGAACTATCCCTTGCGGCGGCTCGAACGGCCCGAGCTCCGACGCCTGGCCGAGGAGGTCGGGACGATCCGGCGTCGGTTCGACCGGCTCTGGGAGCTCGCCCGAGCCACCCGGATCTACATCGACCGGCTCCAGTCGACGGCGGTCCTGGACCGGGCGGCGGCGCTGGCCCTGGGTGCGGTCGGGCCGGTGGCCCGGGGGAGCGGCATCGGCTGGGACGACCGGGTGGCCGATCCGATCCCCCCCTACGACCGGCTCGATCTCCACCCGGCCGTCGAATCCGAGGGGGATGCCCTGGCCCGGATCCTGGTCCGGGTTGAAGAGATCCGGCAGAGCGCCCAACTCGTCGAGCAGATCTCCGACCGTTGGCCGGGTCCGCTGGGCGAGATTGATCCGAGACCCGCGGTCGCCCCCGGCCGGGGCTGGGCGCGTTCGGAGAGCCCGGCGGGCGACCTGGTGTACGACGTGACCCTCGGCGAGGGACGGATCACGGCGATAAATGTACGGACCGCCAGCGCGGCGAACTGGCCGGCGTTCGCCCACGCTCTGCGCGGGTCGGTCTTCACGGACTTTCACTTTGCGTGGGAGAGCTTCGGACTCTCCTTCGCCGAAACCGATGGGTGAGCCGATGGTGGGGTGGATCATCCAGGCAGTGCGGCGGGGACGGCTGACCACCCGGTTCCCCCGGGCGGCTCCGACCGAGGAGGAGCTACCTCCGACCGCCCGGCTCCCGGTCCTGACCCCGCTCCCCTCCGAGGCCTCCCGGCTTCGGGAGGCCCGCTGCCCGACGGAGGCCATCGAAGGCACGATGATCGACGACGGCCGATGCCTTCGCTGCGCCCGCTGCCTTCCCCCCGGAGCTCCGGCGCAGGGACCATGGGACGGACCGGAGCCCCGGCCCCCCCGCGGACCCGGCTCGGCCGGTTCGGGCAATGGGCCCGGGCCCGATTCGGTCTGGGCCGCACCGTTCGCCCGGTCCCTTCATGTCTTTCCGATCGACGTCGGGAGCTGCCAGGCCTGCAACCTCGAAGTCCTCGCCCTGGCCAATCCGTACTACGATGCGTCCCGGCTCGGCATCTTCTTCACCCCGACCCCCCGGCACGCCGACCTGCTGCTCGTCATGGGGGTCCCGACGGCCGCGATGGAGGAGCCGTTCCGCCGGACGTTGGAGGCGATGCCGACGCCCAAGGCGATCGTCGCGGTCGGCGCCTGCGCGGTCAGCGGGGGGCTCTTCCGTCATCTCCCCGGGCGTTGGGCGGTCGAGTCGGCCCCCGTCCCGGTGATCTACGTCCCCGGTTGCCCTCCGGCCCCGGTCCAGATCCTGGCTGCCCTCCGGCGAGCCGTCGGGACTCCCCGGGCGGAGGGGGAGCGCCGATGATCGGAGCCGGAGCCCTGGCACTGGTCGTCGGCCTCGTCCTCCTCGCCGGTGCCGCCCTTCTGGCGCGGATCCGGATCCGGCTCGCCTATGCGGGGATCGGATTCGGGGCCCTCGCCTTCGTGGGGGCCGGGCTGGTCGCGGGGCTAACCGGAACCTTCGATTGGGGCGGCTGGACCGGTCCGCTCGGGGAGTCCGAATTCCTCCGGGTCGACGCGCTATCGGCATACTTCCTCATCGTGGTCGGGATCGTCGGCGTCGCCGTCGCGATCTGGGCCCTGGGAGACGATCGGTCCGCCGGCCCTGGGCTACCGATGGGGATGGCGACCCTGCTCCTGGGGGTCGGCCTCCTCCTGGCGGCGCCGACCTCGCTCCTGTTCCTCGCCGGCTGGGAGATCATGACCCTCGGGGCGTTCGCGGGGCTGCTCCAGGGTTCCCGCCCGCGCGAGCGGGTCCTTCCCGCGGCGTACGTCTTCCTGGGGCTCGGGGAGGTCAGCGCCCTCGGCTGGATCGTCGCCTGGGGCGCTCTCCGGGCCGCCCGGGGCAGCTGGCTCCTCAGCGGGGGGCCGGTGCCGGCCGAATGGGCCGGGATCATCTTCGTCGCCGGAGCGGTCGCCGCGACCCTCAAGATGGGGGTCCTGCCGTTCCAGATCGGCGAATGGCTCCCCCTGACTCGGGCTTCGGCCCCGGCCCCGATCGCCGCACTCGTGAGCGCCGCCGTGACGGGCGTCGGCGCCTACGGGTTGCTGCGGCTCATCACCATCCTCGGGGGCGGCCCGGCGTGGTGGGGCGGGCTGCTCCTGATCGTCGGCTGCGGCTCGGCCCTGGTGGGCGCCCTCTGGGCGAGCGTGAGCGACCATCCTCAGGGGCTCCTGGCCTACAGCACCATCGAGAACAACGGCCTCATCTTGGTCGCCCTCGGGGCGTCCCTGATCGCCTCGGCGTACGGGCTTACGGTTCTCGCCGCCGTGGCGTTGTTCGCGGCGCTCTTCCAGGTGTTCGCGCACGCGTCGGCCAAGGCGGGGCTCTTCCTTTTCGCGGGATCCCTGGTCCGGGGTTCCGAGACGCCCGCGTTGGACCGCGATCGCTTCCCGACCGACCGTACCGGACGGCCGGCCCCGGGGGTCTTCCTGGCCGGGTTGAGCCTCGCGGCGGCCCCGCCGATGGCGGGGTTCGTCGGGGAGTGGATGATCCTCGAAGCGCTCTTCCAATCGTACCGGATTCCGTCCCTGGGGTACCAGATCCTCGGGATTCTGGCGGGGGCGCTCCTGGCCCTGGCGGCCGGGCTCATGGTGGTGGCGATGACCAAGTTCATCGGTTACGGGATCCTCGGGCGGGCTTTGCCGCGAACGGGCCCGGGCCGGCCCCCGGGGGTGAATGCGGCGATCCTGGGGATGGCCTCGCTCGCCGTGGCGCTGGGGATCGCCGCCCCCGGGATCTTGACCGCGCTCGCTCCGGTTGCCAGCCTTGTAGGCGGCCGGCCGCTGTCGGCCCCGGTCGTCGCCCTTCTCGGCCTTCCGAGCGGGTGGACGATTGTGTCGGGGGCCCCGTTCGGAGCGTTCACCCCGACCGCGATTCCGGTCGCCCTCGGCCTCGGGGCGCTCGTAGCGCTGGGCTACGCGGCTCTCGGCGGGTCGGCCCGGATCCGCCGCGCGCCGGTCTGGATGTCCGGGAGCCCCCCCGGGCTCATCGGCGAGGCTTACGGGTCGGTCCCGTTCTCGACCGGGCTCCGCACGATGCTGAAGGAGCTCCTGCCATCGGCGGCCGTCGTCGGCTTTGACGAGACCCGAGAGCCGCCGGGGCCGGGGATCCCCGAAGCCCTCGACCCCTTCGAACGCGGGTATGTCCAAGCGGCGGAGGCGGTCCGGGGGGTCGGGCAGGCGATCTCCCGGGGCCTGATGGTCGGACGGCTGGAGTGGTACGTCGCCTACCTTCTCCTGGCGGTCCTGGCCGCCGTGACCTACGTGGGCCTCCTGTACCACTGAAGGCCCCTCTCGGGCCGAGCGCGAACCCTCTTGAACCGACGCCCCTTGAGGCCCCGGGGATGTCGGAAGACGAAGGCGGGGCCGAGGGCGGGCGCCCCGACTGGTTCCGGCACCACGGGGACGATCTCAGCCGGCTGCTCTCCCTGAGCGATGGCGTGTTTGCCTTCGCCTTCACGCTCCTCGTCCTCCAGTTGACCGTACCGGTCATCGACACGACCGGCCAGTCGACCGGGGCGGTATCCCGGGCGCTCGCCCAGGCCCTTTGGGGCGATCTCCCGGCGATCCTGGCGTTCGCCCTCGGCGCCGTCTTCATCGGGCTCCAGTGGACCGTCCACCACCGGACCTTCCGCTACATCCGGCGCTACGACTCGCCGTTGCTCTGGCTCAACCTCGGGTTCCTCGCGACCGTCGCGATCAATCCGTTCCTCCTCGGGGTCTTCATCCGCTACCAGGAGACCTCAACGGCGGTGATGCTCTACGGCGGCGGTCAGGCGATCACGGTCGGGCTGCTGGCCCTGATCTGGTGGTACGCGACCTGGGATCGGCGGCTCGTGGACGCCTCGCTCAGCGGCCGGCTGATCGAATATTACCGGTATCGGGGCCTCATCTTCCCGGTCGCCTTCGCGATCTCGGTGGGCCTCGCCTACCTATCGGCGACGTTGGGGGAGCTGAGCTGGCTGGCCGGGTTCTTGGCCGGTGGGTGGCTCTCGCGACGCTACCGGTCCTGAGCCGCCGGGCCCGGGGTCCCGGCCCCTCCCGGCTCCCGGGTCACGTAGCGATGGAGCCGGTCGCAGATCCCGCGAAAGTACCGGGTTCCCCCCTCGGCATAGTCGGTGGCGAGGTGCTGGGAGATCTCGGCTTCGTTCCAGGCCGGGTCGACCGACGGGGTGAACATGCACGGGAAGACCAAGAACCGGGTTCCCTCCAGGGTCAGTCGGGCGCTCTCGGCCGCGCCGCAGAACGGGCAGTGCTGGCCGGTCGGGGGTGGGGACGACGGATCTTCCGGCACCGATCTCACTCCCACTCGATGGTGGCGGGCGGCTTGTCGGTCAGGTCGTACAGGACCCGGACCACGTGCGGCGTCAGCTCCCGGGTGATCCGCTCGGCGAGTCGGACGGCGAGCGGGTGCGGAAGCGCGACCGCCGACGCGGTCATCGCGTCGGTCGACTCGACGATCCGGACGACGACCGCCTCCCCCGCGATCCGGTTGTCGCCGGTCACCCCGACGGTCCGCGAAGAGAGGAGCACGGCAAAGTACTGCCACGGTGCGGGAAGGGTGCCCGCCGCCACGGCCCGCTCCACCTCCTCCTCCACGATCGCGTTGGCCCGGCGCAGATGCCGCACCCGGTCCCGGGTCACGACCCCGTTGACCCGGACGGCCAGACCCGGACCCGGGAACGGCTGCCGGTCCGACTCGGGGATCTTCAAGTACCGGGCGACCGCGCGGACCTCGTCCTTGTACAGGTCCCGGATCGGCTCCACCAGGGTGAGCCGGCTGTCGGCCGGGATGCCCCCGACATTATGGTGGGTCTTGATCGTATCGCGAAGGGCGCCGCCGCTCTCGATCCAATCCGGAGCGATGGTGCCCTGCACGAGCCGGTCGGTGCCCCGGGCCCGGGCCTCCGCCTCGAAGAGCCGAATGAACGCGGTCCCGATCCGACGGCGCTTCTCTTCGGGGTCGCTGACGCCCTCGAGGGCCGCATAGAAGCGATCCGAGCCGTCGATGACCTCAGCGCGGATTCCGGTGGCCGCGAAGATGCCCCGGACCCGTTCGACCTCGCCCTCCCGGAGAAGGCCCGTGTCCACGAACAGGGCGTCCGCGCGATCCCCGATCGCCCGATGGGTGAGGACCGCCGCGACCGTGCTATCGATTCCGCCGGAGGCGGCGACCAAGCACCGACCGGGGATCTCGGATCGCAGCCGTGCGATCGCCGACTCGCAGAATTCGGCCGGTGAGTTCATCCCGTACCCCCGAACGGCCGGGCCGGCCCGAAGGTCCGTGAAAGTACCCCGCTCCCGCCCGCCTCTGCGTTGGCCGGGTCGGGGGTCATGCCGGCCCCGGGGGCGGTGTGCTCCCCGGTCCCCTCTGCGGGCAAACGGGGCCCACGCCGGCGTCCCCGGCCGTCAGCGGCGACGCTCGGTGACCGGCCGTCGTTCGGACGCGGTGGTCGTCGGGCCCGGTCACTACGGGGGCCGAGGGAGGAACGGGCTTCCGGACTCCAGAGGGGCCCCCGCACGGGGCCTTCAGTGTCCGCGCGCCCCTCGAGGCGAAGGGGGAACATCATGGTGTCCGCCAACCCGCGCCCCACTAAAGGGTTCGGGGCTCCGAGCGGCCGTCGAATCGGTTCGGAAGGAGCGGCCGCATGGGTCGGGATTATAAAATCTCCCTCTCTGGATGGACCAAAACCTAAATAGGGGGTGCTCGTCGGCGCCACCGGCCGGGGGTGTGGGAGTTGGAGGAGTTGATCTGCAATGTGGAGTTCCTTCGGGCTCGCGCCGAACTCGTGGCGCGGGTCTCCAGCGAAGCCGGCGGCGTCCGCGAGTACCGCGGTGCCGTCGTCGGTTCGGTGATCGATCAGGTCATCCACGATCTCCAAGAGGAGTTCGAGTCGGCCCCGGCGGCCTAGCCGGGGTGGTTCACTCCGCCGATTCGGCCGGTTTGGGAGAGAGAGGGGACGATTCATGGAGAAACCCACCACCGCGAAGGCCCCCGTGAGTCATGCCGTGGAGAGCGCGTTCACGAAGGTCTGGGGGGACGAGAATGTGCTGGCCCTCATCGCCCTCAAAGTCGAGACCGCGGAGGCGGACAATGTGGCCTCCGAGGTCAGCAAATTCTCCGAGGTCGAGGATGTCTTCTTGGTCACGGGGGATACCGACATCTCTCTCAAGGTTCGCTTCCCCTCCTACGACGGCCTCAAGGAGTTCGTCCTGCGCCGGCTGCCGGCGGTCCGGGGCATCCGGGAAACCAAGACCCTGCTCGTGGTGACCTCCTACAAGGAAGGTACGGAGCCGCGCCGTCCATGATTCCCGAGGCCCCGGGCTCCGACGCCGCGCTACCCGAATCTCCGCCGCCGGAAATTGCGGAGCGGGCGGCCGCGCTGGAGCGCGCCCTCGAGGCCCTGAGTCAGCTGGCCGAGGATGCCTCGGTCCCTCGGAATATCCGCCGGGGTGCGCAGAGTGCCCACGACGCCGTGGTCCGGTCGCGGGCCGCGCTGGACGTCCGGATCGCCAGCGCCGTCTCCGCGCTCGACGAGCTGGCCAACGCCCCGAATCTTCCGAGCCATGGGCGCACCGCGCTCTGGTCGGTCCTGTCGAGTCTGGAGAGCCTGCCGTGAGTTCCCCGGGGCACACCCTCAAATACCCGGCCTTCGTCGCTCGCCGACGGAGCGGGTGCGGGCCCGTAGCTCAGCTAGGTTGGCGGTCCGGTCGGCCGGGCGGCCCTAGACAGAGCAGCTGGCTTTTAACCAGTTGGTCGGGGGTTCGAACGAGGAGCCTGTCGGTGGTCCCGGCGCTCCTCCGAGTCTCCCCCCGGGCCCGTCCCTTCTTCGCCTCGAGGTCCATATGACTCCCCCCAAGACCCCCCCGAAGACGTCCCGATCCCGACGGAGCAAGTCGACTCCGGCGTCGGCCGCCGAGCCCCGTCCCTTTGTGGCGCACCGGATGGTTCCCCCCCACGAGGTGCTCTCCGAGGAGGAGTCGGCCCAGGTGCTCGCGACGCTCGGCACCCCGGCCGATCGAATCCCGAAGATCCTGGTCTCCGACCCGGGGCTCAAGACCGATCCGCGCTACCAGAAGATGCGGGATGCGGGGGAGCCGCTGCTGGGCCGAGTGGTCCGCATCCGCCGCCCGTCGGCCACCGCCGGGACGGCGATTGCCTATCGGCTGATTGTCGACTCTCTGGGAGCCGACTGAGGAATCTCCATGCGCGAAGTAGTCGACGCCTTTTTCCGGGAGCGCTCCATCGTCAACCATCACCTGGCGAGCTTCAACGATTTCCTGCCGACCAACGACAATCCGAATTCGAGGATGCAACGGATCGTGGACGAGTCGCGGGTCAGCGAGGACACGATGGACCGGGGCGTCATCCGGCTCGACGTCCAGAAGACCAAGAGCACGATCATGGTCCGCGTCGGCCGCCGACGGGACGGCCGGTCCAACCAGATCGGGTCCACGGCCGAACCGACGATCCTGATCGGGCAGCCGTTCGTCAAGGAGCCGGTCGGGTCCAAGCCGACGCTCACCCCGATGGAGGCGCGGCTCCGCAATCTGACCTACCAGGCGCCGATCTTCCTCAACGTCACGGTCGTCGAGAACGGGGTCGAACGGGCCCCGGAGCGGGTCCACATCGGCGACCTGCCGATCATGGTGAAGAGCCGCCCGTGCAACCTCAACCGGGCCAACCTCGAGAAGGAGTCCGGGATGCCGATCTCCGATGAGGAGTACCGCGCCAAGCTCGTCGAGTACGGTGAGGATCCCCTCGATCCGGGCGGATACTTCATCATCGGGGGCACCGAGCGCGTCGTGATGAGTCTCGAGGATCTGGCGCCGAACCGGATCTTCGCGGAGTACAACGAGCGCTACGGGACCCCCATCGAGAGCGCGAAGGTCTTCAGCCAGCGCGGGGGGTACCGGTCGCTCACCGTCGTCGAGAAGAAGAAGGACGGGATCCTCCAGGTCTCGGTCCCGACCGCCAGCGGACAGATCCCCTTCGCCGTCCTGATGAAGGCCCTGGGGATGAAGAACGATGAGGAGATCTTCCAGGCGGTCCTCGGCGAGCTGATGCCCCTGGACGAGCCGTTCGTCCACACGATGAAGCATCTCCTCAACGTCAACCTCGAGGAGTCGATCTCCAAGAAGCTCTACCCACCGGAGGGCATCCTCACGACCGAGGACGCGCTGCTGTTTCTCGAGAAGAAGTTCGCCACCGGCCAGGCCAAAGAGTACCGGCAGCGCAAGGTCGACGGCATCCTCGACCGTTCGCTGCTCCCCCACCTCGGCGACACGCCCGAGGACCGGCTCAAGAAGGCGCTCTACCTCGCCCGCATGGCGCGCACCGTCCTGGAGCTCCACCTCAAGGTCCGGGGCGAGGACGACAAGGACCACTACGCGAACAAGCGGCTCAAGCTCGCCGGCGATCTCATGGAGGATCTCTTCCGTGTCGCCTTCTCGCTCCTGCTGAAGGATCTCAAGTACCAGCTCGAGCGGTCGTTCGCCCGGAAGAAGGATCTGCGGATCGCCAGCGCGATCCGGCCGGACCTGCTCACCCAGCGGCTGGTCCATGCCCTGGCGACCGGCAACTGGGTCGGGGGCCGCTCCGGGGTGAGCCAGGTGCTCGACCGGACCAGCCACATGTCGGCGATCAGCCACCTCCGCCGGGTCACGAGCCCCCTCACCCGGACCCAGCCGCACTTCGAGGCCCGGGATCTTCACCCCACCCAGTGGGGGCGGCTCTGTCCCAACGAGACCCCCGAAGGTCAGAACTGCGGCCTGGTCAAGAACTACGCCCTGAGCGTCGACGTCTCCGAAGGCACGGACGAGGAGGAGGTCGGCATCCTCCTTCGGGATCTCAACACCCGCGAGATCGGTCCGGAGGTCTTCGAGGAGGCGAAGGCGCCGAAGGGCCGGCGCGCCGCCCGGGTCTACCTCAACGGGAACCTGCTCGGCCTGCACTCGAACCCGGTCGAACTGGTCCGGGAGATCCGGGACCGCCGCCGGTCGGGAACGCTCTCCCCGACCCTCGGGGACAAGACCTACGAGGTCAACGTGCGGTACGACGAGGAGATGAATGAGGTCATCGTTCATTGCGACTCGGGCCGGCTCCGCCGCCCGCTCATCGTCGTCCAGAACGGCGTTTCGAAGATCACCCACTCCGACCGGGAGGAGATCGCCCGGGGGGCCCTCTCCTTCTCCGACCTGATCCGTCAGGGGAAGATCGAATGGATCGATGCCGAGGAGGAGGAGGACTCCCTGATCGCGATCGAACCGTTCGATTCGCCGGCCCGCTGTCCCCACTGCGAGCGGGCCCTGAGCCGCTCCGACCTCCTCTACCCCGCCGATGCCGAAGCCTCCGATCGGGGCTTGAGGACGTGCCGGTTCTGCCAGGGGGAGATCCCGACGACTCCGCGGCTGACGGCGAAGCACACCCACCTGGAGATCGAACCCAACCTGATTCTCGGGGTCGCGACCGGGCTCATCCCCTTCCCGGAGAACAACGCCGCGGCCCGCAACACCCTGGGCGCCGCGATGGCGAAGCAGGCGCTCGGAGTCGAGTCGGTCAACTACCGGCGCCGCCCGGACACCCGGGGGCACCTCCTGCACTATCCCCAGGCGCCGCTCCTGCGCACCGAGACGATGCGCTACGTCCACTTCACCGAGCGGCCGGCGGGCCAGAACTTCGTGGTCGCGGTCCTCTCCTACGAGGGCTACAACATGCAGGATGCCCTGGTCTTCTCGAAGGGGGCGATCGACCGTGGCCTCGGCCGGTCGTCGTTCTTCCGGACCTACCGGGGCGAGGAACGCAAGTATCCGGGCGGCCAGGAGGACCGGTTCGAGATCCCCCGACCCGATGTCGCCGGCGCGCGCGTCGACACCGCCTACCGGAACCTGGCCGAGGACGGCCTCATCTTCCCGGAGCTCGAGGTTTCCGAAGGCGACGTCATCATCGGGAAGACGAGCCCGCCGAGATTCCTCGAGGAGAAGACCGACCTGCTCACCCCGCAGAAGCGTCGGGAGACCAGCGTCACCGTCCGGTTCGGGGAGTCCGGTTGGGTCGACAACGTCATCCTGACGGAAGGCGAGAACATCTCGAAGCTGGTCAAGGTGAAGGTCCGCAACCAGCGGATCCCCGAGCTCGGCGACAAGTTCGCGAGCCGGCACGGCCAGAAGGGGGTCATCGGGCTCATCGTACCGCCCGAGAACCTGCCGTTCACCCGGGAGGGTGTCACCCCAGACCTCGTCATCAACCCCCACGCCATCCCGAGCCGGATGACGGTGGCCCATGTGCTGGAAATGCTGGGCGGCAAGGTGGGCGCGATGGAGGGCCGGGCGATCGACGGGACCGCCTTCTCCGGCGAGCGGGAGGACGCGCTCCGCCAGGGCCTCCGGGATTTGGGGTTCCACTCCTCCGGCCGCGAGACCCTCTACGATGGCATCACGGGCCGGCGGTACAACGCGGAGATCTTCATCGGGGTGATCTACTACCAGAAGCTCCACCACATGGTCGCCGGGAAGATGCATCTGCGCTCCCGCGGCCCCGTCCAGATCCTCACCCGGCAGCCGACCGAGGGTCGGTCCCGCCAGGGTGGGCTCCGCTTCGGGGAGATGGAGCGGGACTGCCTCATCGGCCACGGCGTCGCGATGGTCATCAAGGACCGTCTGCTCGATGAGTCGGACGGCACGATCCAGTACGTCTGCGGCAACCCCGAGTGCGGCCACATCGCGATCCCCGATACGCGGGCGGGATCGCTGCGGTGCCCGAGCTGCGGGAACACTTCGTCGATCTACCCGGTGGAGATGAGCTACTCGTTCAAGCTCCTCCTCGAGGAACTGATCAGCCTCGGCGTCATCATGCGTCTCCAGTTGGAGGAGATGCACTAGGGGTGTCCATGCAGCAGGGATTGTCGAAGCGGATCAAGAGCCTCCAGTTCGCCTTCCTGTCCCCCGAGGAGGCCCGCCGGATGAGCGCGGTGAAGGTCATCACAGCGGACACCTACGACGACGATGGGTACCCCATCGACATGGGGCTCATGGACCTCCACCTCGGGGTGATTGAGCCGAACCTGCGCTGCCGCACCTGCGGCGGTCGGGTGAACGACTGTCCGGGCCATTTCGGGATCATCGAGCTCGCGATGCCCGTGATCCACGTGGGCTACGCGAAGGAGATCAAGCATCTCCTCCAGTCGACCTGCCGGGCCTGCGGACGGCTCCTGCCCGACGCTCCGCCCTCCCGGCCCGAAGCGGTCTACGACTCGGAGGCGGGGCCGGCGGCCCGGACGCGAGAGCCGAAGGAGGAGCGCAGTTGCCCGTTCTGCCATGAGGTCCAGCAGCGGATCCTGCTCGACAAGCCGACCACCTTCCGGGAGAACGGCCACAAGATCACCCCCAAGGAGGTCCGCGCCCGGCTCGAGCGGATTCTCGATTCGGATCTGCCGTTCCTCGGCCTCAACCCCAAGTTCGGCCGGCCCGAGTGGATGGTCCTGACCGTCCTTCCGGTCCCGCCGGTCCAGGTCCGCCCGTCCATCACCCTCGAAAGCGGGGAGCGGAGCGAGGACGACCTGACCCACAAGCTGGTCGATGTCCTGCGGATCAACCAGCGGCTGCGGGAAAACCGGGACATGGGGGCCCCCCAGCTGGTCGTTGAGGACCTCTGGGAGCTCCTGCAGTACCACGTGACTACCTACTTCGACAACCAAACGAGCGGCATCCCGCCGGCTCGCCACCGCTCCGGGCGCCCCCTGAAGACGCTGAGCCAGCGGCTCAAGGGCAAAGACGGACGGTTCCGGTCCAACCTCTCCGGTAAGCGGGTCAACTTCTCGGCCCGGACGGTGATCAGCCCGGACCCGCTGCTGTCGATCAACGAGGTCGGGGTTCCGACCGAGATCGCCCGGGGACTCACCGTTCCCCTCGAAGTCACCGCCCACAACCTCGAGTTTGCGAAGGCGCTGGTCCGGCGCGGGCCGACGCCCCCGCCGACCGTCGAGGGTCGCTACCAGGCCGGGGTGAACTACGTCATCCGGGAGGACGGTCAGCGGATCAAGGTGATGGACAAGAATGCCGAGGCCTGCGTCGAGCTCGTCCAGCCCGGCTGCATCGTCGAGCGCCAGCTCCAGGACGGCGACGTCGTCCTCTTCAACCGGCAGCCGAGCCTCCACCGGATGAGCATGATGGCCCATTTCGTGCGGGTCCTGCCGCACAAGACGTTCCGGTTCAACCTCTGCGACTGCCCCCCCTACAACGCCGATTTCGACGGCGACGAGATGAACCTGCACGTCCTCCAGAGCCAGGAGGCCCGGGCCGAGGCCAAGGTGCTCATGAAGGTCCAGGAGCACATCCTCTCGCCCCGCTACGGCGGCCCGATCATCGGGATGCTCCACGACCACATCACTGCGGCGTTCCTCCTGACCTACCAGAACCCCCGGTTCACCCGTAGCGAGGTGACCTACCTGCTTTCGAAGCTGCCCTACGAGGTCCCGCCACCCGCCGGCACCGAGAAGGACGGGAGCCCGTACTGGCTCGGGAAGCAGCTGTTTTCCCTGACGCTCCCGAAGGACCTCAACCTCGAGTTCAGGGCCAACATCTGGAACCGGTGCACCTGCGCCCCGCTCCACTGCCCCCATGACGCCTGGGTCGTGATCCAGGACGGGGTCCTCAAGGCCGGGGCGATCGACAAGAAGGCGATCGCCTACGAGAAGGGCGCCGTCCTGGACGCGATCGCCCGGAACAACGGCATGGACCGGGCCCGCCAGTTCCTCGACGAGATGAGCCGCCTCTCGATCACCGCGATCAGCCTGACCGGGCTCTCGACGGGCATTGACGACGAGGACGTTCCCGAGGCGGCGCGCAAGGAGATCGCCGCCGGCCTCGAGGAGGTCCGTCAGCGGGTCAACGACCTCCTGGAACAGTACCGCAAGGGCGAACTCGAACAGATGCCCGGCCGCTCGCTCGCCGAGACGCTCGAAGTCATGGTGCGGCGCGAGCTCAGCAAGGCGAGGGATCAGGCGGGAGAGATCGCCGGCCGGTACCTGGGGATGGAGAACCCGGCGGTGATTCTCGCCAAGTCGGGGGCTCGGGGATCGATGCTCAACCTCACCCAGATGGCCGGCGCCGTCGGCCAGCAGTCGGTGCGCGGTGAGCGGCTGCTCCGGGGCTACTACAACCGGACCCTGCCGCACTTCGCCCGGGGCGATCTCGGCAGTGACGCCCGGGGGTTCGTGAACTCGAGCTACAAGCGTGGCCTCTCGCCGACGGAGTACTTCTTCCACTCGATGGGAGGGCGGGAGTCGCTCGTCGACACCGCCGTGCGGACCAGCCGGTCCGGGTACATGCAGCGTCGGCTCATCAACGCCCTCGAGGACCTCAAGGTCGCCGAGGACGGGACGGTGCGCAACACCGCCGGCACGATCATCGAGTTCAAGTACGGCGAGGACGGAATCGACCCCACCCGGTCGTTCCAGGGTGAACCGGTCTCGGTCGATGAGATCCTCGCGTCGGTGCTCGGCGACCGGGCCCACCCGGTCCTGGAGGCGGGCCCCGATGCCGTCGACGGCGCTCCGGTCGTCGGCGAGGAGGAGATGGATCTCCAGGCGGAGGCCCAGCTCGAAGAGGAGACCGAGGACGAGGAGCCCGAGGAGACCGGCAGCGAGGAAGGCCCCGAATTCGGAGGCGAGTAGTCATGCCCAGTGAAAAAAAGGAGACCCTGGAGAGCCTCAAGGCGCGGATCGCAGAGCTGGCCCGCAAGGAGGGCCAGCCCCTCCCGGAACCGGTGGTGGCCACTCTCGCGGGCCGGCTGCGCCGGCTCAAGCTGACCTCGAGCGAGGTCGGCCGGGTCGTCCAGGAGGTCGCCCGGAAGTTCCGGCGCGCCGAGGTCGATCCCTACGAGTCGGTGGGGATCCTGGCCGCCCAGTCGATCGGGGAGCCGGGGACCCAGATGACGCTGCGGACGTTCCACTACGCCGGTGTCGCCGAGATGAATGTCACGCTCGGGCTGCCGCGGCTGATCGAACTGGTCGACGCCCGGCGCGTGCCGTCGACCCCGATGATGACCGTCTATGTCGACCCGAAGGTGCGGAACGATCGGGAGGCGGTCCAGCGGATCGCGCTCCGGATCGAAGTCACCAATGTGCCCGACGTCGCGACCGTCGGCACGGTGGTCGAGGAGCTTAAGGTGGTCGTGGCCCCCCAGTCCGCGCTGATGCGCGCGCGGGGCGTCACGCGCGACGAGATGGAGCAGGCGCTGCGGGAGAGTCTCGACGTCCGGCTCTTTGAGATGCGCTCGGGCACCGGCTCCGGGGAGGGCCGCACCTTCGAGATCCGGGCCAAGGAGGCGGTCGCCGGGGCTGCGAAGACCAAGAAGGAGGAGTCGGTCGAGGAGATGCCCTTCAAGCAGCTGCTTCTCGCGAGCGAAGCGGCCAAATCGGTCCGGATCAAGGGGGTTCCCGGCATCAAGCGGGCGCTCATCAAGAAGGAGTCGGAGGAGTACGTGATCTACACCGAAGGGTCGAACCTGGACGGCGTCCTGTCGATCCCGGGGGTCGACGCCTCCCGGACGACGACCAACTCGGTCTTTGAGATCTACCGGGTGCTCGGGGTCGAAGCGGCCCGTGCGGCCCTGATCCTGGAGGCCAACCGGACCCTCGCCGAGCAGGGGCTGGGAGTCGATCTCCGCCACCTCATGCTCGTCTCCGATATGATGACCAACGAAGGGGATGTACGGGCGATCGGCCGCCACGGGATCTCCGGCAAGAAGACCAGCGTGCTCGCCCGGGCCGCCTTCGAGATCACTGCGGCCCACCTGCTCCGCGCGGCGATCATCGGGGAGGTCGACGAGCTCAAGGGGGTCGCCGAGAACATCATCGTCGGCCAGCCGATCACCCTGGGGACCGGCGCGGTCAACCTCATCTACCGGCCCGTGCGTTCGGGACCGACGGCGACGGAGGTGGCGTAGATGGATCTGGCCCATGCGCTCAAGGTGGCGCTCGAGACCGGGACGGTGCGGCTCGGCCTCAACGAGACCCGGGCCTCCGTTGAGGGGCAGAAGGCCCGGCTCCTGATCGTCTCGCGGACCTGCCCGGACGCCGAGCTCAACCGGGAGCGCCGGTTCCGGAACGTGCCCGTCTACCATTACGAAGGCACCGCCGTCGAGCTTGGACAGGCGTGCGGCCGGCCGTACCCCATCAGCGCCCTCGCGATCCTCGATCCGGGATCGAGCGCCATCCTGACCCTGGAGACGGCCTAAGGGCGGGCGGGCCGCCCCGGATGACCGACCTCACCTTCGACACCGAGACCCTGGGCTTCATCCGGCTCTTTGAGGAGCGGACCGGGGCCCGGGTAAAGGACTGCTTCGAGTCGGAAGGGAAGCTGGTCTATCTGGTGGAGCCCGGGGAGATCCCGAAGGCGGTGGGGCCCGGCGGGGTGCTCGTCGACCGGCTCAAGGGGCTGATGAAGAAGGAGATCCAGGTCGTGGAGTACTCCCCCGACCCCACACAGTTGGTGCTCAACACCTTCTACCTCTACCATCCGGTCGCGGTCCGGCTCGAGCCGAAGGGCCGCGGTCAGCACGCGACAGTCTCTGTCGATCCGGCCTGGAAGGCCCGGGCGATCGGCACCTCCGGAAAGAACCTCAAGATCGCCCGGTCGATCCTCCTCCGCCACACCGACATCGTCTCGGTCAGCGTCGCGTGAGCGGCTCCGACTTGACCCATCGGCCGGTCCTCGCCGTCGTCTTCGATCTCGACGGGACCCTCGTCGACAGCCTGGCCTTCTGCGTCTCGGCGATCGCCGAAGCCGGCCGACGGACGACCGGCCGACCGGTCTCCGAGGCCGAAGTCCGGGCCCGGTTCGGCCCGTCCGAATCCGGCGTGATCCGTTCGTTGGTGGGGGCGGCCGACCACGCGGCCGCCTACGGGTGCTTCTGGGAGATCTACCGGACCCACCACGCCCGTCGGGTCTCGGTCTTCGACGGGGTCCCCCAGCTCCTCCGGGGGTTGCGTCAGCGGGGCCTCCCACTGGCGCTGGTGACCGGCAAGGGCGAGGAGACCGCCCGATGGACCCTGGAGGCGACCGGCCTCGGGGCCCAGGTGGGCCCGGTTTTCGTCGGGGGTCTGGAGGGAGGATTGAAGCGGGAGAACCTCGGTCGAGCGGTGGCCCGTCTCGGCGTCGCTCCCCCGGAGGCAGCCTACGTGGCGGACCAGCCGTCGGATATGATCCATGCGCGGGAGGCCGGCCTCCGACCGGTGGGTGCCGGCTGGGCTCCGGGGGCCGACCGGGCCGGGATGGCCCTCCAGGGCGCCGAGATCATACTGCGCGCCCCGAGGGAGCTGCTCCGGTGGGTCGACGGGCAGGCCGAGCGGGCGGCTCCGAATCCGACCGCCCCTTCGGGGGAGCGCGAAACCCGTCAACACCCGAGCGACCCGGTCAAGGTTAATTCGGGTGGGCCACCTACCTCCGGGGAGGGTCATGGCGCTTCGTCGGCCCCGGATCACCACCATCTTCTTCGACCTCGGGGGCACCCTGGTGGATGAGCGGGACTTCGGTCGGTGGAGCGATGCGGCGGCCCGACTCCGTCTGGATGCGCCGGTAGAGGAGATCTCGCGCGCCTTCGCCGAAGTCGAAGGGCTCGCCGACCGGCAACCGCACATGGGTGTCCATGAGTTCTGGAGGGAAACACTCTCCCGGGCGACCGGGGTTGCGCTCCCTCCCGGCGTCGCCGAGCGGTTCTGCGCAACCCTCCGCGAAGGGCCGTGTGCCTATCCGCTCTTCTCCGACGTCCGCCGATGCCTGGACATCCTGACCCGGCAGCGGCGCCGCCTCGGGATCATCTCCAATTCGGAGAGTTCCGATCGGGTCCAAGAGATCCTCCGCAATGCCGGCCTCGAGGGCCGGTTCGACCTGATCGTGAGTTCCGGCACCGAGGGGATCCGCAAGCCCGATCCAGCAATCTTCCACCGGGCCCTCGAGCTCGCCGGAGTCCCGGGCCGGTCGGCGTTCTACGTGGGCAACCTCCCCGAGACCGATGCCCGGGCGGCCGCCCGAGCGGGCCTCCACTCGATCTGGCTCCACCGCGACGGCACCGGATTCGGGGAGGATCCCCCGGAGATCACTTCCCTCCTCGAGCTCCCCCTCGCGATCCACCGGGCCGAGACCGGCGACCCGGCGTGAGGGTCGCGGTGGGCGGACCCGACCGACCCTGTCGGGACGACGGGGCCGGCGGGGCCGGTCGTGCCCGTTAAATAGGTCCCCTCACTGGCCGCCCCCGCTCGCCTCTGCCACCTCGGTGGAAGGGGTGCGCGACGCCGCCACGGCGGGCCGGGGATCCGTGAACCGGTCTCTTTCCAAGGCGACGCCACAGGTGGCCCGATGGGCCGTGGGGTCCCGAGAACCCCTCCCCGGAGACGGGGAGTGACCTCTCGGGTCCGACAGGGGAAGATGCGAGAAGCAATCGCGAATAGCTCAATCTAGAGCGAAGAGCAATTCCGCCAGCCAGCGAGCAAACGGTCTCGACCTTGACATGTATTCCGCACCGATTTCGATCGTGTGCATAAATCCGGTTGATCCTGCCGGCGGGCACCGCTATTGGAGTTCGCTTAAGCCATGCGAGTCGAGAGGGGTAAGCCCTCGGCGCACTGCTCAGTAACACGCGGACAATCTGCCCTCAAGACGGGGATATTCCCGGGAAACTGGGGCTAATACCCGATAGACCTGAGATGATGGAAGGCTCCCAGGTCGAAATCCTCCGGGGCTTGAGGATGGGTCTGCGGCCTATCAGGTTGTAGGGGGTGTCACGGACCCCCTAGCCGAAGACGGGTACGGGCTTTGGGAGAAGTCGCCCGGAGATGGATTCTGAGACACGAATCCAGGTCCTACGGGACGCAGCAGGCGCGAAACCTCCACAATGTGGGAAATCACGATGGGGGAACTCCAAGTGCCTACGCTTTAAGTGTAGGCTGTTCTCGAGCCTAAAAAGCTCGAGAAGTAAGGGCCGGGTAAGACGGGTGCCAGCCGCCGCGGTAATACCCGCGGCCCGAGTGGTGCTCATTATTATTGAGCCTAAAGCGTCCGTAGCTGGCCGGGCAAATCTCCGGGTAAATCGGGCAGCTCAACTGTCCGAATTCCGGAGACACTGCTCGGCTTGGGATCGGGAGAGGGTGAAGGTACTCCCTGGGTAGGGGTAAAATCCTGTAATCCGGGGGGGACCACCAGTGGCGAAGGCGTTCACCTAGAACGAATCCGACAGTGAGGGACGAAGCCCTAGGGCGCAAACGGGATTAGATACCCCGGTAGTCTAGGGTGTAAACGCTGCAGACTTGGTGTTGGGGGTCCTGCGTGGGCTGCCAGTGCCGGAGCGAAGGTGTTAAGTCTGCCGCTTGGGGAGTACGGTCGCAAGACTGAAACTTAAAGGAATTGGCGGGAGAGCACCGCAACGGGAGGAGCGTGCGGTTCAATTGGATTCAACGCCGGAAAACTCACCGGGGGCGACGGAGGGATGAAAGCCAGGCTGAAGACCTTGCCCGATTCTCCGAGAGGTGGTGCATGGCCGTCGTCAGTTCGTACCGTAAGGCGTTCTGTTAAGTCAGATAACGAACGAGACCCTCGCCTTCAGTCGCCACTTCACGAGCGATCGTGAGAGCACACTGGAGGGATCGCTGCCGCTAAGGCAGAGGAAGGAGAGGTCTACGGTAGGTCCGTATGCCCCGAATCTCCCGGGCAACACGCGCGCTACAAAGGTGGGGACAATGGGATCCGACCCCGAAAGGGGAAGGCAATCCTGAAACCCCATCGTAGTCTGGATCGAGGGCTGTAACTCGCCCTCGTGAAAATGGATTCCGTAGTAATCGCGGGTCAACATCCCGCGGTGAATGTGCCCCTGCTCTTTGCACACACCGCCCGTCAAGTCATCCGAGTTGGGTCGGAGTGAGGGTGCCCTCTATGGGTCGCTCGAACTTCGGTTCAGCAAGGGGGACTAAGTCGTAACAAGGTATCTGTAGGGGAACCTGCAGATGGATCACCTCCTAAACGCGCCGCGCGCGCGCAGGTCGATCCGTGTCGCTGGTGGCTTCCCGCATCTCCTTTCCATCGGGTCATCTAACCATTTTTTTGTAATTACTTCGAGCTTATTAGCTACGGGGCAGTTCCCGTAGCATGGCTCTATCCCCCCCCGAGGTCATTTCGCGCCCGGTCGTGCGGGCGATCGAGGCGCTGGCCGACGGCCGGCCGCTGCTGATCTTCGACGCCGAGGACCGCGAGGGTGAGGTCGACCTGGTCTATCTCTCCGAGTCGATCACTCCGGCCCGGGTTCGCGAGCTCCGGCGCGAGGCCGGTGGGGTCATCTGCGCGGCGATCCCGGAGGAGCTGGCCCGTCGCGTCGGCCTGCCGTTCTTCACCGAGCTTCTCGCCGAGGCCCAACCGCGGTTTCCGATCACCGGGCGGCTCATCGAGCGGCCCCGCTACGACGCCCGGAGCGCCTTCGGCCTGACGGTCAACCACCGGGGGACGTTCACGGGGATCCCGGACCGGGACCGGGCACAGACGATCGGCGCCATTGGCCGGTGGGTCGCCCGGTCGACCCGCACGGACGACCGAGCGGTCGCCGAGGAGTTTGCGGCGGAGTTCAGCGCTCCCGGGCATGTCCCGCTCCTCTATGCGGCCGAGGGACTCTCGCGGACCCGGCGGGGGCACACCGAACTCAGCATGGCCCTCGCCCGGATGGGCGGCCTCTCGGAGTCGACGACGGTCTGCGAAATGCTCGGCGAGGACGATGGCCCGCTGCCCCGGGGCCTCGCCCGCCCGTATGCCGAACGGCACGACGGCGTCTTTATCGAAGGCCGGGAGATTGCCGATGCGTGGGGCCGATGGTCCGAGTGATGGCCACGGGGGTGTTCGACCTCCTGCACCCCGGTCATCTCTACTTCCTCGAGGAGGCGCGACGGCTCGGCGACGAACTCGTCGTGGTCGTGGCGCGGGATGTGACGGTCCGACGGCTCAAGGGCGAGCCGTACCTTCCCGAGTCGGCCCGCCGGTTGATGGTCGATGCGCTCAAGCCGGTCGACCGGGCCGTGCTCGGCTCGACGACCGATATCTACGCGACCGTGGTCGACCTCCGTCCCCAGGTGATCGCCCTCGGATTCAACCAGCACTGGGACGAGGCGGAGATCGCCCGGGAGTGCGCGCGCCGCGGAGTGCCGGTCCGGGTGGTCCGCATTGGGCCGCGCCCCGGCGAAGCGTTCGCCTCGCGCCGGATCGTCGACCGGATCCTCCAGCGGGCGTCGGAGTCGGCCCGATGAAGCGGATCGCCGTGGTCGACACCACCTTTGCCCGGGTGGACATGGGCGGGTACGCGGTCCGGGCGCTCCGCGCGGCCGGGACCGGCTTTACGGTCCACCGTCGGACGGTCCCCGGGATCAAGGACCTTCCGGTCGCCTGCCGACAGTCGATGGTCGAGGACGGCGCCGACCTGGCCCTCGCGCTCGGGATGCCGGGCCGGGCCGAGTACGACCGGACCTGTGCCCATGAGGCGTCGCTCGGGCTCCAGTATGCCGCCGTGCTCTCGGGCCGGCCGATCGTCGAGTGCTTCGTCTTCGAAGGCGAGGCCGACGAGCCCCGGGCGCTCGAAGCGCTCGCCCGTCGGCGGGCCGAGGAGCACGCCCTCAACGCCTACGCGCTCCTCTTCCGTCCGGACGACCTGCGCCGACGCGCCGGGACCGGTCTCCGGCAGGGCTTCGCCGATGCCGGACCGATCCGCCCCCGGTGATCCCATGATGTCCACTCCCCTTGGAAGGAAACCATGAGTCCGAACCCCCCACCCCCGGAGCGCCTCCAGGTCGCGATCGTCGCCAGCGAGTACAACTTCGACGTCACGCTGCTCATGCTCGAGCGGGCGAAGGAGGAGATCGGGTTCCTCGGCGGAACGCTCGGCCCGGTCCTCAAGACCCCCGGCGTCTTCGACATGCCGCTCGCCGTCGACCGGCTCCTCCGGCGACCCGACGTCGACGCGCTGGTCGCCCTCGGAGCCGTCATCGAGGGCGAGACGCAGCACGATGAGGTCGTCATGCAGCAGGCGGCCCGTAAGCTCGCCGACCTCTCGGTCCAGCACGGGAAACCGGTCGGACTCGGCATCACCGGCCCCGGGGAGACCCGGCTCCAGGCGCAGGACCGGATCGAGAACGCCGCCCAGGCGGTCCGGGCGGTCGTGAAGATGGTCCGCCGACTCCGCGACCTGGGCTAGCCCTACAGGCCGAGCCGGCCCCGGAGGAACTCGAAGGCCGCCCGGCCCTTCGCCGTATGGCCGGTGACCTGGGCGGCGCCCGGTGGGAGCGACCCGCCGGAGGGCCGGTCCAGGGCCTGGACAAGGTGCGACTGGGCGATCCGGATCGTCACGTCCGGGGCCGGTAGAGGGCCGGGCTGGACGGTGATCCGGCCGGCCCCGGTGACGGTCAGGCTCGCCGACCCCGCCTCGGTTTCGAAGAGCCAGGTCTGGGGCAAGTAGGCCTGCGCCATCTGGCCGATGAAGCCGCTCAGGCGCCGGCGCAGTTCGGGCTCCAGCCGCTCGGCCGCCCGATGGAGCGTGTCGGCCGGTTCGCTCACGGCCTCCGCGAGCGCCCAACAGGTATAGGGTTTCGCCGCCCCGGGAGGGCCGGTACCTCCGGGCCCCCGAACGGTTATGGACCCGGCTCCCCCTGCGGTCGCCGCCGGGGTGGGGTCGGACGGCGACGCATCGGTTCGGGGTGGTCGACTCGACCCAGCGGATCGCCCGGGTCTTGGCCCGGGACCCGTCCACGATCGGAGATCAGGTCGTCGCGCAGGCCCAGAGCGGTGGCCGGGGCCAGGGCGCGCACGTGTGGGCTTCGCCGAAGGGCGGTCTCTACCTCTCGCTGATCCGGCGCGCACCGCCCACGAGCCCGGCGATCGTTCCGCTCGCCGTCGGGGTGGCGCTCGCCGAGCTCTTCGAGCGCCGATGGTCGGTCCCGACCCGGGTGCGATGGCCGAACGACGTGGTCGCCGCCGGCCCGGTGGGTCCGTCGCGCAAGCTCTCGGGGGTCCTGGTCGACGGCGTGGAGATGAACACCCCGCGAGCCCGGTGCGTGATCGGCATCGGGGTCAACCTCCGGCCGCTACCGGAGTCGGTGCCGGCCGAGATCCGGGGGATCGCGAGTTCGATCGGAGAGTGGGCGACCCCGGGGCCCTCGCCCTCGGAGGTGGAGGCGGAGGTCGTGCCGGCCGTCGACCAGGCGCTCGGCGGCCTGGATCGGCCGGGGGGCGCCGCGGCCTGCCTTCGCCGGGCCCGGGCCCGGCTGGACGGACGCGGGCGCCCCGCCCTCATCGACGGACAGCCGGCCGGACGGATCGACACCCTCGGTGAGGGGGGCGAGCTTCTTTTGGTCGACCGGCTTGGGCCCCGCCGGATCGTCTCGGGCCGGTTGACGATCCTTCAGGATCCATGACCGAGAACTTCGATCGCTGGAAGCAGTTGGAGGCGGCCGCAGAGGCCGGGGGCGGAGCCGCGCGACGGGATCGTCACCAGAAGGCGGGCCGGCTGGGGGCGCGCGCCCGCCTCGAGGCGTTCTTCGACCCCGGGACCTTCCAGGAGTACGACCGGCTGGTCACCCACCGGGCGACCGCCTTCGGCCTCGCCGATCGGCGGATCCCCGGGGACGGGGTCGTCACCGGTTGGGGAGAGGTCGACGGCCGCCCGGTCGCCGCCTTCGCGCAGGACGCGACGGTCTTCGGAGGCGCCCTCGGGGAGGCCCATGCCCAGAAGATCGTGAAGGCGATGGAGAACGCCCGCAAGGCGGGCATCCCGATCGTCGGCTTCAACGACTCGGGCGGGGCCCGGATCCAGGAGGGGGTCATGAGCCTCGGCGGCTACGGTGAGGTGTTCTTCCGGAACGTCGCGCTGTCGGGGGTCGTTCCGCAGATCTCGCTGGTCCTCGGCCCCTGCGCGGGCGGTGCCGTCTACTCGCCGGCGATCACCGATTTCATCGTGATGGTGCGGGGCACCGGCCAGATGTTCATCACCGGCCCGGATGTCGTCCGGGCGGTCACCGGGGAGGAGGTCACGATGGAGGCCCTCGGCGGAGCCGACGCCCACGGGTCGCAGAGCGGTGTCTCCCACCTCACCGCCGCCAACGACGCGGAGGCGATCCGACTCGCCCGGCACCTGCTTTCCTACCTCCCGCTCAACAACCTGGACGATCCGCCCCGCGGAGCCCCCCGGCCGCCGCCCGAATCGGCGGCGACGGAACTCGCGGGCATCGTTCCCGAGAGCCCCCAGCAGCCGTACGACGTCCATGCGGTCATCGACCGGATCGCCGACCGGGACTCCTTCCTCGAGATCCAGGCCGGGTGGGCGACCAACATCGTCATCGGGTTCGCCCGGTTCGACGGACGTCCGGTCGGGATCGTCGCGAACAACCCGGCGACGCTCGCCGGGACCCTGGACATCGACGCGTCGACCAAGGCGGCCCGGTTCGTCCGGTTCCTCGACGCGTTCAACGTGCCGGTGCTGACGCTGGTCGACGTCCCCGGATTCCTCCCGGGGACCGCCCAGGAGCATGGAGGGATCATCCGGCACGGGGCGAAGCTCCTCTACGCCTACGCGGAGGCGACGGTCCCGCTCATCACCGTCATCCTCCGCAAGGCCTACGGGGGGGCGTACGACGTGATGTGCTCGAAGCACCTGGGGGGCGACGTGAACCTGGCTTGGCCGAACGCCGAGATCGCGGTCATGGGCGCCGACGGGGCGGTCCAGATCCTGTTCCGCCGCGAGATCGAGGCGGCCCCCGAGGCGGAGCGGGCCGAGCTTCGGGCCCGGCTCGCCGGCGAGTACCGACGGGAGTTTCTGAACCCGTTCCTGGCGGCCGAGCGGGGGTACCTCGACGCGGTTATCGATCCGTCCACCACCCGGAGCCGGATCATCGCAGCCCTCGGGCTCCTCGAAGGGAAGCGCGACGACCGGCCGGCCCGCAAGCACGGGAACCTGCCGCTCTAGGGGGGTCTATGGTCGAGATCACCGAGACGGTCCTGCGGGACGGCCATCAGTCGCTCATCGCCACCCGGATGCGCACCCGCGACATGCTGCCGGCGGCCGAGCGGCTCGACAGCGTCGGCTACCGCTCGCTCGAAGTCTGGGGGGGCGCGACGTTCGACGTCTGCCTGCGGTTTCTCCACGAGGATCCGTGGGAGCGGCTGCGCACGCTCAAGAAGGCGATGCCGAACACCCCCCTCCAGATGCTCCTGAGGGGGCAGAACCTGGTCGGGTACCGGCACTATGCCGACGACATGGTGCGGGCCTTCGTCCAGGAGGCGGCCCGGCAGGGCATCGACATCTTCCGGGTCTTTGACGCGCTCAACGACCCCGGTAACATGGCGGTCGCGCTCGCCGAGGTGAAGCGGGCCGGGGCCCGCGCCCAGGCGACGATCTGCTACACCCAGAGCCCGGTCCACACCCTGGAGTCGTTCGTCGCCCTCGGCCACCGGCTCGCCGAGCTGGGGGCCGACGAGCTCTGCGTCAAGGATATGGCCGGGTTCATGCCGCCGGACGAGGGGCACCGGCTGGTCCGGGCGCTGGTCAACGAGGTCGGGCTCCCGGTCGTCGTCCACATGCACAGCGCCAGCGGGTTCTCCACGATGACCGCGCTCGCCGTCGCCGAGGCCGGGGCGACCGCGATCGACAGCGCGTTGAGCCCGTTCGCCGGCGGGGCCTCCCAGCCGCCCACCGAGACGCTGGTGGGCGCGCTCCAGGGCACCGAGCGGGCGACCGGCCTCGACCTGACGCTCCTCTCCGATCTGGCGGAGTACTTCCACGGGGTGCTCGACCACTACCGCCCGCTCCTCAACGTGCGGGCGCTCCAGACCGACCCGGGGATCCTCCTCCACCAGGTGCCGGGGGGGATGTTCTCCAACCTCCTGAGCCAGCTCGCCGAGCAGGAGGCGACCCGGCGGCTCGGCGAGGTCCTGGCCGAGATCCCCCGGGTCCGGGCCGATCTCGGCTACCCCCCGCTCGTCACCCCGACCAGCCAGATCGTCGGGATCCAGGCGGTGATGAACGTGCTCGCCGGGGGACGGTACCGGCAGGTCACGAAGGAGGTCCGCGACTACGTGCGGGGTCTGTACGGAACCCCGCCCGGTCCCCTCGATCCGGCGCTCAAGGCCCGGATCCTCGCCGAGACCCCCGGGATCCAGGGTCGCCCGGCCGACTCCCTCGAGCCCGAGCTTCAGCGGGCGATCGCCGAGGTCCGGGCCCTGGTTCCCAGTGCCGACACCGCCGAGGCGCTGTCGTACGGCCTCTTCCCCCAGGTCTACCGGAGCTACCGGGCCGCCCGGGACCGATCGATCGACGATCGGGTCCTGACCACCGCGGCCCTGGGGATCCTGGGGGCGCTGCGGCGCCCCCCACCGCCCGCGCCCGCCCGTCCGGTCCCGTCGACCGGGGGGGGCGACGGGGGCCCGATCCCCTGGGCGTTCGCCGGCCGCTCCCAGCTCCAGAACCAGCGGAGGTGGATCGATGCGCGTCGTCGTCGTACGGGGCAGTGAACGGACCGAGGTCGAGGTCGATCCGTCGGCCCAGACCGTCACGGTCGGGGGCCGGAGCTACCCGTACAAACTGGCCGACGACCGGGGGCTCCGGGCCGAGCTCGAGATCGCCGGGGAGCGGGTGGTCGTCGAGGGATGGCCCGCCGGACTGGGACGACCGCCGGGCCCTGTCGCGGTCAACGGGGAACGCTGGTCGGCCACCGCGGAGGTGGTCGCCGGATCCACCCCCGAGCCGGCCGTGGCGGCGGCGCGGCCGGTCGAAGCTCCCCCCGCCTCGGGACCGTCCGCCGACGCCGCCGAAGGCGAGCCGATCCTTCCGCCGATGCCCGGCCGCATCCTCGAGGTCCGGGTGAAGGCCGGCGACCGGGTCGAGGCCGGAGCCCTGCTCCTGGTGCTCGAGGCCATGAAGATGCGCAACGAGATCGTCGCGCCCCGGGCGGGCCGGGTCGTGTCGGTCCGGGTGACCGCCGGGGCGTCGGTCCGCGCCCGGGAGCCGATGCTCTACCTCGCGTCCGACGGATCCGAGGCGGGGTCGAGCCGGTCGGCCTCTTCGACCGGATCGTAATCGGGATCGGTCGGCTCCGCTTCGACGCCGCCGGTCGGGGGCTCGGGCGGCCGCGGTTCTACCCGGACCGTCGGGGTCGGCCGCGGCGGGGGAACGTACGGGATCTGGTGGAACTCCCAGAGGTAGGCGATCGCGACCCCGAGCGGCACGACGAGCGGGGCCAGGGCCCAGTCGCCGGGGAGGCTGCGGCTGCCCAGGTAGACGGCAACGATCGCGAGCACCCCCAGGAGGGCGACCATGCCGGCGAACGGGATCCGGGTGAGCCCCCAGCGGCGGGTCAATGGCCGGCCCCCCAGGCGGTCGGGGCCGAACGGCCGCAGGCGGGACACTGGGTCGCGCCGGGCGGGTAGGCGGTCCCGCACCAGATGCAGAAGCCGAGGGGGGCCGCCCCTGACGATGCCAGGGGGGCGCCCGAACCGGACGGAGCCGTTCCGAGTCGGGGCGCGCCGGCTCCGATTCGACCCGAGGTCCGGGGGTGGTAGGCGAGGGCGAGGCTCACGAACATCCACAGGAGGAGGCCGTAGAAGGCGATGGTCGAAAGGCTCGGTACCAGGAAGTAGATCGCCAGGGCGACCCCGAGGAGCACCAGGTTGACCAGGGTCAGCAGGAACCGGTACTGCATCCGAGCCCCCTCCCGAGCCGTCAACGCGGGGCGGCTACTTGGTGTTTTGTACCGGGCGGCGGCCCGTTCCCCAGCCTCTAATAGGCCCGCCGGTTCGGCGCGGGCCATGCCGCCCGTACCGGAGCTCGTGGCCCGCGACGAGTTCACGTATGAGATTCCCCGGGACTCCGCCCGGGGGATGCGGGTATCGGGCGTCCTCTACTCGACCCCGGAGCTCCTGTCCGGGGTCCGGGACGACCCGTCGCTCGAGCAGCTCGCCAACGTCGCGACGCTCCCGGGCATCGTCGGGGCCGCCTACGCGATGCCGGACATCCATTTCGGCTACGGTTTCCCGGTCGGCGGGGTCGCCGCCTTCGACCTCGACGGCGGGATCGTGAGCCCCGGCGGGATCGGCTACGACATCAACTGCGGGGTCCGGCTCCTGACGAGCCGGCTCACCGTCGAGCAGGTGCGGCCCCGGCTCCCGGAGCTCCTCGACGAGCTCTTCCGGGCGGTGCCGTCGGGCGTCGGGTCGAAGGGAGGCTATCCGGTCTCCGCCTCCGAGATCGACGAGGTGCTCGCCGGGGGGGCCCGCTGGGCCGTTGAGCGGGGGCTCGGGGTGGCCGACGACCTCCGGTGCCAGGAGGAAGGCGGCCGGATGGCGCCGTCGGCGCCCGGCGAGGTCGGCGAGAGCGCCCGCAAGCGCGGGCTCCGGCAGCTCGGGACCCTCGGAAGCGGCAACCATTTCCTCGAGCTTCAGGCCGTCGACGAGGTCTACGAACCCGAGCTCGCCGGGGCGCTCGGGCTCACCCTCGGGTCGGTCGCGGTGATGCTCCATACCGGTTCGCGCGGACTCGGCCACCAGGTCGCGACCGACTTCATCCAGCGGATGGATGACCGGCTCCGCCGGGAGGGCACGGTGCTGGTCGACCGTCAGCTCTCCTGCGCCCCGATCGGGTCGGACGACGGCGCCGCCTACCTGGGCGCGATGGCGGCGGCCGCCAACTTCGCCTGGGCGAACCGGCAGGCGATCACCCATGGGGTCCGGGCCGCCTTCGAGTCGGTCTTCTCCACCCCCTGGCCGGAGCTCGGTCTGGGCGTCGCCTACGACATCAGCCACAATATGGCGAAGGTCGAATCCCACGCGACGCCGATGGGCGAGCGCCGACTTCTGGTCCACCGCAAGGGGGCGACCCGGGCGTTTCCCGCCGGCCGCCCCGAGGTGCCGGAGCCGTACCGCCCGTTCGGTCAGCCGGTGCTGATCCCGGGCGACATGGGCACCGCGAGCTATGTGCTGAGCGGGCTCCCCTCCTCCCTCGCCCGGTCGTTCGGCTCCTCCTGCCACGGGGCGGGGCGCCGGATGAGCCGCCACGCTGCGGTCCGGACGTTCCGGTTCGACCAGGTGACCCGGGAGCTCGGGGCGCGGGGGATCCGGGTCCGCTCGGCGAGCCGGGAAGGGGTCACGGAAGAGGCGCCCGGCGCCTACAAGAGCGTCGACGAGGTGGTCCGGGCCGCCGAAGGGGCCGGCCTGACCCGCCGGGTGGCCCGGCTGAGGCCGCTCGGCGTCGTCAAGGGCTGACGCCTCGCACGGCACAACGGCCTCGGCCGGCCGTCGGCCCGGCCCTCCTCTCGCCGGGTGGCAAAGCGCCATATGGGCCCCTCCGGTCCGACGGGGGGAGCGGCGGCGTGTTCGCCATCAACGGCTATCTCATCCTGGTCCTCGTCATCGCCGCCTACGGGCTCGCGGTCTACGGGCTCTACCGCGCCGGTCTCATCGGGAACGACCGGAGCCTTTCGCTGCTCGGTCCCGCCCTGATGATCAAGACGCGACGGGGGCGGGCCGCCCTCGATCGCTGGGGGCGTTTCCGGCGGTTCTGGAGCGCCGCCGGCGACATCGGGATCGCCCTTGCCGCCGCCTCCATGGTGGCGATGATCGGCCTCCTGCTCCTCGACGCCTACGTCTCGCTGTCGCTGACCGCCGCCCAGGCGCCGACCCCCCAGGAGGCGCTCGGCCTCCCGGGGATCAACCCGATCATCCCGATCGGCTACGGCATCGTCGCGCTCGTGGTCGGGATCGTGCTCCACGAACTGATGCACGGCGTGCTCGCCCGCTCCCAGAAGGTCGGGGTGAAGAGCCTCGGGATCCTCTGGTGCGTCGTCCCGATCGGGGCGTTCGTCGAGCAGGACGACGAGGAGATGCAGCGGGCCTCGCGCCGGTCGCGCGACCGGATCGCGGCCGCAGGGATCCTCGCGAACTTCGTCCTCGCCGCCGTCTTCTTCCTCCTCCTCGCGGCGGTCCTCAACGGCGGGATCGCCCCCAACGCGTCGGGCGTCGGCGTCGTCCAGGTGGTCGCCCACTCTCCGGCGGCGAACGCCTCGCTCGCCCCGGGGGACATCATCACCGCCGTCAACGGGACCCCGATCACCTCGACGGTCGTGTTCGAGAACCTCCTCGCCGCTTCCCACCCCCACGAGGTCGTGACGGTGGGCTTCTTTTCGAACGCCGCGGGCCGTGTCGTGACCGAGCAGGTCCCCCTCGCCCAGAATCCGACGAACGGCACCCGGGGATTCCTGGGGGTCGCGGTCAACTACCTCACGCCGGCCCAGCTCAAGGCGACGCTGGTGAGCCCGCTCACGAGCGCGGCGACGCCCCAGGCCGGGCTCGTCAACTGGCTGGTCCTCCCGCTGGCGACGCTCGAGCCGGTCGCGGCGCCGACGACCGGATTCTTCCACCTCACGGGGATCTGGGCGTCGGTCAACCCCGGGAGCTTCTGGATCGGGGCCAACCTTCTCTACTGGCTGAGCTGGATGAACCTGCTGCTGGGCGCCTCGAACGCGCTCCCGTTGATCCCGCTGGATGGCGGGCTCCTGGTCCGGGACTACGCGGCCGCACTCATGGGCCGGCTCCGGAAGGGATGGAGCTCCGCCCGGCTCGACGACTTCGGCGGCCGGGTCGCCGTCACCGCGTCCCTGGTCGTCGTTCTGTTGATCGTATGGCAGTTCATCGTGCCCCGTCTGGGATAGACGAACGGACGCTCTTCGCGGCGTACCCGTTCCTGCCGGGCGCCGCGGCGCTCGCCGCCGGCCTCGGCGCCTCGGTCCGGGAGCTGCTCAAGGATCCCGCCTTCGATCGCTGCCGGCTGGTGGGCCGGGCCCGGATCCGGGCCGCGGCCGGCGATCCGCGGGGGGCCACCGCGGTCGAGGAGCTCGACCGTGCGGCCGAGGAGGAGCGGTTCCTCTCCTTCCTCTTCGCCCGGTATGTGCTGAGCAGCTTCGTCCATCCGGTCGTCCTCCGCCGCTGGGCGGTCGCCGAGTCGAAGCGGGCGAGCGGCCGGCTCGAGCGGGCCGGGCCGGCGGAGATCGCCGAGGTGGGCCGTCGGCTCGGATTCGGCACCCAGACGATCGACCGGGAGATCGAGCTCCCGCTGGTCGCCTACCTCCACCTCGCCACCCCCATCCGGGAGGCCGACTTCCGGCTCGCCCGGCAGCGGCTTCAACGCGGCACGGTCCGGGTCGACCCGGCCCGGGGGGCCCGGCTGCTCGAGGAAGGGATCCGCCGGACCCTCGCCCAGCCCCTCCCGCTCGACGCCGCGATCGTCGCCGTGATCCGGGAGTCGGAGGCGGCCCTCGAAGCGGAGCTTAAGGAACGGATCCCTCCCCCGTCGGCGGCCCCGGCGAACGGGGGAGGGCCGATCCGGGTCGACTGGTTCCCGCCCTGCCTACGGAAGATGCGTCGGACGCTCGAGGCCGGGGAGAACCTCTCCCACGCCGGCCGGTTCGCCCTGGCGGCGTTCCTCCACCGGGTCGGCGCCGACCGGGAGACGATCGTCGATGCCTTCCGGGGCGCGCCCGATTTCGATGAATCGGTGACCCGCTACCAGGTCGAGCACATCACCCAGCACGGGGGCGGGGAGGGGTATCGACCCCCCGAGTGCGCCACCCTGCGCAGCCACGGGTTGTGCGTCCGAGACGGCGATCCGGCGGCGGCCTCGGCGGAGGACCGGCGGCGGGACGAGCGATGCTTCGATCCCCGGCTCCAGCATCCGCTCCAGTACTACCGCAACCGCGGCGGCCGGGAGCGACCGGCCCCGGCTACGGCGACGGGGGAAGTCTCCGGTACGTCCGCACGGCCCGGCTGAGCGCCGTCCACTGGCTCGTCACCACCAGGAGGAGCATCGCGACGTCGAGGACCGTGAAGTGAACTCCGTAGGCGCTGAACCGCTCCCAGGGCCGCGACGGGGCCCAGGGCCAGGGGAGCGACCAGTCGAACTCGAGGAAGCAGGCGGCCGCGAGGATCACCAGGCGATCGGCGCGTCCGACAAGACCGCCGTACATCCGCCCCTGACCGACCGCCTGGGCTTGCGTGCCCATGTAGCTGGTGAGAAGGAGGCTCACCAACGCGAGGAGGGTGAGCGCCGGATCGGCCCACCCCGAGATCGCGATCCCGACGAGGACCACCACATCGGCGTACCGATCGAGGACATGGTCGAGGAAGTCGCCCCGAATCGAAGCCCGCCCGGTCTGGCGGGCCACCTCCCCGTCGAGGGCGTCCCAGAAGCCGGAGAGGACCACGAGCACCGCGACCCCGAGGAAGAGCATCGGGGTCGTCCACCGGACGGCGGCCGCGAGTCCCCCCGCGAGCGCCGCGGTCGTTAGCGCAAGGAAGCTGAGGCGCGAGGGCGACCACCCCAGGAACGGGCCCGCCGCCCGTTGGAGCCAGGGAGTGACGGAGCCCCGGTAGCGGTTGAGCGTCACCGGGGCGACCCCCGAGCCCAGCCCGGCAGCGCGCGGGTGACCCGGGGGTCGCCCAGCCAATCGATGCGGCCGTAGCGGGAGCCGGGCCGCTCCCGGATGAGGCGTCGGACCTCCCGGGCGACCTCATCCAACGACCGGTCGGTCGTGTCGACCTCCCAGACCCGGACCCCGGGACGGAGCGCTTCCCGAGTGATCAGGTCGAGGGCCTCGGCCACCGCGTTCTCCTCGCGCGCCCGTCGGCTGAGATCGCGGCCCGACCGTTCCAGGCGGGCGAGGAGCCGGCACGGATGGCAGCGGAGGACGATCGCCGCCCGGACAGGAAGGAGGTGCGCGAGGTGGCCCACCCAGAGCGGTTCCACGGTGCGCCGCCGTCTCAGCTCCCGGCAAAGGCGAGGTAGGTCGACCCTCCACCCTTCGCGGTCCCGCCTCGCCGCGCCGAACCGGGCGGCGAGCGGGCCCACCTCGACCGAAGCCGGGGACCCACGAAGCTCGAGAGCCACCCGGGTCTTGCCGGTGCCCGGGGTCCCCGAGAGCGCCACATGCCAGCTCATGTCGACGGCACTGCGCTCCCGCGAGACACTATAAGCCCTTCGTCGTGTTATACGGCCGACGAGCGTTCGCCGCCTATCGGTAGATGGGCGAGGCTCCGAGTGCGGAGCCTTGGCATCGAATGAGCGAAAAGCCTAAAAAGGGGTCCTCTCATGGGAGCGACCATGTATAGACTACCGCCGGGCACGTGGAAGAAGCTAACGATCGGACTTGTGGCCGTCGTAGCGATCATGTCGGTCGCCGCGTTCAGTGTCACTCCCGTCGCCGGAATCGGGGGTTCAACGCTCCCGGCCTCCTCCGCGACCGCTCCGGGGGCCGCCTCAGCACCCTCCTCCGCTTCTTCGTCGCCCAGTGTGAGCCATGCCACAAACACCAAGGCTCCGACGCTGTCCGGGCGTGCGGAGCAGATCCTCAAGACGGCCGCCTCCTTGGGCGTGCCGGCTCGGGCGGTCTACCTTCCGGACTTCAATAACCTCAACCCGACCTTGACCAACGGACATGTCCACCTGACCTACCTGGGCGGCCCGGCCCCGATGGGTGTGGGCGAGTTCGGTCTGGAGAACAACTCGGGCACGATCACCCCCTACATGCTCAACACAACCAGCGTGGCGGGAACCTTTGCCCCCAGCAACCTCCAGGTCCTCTACTTCGACACTGCGAATCCCCAGCTCTACGGAGTCCAGTTGAACGCCGTGGATGTCGGCGTCTCCCTCTTCGGGGATGCGAGCTACCAGTTCTGGACCCAGAACGTGGTCACCTACAACATTGCCTCGGGTCAACTGCAGTTCGAAGACAACGTCTGGAACTTCTCCAGCCCTGCCTCCTATCTTTCTCCGAACGTCTTCTACGCTCACGGCCCCAACGGCACCCAGGTCGGTACGACATTCTACTACGCCTACTCCGCCCCGATGGTGGTCTCCTATCCGTTCTCGTTGACCCTCTATCTCAACTCCACGCTGATCGGAGGCCGGAACGCGGTCTACTTCAACTACTCCGTGACCAACAGCGCGGGCCACACTGTTAGCGGCTCCTACGACTACGTGGTCTTCAACTCGCTGGCCGGCAGCGCGACCACCGTCCCGCCCTCGATGTACCAGGCCGACGGCTACGGCTACAACCCCCTCGGCCTCCCCAACGACTTTGAGATCATCATGGGGGGCCCCGGCGGTGGAAGCTCGACCAACGTCGTCTCCGGCAACGCGACGATGATGCTCATGTACTGGGACGCTGCCACCTCCTCCTACCAATCGGTCCCTTCGGCCTACAATGTGGGCGGCGAAACTGGTGAAACCGTCGCCGGTGCCGCAGTCTCCTGGATGACGGCTTCCGATGGCATGCCCGAAGCGATGATCAACGCTGGGGCGTCCATCGTCCAAGGGTTGTGGAACGTCTCGAACGCTGTCGGGAGCACCCCGCAGACCGCGTCCACTCTGACGGTGACCCTTGACCCGAGCAATGCGTTCCTCTTCCTCGTCAACAACGGGGGCGGGGTCAACGCTTCCAATGCCCAGTGGGCCCCAACGGCCTCGACCGGGGTTGTGGTCTCGGGGGCCACCTCTTCACTGACCTACCTGCTGAACCCCGGGACGTACTCCTACCTTGTCGAGTTGACCGGCTATAGCCCGGCGACCGGTACGTTTACCCTGACCGCGGGACTCCCATCCACCCTCTCGCTGACGCTGTTCCCGAGCCTCAGCTCCGACATTTACACCCCGCTCTATGCGTTTTCCAACGCGCAGTTGGCGGCACTCGCGGTCTCGGGCAGCGGAACCGCGACCAGCCCCTATGTGATGCCCGACAGCCAGGGCAGCCTGCTCAATGCGAGCTTCGGGGTGGTCAACGACTACACCTATCCGGTCTTTGATGGGGTTTTCTTCGTGAACACCACCCACTTCACGACCATCACCGCTCCGGCGCTCTCCTACCTGACTCCGTTCTCGGGCGTCTATGCTCTCTACTACCAGAAGGTCTATGGGTTCCCGACCACCAACAATCTCCAGATGCAGTTCTTTGAAGTGCAGAACCTAACGCTCCAGAACAGCCCCCAGATCATGGGTTGGGCCTCCTACTACGTCGAGTCGTACTCGATGCCGCTCTTCTCGACCTACTCAAACGTGCTCTTCTGGAACTCCACAGGTGACGTCGTCTATGCGAACAACTTTAACACGCAAAGCCAGGCCCTTATCATGTACGGCGGGACCGAAGCTGTCGTTAGCAACTTCTTCAACGGCTCCGCACCCATTGCCCCCAACCCTCTGAACTTCCCGCCCTACACCTTCCCGCTGATGGGGCTCCTTCTGGACCAGAACGGTTCCTATGTCTTCAACAACTACTTTGGGATCACCGAGGAACCCGCGATCATGCCCACCTTCAGTATCTACACCGGGGCGTTCCAACTGTTCACGACCAACACTTGGAACCTCTCGTTCCCGGCGGACGTGAACATTCTCGGTCTCCCGGGGATCAGCGGGAACTTCTGGGCCAACTACGGCTCCCCCGCCAACCCGTTCGGGCAGGTCTACACGGACGGTGGGCTGATCACCTACGGTGGTGACTACTCCGCGCTCACTTACCTCCCCCTGCAGGCTGTAACGTTCACCGAGACTGGCCTCCCGGCCGGGACCCCATGGAACGTCACCCTCAACGGGGTAATGGCCTCAGGAGTCGCCAGCGCGGGCGCCTCGTCGCTGGTCCTTTACCAGATGAACGGCACCTATCCGTTTGACGTGAGCATGGTGCTTGGCTGGGGGGTCAACCCTTCGTCGGGGATGCTGATCGTTCAGGGACCGACGTCTCAGTCGATCGACTACGCCTACGCCTCGGTCACCGCCGATACGGTGCTCGGGAACTACTCGATGCTTTCCTTCGCGGACAACGTGAGCATCTCGGTGTACAACGCCCCGATCAGCTCGACCACGGTGAGCCTCTGGATGCAGATCTCCGACAGCCTCACCGGGGCTACCTGCGCCTTTGTCTCGGAGAACTCATCGATTAGCCCGGGGATCACGAGCTACAGCTTTGAAGTGACCCCGATCGTGATCGGGACCCAGGCCCTGCTCAACTGCCCCCTGCTCAACCTGCACGCCGCCCAGTTGACCACCTACGTGAGCGTCTATGGTGTGGCCAACTCCACCAGCCAGACCACCTCGATCATCCTGAACGAGCTCGCGCTCTCTCTCCTGAACCCGAGCACGAGCGTCTCGACCGGGAACGTCTCCTTCACCGCGTACTACACGGCGCAGTACGTTCAGAGCGTGGAGATCATCGTCTCGGCCCCGACGACCCCGGTCGTGCTGTTCAATGCCAGCCTCGCGTGGGCGAGCCCCACCCTCCCGACAACGGCGGTCTGGTACGCGGCCAACCCGGGTGTCTACCCCTGGGTTCTGACCCTGGTCACCAGCTACGGGGTACTCAGCATCCACGGGGATCTGACGGTGATTTCTTCGGGCGGCACTGTCTACCAGAACACCACGGTCTACAGCAACGGCTCGCTCTTCAAGGGCCTGAACGCGGGAGCCTCCGGTACGATCCTCCTGGTGGTCGGCCTGATCATCGGCATGATCGTGGCGCTCCTCTTGGCGCGCTCGATGATGGCGACCCCGAAGAGTGCCCCGGCGCAGGCCTGGCAGCAGCAGTCGACCTCAACCCCGGCCAACCAGTGCAGCGTCTGCAACCGTTCCTTTGCGACCCCTGAGGAGCTGAAGGAACACGCCAAGACGGAGCACGGGATCAGCTCATAGACGGACGGAGTGGGCGACCCTCTGCCTCGAGCGAGGCAGGGGGTCCAATGGGACCAACCCTTTCCTATCCCCTTATTTTTGCGCGGCCTTCGGTTGTGATCAACAGCTACGCTTCGCGTGGGCCACCCGGGCGATCCGGACTGAATCCCCTATACGAAGCGGAGAGCGGGGAACTTCGAGCGCCAGGCCCGCACTTCGGCCCCTACCTTCGACCGCTGGATACCGCCGGCATGCAGTAGACGTGCAAGCCGACCCATCTCGCGGGGTTCGACCCCGAGCCGGGTAAGTTCCGCGGTCCCGATCCGTCCGACGAGGTCGAGGATCAGTCCCTGCGCCTCGAGCCGGCGAGCAAGCTCCCCGGGCCCGAAGGCGAAGCGCTCCCGGAAGCGTCGGGGATCAATGTGGATCTGGTGCGAGCCGGAGAATCCCTGCGCCTCGGCGACCATCGGCCAGCCCAACTCCGTGAGTTCGCGGGCGAGCCGTTGGGAGTTCTCAACGACCGTCCGGGCGTACTCCGGGCCCACGCGCTCGAACTCCAGCAGGGTCTGGGTGAGCGCGGCGATCCGGTTCCAGTGGGCATTGTCGAAGATCCTCCAGACCAGGGCCGGATCGATCTGCTGGAACAGATCCTCCCGGTCGGTCACCAAAAGCCCACCCTGAGGTCCGAAGAACGACTTGTGGGTACTTCCGAAGAGAACGTCGGTCCCCTCCCGAATCGGATCCTGGAAGACGCCGCCGGCGATCAGGCCGAGGACGTGGGAGGCATCGTAGAAAAGCAGCCCGCCCTGACGGTGGATCTCCTCGGCAATCTCCCGGACGGGATAGGGGAAGAGAAAGAAGCTCTGGCCGAGCAGGACGGCGTCTGGGCGCTCGGCCCGGATCACGTCGAGGACCTGGTCGATCACCAGCGACCCCCCGGGCCCGTCGGCGGGGAGTGGCCGGACCTTCCAGCCGAAGAGGGCAGGGATGAAGCCGGGAGCGTAGCCATCGTAGCCCCCCTGCTCCGGTGGAATGGCCAGCAGCTTGGACCCGGAGGGCAAAAGGGGCGCCATTGCCGATAGGGCGGCAATATGGCCGGAGAGGGGGCGTACGGTGGCCCGGCGACCGTGGAAGATCCGGGACGCGGCCCGGTTCCCGAGCTCCTCGATCCGGTCGGTGTAGCGGGTACCGGCGTAGCTGTTATCGATCGCCTCACCGTGGAAGGTCGTGGAGATCGGCAGGGTATATCGTCCGGCGAGGTCGCTCGAAAGGTAGCGCTTGGCGGTCGGGGAGAGCGCGTTCTCGCTCGGCAGGAGGTTGAAGACCTCCCGACCCCGCCAGCGGTTGTGGGCGCGCACCCAGCGCGCCAGGGCCTGCTCGTCGGGGCTACGCGTCACCATGATGGGCCAGTACGCCGGGGAGGGGGAGCAGCTGGCCCTCGGCCATCTTGCGGTGCTCGCGGTTGCCGCACCTCGGGCACTCGAACCGATCCGCCTTGCGGCCCATCAGCCCGTGGCAGACCTGGCATCGGGCGGAGATCACCCCTAGGTTGGCCGGGGCCGTCGTGAGCTTCACCGACGGGGCCGACTGGAGGACGCGGGCGAGCAGGATGTCGCCGACGGCGAACTCGCTCGCCAGCGACTCGGTGTACCCTTCCCGGGCCTTGGAGATGTGGACGGTCCCCTCCGGGTCACCCGGGACCGGCCGACGGCTGCCCGCCGTGGCGAGGATCGTGCAGATCGCCATCGCCGACTTGAGCTCGTCCACCCGGGCGTACACCAGGTCCCCGTCCGAAACCTGGGGAATGCCGTTGCGAGGCACCACGTGGACGCTCCGGTCGGCGGGGTCAACGTGGGAGACGCCCAGCACCGACGCGTAGATTCGGCCGGAGTCCTCGTAGGTACCGCGGCCCGGGACAAACTCCTCGGCGGCGCCCAGGTACTCTCCGGGGATGACCAGCTTCGGGGGTTCGGGGGAACTGCTCATGGGCCTTCGCTTCGCTCCAGTACCCACAGATCGACCTTCAGGGGCCGCGAACGGGCCCGATGGTGGGGGAACAACGCTGGAAGTTCCCACGGCACCGGGTGCAGATCGAGGATGCGGGTGTCGGCTTCAACGGCCCTGCGGGCTATAAAGCTTCGTGACGCTTCCAGGGCGAATCCATAGACCCGTCGGGGCCGAAGCCGGAACGCGGCGGCCCAAAACTCGCGATCGGCCCCTTCCCGCTGGGCCCCGAACGGGGGGTTCATGACGACCGTATCGACCCGCCCGGTCGCCTCCCGGACCTCGGCCCGATGGATCACGACCGGTAGCCGCCATTCCTCCGCATACGCCCGGGCGACCGTAACGCAGGCCGGGTCGACCTCCCAGCCCACTACGGAGCGCGCCCCCAGCAGGGCCGCACCGAGAGCCAAGACACCGGTGCCGGTCCCCAGGTCGGCGACGGATCGGCCCTCGATGTCGCCCCGTTGCCACGCACCGAGCAGGAGTTCGGCAGCGCGTTCGGGGGGGGTGGGCACTTGCTCGAGCGCCGGATCCGGGCTCGGAGGGCCGGGGAGTTTCGCCAGCCGAATGACCAGCTGTCGGTGGGTGAGGGGCGTACGAGGTCGCGGAGCGATGCCGTTGCGGGGAGCCGGATTCGAACCGGCGAACGCCTTCGCGACAGGATCTCTCGGCACGGGGTCGAGGGCGACTCCCGGCGTTTAAGTCCTGCGCCGTTGCCCGGCTTGGCTATCCCCGCGCCCTTAACGGGCGGCCGACGGTGTGGGCTCCGCCTCGGGCTCCTCGGCGGCCCGGGGGATCCCCTTCTTCAACGAAACGCGCTGGGGGAAGTACTTGAGCAGAATGACGTCGTTGACAGCGCTGACCCAGCGGTAGGGGACGCTGACCGGCCGGGACTCGTCGACCAGCACGGCCGCCGTCTCGTCGACATAGAGCCCTTCGATCTTCGCCCCGTCCACATCGACGATGACGTTGTCCACTTCACCCAGCAGTCGTCCGTCGGGCGTGTAGATCTGCCGCCCCAGGTATTCGGTCATTTCGACGAGCATCGGAATCCCTACCGGTGGACGCTACGCCGCCTTCTTATGCCTTTGGGCGGAGGGGCAGCCCCCGGCCCCGGGACCGGGGCGGCCTCATTCGCCGGCACTCTCCGGGGCGGTCTGACGGACCTGCTGACGGTACATCCGCCGCAGCTCACCACTGGTGGTTGCATCGGTCGGAGCCTTCTCCTCGCGGAACCGGCCCGTGAAGCGGGGGAACCTCAGGGCGAAGCCGCTTCCGGGGCGGATCGCGCCGAAGTCGGCGCGATGGACCGGGCTCAGGGTCAGCTCGGCGCCCCGGACCTCCAGGACAAGGCCGGGCCGGAACCAGCGGTCCGGGGTGAGGCCGGTGGCGACCATCGCCGGCCGGTCGTCGCAGCTCCACGGGGCCAGTCGGCGGGGCATTTCGGCGAGGGCGTCATCGTCGAAGCCCGTACCGACCTTGCAGAACGATTCGAAGAGGTCCTTCTCGGGGTTGTAGCTCGCGAGCAGGAACGCCCCGAACCGTCCGGCCCGACGACCTCGACCGTGGAAGGCCCCGACCACCACGCCATCGAGCGAATCGGACAGTCCCTCGGCGTACTCTCGCTTGTACTTGATCCACCAGAATCCCCGCGCCCCGGCCCGGTAATGGCTTTCGGGGTCCAGCGACTTCACCATGACCCCTTCGGCGCCCTCGGAGAGGGCGACGTCGAAGAACTCTTCGGCGGGGGGCAGAGTTTCGACCCTGCGTTGCTCGGCGAGCCGTACGGCTGAGCCGGGGGCCACGAGCGCCTCGAGGCGGCGACGTCGCTCCGAGAACGGACGGTCGAGCGTGGCGTCGGTCCCCTCCAGCAGGACGTCGAAGAGGAAGAGGCAGACCGGAACCTCCGACTGGAGCCGGTCGAGGTCGTAGATCCGGCCCCGACGGCGGGAGATCTCCTGGAAGGGCCGGATCTCGTCGGTGTCGGGATCAACCGGGACGCATTCCCCCTCCAGGACGGCGGGTCGACGCCGGAGGGCGGCCGGAAGGGCCGCCACCAGGTCGGGAAACTGGGCGTCGATCCGCTCGAGGCGTCGGGAAAACAGTCGCACGCTGCCGTCAGCGGCCACATGGGCCTGGACCCTGAGCCCGTCGTACTTGTACTCCAGGGCCGCGGTCCCGTGCATTCGGCGCAGGGCCTCGGTCAGGCTCCGGGCCCTCTCGGCCAGCATCGGCCGAACGGGGCGGCCGACCTGGATCGTCACCGCCTCCATGGCCTCGATGCCCTTACGGCTGAGCTCCTCGGCCATCCAGCCGAGATCGCTGCAGAGGTTGAACGCCCGCTCGATCCGGGCCCGCGCCCCCTTCGATCCGTCGGCAAACGCGTGCGCCAGGGCGTCGAGCAGGGTCATCTCCCGGATCCCGATTCGGAGGCTCCCCAGGACGAACCGGATCAGGTACCGGGCCTCGACCGGCTCGGCGCGAACGAGGAGGCCCGTCAGCCGCCGGAGCCGCTCCTCCTGGGCGCCGTCGCCCCGGCTCGCGGCGATCGCCCGGAGTTCCGCATAGACCTCCTCGACGTGCAAGGGCTCCAGAGGCTCCAGGCGTCGTTGGCCCGAGCGGAGCCGCTCGGCGGTGACCCCGAGGTCGCCGGAGATGGCCGTCTCGCGGCGCACCAGGGCCTCCTCCACCCCGGCCGACTGGGCGATCGCCTTGCGGGCCAGCGCCTCCCCGACGCCCAGCTCCACCCCCTCGAACTCCGGCCGCAGGAGTCCTTGGGAGAGGTAGAGAATGCTCGGCAGCAGGTCCGCGGGCGTCGCGCGGAAGAGCTCGGTGAGATGCTTCCGAACCTCGGAATGCTGTCGGGTACCCTCCAGCCGCTCGTAGACATCCACCAGGTCACGGTAGCGCATGCCGTTCCTCCGCGCCTTGATCGATCGCCGCCCGCAGCCGATTGAGGTTCGCCTCGATCTGCCCCCCGTCAAAGGCGGCGTTGCCGCAGACGAAGAAGGTGGCGCCGGACCGGGCCGCCCAGCGGCCGGTCTCTGAGGTGACCCCGCCGTCGACCCCGATGTCGACCCGGCCCCCTGCCCGGTCGGAAAGCGCTCGGGCCTCCGAAATCTTGTCGAGGCCCCCGGGCAAAAAGGTTTGGCCCGAAAAGCCCGGGTTCACGGTCATCACCAGAATCGCGTCGAGTTCGGATAGCCAGGGGCCCGCGCGGGCGACCGGGGTCTCCGGCCGGAGCGCGACACCGGCCTCCGCCCCCAGGGCGCGGATCGAGCGCGCAACGGCCACCGGATCCGAGGCGGCCTCGAGGTGGAAGGTCAGTCGATCCCCGCCCGCCCGCCGGAACGCCTCGAGGAAACGCTCGGGGTGTTCCACCATGAGATGGATGTCCAGCGGACGCCGGGTCACGCGGCGGACCGCCGAAACCAGGGCCGGGCCGAAGGAGAGGTTCGGAACAAAGTGTCCGTCCATCACATCCAGATGGAAGCCCGCCGCCCCGCCCTCCTCCGCCCTCCGTATCGCGTTTCCCAGGTCGGCAAAGTCGGCGCTGAGCAGTGAGGGCGCTAACCGGAGATTTCGGGACGCTGACGAAGGCATGAGGAGGGAGTCGCGTAAGCCTATATATACCACCTTTTGGGTGGCGTTTCCAAGCCCCGAGAGGGGTGCTAAACGCATGCAGACAGCAGATGAACAGAGCCCGACCATGCAGCCGCGTGGTTTGGGCCGAAGGGGTATCTCGACAACGATGGCGGCGGTGGTCATGATCGTGGTCATCGTCGTTGTCGGTGGAGTCGGATATGTCGGAATCGGAGCGCTGGCCGGGCAGGGTAGCAATACCGTGTCCACCTGTCAGCCCGCGACGAGTCCGGTGTGCCACTCCACGAGCAATCTGAACAACGTCGTGCTCTTCGTGGCCTACCAGCCCGGCTACGGACAGAGCATGATCCAACTCCAGCAGGGCCAATCTCTTCCGGCATCGGTTTCGCTCTCAGGCGGCGGTCTGGCCTCCAGCTACACCGTCCACTGGGGCGACGGAACCGCCACGACCCAATCCTCCCCGACGTTCACCCACATCTACACGTCGCTCGGGGTCTTTGTGATGCACGCGACGGCCAATGTGAGCGGTGTGACCCACCAGGGGCCCGGCTACCTCTACCCCGTGCAGGTCATTCCCTCCATCGCGAACAGCGCCTCCGGGCAGTACCCGGTCCTGACGACTACCTTCTCCAACGGCTCGGCCGGCTCCGGGGTCTCCCGACCTTGGATCCAGGTCGGCCAGGGACCCATCTCGGTGAGCGGCTCGTACTCGAGCCTGCCTACCGCTCCGGGCTACGTCGCCGGAGCCCCGTCGATCACCTCGACCGGCGGGACGATGGTGAGCAGCAACTCCACGTCCACCCAGGCCCGCGCGACCTACTCCTTCTCCAGCGCGGGCGTCTATCGCCTCACCTTTGTCGGCCCCATCAACACCCCGACCGGGGGCACGATCTACCAGAACTACACCTGGACCGTCTACGTCGGATCGGCGGGAACCAGCCTGGGCTGCGCCTACTGCCAGGGCAAGCAGTCGGTGAGCCCGCACCCGGGCACCATCGATGCCTACGAGATCGCCCCGGGCGGAGCCACCAGCCTGGACCCCGCGGTCGACTATGAGACCGTGGGCGCTGAGGTGATGAACAACATCTTCGAGACGCTGGTGAACTACAATGGGACCAGCACCGCCGGCTTCGTGCCGGTGCTCGCGAACTGCGTTCCCGGAACCCAGCAGTGCGTGAATGAGTACGGCAGCAACCTCCTGACCATCGTCAACAACCAGCCCCTCTACTGGACCTTCGTCATCAGCGGGAACGCCTCCTTCTATGACCCCTCGACCGGCCACTCCTGGGGCGTCTACCCGTCGGACGTGATGTTTTCCATCACCCGGACACTGCTCTGGCTGCAAACACCGAGCCAATACGTCTACAATGGCTGGATCATCGGGCAGTCGCTGCTCCCCTATGGGAACGCGCGCTGGGACGGTGGCCTCCACAGCCCGTGGAACAACACCCCACAGAACATCCTGGGCTCGATGCTGGTCAATGACACCCAGTTCTGCCCCCAGTCGGCCATGACCCAGGCCCACGGATGCATCACCTTCAAGGCGGACGGGAGCGGCTCTGACTGGCCGTTCTTCCTCCAGCTGGTCGGGGATGCGAACGGCGGAGCGATCGTTCCTTGCGGGTGGTACACCGCCCAGGGCGCCAGCGTTCCTGGCTTTGCGGGTACCTCCGCCCCGAACGGCGACGGGCCTTGCCTGCTGCCCGGCGGCGCGACGAGCACCAACTCCTCGGCCTTCCAGAACTACCTGAGTTCGGTCAGCCCGAAGGCGTACGACAGCCTGATCGAGCTGGGAGCGACCAGCCCGTACGCCCCGCAGCCCTCGGTCCGCTGGAACGCGGTCGGGAGCGGCCCGTACTATCTCCAGAGCGTTGACCAGGGTGAGGGATACGTCCTTCAGGCAAACCCGGCCTACGCTCAGCCCAACTGTGCTGGTGCAGCCAACTGCTACCCGGTCCCCGGGAAGTATGTGGCCCACGTCAATGTCGCCTGGGAGCCGAGCTCCACGGGAGGCATTGAGCAGTACATCGCGGGTCAGGCCGATGTGGCCGGATTCTATCCCACCGACATTCCGACCATCTTGAACCTGGTCCACGCGGGCAAGGTGGGCCTCCTGACGGTCCCGACTCTGGAGACCTTTGAGATGGGCTACTACTATCAGTTCAACCCCTCGGCCACCGCCCAGGCGTCGGGCCTACCTGTGAACGTCCCGGGCAACTTCTTCTCGTACGTCGGCCTTCGTGAGTTCTTCAGCCAGGCGTTCCCCTACGCCTACAGCTTGAACTCGCTCAACACCGTGGACGGGATCAACCTCGCCCTCAACTTTGGCGGCGCGATCCCGCAGTTCATGGGGAACTACTACCCGACGAACATCAGCTGGCCGGGACTCAACCTGACCACCAACACCTGGCACGACCCGAGCTTCAACCCGAACGTCAACGGCAGCGCGGCGTACTGGTGGAAGCTGATCACCACGAACGCTCCCGGGAACCCGTACTACGACCCGGAGCTGGCCAGCTGTACCTCCTCGAGCCCCTGTACCTTCCCGATGGTGGGAGAGCAGGGCGCCCAGACCCTGGCGCTCGCGATCCAGGCCTGGAACGCGGAGATCGTCAAGCTGACCGGCGGGGCGATCAGCCCCAGCCTCTGGCAGCCGCCATTCACCGAGATTGTGGTGGCCTCCACAGCGCCCCCGGGAACCAGCTCGTTCACGACCGCGGTTGACGGCTGGCTGCCCGACTACCCGGACCCCACGGACTACATGGCGCCCTACTACTACCCGAACGGCAGCTACACCTACAGCGCGGGGCTCTACCAGACCTTCGTCCAGGAGCAGTTCGGTGGCTCGTACAACTGCCCGATCCACAACACACTGACCTTTGCCAACCTCGTCTACTGGGCGAACGGCGGTCTGGTCCCGAACAACTGCCAGGGCACAGCCTACTCGGTGATGAACTGGGCCAACCAACTCGCCGCCAGCATGCCGACCGGTGCGCAGCGGACACTCTACTACAACCTCGTGGAACACGTCGCCAACAACCTGGCGCTCTACATGTACTACGAGCAGCCCATCGGTGTGGGGTCGTATGCCTCCTGGGTCAACCCGGCGGGCATTGACACCAACCCGGTCGCTCCGGGCCAGCTCTGGTTCATGTGGAACGGGAACGGAATGGTCTAAGTCGGACGGACGTACTCCGAACCCGTGGCCTCCCCCTCCGGGGGGAGGTCCCAACCCTTTCCCGGCTTCTATTTCTCTTCGACTTCTACTGTCTGAGGCAGGGTCGTGTCTGAACGCTGACCTATAGCCTCCCTCAGAAGCGACTCGGGTTGGGACATGTCGTTGATGCTTAAGGTTGAGAGAGAGGGCGAAGGCCGGCGTGGTCGCGTATCGGCGGTTAGAATCGAGGAGGGTAAAGGGCTCCAACAGGAGCCTGCCGATGTCTTTGTGGCCGCAATACCCCCGGGCCCGCGGAATCTCCTTGAAGGGAGTCGAGGGTTAACCGGCCGATCCCCCTCAGAGAGGGCCCCGTGCAGGGTTTCGGAAGACTGGGGTCGATCCCGTTCCTTGGGTTGGGGGTGGGTGGCCGGATCCTGGCCCTGCTAAAAGTCGTCCTTGCGGATCTCGGGCCGGCGGAGCTGCCCGGCAAGGGCTTCGGCCTGCTCGGGCGTCCAACGGCCGAACTCCCGGAGGCGGTACCACGTTGGTCGGAAGGCTGGGCTTCCGGACGGGCGCAGTTCGGCCGGTCGGTGCCAGAGGTAGCCGTAGGCGAGATACTCCACGTACAGGCAGGCGGTCAAGGAGAGCGCGATCCCGATCGGGTTGAACGGGTTGAACCAGCTGGTGATCACCCAGGCATCCACGATCAGGAACCCCACCCCGATCCACCACTTGGCGCCGCTGTAAAGGAACCACTCTCGCCAACTCGGCCCAGGGTCGTCCAGCGCGGCTTGCCGCTCCCGCTGGAGGACGTCCAGCGCGTCGGAGTCATACCCTTCCGCCGCCGGATCCTCGGACCGGCTCCTTCCGAACACGGGATCCTCGGGATCGCCCTCCGCTCAGCCGGCGGGCGCCGGTGCCGCGGCGGCCTCTGGAACGGCCGAAATCGGTGCGGAGCGGGTGGTGCTACCAGGGTAGAGGTGGCATGCCACCCAATGGTCGGGTCCGTTGGGGAGGAGCGGCGGGTCAACCTGGGAGCAGATCGGCATGACGGCCGGGCATCGGGTATGGAACCGGCACCCTGAAGGGGGGGCCGCCGGGCTCGGCACATCCCCCGAGAGGATGATGCGCTCCCGTTTGAGGTTCGGATCCGGGATCGGGATGGCCGAGAGGAGGGCCTGGGTATAGGGGTGCAGGGGCCGCGCAAAGAGGGAGTCGGTTCCCGCCTGCTCCACCACCCGGCCCAGGTACATCACGACGACCCGGCGGCTGACCGCCCGGATCACCGAGAGATGGTGCGAGATGAAGAGGAAGGAGATACCGTACTCGGTCTGCAGCCGCTGGAGGATGTTCAGGATCTGGGCCTGGACCGATACGTCGAGCGCGCTGGTCGGCTCATCGAGGACGATGAACTCCGGGCGCAGGGCCAGGGCCCGGGCGATGCCGATCCGCTGCCGCTGGCCCCCCGAGAATTCGTGGGGGAACCGCCAGAGGTGCTCCGGGTTGAGACCGACCTCCTGCATCAGCTCCGAGACCCGCTGGATCCGTTCGCGGGGGGTTCCGATGTGGTGGACTTCGAGAGGTTCGGCGATGATGTCCTTGACCAGCATCCGAGGGCTCAGCGAGCCGAAGGGGTCCTGGAAGACGATCTGGAGCTTGCCCCGGAGCTCCTGCATGCGCCGGGAGTTCCGTCGGTAGAGGGAATACTGCGCGGCCAACTGGTCGAGTTCCTTGAGAGCCGACGCGGCCCGGGGGCTGGATTCGTCGGTCTCGCCCAGGGTGCTATAGAGGGTGTTGATCCGGTCCATCACCTCCGCGGGAGGCCGGTAGAAGGCGTGGCCCGACGTCGGCTCGATCAGTCGGAGGAGCAGCCGGCCCGCGGTGGTCTTCCCGCAGCCGGACTCGCCGACCAGTCCGACCGTCTCTCCCTGATGGATGTCGAAGCTGATGCCGTCGACCGCCCGGACATCGCCGACCTTCTTCGAGAGCAACCCTCCCCGGATGGGGAAGTACTTGCGGATATTGCGAGCGGCGAGCACCACTTGGGAGGAACGGTCTTCCATAGGGGTCCTTCTATTCGGTCACCGGGGCACCGTGGTAGAGGAAGCAGGCGACCTGGTGCCCGTTGCCTTCCTCGGTCATCGGGGGTCGGGACTTCTTGCAGATCTCCATCGCATAAGCACAGCGAGGGTGGAATCGGCAGCCCGAAGGGGGAGAGATCAGGTTCGGGACCGATCCCGGAATCGAATCGAGGTGCTTGTCGGGCTGATCCATCCTTGGAATGGAGGCCAACAGACCCTGGGTGTAGGGGTGGAGGGGGTGGGCAAAGAGGTCCTTGACCGGGGCATTCTCGACGATCTGACCGGCATACATGATGCACACCCGATCGGCCACCTCGGCGATCACCGCGAGATCATGGGTGACGAGCAGGATCCCCATGCCTACCCGCTGTTTCAAGTCCCGCATCAGGTCCAGAATCTGGGCCTGGATCGTGACGTCGAGAGCGGTGGTCGGTTCGTCGGCCATCAGGAGGAGGGGCTCGGAGGAGAGGGCCATGGCGATCATGACGCGCTGGAGCATACCGCCGGACAGTTCGAACGGATAGCCCCGGGCCACCTGGACCGGGTTGGCGATCTGGACCCCCTCGAGGAGACGGACCGTCTGCCAGAAAAGTTCGTCCTTGAGCGGCTTGGCGACGCGGCCGCGGATCCCCCAGAGCCCGAAGTAGAAATGGCTCCAGCGCTGGAGCCGGATCCGGCTCCGGAGATTGATCTTGGCCGCCCGGTCGAGTTTCCCCAACCGCATCTCGGTCATGTAAATCTGCTTGAGCCGGTCCTGGCTCCGAATCAATCCGAGTTGGTATCGAAGGTACGCCCGTTGGGGGCCCGAGAGCCGGAAGCGCTGGATGGATCGGGTCAGCTGACGCAGAACGCCCGTCGGATTCTGACGGGCGTCCCGCGCCCGGTAGTACAGTTGGGTCTCGGCCGAAGGGCATCTAATCGCCACCGCCGCTGCCTTCGCCAGGCTCCGAATCTCCCCCGCTTCGGCCCGTCGCTCGACCGCCTCCGCGAGCCGCTCGAGAGCTGGACGGACCGCAGGGCCGTCCGGGTCCGCCGACAGTAGGCCCTCCAGGAGCTGGGTGCCTCGATGGAGGAGCAACGTCTCCCCGATCTGGTCGTAGATCGGGAACAGAGGGTTCATGGCCGAGGTGGGCTCCTGGAAGATCATGGAGATACCATGACCCCGGACGGCCATCATCCGCTCGTTGGCGGCCTTGATCCGACGGAACTTCCGGGTAACCTTGACCCGACCGGTCGTCCCGATCGGTTTCATCTTGGCTTCGGATTCGATCCCCCAGAGGAGATTGGCGCCTTGGAAGAGCACTTTCCCGCTGACCGTCCGCCCGGGCGGGTCCGGGATGAGCCGCAGGGCGGAAAACATCGTGACGCTCTTCCCACAGCCGGTTTCCCCGGCCATGCCCACCGTTTCGCCCCGCCGGACCTTGAACGAGACTCCGTCCAAGGCCCGGACCACCCCGTCATAGGTGTAGAAGTAGGTGCAAAGGTCCCGGACGTCAAGGATGACGTCCCCCCGCTTGGGCAAGGTGGCCCCGGCTTGCGCAGCGGTCCCCTCCAAAGACGGGGCCGGAAGGGGGCTTTCCGAGGCCGGGAGCGAGGTGGTGACACGAGGGGCAGCCGCCGACACTCCGGACTACCTCCGCAACCTGGGGTCTAGGGCGTCCCGGAGTCCGTCGGCAAAGAAGTTGACACTGATCGCAAACATGAAGAGCGCCAGCCCTGGGAACAGGAACTGCCACCACGGGATCGTGCAGGTCGAGGCGGTCTGACAGGCCGTGATGAACGACTGGACAACGTTGAACGAAACCGAGTAGGCCGCAATGGTGCCCCACTCGGGGAAGTTCTGGTTGGGGAAGATCTGGAATCCGATGAAGACAATCGCCGCAATCAGCAGGGGAACCGAACCGACGTCCAGCGACATCTGGACGAAGACGGGGTAGATGCTGTTCGGCATGATGTGTTTCCGGATGATCCGGCCACTATGGGCTCCGGCGGCCTTGGCCGCCTCGACAAAGCGCTGCTCGCGAACCACCAGTACCTGCCCTCGTACCACCCGCGCATAGGTGGGCCACCAGATGACCACGAACGCCCCGATAATCAGGGCGACTCGCGTATCAATCGAGGTGATTTCCGGAGCGAACACGGCGAGAACGATGATGACCAGAAGGAGCCCCGGGATTGAGAGGAAGATATCGGTCAGCCGCATGATCGACTCATCGACCACCCCGCCGAAGTAGCCCGAAACCATCCCGACGACGACGCCGATCATGGCCCCAGAGGCCACCACACCGAAGGCGATGGTCAGGGACCAGTCGGTACCCTTGATCAACCCATCAAAAATGTCGTAGAACTGGATGTTGCCCGGGTTGATTGTGAGCGACCCCATCGGCAAAGGACCCAAACCCAACGGAGAGAAGGCTGTCGTCGGACCGATGACCGACGGAAAACCGATGGGGGTCGGGTAGCACCCGCTCGGGAGGGGGGCCGGAGAGCCGACGGTGTACGTGCAGATCTCAGGAAAGATGGAGGTGTTGCTGGGCGGCAGTCCCTGACTTGCCTGGTAGGTCTGCAGCTGGGTGGCGGACGCCGGGTAGAAGAAGGCGAATCCGTAGACTGCCACAAAGAAGATCAGGATACCCAGGCCGACCATGGCGAGGGTATTTCTTCGGAAGAAGTACCAAGTCCGCCGGAATTGAGCAATCCGTGGGCTGGGCCGCCGAACCTTCACTGACGGTGGGGTGGGGGCGTCCTTGGCGGGTGTCCGCTGCACTTTCGTTCCTCCCTTCGCCTCTACCCCAACCGTACCCGCGGATCCAAGTAGGCGTAGAGGACATCCACGATGATGTTCGCCGCGACGACCAAGAACGTGAAGAGGATCGTGCTACCGAAGATCAACCCGAAATCATACGGGGTCAGGGTGACTGAATACGCGAGCAGGCGACCCACCCCGTTCAGGTTGAAGACCGACTCAATCACGGGGAACCCTCCGATGAATCCGGCAAAGGTGAGCCCGAGGATGGTGATCGTAACGTTCAGGGAGTTCCGGCCCGCATGCTTGCGGACCACGGTGGCTTCGGCCACACCCTTCGCGCGGGCCGTGCGGACGAAGTCGAGGTTGAGGACCTCGAGCATGCTGTTGCGGACAAAGCGGAGGAGAACCGCGATGGTCCCGAAGGCGATCACAAGCGCCGGGATGATGATCCGCAGAATGGTGTCGCCGGCCAAGATCCACTGGCCGTGGATCATCGCGTCGATCGTCGGGAACCCCGTCGGGCTGCTGATCTGCCCCTTCTGGAGCCAGCTGGGGTAGGCGCTATTGACGAAGCAGTTGGACGGGGGCCAAGACCCCGAGAAGTCGAAGTACGGGGAGTTCCCCGGTGTGCCCGGACAATAGATGGAATGTCCCACGGTCCCAACGATCAACAGGACGACGCCCATCAGCAACAGGGTCCCTAAGAGGAACTGGGGGAGTGCATAGCCCGAGAACGACATGACCCGGGCCGCCTGGTCGACCGGTCGGTTCCGGTTGACGGCCGAAAGGTTCCCCAAGGGGAGCGCTACGGCCAGGATGATGATCAGGGAGAGGGCGGCGAGTTCCAGGGTATAGGGCAGGAACCAGCCCAGCACCTCCACGACCGGGTGACCGGCAGCGAGGGGGATCTGGATGGCGGCACCTGTCCCGTTACCGACAAACCCCCAATTGAACGTTAAAGAATTGAATATGTAAATCCCCCACTGCACCACAATCGGTCGGTCCAAGCCCAAGGCGTGCAGTCCGTTGTAGTAGAACGGATTGCGACAGTTCCCCGGCTTGTCGATGCCCAGCTTCTGGCAGGAGACCTCCGGATTGTACGGGACCTTCGGGTTCGGGCCGTAATAGGAGACCAATCGCTGCTGGAGGGGGAGTGCGCTGACCAAGACGAAGGTGATGGTCATGACGCCGATAATGACCGGGATCAGAAGTGCGGCCCGCCGCACGATATAAATCCAAAGTCTCATAGCTGCCGTCTCCCGTCCGCTGGCATTCGCGCGCCAGATGACCGTGGCATCACGGGCCCGAGACCGGCGGTGCTATTTATAAATTGAGAAAGCCCCACCAGTCAGGAGCGAGCCGGATCGCGACCTCCGGGTCGGCCGGACGTTGCTCATGCCTCCGGAGTGCCGTCCACCGGGGATGCCGGGTCGAGGGGGTCGAGCTCAGAGGAGGGGGAGGTCGCCGGTGAGGGGATCCAGGTCGGACGCGCGTGCGGGCCCGACTCCGAGGCAGGTTTTGGTCCCCGGTGCGACTTCGGTGAATCCGGCGTCCTCGATCAGGATCGTCAGGAGCCCCCGCTGGCGGGCTCGGCGCTCGAGCTCCTCCAGATCCTTCAACGTCGGGGCGACCAGGGCGATCTTCCTCTGACCCCCCTCCCACCACGGCCGGAACACCGATGGGGCACGGGACTCGGCGGTCCGGGCGAGGGCGACAGCGGCGTGGGCCACCTGAACGGCCGACTTTCCGGCCGTCAACCTGAGTTCGCCCCGGATCACCAGGACCATCTTGTACTCGTCCCCGGAACGACTCCGACTACTCGACATATGCCCTCTCCAGCTCGGCCTCGATCCGGCGGATCTCCGACTCCAGCGCCTCCAGTTGCCGGTGGGGATCGGATGCTTCGGGCGCCCCCCGGGCGGGGAGTTGTCCTCGCCGGATCTTCCGATATTCACGTTGGAGGCGGTCGAGCTCCCGGGTCAATGCGTAAGGATCCAGACCGCCCGGCTCGTCTTCCGGGACCGGGGATTTCGGAAACGCTCGCCGAACCCCCCCGATCCCGAGCCCGATGGCGGCGATGAGCCCGAGGATGATCTCCAAGGTGGGGTCGCTCCAGGAGGCGGCAAAGCCGGACGGCGACAGCGCGAGCAGGCCGTAGCCCACCAGGACCGTGAGCGCCACGCTCAGAACGACCGCCAGGGTCAGGGTCGTAAGTCCCCGCTCCAGGGCGCCGCGGCCTCGATAGCTCCACTCGGGAAATGTCGCCACCACCACCCCGAATCCGGGAAGGAAAAACACCAAAAGGAGGCCCGCGAGGAACTCCGCAGGTTCGGCCGCCATGGCAATTTACGGCGCCGGAGGGCCCCCTTGGGTCATCTGCCGCTCGAGTTGGCGCCGGAACCGGCGGTTCGAGGCAATGCCGTGCGCGGCCTTCCGGGTCTGGTCGAAATGCTTCAGCAGCGCCCGGACATCCTGAGGGCGAGAGCCGCTGCCGCGCGCAATGCGCCGGATCCGGTCCGCCTTGATGAGGTGGGCATCGTCCAGTTCGGCGGAGTTCATCGAATCCAGGACCGCGCGGTACCGGCGCATCCGGACCTGGGTGGCGTCGAGCTGCTGGTCGGTGACCTTCGCGGCGCCGAGCCCGGGCAGGAAGCTGAACAGCTTGGAGAAGGTGCCCATCTCACCGAGGGAGGACAGCTGGGTCCGCATGTCGCGGAGCGTGAACCGCCCGGTCATGAGGTGCTCGGCCGCCTTCTGGGCCTCCTCCTGGTTCGACAGCGCCTCAAACCGCTCGAGGAGGGTCTGGACGTCCCCCATGCCGAGGAGCCGGCTCACGAACCGGGTCGGTTCGAACCGCTCCAGTTCGTCCAGGTGCTCGCCCGTCCCGAGGAACACGATCGGGGCCTGGGTCACGGCCACGGCCGAAAGGGCGCCTCCGCCCTTGGCGGAACCGTCCAGCTTGGTGAGGACGACTCCGGTCACGCCGACCGCGCTATGGAACGCCTGGGCGCTCCGGCCGGCGGCCTGCCCCATCGCCGCGTCAAGGACGAGAAGCGTCGCGTCGGGCTGGAGGACGGCCCGGACCCTTTGGAGTTCTTCGATGAGTTCGGTGTCGATCCCGCTCCGTCCCGCGGTGTCGACGATAACCGCGAGGTGGGGAGGGAATGCCGCGAGGGCCCGTTCGACCACCTTCTCCGCCCGCGGTTCGCTCCGATCGGCAAAGAACTCGCAGCCGACCCTCTGCGCCAACTGCTGGAGCTGGTCGATGGCGGCAGGACGGTGCACATCGGCGGCGACGAGGCCGACCCGGACGCCCTTCTTCTGGAAGTGGCGGGCCAGTTTGCCTGCCGTGGTGGTTTTTCCTTGGCCGAAGAGGCCGGTGAGAAGGATGCGCCGGGGTCGAAGCTCGAAGACCGCATCCTTGCCCAAGATCCCCCGGATCTCCTCGTAGATGATCCGGACCAGGAAGTCCCGCAGGCTCGCCCCGGCCGGCGGTTTCTCCTGGGTGGCTCGACGGCGAACCCGCTGGGTCAGGTCCAGCGCCAGCTGGACGTTGACGTCGGCCTGGAGCAGCGCCCGCTGGATGTCCCGGACCACTTCGCTGAGGAGGGCCTCGTCGACCGTCGATCCGCGGGCGATCTTCTGGAGCACGCCCCGCAAGGATTTTCCCAGGGAGTCCAACACCATGCGGTCCGTTCGCCTCCCGTGGCACTACGCCCTAGCCCGGCGGCGCATATCCCTTTGTGCCCCCGGCCCGGGCACTGGCGTTAAGGGGCGGGGTGAGCTTGTCGGAGGGTCCGATGAGCGATACCGATCCGGCCCCACCTCCCAAGACCCCACGGACCCCGCCGCGGCTCAACCCCGTGCGGGTGCCGGTACCGGAGGCGCCGGTGCCCGAACGGATCGTCGACTTCAGGGAGGTCCTGCACGGCTACTCCAAGGAGGAGGCGGTCCTCGAGGCCCAACGGTGTATCCAGTGCCGACGACCCTGGTGCGTCGAGGCGTGTCCGATCTCCCAGGACTGCCGCGAGTACATCCGGCTCATCGCCGCCCGAGATTTCGACGGCGCCGCCCGGGTGACCATCCGGGAGAACCCGCTCGCCGACTGCCTGAGTCGCGTCTGTTACCATTACTGCGAAGAGGCCTGCGTGGTGAAGAAGAAGGGCGTTCCCATCGCCATCCGACAGCTCAAGCGGGCAGCCCTGGATTTTGGGAAGGACGTCGCCTATGTTCCCTCACGGCCCAAGCACCAACGGGTCGCGGTGGTCGGCGCCGGCCCCGCCGGAATCATGATGGCGTGGGAGCTCGGCGTCCGGGGGTATTCGGTCACGGTGATTGAAGAGCAGCCGAAGGTGGGCGGACTGATGGAGACGATCCCGGCCTACCGGATGACCGACCAGGACCTAGACGCCGATCGGGCCCGTTTCCGAGACCTCGACGTCACTTTTGTCGAAGGGAGCAAGGCCGGACGCCACCCCTCGTTGGAGCAGTTGCGGGCGGAAGGGTACGAGGCCGTCTTCCTGGCGATCGGTACCTCCCTTCACCGGCGCCTCGACATCCCCGGAGAGGGACTGCCCGGCGTGCTCCCGGCGCTCGGCTTCCTCCGGCGGGTCCGGCGGGGCGAGCCGGTCGCTGTCGGCCGTCGGATTCTTGTGGTCGGCGGAGGGGACGTGGCGATGGACTCGGTCCGCACGGCCCTACGGCTCTCCCCGGGCGGTCGCGTCACGTTGGTGTATCGTCGGGGCCGCGAGGAGATGCCGGCCGACCCCGACGAGATCCGTGAGGCCGAGGCCGAAGGCATCGAGTTCCTCTATCATCGGGCTCCGATCCGGATCGAAGGTACCGAGCGGGTGACCGGGCTGACGGTTCAAGCCACCGAGTTCGGGCCCCCGGATCCGACCGGTCGGCGGGTGTTGGTCCCTGTGGCCGGCTCGGAGACCACCCTCCCCTGCGATACCCTCATTGTGGCGGTCGGGCAGAAGGCCGACCTGGACGGCTGGGACACCGGACTGGGGCTGCGCTTGACCCCCCAGGGTTGGCCGGAGGGACCCCACCCCGGATATGCGACCGCGGTCGAAGGGGTGTTCGCTGCCGGGGGTCGGTCGGTCGTCTACGCGATGGGGAGCGCCATGGAGGCGGCGCAGGCGATCGACGCGTACCTCGCCCACAAACGCGGTGAGGCGCCGTATCCCTCGCGTCCGGACCCGCTCGGCGGAAACGAACCGTTCCGTCTCGCTGCCGGATACACCGCACCGATCCGGGTCCGATAGCCGACCGGGGGAAGTGCCCCCGACGCCGTGGCGTCTCGGAAACCGTTATTCCTCTGGGAAACTCCCGAGCCCCGTGAGCGCCGCGGAGCCCGATCCGGAGGGGACGACCCTTTCGATCGCCGGTCCTGAACGGACCGTCCTGCGGGCGCTCCAGGCGGCCGGGCCGATGGCGATCGAAGAGGAGGCGCTCCCGGGCCTCACCGGCCTCCCCCCGGACCAGATCCGGGGAGCGCTCCAACGGCTCCGATCCAAGCGGCTCGCCGCCGTCGAGGAACTCCACCGGTCGGAGCCGTCCCTCACGCCCCGCGGCCGGGCCGCCCTGACCGACCGCCTCCCCGAGCGTCGGCTCCTCGATCTGCTCCGTACCGCCGGACCCGCGGGTCTCCCGATTACCGACCTTCCGGCGGCCGGCTTCTCGGAGGAGGAGCGATCGGCGGCGATCGGCCGGCTCCGCCGGGCGGGCTATCTGGAGGGCACCTCTCCGCTTCGGCTCAAGGACTCCGCCGAGTCCGGGCCGGCGAAGCTGCCCGAGGAGGCAGTCCTCGAAGCGATCGAACGGGGCGAACCGGAGTTCGATGCCGGAACGTTCCGTCAGCTGGAGCGGCGGGGTCTTGTCCAGACCGAGCGGCTCACCATGAAGCGGTGGACCGCCACCGACGAAGGGCGACGCCTGCCGCTGGAGGCTCCCGAGCAGCTGGTGGGTGCCCTGACCCCCGAACTGCTCGTGGGGGGACGTTGGCGGGAGCTCAAGTTCCGCCCCTATGACGTGCGCTCCTCCCCTCCGCACCGTCTCTCTCCCCGGCCGCACCCGTACGCCGCCTGGCTCGAGGAGTTCGAGGAGGTCCTGGTGGGGCTGGGCTTCCAGCAGGCGGAGGGCCCGCTCTTGGAGACTGAATTCTGGAATGCGGATGTGCTGTTCATGCCCCAGGACCACCCCGCCCGCTCGATCCACGACGCCCTCACGGTCGAAGGCGCTCCCGAGATCCCTCCGCCCTCGCCGCTCGTCGAGCGCGTCGCGGCGGCCCACGAGGGACGACCCCTCCCCGACCGGAATGAGCCGTTGAGCCGGGGCTGGAGCGAGCGCTACGATCCCGCGGTCGCCCGGCGACCGGTCCTCCGTTCCCAGACGACCGCCGTCTCGGCCCGGTTCCTCGCCGGGCGCCCCCGGCCGCCCTTCCGGATGTTCTCGATCGACCGGAACTTCCGTCGGGAGGAGGTCGACGCTCGCCACCACCTCGAATTCACCCAGTGCGAGGGCGTGCTCGGGGAGGAGGGCGTGTCGATCCGGCATGTGGTCGGGATGTTTCGAGAGCTCGGGGAGGCGATCGGCGTCCGGGATCTCAAGCTTCGGCCCAGCTACTTTCCGTTCACGGAGCCGTCCATCGAGGGGTACGTCCGTCACCCGGCGCTCGGATGGATCGAGGTGTTTCCCGGGGGCCTCCTGAGGCCGGAGGTGCTTGTCCCTCTTGGAGTGGAGGTGCCCGTCGCGGCCTGGGGGATCGGGATCGCCCGGCTGGCCATGGTGGCGCTCGGGATCAACGATATCCGGGAGCTGTACGACGACGACTACGACCGGCTCCGCGGAGGGCATCGGTAGGATGCCGCAGGAGCACCTCTCCCTGGCCCGCCTCGAGCGGCTCCTGGGCGTGCCGGTCGACGAGGCGCAGCTCACCACCTTACTGTTCTCGACCAAGGCGGAGATCGAAGGCATCCGGGGGGACGATCTCACCCTCTCGGTCACCCCGGACCGCCTGGACCTGTTGTCGGAGTCCGGCCTGGCCCTGGCCCTCGCCGGAGTTCTCGATCGGGCACGGGGCCCCGCGCCCTGGACTCCGCGCCCCCGCCCCGAACCGTTCGGCATCGAGATCGACGGATCGGTCGCCCCCCTCCGACCGGCCCTCGCCGCGATTCGGGTCGAGGCGCCTCCCGGGCACCCCCTCGACACCGATCTGCTATCGGAGGCGATCCGGTTCCAGGAGACCCTCCATGCCACGGTCGGCCGGGACCGGCGGGCCGCCAGTCTCGGAATCTACCCCTTGTCGGGGCTCCGTCCGCCGCTCCGCTACGCTGCTGAGCCGATCGATACGACCCGGTTCGTCCCCCTGGGGGAAACCACCGAACGGCCGGCGCGGGTGTTCTTCGCCGAGCACCCCCTGGCCGAGCGCTACGGGGCCTTCGGACGGATCGGCGACCGGATCCTGACGCTCAGGGACTCCGAGGGCCGTCTGCTCAGCCTGCCCCCCGTCCTGAATTCGGGGCAGTATGGAGAAGCCCGACCCGGAGACTCGGCTCTCCTGTTGGAGTCCACGGGGACGAAGGAGAGGACCACCCGGGAGATCCTCGGCCTGTTGCAGGTGGTCTTCGCCGGGCGCGGCTGGTCCTGGTCGCCGGTGACGCTCCGATCGACGGCCGGGGCTTCAGCCCCCTCGGCCGCCGGCCGACCGGCGTCCCGGATCCGGCTGACCTCCCGCGGGCTGGCCGAGCGAACCGGCTACGACCTTTCGCCCTCCGAGGTCGAGTCCTGGCTCGGACGGGCCCGTCTTGGTGCGGTCCCGGGGCCTGACGGATGGGAGGTCGAGGTCCCTCCCTGGCGGCCGGACCTCCTTGGCGAAGTCGACCTGGCCGAGGAGGTCCTGGTCGCCCGGGGCCTCACCGCCGACGAGGGGTTGGTCCTGCCCTCCCGGACCCGCGGCGGGCGGCTCGAGGAGATCCGGTTCCGGCGGCACTGGGCCCCCCTGCTCCTCGGCCTGGGCGCGGTGCCGCTCTACAATACTGTCCTCATCTCGGCCGACACCGTGGAGGCCCTTGGGGATCCGCGCGCGCTCCGGATCCATCACCCGGTCTCCCGGGAGTATGCGTATGCCCGACCCTCGCTCCTGCACTCGATGGCCGCCACCCTTCGGCGCAACACCCGGCACGGCTACCCCCAGCTGTGGAGTGAGATCGGGCCGGTGCTCCAGCCTCCGGGATCCGCCGCGCCGGCCGGCGCGACCCGCTACCATGCCGCCCTGGTCTGGGCGGGGGAGGGGCACGGGTTTTCCGACGTCGCATCGGTCGCCGAATGTCTCCTCGACGCCCAGGACGTGAGTTCCGTTCGGGAGCCGATGGACCACCCCTCGGCGATCCCGGGCCGGTCGGCCCGGGTTCGGGTCGCCGGGGTCGACGTCGCCGAACTGGGCGAACTCCACCCCCGGGTGCTGGAGGCTCTCGGGCTGCCGGTACCGGTCGCCTGGTTCGAAGCGGACCTATCCGCGCTCTGGCCCTTAGTCCGTCCGTCCGGAACTCATTAATACGCGGTCCCCGTCCTCGGGCGATGGCGCCCGCCCGCCGACGACCGGCCGCATCCGCCGCGCGGCCGAAGGCCGAGCCGGAGGTTTCCCCGGCCGAGAGTTCCTCGGGCCGGCTCCCCCTTCTCGCCGAGCCCCCGAAGGATCCCGACGATCAGTTCCTCCGGAAGATCGGCTTCCCGGGGGAGTACCCGTACACCCGGGGGATCCAGCCGACGATGTATCGGGGGCGGCTGTGGACCTTCAGGCAGTACTCCGGGTTCGGCAGCGCGACGGAGACCAATCGACGTTTCCGCTACCTCCTCAGCAAGGGCCAGACCGGCCTCTCCGTCGCCTTCGATCTTCCGACCCAGGTGGGGTACGACTCCGATCACCCCCGGGCCCGCGGAGAGGTCGGACGGTGCGGAGTGGCGATCTCGACGATCGACGACATGCGGACGCTGTTCCAGGAGATCCCCCTCGGGGAGGCCACCGTCTCGATGACGATCAACGCGACCGCCCCGATCCTCGTGGCGTTGCTGGTCGCAGTGGCCGAGGAGCGCGGAGTCCCCCGGGCCCGGATCGGCGGGACCGTCCAGAACGACATCCTCAAGGAGTATATCGCCCGGGGGACCTACATCTACCCCCCCGAGCCGTCGATGCGGCTTACCGTCGATCTCATTGAGTTCGCCACCCGGGAGATGCCCCAGTGGAACTACATCAGCGTCTCGGGCTACCACATGCGCGAGGCCGGCGCCTCGGCGATCCAGGAGGTGGCCTTCACCCTCGCGAATGCGATCGCCTACGTCCGGGCGCTGCGGGACCGTGGACTCGACATCGACGAGGTCCTGCCGCGCCTCTCGTTCTTCTTTTCGTCGGACCGGAACTTCCTGGAGGAGGTCGCCAAGTTCCGGGCCGCCCGACGGCTGTGGGCCTCGATCGCTCGGGACACCCTGGGCGCCCGGCGTGCCCGGTCCCTCCAGTTGAGGTTCCATACTCAGACCGCCGGCTCGAGCCTGACCGCCCAGCAGCCGGAGCTCAACGTGATCCGGACCACCCTCGAAGCCCTGGCGGCCACCCTCGGCGGAACGCAGTCGCTTCATACCAACGCCCTGGACGAGGCGATCGGCTTGCCGACCGAATCGTCGGCCCGCCTGGCCCTCCGGACCCAGCAGATCCTTGCGGAGGAGTCCGGGATCCCCCACACCGTCGATCCCCTCGGGGGGTCGTACCTGATCGAGGAGATGACCGACCGGATCGAGGCCGGCGCACGCCAGTACCTCGACCGGATCGAGGCGATGGGTGGAGCGCTCCCGGCCGTCGACCGGGGTTTCTTCCAGACCGAGATCGCCCAGGAGGCGTACCGGATCGCCCGGGCCCGCGAGCAGGGCCACGAGGTGGTGGTGGGGGTGAACCGGTTCACCGAAGGGAATCCCCGGTTTACGCTCTTCCCCGAGGAGGCCGGTTCGGGCACCCGGGGCCAGCGGATCTCCCCGGCCCAGGAGAAGGCCCAGGCGGCCCGGGTCGCCGCGTTCCGCCGACGCCGGGCGGCCGAGCCCGCGGCCCGGGCCCTCGACACGCTTCGGCGAGAGACCGAGGCGGGCCGCAACGTCATGCCGCCCCTCCTCGCGGCCCTCCGGGCCGGCGTCACTCTGGGGGAGGTCGCCGGCCTCTGGCGGGAGCTCTTCGGCGAGCATACCCCGTCCCGGGCGTTCTGAGGGTCCTATGAACGAAGCAGGAGCAATCGGACGGATCGACCACGTCGGAGTCGCAGTACGCAGCATCGAGAGCGCCCTCGGCCGGTGGACCCCCTGGCTGGGCGCCCCGATCCGACCCCCTGAGGAGGTCCCGACCCAGCGGGTACGGGTCGCGTTCCTGACGGTCGGTGAGAGCCGGATCGAGCTCCTCGAGCCCACCCAACCCGACTCACCGGTCGGTCGGTTCCTGGATCAGCGGGGCGAAGGGATGCACCATCTCGCCTTCTCGGTGCCGAACGTCGACCGGGCCCTCGCCGAGGTCGCCCGATCGGGAGGCCGATTGGTCGACACCACCGGCCGGCCCGGCGCCGGGGGCCATCGGGTCGGATTCGCCCACCCGTCGGCCTACGGCGGAGTCCTGGTCGAGTTCGTGGAGGCGTCGGCATGAGCGCGATCCGCTCGGTCCGGCTCGATCCGGTGTACGACAGCCGCGGGCGGCTGACCGTGGAGGCGACAGTCGAACTCGCCGGCGGCGCTGTCGGCCGGGCCGCGGCCCCCAGCGGGGCGAGCACGAGTAGCCGCGAGGCGCACGCCTTTCCAGAGGGCGGAGTCCCGGTGGCCCTCCAGCGGTTCGATGCCCTCGTCCGCCCGGCGCTCCAGTCGCTCGAGGTCCGCGACTCGGCCGGGGTCGACCGGGTCCTCCACGAAGTCGACGGGACACCGAACTTCTCCCACATCGGGGGAAACAGCGCGACGGCCGTCTCGGTCGCGACCGCCCGGGCCGCGGCCCGGGAGCAGGGGCTCCCGCTGTGGAAACTCCTCGCCCGGCCCGGCGTGGACGGTCGGAAGTATCCCTCGATCGTCGGCAACTGCATGAACGGTGGGGTCCACGCGATGGGCGGCCCCGAGATCCAGGAGTTCATCGCGTTCGCGGAGGGGGCGACCCCGGCCGATTCGATTGCCGCCGTCGAGGAGGTCCACCGACGGCTCGGGATCGCCCTGAAGGCCCGATTCCCGAACCTGGCCCTGGGCCGGGGGGACGAGGGGGGTTGGGTCGCCCCGCTGACCAGCGAAGCGGCGGTCGAACTCCTCGCCCGGTGCTGCGGCGAGGCCCGCGATGCCCTCGGGGTATCGGTGCATCCCGGCCTCGACCTGGCGGCGAGCGAGTTCTACCGGAACGGGGTCTACCACTACCGCGACCGGACCCGGGATGCGGACGAACAGTTGGCCTTCCTCGAGGAACTGGTCGAGCGGTACGACCTCCGGTACATCGAGGACCCGTTCGACCAGGACGACTGGAGCTCCTTCGCCCGCCTCACTCGGGCGGTGGGTCGCCGGACCCTCATCGTCGGGGACGACCTGTACTCCACCCGGGCCGGTCGCCTGGCGGAGGGGATCCGGCGGGAGGCGACGAACGCGGTCCTCGTCAAGGTCAACCAGGTGGGGACCCTGACCGACACCCTCGAGACCGTCGACCTCGCCCGGTCCCGGGAGATCCTGACGGTGACCTCCCACCGGTCCGGCGAGGTGCCGGACGACTGGCTCACCCATGTCGCGGTCGCGGCCGGCTCCCGGGGGATCAAATGCGGTGTGCTCGGCGGCGAACGGGTGGCAAAGCTAAATGAACTCCTGCGGCTGGCACGCGGCACCTCGCAGGGGTAACATGTCCGAAGACGAGATGATGCAGTCCGACCCGACCCAAGCCGGCGATGGCCAGGACATTGCCCCGGGCGAACTCTTGGTCCCCGAGGACACCTATCTCACTTCCGGGGTCCACATCGGGACCCAGCAGAAGTCGGCCAGCATGCGCCGGTTCGTCCACAAGGTCCGCTTCGACGGGCTCCATGTCCTCGATATCCGGGAGACCGACCGACGGATCCGACTCGCGGCCGCCTTCCTGGCCCGCTTCCCCGCCGACAAGATCCTGACCGTCTCCCAGCGGCAGTATGGCCAGAAGCCGGTCCGGATCTTCGCGAAGCAGATCGGGGCGGTCTCCTTCGCCGACCGGTTCGTCCCGGGCTGCCTCACGAACCCCAGCCTCGCCGAGTACTTTGAACCGAAGGTCCTGGTGGTCACCGACCCCGCGACCGACCAGCAGGCCCTCAGCGAAGCGGTCTCGATCGGCATTCCGGTCGTCGGGCTGTGCGATGTCAACAACGAGACCCGGGACGTCGATCTCGTCATTCCGGCCAACAACAAGGGCCGGGTCGCCTTGGCCACAGTCTACTGGCTGCTGACCCGGGAGGTCCTCCGGGCCCGCTCCCCCGGCGTCGAGGTTCCCTTCCCCCTCACGATGGAAGACTTCGAGGCGGCGCTCTAAGCGTACCGTCCTCGGCCGGCCGCCCGCCTCCCCGGAGCCCGGGCGGCCTCGCCGAAGTTCTTCTTTTATCTTATCTCTCCCTCGCTAGGGACATGGGACGACCCGGCTCGGGACTTCGCGAGCTCCTCGTGGAGCACGGGGTCGCCGAACCGGCGGCCCGGGTCTATCTCGCGGCCTGCCGGGAAGGGCCCCAGACCGCGAGCGAGCTCGCCCGGATGACCGCGCTCCATCGGGTCGAGGCGTACCGCTTGATCCGGCAGTTGACCTCCGAAGGGTTGCTCTCGGCGGTCGGGGGCCGGCCGATGCGATGGGCCGCGCTCCCCCCGGAAGCCCTGTTCGAACGATGGATCCAGCGGACCCGCGACAAGCTGACCCGGCTCGAATCGGCCAAGGTCCCGGTGATCCGGGAGTGGCAGGACCAGCGGCTCGACTCGAACGCGACCGATCCCCGCCGCTTCGGCGTTCTCGAGGGGTCGGCCGCCATCGACCGGTTCCTCGGGCAGCGGATGGGGGCCGCCTCCCGCGAGATCCTTGTCACCGTCGGCACCGCCGAGCTCTCCCGGTTCCTGGACGGCGGAGTTGCCCGGGCGCTCCGGTCGGCGCGGGACCGGGGCGTCGCGGTCCGGGTGCTGACCGAGGTCCTCGCCTCCCATCTGGCGGAGGCCCGTCACTTCGGATCGATCGCCACCGTGCGTCATGCCTTGGGGCCGATTACCCAGCCGTCGATCGTGATCGACCGGGCCGGGGCCCTCGGATTCATCGGCAGCGGGGCGCCGCCGGGGCACCCGGAGGGGGGTCCGATCGGGATCTGGTCCACTTCGCCGGAGTTCGTCCGGCAGGCCCGGGAGTATCACCGGAGCCGTTGGGCGACGGCGGTGCCGTTCGAGCAGCGGTTGGTGGAGATCGAAGCCCCGTCGCCGGTCCCGCTGACGCTACGGCCCGCCATGGGCAACACGACCCTGGTCCGGCTCCGCGAAGTCGCCCTGCTGGGCCTCAAGACCACCGGCCTCACGGAGATCCATCTCAACCTCCCCGACTGGATCGACACGGTCGCCCGGCAGGCCGGCCGTCAGCTGGCCCAGGAGCTGGAGGGTACGACCCCCTCTGAAGTGGCCAGCTCCCTGGCCGGACGGAAGGGGGGTCCTCCAGGCTCCACCGTGACGCTGGTCAAGGAGCGGCCGCTGACGCTCCGGATCCGGGGCTGCTTCGCCTGCACCAAGGACTCCCCCGAAATTGGTCGGGTATTATGCCCGAGGCTGCTGACGACGGTCCTGGAGAGCCGCGTCGGTGGCCGATGGGCCTCCTCTAGCCCCGATCCTCGACAGCACGCCCGGCACGGCTGCCTGTTTACATTGACCCCGCTCTGAGTTCGATTGGGGCCCGATCCGGCCGAGGGCCGGACCATGGTTCCGGCCCGATCTGCCCCGTCGATGAGGCCCGAAGGCGGAACTCGGCCTCCGTGCTAAGCGGGGTCACGGTGTATATTTTGTAGAAACAATCCTTACAACGACCAGGAAATGTATTTATAAGCGTGGCGGGTAGTTGACGGCACGAACATGAAGCCCACCCCCCATTCCGCCACGAGTCCGGGCCATCGGACGAACGTCGCTCGTACGGCGCCCCGGGTCGCTCCGTCCACCGACTCGCCGTCCTCGCCGACGTCCGACGCCTGCCCGAACTGCGGATCCTCTCATCTGATCCGTGACGAGATCCGGGGGGAGATCGTCTGCGCCGACTGCGGCCTGGTTGTCGACCAGAGCGCCTTGGTCAGCGATCGCGGGCAGCGCGGATCGAAGGAGGATACCGGCCGGGAGGCCCGGGGTTGGGGACCGGTCATCTCCCCGTTGATGCCCGACAAGGGTCTCTTCAGCGAGATCGGGGTACCGACCCGGGATTTCCAGGGCAACAGCCTCTCGCGGAACACGTCGCTCAAGTTCTACCATCTCCGCAAACTCAACCATCGCCTCCGGGCCGCCCGCACCCACCAGCGCAACCTGGTGGTCGCGCTGGGGGAGATGAACCGGCTGGCGGGGGTCCTTGGACTCTCCCGGGAGGTCAAGGAGTCGGCGACCTACATCTATCGGCGGGCGCTGGAGCACAAGGCGACCCGCGGCAAGAAGATCGTCGCCCTAGTGGCGGCGAGCGTCTACGCCGCCTGCCGGCAGTGCCATGTGCCCCGGACCATGAAGGAGATCATCGCCCACTCGAAGGCCTCCAAGATCGAGGTCGGCCGTGCCTACACCCTCCTCGCCCGGGAACTCAAGCTCGGGCTCAAGCCGGTCGAGCCGCGGGACTACCTGGTCCGGTTTACCCAGGACCTGAACCTGTCCAAGGAGGTCCGTGCCAAGGTCCTGAGCCTCCTGGAGCAGGTGGAGCAGGTCTACTCGACGAGCGGGGTCCTGCCCAACGGGATCCTCGCGACGATCATCTACATCGCGTCGAACCTCATGGGGGAACCTCGGAGCCAGGACCGGATTGCCGCGGTCGCCAATGTGACCCCGGTCACCATCCGCAACCACTACAAGGAGCTCCTCGACCTGCTCGGACTCCCCAAGAATCTGGCCAATCCCCAGGCCCGTGCGCCGGGGACCGTGCCGGTGGCCACCACGGCCGCCGCGGAGGGGAGCCTGCCGACCGCCCCGGCCGAACCGTAACGCAAGACCCGGCCGGAAACCACATGAACCGCGGGGGCGATGCGCCCCCGTGGTCGCCATCGCCCAGTTGAGTTACTCGTCGATCCGGGCGTACGAGGAATGCCCCCTCCGATGGAAGTTCCTCTATGTGGACCGGCTCCCCGAGGCCCCTCGGGGCTACTTCAGCTTCGGCCGGACGGTCCACTCGGTCCTCGAGGAGCTCCTCCAACCGTTTGTCGTTCCCGCGGGCCGCCGATCGCCCGACGGGGCCCATCAACGGACCCTCGACGAGTTCCCGGCCGGGGCCGCCGGGACCGCTCGGCCGCCCTGGAGCGAGGCGGAGCTGCTGGCGGCCTACGATCGCCACTGGACCGGGGAAGGCTACACCAGCAAGGAGGAGGAGGCCCGCTACCGGGCGCTGGGACGTGAGATCCTGCTCGGATATCGGGAGACCCTGGAACGGGATCCCCCGCGCCCGATCGCCATCGAAGAGCACCTGACCGCCCGGTGGGACGGCGTCCCGGTCCACGGCTTCATCGATCGCATCGACCGGACGGAGCGGGGCGGCCTGGTCGTCCTGGACTACAAGACGACCCGGGATCTTTCGGTGCGGGACGCCTCCACCTCCGACCAGCTGACCCTCTACCAGGTGCTCGTCGAGAAGAACTTCTCCGACCCCGTCGAGGCCCTGTCGCTCTTCCACCTGCGCTCCTTGACTCCGTTGACCACCCCGCCGCGCGACCGTTCCGCGATCGAGGAGCTGTCGGTCCGGGTGGGGGAGGTCAGCGACGGGATCCGGAACGATGCCTTCGAACCGACCCCGGGTCGCCAGTGTTCCCGATGCGATTTCCGGGACCGGTGCCCCGAGTTCCGGCCGGTGCCGGCCTCCGAACGTCCCCGGCTCCAGGGCCTGGTGGACCGGTTCGAGTCGCTGCGCGCCGAGGAAGAGAGGGTCTCCGAGGAGCTGGCCCGCACGGCCCAGGAGCTGCACCAGGCGGCGGAGAAGCTGGGCGTCCATCGAGTGGAGGGCCACCGGGTGGCGGCGGTCCGCAAGCGGGAGGAGTCCTGGGCCTACCCACCGGAGGTCGTACGACCGATCCTCGACGCCTTCGACCTCTCCGGGCGGGCCCCGTCCGGCTCGCCGGAGGAGATCCGCCGGCTGCTCCGGGATCCCACCGTGGAGGCCGAAATCCGCCGGAAGATCGCGGAAAGCGGGTCCCGGCGGATCCGGTGGTACTGGGAGCTCGAGTAGGGCCTCCGGACCGGGCGAGCTGGGGGGAGCTTCGCCTCAACGATCCCCCCCGGGGTCGGTCCCCCCTTCAGCGGGGCCAACCCTCCCGTTCAGGGGTCGTGGGGCCGCCTGGCCACGGGAGTCGGAAGCAGCGGTGACCGCCCGATACGAGGGTCGAGTTCAGCGGGGAGGATGACTTCCGGACGGTAAAGTTTATTTTTGAGCCACGATGTAGATTCTTATGGGGACCTCCCTCTCACCTCCCAGCCGCATCGCGCACCTCGAAGATCGAGCGCCGACCGTTTCGACCCTGTGTTCCCATTCCTCGTTGCAGATTTTCCACGGGGCCCGATGTGAGGGGTTCCGGACTCTGGGCATCACGCCGGGTCCTCCCCCCCGATTCTATGAGGCGTTCCCGCTGGCCCGTCCCGACCGATTTCTGGAGGTCCCGACGATCCGGGCCCTGCCGGAGTACTCGGACGAACTCCGGAGAGACGGGGTCATCCTCGTCCCGCACGGCTCCTTCGTCGAGTACCTCGGACCGGAGGCCTTCACCCGGCTCGACGTGCCGGTCTTCGGGAACCGAGCCGTCATCGAGTGGGAGTCGGACCGGCGGAAGGAGCGGGTCTGGCTCGAGTCGGCGGGGGTCCGGATGCCGAAGCGGTACGAGACTCCCGACGAGGTCGACGGACCGGTGATCGTGAAGTACTACGGGGCGAAGGGGGGCAAGGGCTTCTACCTGGCCAAGAACCGGGCGGCCCTCGAGCGCTTCCACCCGACCGGCCCGCACGTCATCCAGGAGTACGTCCTCGGGACGCGGTACTATATCCACTTCTTCTACTCCCCCCTGTCCCAGGACGGCTATCGGGTCGGGCCCGGTTCCCTGGAACTCCTCGGGATGGACCGCCGGGACGAGGCGAACATCGATGAGCTCTACAAGCTCGGGGCCCAGGAGGAGCTGCACCGGGCCGGCCTCGAACCGACCTTTGTGGTCACCGGCAATGTGCCGGTCATCCTGAGGGAGTCGTTGCTCCCCCAGATCTTCGACATCGGGAGCCGGATCATCGAGCGATCGATCGAACTGTTCGGCGGCATGGTCGGGCCGTTCTGCGTCGAGGGGATCATGACCGAGGAGCTGCAGTTCAAGGTCTTCGAGATCTCGACACGGATCGTGGCCGGGACCAGCCTCTTCATTTCGGGGAGCCCGTACTCCGACCTCCGGGCGCCGGGGCTGTCGATGGGGCGCCGGATCGCCCAGGAGATCCACCGGGCCCGGGAAGCGGGCCGGCTCTCCGAGATCCTGAGCTGAACGGCCGGGATCCGTTCACCGGGAGGGGGTATGGACGCCATCCGGGCCGAGGGACTCACCCGGGTGTACCCCCACGCCCCCGCCGGAGTCCGGGCCCTCGACGACCTCAGCCTCGTGGTCCCGTCCGGCCGGGTGTTCGGACTCATCGGCCGCAACGGCGCCGGGAAGACGACCTTCATCCGGATCGCGGCGACGCAGCTCGAACCGACCGCGGGACGGATCGCGATCCTCGGCCATGATGTGATGACCCAGACCGATCAGGTTCGGGCGCGGATCGCCTGCGTGCCGCAGGAGTCCCGCCCACTCTACTTCCTGACGGTTGACGAGGCGATCCGGCTCAACCTCAGTCTGCGGGGCATGAGCCGACGCCTGGCCCGGTCCCGGACCCAGGACATCCTGGCGGAGCTGTCGCTGAGCGAGCTCGCCGACCGCTCGATCTCCCGGCTCTCGGGTGGCCAGCGCCGTCGGGTGATGGTGGCGATGGTGCTGGCGACGGATGCCGAGCTGATCTTCCTCGACGAGCCGACCACCGGACTCGATCCGATCGCCCGGCGGGAGGTCTGGGGGGCGATCCGTCGGGCGACGAGGGAGGGCCGGACGACGCTCCTCACGACCCACTACCTCGACGAGGCCGAGACGCTGTCGAGTCGGCTCGCGCTGATCGAACGGGGTCGGCTGGTCCTCGAAGGCACCCCCCCGGATCTCCGCGGTCGGGTCCGGTCCCCCTACCGGGTCACGGTCGAGGGGTCGTTCTCCCTCGAGGAACTCCGGTCGTTCGGGACCGCCCGGGCGATCGAACCCGGCTTTCTGGTCTTTGCGAGCGAAGCGAATGCCCGCGCCCTGGCCCAGGAGGCGTTGCGCCGCGGAGCCCGGGTCGCGTTCGGTCCGGTCGATCTGGAGGACATCTTCCTCGAAGTGGTCGGCCGCCGGATCGAGGACGACCGGGAGGAGGCGGCCGCGGAATGAAGCTCAGGGAGCAGGTTCAGGCGATCGGGACGCTCGTCCAGCTCAACGGGCTGATCCCGATCCGGGCCCAGCCCCTCTATCTGCTCAACCTGCTCGCCTCCCCGCTGTCGTTCCTCTTCTTCATCGGGATCGCCTCCGGGGGTCGACTGCTCGGCTACGGGGTCGCCGGCGGCATGATCCTGACGATGCTGAGCGTCGGGACCGGTCTCCAGAGCGACCTCACCCATTACCGTCACGACCTCAAGTTCCAGGATGTGATCGTCTCCTCGCCCGTCACCGCCCCCTCGTACCTGATCGGGATGGCCCTCTCCGAGTTCGTCTACTCGCTCCCCGGCATGGCGGTCTTCCTCGGCATCTGGGCGTACCAGGGCTGGTGGTCGTGGTCGAACGCCCTCGTCCTGGTCGGGGCGCTGGTCCTGGTCTGGGCGTTTGCCAGCACGCTCGGCTTCACCCTCGCGACCTACTTCGAGGATGTCCGGGAGACCTTCATGTTCAGCCCGCTCATCTCCCTCGGGCTCAGCGTCCTCCCGCCGGTCTACTACCCGATCACCTCCCTGCCGGGCTGGGCCCAGAAGATCGCGCTCTTCTCCCCCACCACCTACGCCGCCCAGCTGGTCCAGGGGGCGTCCGGGCAGGTCGCCCCCTCGTTCGACGGGGCCATAGTCGACTGGGCGGTCCTCGGGGGATTCACCCTGGCCCTCCTGCTCCTCGCGACCGCAAAGGCCCGCTGGAGGGAGCCGTAGCGGAACCGACTTGCGAGGAGTTATGTACGGGCCATAGGGTGCTCTCGCCCTCCATGCTTTCTCTGGGCGACTCCCGGCTCTTTTCGGTGCCCGAGGACCGGTATTCCCACTGCGTCTTCTGCGGCCGGGACCTGGTCGTCCTTCCCAACGATCGGCGCCGGGGCGCCTGCTTCGACTGCTACTCCCCGTTGGGGCCGGAGAGCGTGGACTGCCCCGCCTGCGGATTCGAGATTCCGGGGGAGGAGCGGACCGCCGGTTGCCCCCGATGCGGCCTGGCGCCGCGGCCCCTGGGGACGGGCCGGTCGGTCGGCCGCTAAGCTTATCGGCCCCTTCCCGTCGGCGGTCGGAGGGCGTGCCGAGGTGGCTCAGTCCGGTACGGCGCGAGTCTGGAAAGCTCGTGGCGGAATACGCCTCGGGAGTTCAAACGTCAGGGACGGACGGTCCGTCGTGACGGGAATTCTCCCCCTCGGCGCGGCCCCCCGACTCCGGTGACCCCATGGCGATCCATCCCCGACAGGTGACCCCCTCCCTACTGCACATCGACTCGATCCTGAGCCGACTCACCGGGGTCGACGCCCTCCAGGAGGTCATCCGGTTCCTCCGGATGGAGTTTCCCCACTACGGGTGGGTCGGCATCTACCGAAGGGTCGGCGAAGAGCTCCGGCTGGTGGCCTGGGAGGGGCCGGCCCCCACCGAGCACGTCCGGATCCCCATCGATCAGGGACTCTGCGGCCAGGCGGTCCGGGAGAACCGGTCGGTGGTCGTCGCCGATGTCGCCACGGCTCCCGGCTACCTGGCCTGCTTCCGGGACACCCGGTCCGAGATCGTCGTGCCGATCCGCCGCGACCCGGAGCCGATCGGGGAGATCGACATCGACGGCCAGCGGGTGGGGGCGTTCGACGACAGCGACCGCCGGTTCCTGGAGGAGATCGCCGGACGGCTCACCGAGGCGGTCGCGGCGTCCCCCGACTCCCCGGACGAGACGCCCTGAGCAGGTTCCGGGCCATCGTGGCCTCGGCGTCCGCGAGGAAGGCCCGGGCCGTCCCCCCGCGGCGGGCGGGGTGGGTCGGGGGGGGCCTCTCGAGGGTTCGGGCGATCTCGGTGAGGGCCCGGGTCAACTCATCGACGATCGGAAGATGGGCGGCCCGGCTCGTCCGGGACAGCGGGTTCAGGTCGATGGAGACGATGCGCCGGCCCGCCCGCCGCAGCGCCTCGGCCCGGTCGCCATCCTCGAGGGGGATCAGGCAGAGGTCAGCCGATCCAATCCCCCGGCGGTCCACCCGCGCGCGATCCGAATCGAGGCCGGCAATCCGACCGGTGGGCCGGAGCCCGTAGAGGCGCAGGATCCCGGCCGAACGGAGGGCCCGGGCGACGGCCCGGACCCGGGCCGGGCTCCGATGGAAGAGGTTGACCTCCACTCCTAACCTGGGGTAGGCCCGGACCAGGCGGGCGATCTCGGCCGAGGCCAATGCGGCCACATTGCCGTTCACGCTCAGGACAGGGTGCCGGGCGGCCCGGATCCAGGCGGCGGCGGTCCGCTCGGCGCGTCGGGCGCTCGCAATCGTCCGCTCCCCGAGGAAGTAGTCGAACGCTTCGCCCCGACCCTGGGCGATGAGCCCCTCCGGGACGACCAGCCCCGTTCGCATCGCTCGGGCCAACCCCGCCCGGACCCGAAGGCTACGGTAGCGTGGGTGGTTCGGGGAGATTCGGGTCATGGCCGTCCGACCGGTCCGGGGTACAAATCAGGTGGGGAGCCCCCCTCTGAGGGCCGCGGAGGGGAGAGAACGGGGATCAAGGGCCCCGACGGTCGTCCGGTCAACGGCCGAAGCCGGGACCGAGCAGTTCGCGGGCGATGATCAGCCGGCGGATCTCGCTGGTCCCGGCACCGATCTCGAGGAGCTTGGCGTCCCGGGCGAGCCGCTCGAGGGGAAGATCCCGCATGTACCCGTATCCTCCGTGGATCTGGATCGCCTGGAGTGCGGCGCGGGTCGACGCTTCGGAGGCGAAGGTCAGCGCGGCGGCGCTGTCCCGCAGGCGTCGGGGGTCGGTCGACACGCTCTCCAAGGCCCCGTAGAGCAGTCGGCGGGACGCCTCCAGGTCCATGTAGATGTTCGCCAGCTTCTCCTGGATGAGTTCGAACCGGCCGATCTTCTCGCCGAACTGTTCCCGCTCGCGGGCATACTGGATCGACCGGTCGAGGCAGGCGCCGAGAATGCCGACCGGGATCGCGGCGAGAACCGCCCGCTCGACGTTGAGTCCCCCCATCAGGATTCCGATCCCGTGGTTCTCCTCCCCCACCCTGCGGTCGACGGGGACCCGGAGATCCTGGAAGGCGAGCTCGCCGGTCGGGGAGCCGCGCATCCCCATCTTGTCGAGGCTCCGGGAGACGGTGAATCCCTCCATCTCCCGGGAGACCAGGAAGACGCTGATGCCGTGGGCGCCCTCATTCGGGCGGGTCTTGGCATAGACCAGAAGGGTATCGGCGACGGGCCCGTTGGTGATGAACTGCTTCGATCCGTTCAGCAGATAGTGGTCGCCGCGGCGTTCGGCCCGGGTCCGGAGGGACACCGCGTCCGAGCCGGCGTTCGGTTCGGTCAGGGCCAGGGCCGCGATCTTCTCCCCTCGAACCAGCGGGGGGAGGAACTCCTCCCGCTGGGCGTCACTGCCGTTGCGGGCCAGGTTGTCGACGGCCAGATTCGAGTGGGCCCCGACGCTCAGGGCGAGCGCGGGGCTCTCCCGGGCGATCTCCTCGAGGATGACCGCCTGGGCCCGGTACGAGAGGCCGAGGCCTCCATACCGCTCGGGGACGGTGGGCCCGAGGAACCCCTCGTCGCCGAGCTTACGGAACAGGTCGCGGGGAAAGTAATCCTCCCGGTCCATCCGCTCTGAGAGAGGCGCCACCTCCCGCTGCACGAACCGGCGCGCGGCGGTGGCGAGGTCCTGCTCCTCCGGAGTGAGGTCTGGGGGCACGGCGGGGCCAGGCGACCGGGGGGGATAATCGTTGCCGGTTTCGAGCCCAGTAGGTCCCTCCGGGCGCGGCGCCGGACGGCCGGTCCCGCGCGGTCTCCCCGACGGACCGTTCGGGCGGGCTATCCGGCGCGGACCCAGTAAAGGTGACGGGCCCACCGGGGATCCGGGACCGGGTAGTCCGATCGGTAGTGGGACCCCCGGCTTTCGGTCCGAGCCAGGGCGGCCCGGGCGATCAACGAGGAGACCAGGGCCGCGTTGGCGCCCGGGCCGGCGGGGGTTTCGTCCGTCGCCGGTTCGAGGGCGCTGCGGATCCGGTCGAAGGCCCGGACCGCGGCCGTCAGTCCGCGTTCGGTCCGGACGATCCCCACCTCCCGCCACAATCGGTCGCGGAGCTCATCGATCCGGGCCGGGTCCTCCGGGCCCCCGGCGCCGGGGAGCCAGGGGATCGCCGTCGGGGGCCGGGAAGGGCGGGGTCCACCGGCCGAGGGGTGGAGAAGGTCCCGCGCGATCCGCTCGCCGAACACCAACCCCTCGAGCAGGGAGTTGCTCCCGAGCCGGTTCGCTCCGTGGACGCCGGTCGAGGCGACCTCGCCTCCGGCGTAGACCCCGGGAAGCGAGGTCCGGCCGTCGGTATCGGTCGACACCCCGCCGATCGTGTAGTGGGCGACCGGGGCGACCGGGATCCGATCCCGGGCCGGATCCAGCCCGAAGGTCGCCAGGAACCGGCAGACGGACGGGAATCGGGTGTAGAGCCGGTCCCGGGGAATCTCCGTCGCGTCCAGGTAGACGCAGGGGTGGCCGGTCCGCTCGATCTCGGCCGCGATGGCCCGGCTCACCACATCCCGGGGCGCCAGCTCGCCGTCCGGGTGGATGGCGGGGAGGAACCGGTCACCGTGGAGGTTCCGCAGAACGGCGCCCTCGCCCCGGAGCGCCTCGGTGATGAGGAACCGGGGAGCCCCGGTCCGGAAGAAGACCGTAGGATGGAACTGGAAGAACTCGAGATCGGAGACGATCGCGCCCGCCCGGAACGCCACCGCCACCCCGTCCCCGGTGGTGACCGAGGGATTGGTGCTCTGCCGGTACAGGCTGCCGGCGCCCCCGGTGGCCAGCACCAGAAGCCGTGGCCCCAGGGTTTCAAGACCGGTGCCGTCGGCGTCGGACACCACCGCCTCGGGGGGGTCGGACCCCCGAGGCCGGATCTCCCGGAGGATCGTCCGCTCCCGAGCCTCGATCCCGAGCTCCAGGGCCCGATGGCGAAGGCTCTCCTCGATGGAGTAGCCGGTGGCGTCCCCTCCGGCGTGGAGGATCCGGGCCCGGCTGTGGGCCGCCTCCCGCCCCAGCTGGATCTGGCCGTCGATCGTGTCGAAGGGGACCCCGAGGCGGACCAGATCGGCGATCCGGGCCGGAGCCTCCGACGTCAGGACCCGGGCCGCTGTGCGGTCCACGAGGCCGGCGCCGGCGCGGACAGTGTCTCGGAAGTGCCGCTGGACCGAGTCGTCCCGACCGATCGCCGCGGCGATCCCGCCCTGGGCATACCGGGTGTTCGACTCCTCCAGGCGGGCCTTGGTGACCAGGACCGGCGCGAGCCCGAGCTCCCGGGCCCGGATGGCGATGTAGAGTCCGGCGATGCCGGTGCCGACGATGAGGGGGCCCCGGTGCCGGTCCGCCACATCCCCGGCAGGTGCGGGAGTGGTAAAGCCCCTTGGCCCCCCGGGAGCAGGCTTTACGGGTGGCCCGACCTGCCCCGGGGGTGGACGAAGGCGCATGGGCCGAAGGGTACGGCTGGCCGCCCACCGTCTCGGTTCGGCGGCGACCCGATCTGGAGGGCGAGCTCGAAGGTCGACGCGCCGGCCTCGCTCCCTGGCCGCCGGTCGCGGCGACCGATCTCGTGGACCCCCGACCCGCGTTTTACCGGCGGCGGCTCCCGGAGCCTCAGGATCCGGCTCGCTGGCCGGCGATCCAGTGGGGCCGGAGGCTCCATCGAGTCGCCGCGCCCCTCCTAGTGCCCGAGTCCCAGATCGAGGTGAACTTCTTTCGGGACGGGGTCGCGGGGCGGCTGGACGGCTGGTCGGACGGCCCGGTCGAGATCAAATCCGGTGCCGTCCCCTTTGTCCGGAACTCCCCTATGGTCTCGGCGCATCCGGAGCACCTCGAACAGGTGGCGATCTACGCGGGTCTCTTGGGGGCCCGAAGAGCCACCCTGGCTCTCCTGCGGACCCAGGGCCAGCGGGTGGAGGAGGTCCGGATCGTCCGGCTGGCCGTCGACGACTGGGGCGCGATCCGGGCCGGCCTTAGGGCCCGGGCCGAGCGGCTCCGCTCGGCCCTGCGCACCGGCGACGCCTCCGAACTTCCACGGTGCCGCTGGAGGGACCGTGGCTGCAGCTGGCAGACCGCCGGTCGTTGCGGCTGCACGGGCGATGAGCCGGCCGAGCAGGCGCCCCTGGCCGCGTCGATCCGGCCCGACGGGGAGGATCTGGCCATGGCCTCCGAGATCGAGGCCCGGTGCCGGGGACTCCCTCCCCCGGCGATCGAGGAGCCCTGGGGGATATCGGATCTGATCTATCCCCGATGGGCCTACTTCCGGCGCACCCACCCGTTCGCGGAGGCCGAACCCCGCGAGGTGTCGGAGGCGTGGCTCACGCTCCGAAGCCTGACCGAATCCGGCCCGCTCGGAGAGTCCCGGGTGGCCGAGACGTTGGGCGGCGGTGTTGACGTAGGACTGTTCCGGGACCACCCCCTGGTCCTCAAGACCCGGACGCGGCCGCTTCCGGAGACGTCGACCGCCGCCCTCGAAGCTGCCCCCCAGTACTTCCTCGAGGCGGGGCTCCGATGCGCCTACCGGGGGGACCGACAGGCCTGGCTGCTGGTGGGGGTCGCCCGGCCGTCCGGGGCCCTCGAACGGGTCCAGGCCTTTGAGATCGAACTGGCCCAGCCCACCGTCTTCTCCCGCATCGCGCGGGAGCGGTCGGCCCGGCTGGATCGGGCTCGGGTCAACGAACGGCCGGGGGAGCTCCCTCCCTGTCCGGCCTGGAGGCCCCCGCTCTGTCCCTATTCCCCGGAGTGCGGCTGTCCCGATCCCCGTTCCCAGCGGTAAAGGGTGGCCCGGCCCACCGGTCGGAAGCCCAGCTGCTCGTAGAGACGGCGGGCGGTCAGGTTCTCCTCGGTGACCCAGAGCCGAACCTCCTCGTAGCCGAAGGCCCGCAGGGCCCGGAAGGTCCACTGGAGGAGGAACCGTCCGTAGCCCTTGCGGCGCGCCATGGGCTCGACCGCGACATCGAGGATGACGGCGGTCTGGGCCGAAAGCTCCGCCGTCAGGATCAGCCCCACCAGGGCCCCGGTGTCGATCTCGACCAGGGCCATGGAGGCCGGGTCGATCAACCGGCCGAGCCGGTGGTGGAGCAGTTCGTCCAGGATGCGCTCGTGGTGGATCGGTTCCGGTCCCGTCAGGAGGGCGTCGACCGTGCCCGCATACGCCCGGTGGTCGAGCTGGGCGAGGGCCGAAAGCGGGACCTCCTGCACCGGAAGGCGGCGGGCGGTGGGGACCGGCGGGGCCAGGTCCCGGTGATCGGCCGGCCCGATCGGGCGGACCAGGGCCCGGCGGGCCAACGTGCGCCCGCCCGGACGGTCGACCTGCTGGATCAGACGGGCCTCCTCGGTCGGTTCCAGCCCGGTAAAGCCGACCACGAGCGTCGCGACCTCGGCGGGCACGGCGTCGATGAGGGTCGCAAGGAGCTGGGCGCCCAGTTCGGCGTCCGGCGGTCCTTCCCAGTGCATGTGGCCGAACGCCCCTCCGTCGGTGGCCGAAAAGAATCCGAGGGCCGAACTCGATCCCCGGCGGGCGACCCGCCCGATCCGGAGGCCCTGGTGGAGCTCTTTTGCCACCCCTTCGACCCACCCCCCCTGGGGGGACTCTCCCCGGGCGCGGAGCGCCGTCAGCATCCCGTGAAGCCGTTCGACCAGTTCGACCTCGGGGATCCGGTCGGCCGGCAGGATCTCCATGGTTCCCGGCCCGCCCTACGCCGGGCCGAACCGCTCCCGGAGGATCTTCGCAATGTCCGGGGCCACCGACGCCTTCTCCGCCGGGTTCACCAGCGTATCGGTGGAGTAGATGCCATCGGTTACGGCCTTGATCCGTTCAAAGGCATCCTTGAGGAACAGGCCGTGGGTGCAGGCGGCCGCTACCGAACCCGCACCGGCCCGGGCCAGGAGCTGGGCCGCGGCCACGATGGTGCCGCCCGTGGAGATGACATCGTCGACGATGACCAGATGAGCGCCGGAAATGGGCTGGGGGGACCCGTCCGGGATCTGGAGCTCCACATGCTCGCTGTCGATCCGCCGCTTCTCCAAGGCGATCCAGGGCTTCCGGAGGAGTTCGGCCATCCGGCGGACCCGGTCCACCCCCCCCTTGTCGGGAGAGACCAGCAGGTCGACCGGACGATGGGCGAGCAACCGAGCGATCGCGGGGATCCCGCTGGCTTCGAAGACCGGCTTGTGGAAGGATTCCAGGGTGCGCGCGGAGTGCAGGTCGACGGTGATGACTCCGTCGGCATCCAGCTCGATATGCCGGGCCAGGGACCGGGCGCTGACCGCCTCTCCGGGGTAAAATCGGCGGTCCTGGCGGGCGTAGCCGAAGTATGGGACCACCACGATCACCCGCCGGGCGTTCGACTCGCGGGCCGCATCGATCAGCAGCAGGAGTTCGACAATCTCGGCATCGTTCCGGGTCGACTGGACGATGACGACCTCCTCACCGTCCAGCTTGCCGCCGACCCTGAGGTACATCTCGCCGTCGGGAAACCGCTTGCTGAATGGGATCGAAAACGGACAGCTGTCCAACTCTCGCGACACCCGTTCGGCCAGGGCCGTGGAGGCCGATCCCCCGATGATGTACACGGTGCTCTCCCAGGGCCCGTGACGGCCGGGAGCCAAAAGGGTTGCCCTCCTCGGATGCGGGGGGTGGGATACCGGCGCACCTACAGTTCGCTATCCTCGTCGGTCGCGGGAGGGCGCCGCTGGACGCTCGGTCGGGGTCGGCCCCGGCGGGTCGGTGACTCCGGCTTCGGGTCCGATCGAGCGCGTCTCTTCGCCGGGGGCCGGACGGCGGCCCGAGCCAAGCGGGTCACCCGGGGGGGGTCCACTTCGTCGTCCTCTTCGTCGTCGCCCCCGCTTTCCGTCTCCTCGTCCTCCGCCCGACGGGCGCTCCGCGACGATCGAGCTCTCCGGGGAGCGGGGGCCTCCTCCTCCTCCTCCGCTGCTTCGTCGGCGGCCTCGGGGCTTCCGCGGAGACCCGACCGCCCCTCCGACGAGCCGAGCGCCTTGACTCCGAGGTGAATCGCCAAGGCCGCCAGGACGATGCCAATCAACGTGAGCCCCATATACTCGAAGCTCTGGGAGGGGACCTCGGCGGAGCTCCCGGTGAGAAGGAGCTTCAGGGAGCCGAACCACGGAATCATCCCCCGGGCCACCCCGATGACCCACGCCGGACGGACGAGACTGCTCAAGCCGATCGGCCCCTGGTCCGGTTCTCCGATGCATGGAGCCGCAGAGGTGCAGCTGTAGCATCGCCCCGTCGAGGTGTCGCAGTTGTCGTCGCCCATCGTAAGGAACCCCGACTGGGTCCCCACGGTCGGTGACGTCAGGCTGAGGGTCACATTGGCCGACTTCCACCCGATGTGATACAGGTGGAGGTCGCCTGTCATGTGGCTCCACTGGCAGTCGTCCGGGCCCCCCGGGGGCCCGTAGCTGTAGACCGCCCCGGGGGCCGACCCACAGGGGAGTCCGGCCAGGCTCGGGGCCGAGAATGACTGGTCGGTGGAGTTCCACTCGAGGTAGAGCAACGCCCGGTGGACGATCGGGGTTCCGGCTCCCCCGTTCGGATGGTAGAGCACCACATCGCCCAGCTCGCCGTACGTGGAGAACCCGCTCTGGGAGGTCCCCGAGTGTAGGGCGTCGACGTAGGTGACGATCGAGGTGACCGGAACCTGCTGGGCAAAGACGATGTCGCCCGTGTTAATGATGCCCAGAACGTCGTCCGGCCCGTGCTGCATGCTGTTCGACTCCACGATGTAGACCGGGGGCCAATTGTGGGTATACGCGTAGGCACCGACCACGAGCACCACGATGATCGCGAGCGCGAGAAGGGGCTCGAAGAGGAGGGAGTCTCGGAGCCGGAAATACACCTTCTTCCGGCCCCGCCGTGTCGGCGATCGGACCGGGCGCCTTGGCGCGTCGGACTCTCGGATCGACGGCCCCGCCTCGGACCAGCCTTGCATCGGCGGACGGCCGGCGGCCGTCCCCTTCCGGCGTGTCGAACGCGGAAGTCGGCCGACCCGCAGCGGTTCCGGCTCTTCTGGACTCCGTCGGGCAGGACCGGCCGACATGCACTCCCGGCTCTGGGGAGCCCCGGGTCGCTTAACCCTGACGTTCGAATGGCGACTCCGGCGGCCCGGTACCGCTCGGGCGGGGCCGCGGGCGTCCGGCACGAGGAACCTTTAATCGCGCTGGCCGTTCGGGTACGGCAGGGAACCCGATGGGACGTGTCTTGGACATTTCGATGCCGCTCTTTCCGGGCATGCCCTGCTTCCCGGGCGACCCGGTCTTTCACAGCGAACGGCAGCACGACCTCGCCCGGGGGGACGCCTACAATGTCTCCGCCCTCGGCTTCGGATCCCACGCCGGGACGCATGTCGACCCTCCGAACCATTTCGTGCCCCAGGGTGAGTCGATCGACCAGGTGCCGCTCACCGATCTCAACGGACCCTGTCGGGTCCTCGAGATCCCCGATGCCGTCGACTCGATTGGAGCCGCCGACCTTCCCCCCACACCCCCCGACGTGACCCGGGTCCTGCTCCGGACGCGGAACTCGGCCCGGTGGGCCGCGCGGCTCGAGTTCTTTCCCGACTATGTGGCCCTCAATGAGGGCGGGGCCCGGGAACTCCTGCGTCGGGGCATCCGGCTGGTCGGGATCGATGCCCTTTCGGTCGAACGGGACACGAGCGGAAGGTTTCCGACCCATCACCTCCTCCTGACCGCGTCCGTCCGGATCGTCGAAGGGCTGCTCCTGCACGAGGCGGGGCCGGGCGACTACGAACTCCACTTGGCGCCGCTCCGCATCGCGGGGGGCGACGGCGGGCCGGCCCGGGCCTATCTCCTGACCCCGTGAGCGGGCGCCGGGCATGACGCTCCCACCTCCCGGACCGGGCCCGTTCCCGATCTCGCTGGACACAACGTCCTTTTTCCTCCTGGTGGCGGTCCTCCTCCTGTTCCTCCTGATGCTCTGGTACCTCTGGGTGGCCTATCCTCACCGGAAGCGGGGGTTGGAAGGGTACCTCGATGCGGTGGGCATCGACATCTGCTTCATCCTCCTCGGGATCGGGCTCATCACCGGCCTGGCCCTCTACGATCCCTCCGGGGATCTCACCTCGTACGCGCTCTACCGGACCATCCTCTCCGGGTACTGGCTCGCCTTTGCCATCCCGATCGTGACGGTCGGCAGTTCGGTCCAGGCCCGGTCGAGGGGAGCGATCCGCTGGTTCGCTCCCTCGATCGCGATCGATGTCCTGCTCTTTCTGGCGATCTTCGGCTACTACTTCTTCAACCCGGGGTAGGCCGGGCCGACTCCGGTGGCAGGAGGTCGGGGATGCCCTCCCGGATCGGGTAGCGGCGATCGCACCGTGGGCAGTCGAGTCCCCCGGTCAGCACCTCGTCCCCACGAGACTCGGTCGCCTGTAGGCGCAGCTCGCCGCGGCAGACCGGGCAGCAGAGGATTTCGGTCAGATCCCGCTTCACTTGCCCCCCCCGACCACGATGCCGTATCCAATCAGTCGCCAGGCATTGAGCTTGCGGGAGACCGCCACGCGGCTACCGGGAAACACGGTGACCGGCCGGCCCAGTGTGAGCTCGACCTCGTCGCCCCGGGCGCTGGTCACCTTTCCGGGGGCGATCGTCGTCCCGACGGTGACCGCCAAAAGCTCGCTGGTGCGGACCTTCTCGACCTTGATCTCGTGGGTGGATCCCAGCACGCGGTCGAGGAGGGTCACCTTGATCCGGAGCTTCTGGCTGACCGGCGGGAGGGAGCCACTCGAGCCGACCAGGCGTCCGGTGAGGCCGTCGCCCTTGGCGAGCGCCGGGTCGAGGGAGGTTCCGATGGCGGCGAGCCCCCCGGGGCGAAGCTCCTCCCACTCCTGCCCGCCGGAGACCAACGAGACCACCCGGGTGGTCAGGGCGTCGGCGCGGCCCCCCGGTAGGCCGGCGATTCCCGGGCGGATCTCGATCTCGTCACCCACCTTGAGAATTCCCTGAAGGAGGGAACCCCCGAGGACGGCGCCCCGGAGGTGGGCGGGCGCGGTCCCCGGCCGATTGATGTCAAACGAACGGGCGACGTACAGGAGCGGAGGCTTCTGGGTGTCCCGGACCGGGGTGGGAATGGTGGACTCGATCGTGGCGATGAGGCCATCGAGACCGACCCGGTGGTTGGCGCTGATCGGGACGACGGGGGCGCCCGAGATCGGCGACCCCTTGAGGAAGCTCTCGATCTCCCGGTAGTTCACGAGGGCGGCCGCTTCGGGAACAAGGTCGATCTTGTTCTGGACGACGACCACCTTCCGGACGCCGATGATGTCGAGGGCGTAGAGGTGCTCCCGGGTCTGGGGCTGGGGGCAGCGTTCATTGGCCGCCACCAGGAGCAGTGCCCCGTCCATGATCGCCGCGCCGGAGAGCATCGTTTCCATCAGGGTTTCATGGCCGGGGGCGTCGACAAACGAAACCGCCCGCAGAAACGTCGCCTCGCCGCCGCACGCCGGGCAGACCGGGGTAACCGAGTACCCGGTCGGGACCGGGCAGTTGGGGCAGCGGTAGAACGCCGCGTCCGCGTACCCGAGCTTGATCGAGATGCCTCGCTTGAGCTCCTCGGAATGCCGGTCGGTCCATTCGCCGGTGAGGGCCTGGGTCAGGGTGGTCTTGCCGTGGTCGACATGGCCCACCAGGCCGATGTTCACTTCGGGCTGGCGCGGAACCTTCATGCCGCGCCGAGCAACTCCGCGAGCGGCTTGGGTCCGGCCTGTTCGACCGTGAGGTTGATCTGGACCGTCTGCTCGCTGATCGTGTTGCCTCGGAAGCTTCGGCGCTTGCGCATCCCGTGCCGGGGCGCATGGAATCCGAAGCCGTCCCCGACGTACAGCCGGACCTGACGGCCCCCGGGGAGATCCGGGCGCAGGGGGAAGCCGCTCTTGTCGGTGCCCCCCGTAATCCGGAAGGTATAGCCGCCAGCGCCGATCAATTCGCCCCCGACGGTCTCCCCGATGCGCTTGCCAAGGAATCCCGCGGCCTGCGGGTCGGCCACGGCCCGTTGGAGGGACTTCTCCTTGTCGGAGATGACCAGCTTGTACTCGACCATAGGATACTGACCGGGGCGGCCGAGTGACGTGCGCTTTAAATAGATTTACCTTCGCCCAGACGAAGGGACGGCGACGGCGCGTAACCCCCGGTGGACCGATCTCGCTCCGCGCCGTGGCTCCCGCGGCATCCTCGGGGGCCGCCGCTCCATCGCCGGGTATATCTGGCGGGCCCCCGCTTCCGTCCGCAGGTGGCACCGACGGGATGGGGGAGCTGCAGGCGGTCGATCTCGCAATCCTCGGGGCCGGACTGGCCCTCGCCTCCGGCTTCGACCTCCGGGATCGGGAGGTTCCGGATGCGATCTGGCTCGCGATGGGCGCGGCCGGCCTCCTCCTCGGGGGGGTGGCCACCGCCCCACTTGGGTTCATCCCGACCGCATTGTGGATCCTCGTCGGCGCCTTGGTGGTATCGGCCTCGATCCCTTGGGATCGACTTCCCGGACGAACGACGCTTCACTTGGATTGGGGGGTCGAGCCTCTGGCCTACCTCGCGGTCGGGCTCTGCCTGCTGGCGGCCGGACTGCTCGGAGGGGTCGGGGCCCAGGGGGGCCTCCCCTGGAGCGTGGTCGGGGTCTATCTCACCGTCCTCCTCGCCCGGGGCCTCTTCGAGGCCGGCATCTTGGGGGGCGGGGCCGACGCCAAGGCCCTCATGACCATCGCCCTCTTCCTTCCCTTCGGGATTGCGCCGATCCTGCCCTCGCCGACGATCGCCACGACCCTGCTGACCTCCGTACCGTTCTCGCTGACGGTGCTGCTCAATGCCCTCGTCCTCTTGCTGGCCGTTCCGGCCTATCTCGTCATCCTCAACTTGCACCGGGAGCAGTTCCGCTGGGACCGCAGCTTCCAGCGGTACCGTCTCCCGGTCTCGGAGATCTCGCGGAAGTTTGTCTGGGTCGACGATCCCGAGGTCGGGGTCCGGACGTTGGGGGTCGAAGCCGAGACGGCTCGGGAGGACCTTCGGATCCGCACGGAGGTCCAGGAACGACTGACCCGGCAGGGGGTTCAGACGGTGTGGGTCACCCCGCAGATTCCGTTTGTCGCCCTGGTGTCCGCGGGAGTCCTGGTCGGGGTCCTGGCCGGCAACCTGATCTTTCTCTTCTGGGGGATCCTCTGAACTCGGCTCCGGGACCTCCCCCGGGGGGCCCGGGCGTGGGCAACCCTTTTTCTTCCTTGCGGACATTCGGACCCGGGGGAAGCCGTGTGACCAAGCATCCAGGCAGTTCGCCGATCCGGGTCCTGATTGCCAAGCCGGGTCTCGACGGTCATGATCGGGGCGCGAAGGTGGTCGCCCGAGCCCTGCGGGACGCCGGGATGGAGGTCATCTACGCGGGCCTCCGCCAGACTCCCGAGGAGATCGTCCGCGCGGCCGTCGAGGAGGATGTCGACCTGGTCGGCCTTTCGATCCTCTCCGGCGCGCACATGGAGCTCATCCCGCGGGTCGTCCGGCAGCTCAAATCCCAGAAGGCGGGCCGAATCCCCGTCTTTGCGGGGGGCATCATTCCGGACGAGGACGCGAAGCGGCTCCGCAAGCTCGGGGTCCGGGCGATCTACGGCCCGGGCACCTCGCTCGAGGAGATCGTCCGCAGCGTCCGGGCCATCGTCGGTCGCTCTTCATGAGTCGAGCCGCGTCGCTCTCGTCGACCGTCCGGGCGATCCGGCGACGGGAGCTGCGGGCGTTGGCCCAATCGATCAGTCGGATCGAACGCGACGACCCGACCCTGGCTCCGGTTGAACGCGCCCTCTATCGGGAGACCGGGCGAGCCACGGTCGTGGGGATCACCGGACCGCTGGGGGTCGGAAAGTCGTCGCTCGTGAGCCGACTCATCGCCCACCTGCGCTCGCTCCACCGGACAGTGGCGGTCGTCGCGGTCGATCCGTCCAGTCCCTTTTCGGGCGGGTCGGTTCTCGGCGACCGGATCCGGATGGAACGGGACGACCACGATGCGGGGGTCTTCATCCGGTCGATGGCGAGCCGAGGCCACTCGGGCGGGATCGCCCTCGCGACGCGCCGGACGGTGCGGCTCCTCGATGCCGCCGGCTTCGAGGTGATCCTGGTCGAGACGGTGGGCAGCGGACAGGTGGACGTTGACATCCGGGATGTGGCCTCCACCAGCGTCGTGGTCCTGATCCCCCATCTGGGGGACGAGGTCCAAACCCTCAAGGCCGGCCTCTTCGAGATCGCGGACGTATTCTGTGTCAACAAGTCGGACCTCCCCGGTGCCGATCAGGCCCGGCGCGACCTGGTCGAACTGGTGGCGTTCGGCACCCCTCGCGACGGCTGGCGCCCCCTGGTGGCGGCCACCTCGACGACGCTCCCCTCCGGCATCGACGAGCTCTGGAGCTCGATCGAGCGGCACGAGCGGTTTCTCGATGACGCCGGGCTCCGCCTTCCGCTGCGACGGCGCCAGGCGCTCCGCGAGATCATCGACCTCATCCAGCGGCGGGTCGAAGCGGAGATCCTCCCCCGGGCCGACACCGATCCGGAGGTCCGGCGGCTGGTCGATCGTGTGGTGGATCGAGCCCTCGATCCCCCGGCCGCGGCCCGTCGGCTCCTGAGCGCCCCCGCCCGATCCCGACCGAAGCCGAGATGACGCTGGGGACGGGGGTCCTGCTCCTCTGGGGGGGTCTTCTCGTCGGGGCGCTCGCGGTCGGCTACTTTGTCCTGTTCTCCTTCGTCTGGGGGGCCGGCTATGCCCCCTCGAGCCGTAAGGTGGTGTCGGCCCTCCTGACCCTGGCCCGGGTCGGTCCGGGGGACGTCGTCTACGATCTCGGTGCCGGCACGGGGTCCGTCGTCTTCGCGGCCGCCCGGGCCGGGGCGACAAGGGTGGTCGGCGTGGAGATCGAACCGATCCGGGCATGGCTCCTGCGCTGTCGGCGCCGCTGGTCGACCCGACGATCAGGGATCGAGATCCGACGGGCAAATCTCTTCGGGGTTTCCCTCGCGGACGCGACGGTCGTGGTGGCGTTTCTCTGGCCGGGGGCCATGGAGCGTTTGGCCAAGCGGTGGGGGTTCTCCCTACCGAAAGGCGTTCGAATCGTCAGCCACTACCACCCAATCCCCGGCTGGACGCCCACCGCCGTGGACCCGGTCCACCGGCTCTACCTGTACGGGATCCCCGAGAGCCTTCCGTCAGCCGTGGAAGTAGATCCAAAAACCGGCCCCGACGAGCAGGACCGCGGCAATAATCACCGCGCCGGCGATCCAGCCGGTGTAGACGCCCCGGTCGTCCTGGTCGGAGGTCAACGTCACGAGCCGCTCACCTCCCCGGACCACTAAACGGTTTCGACGATCCGCCGATCACGGCGACACCGGCCCGGGCATCCCGCCCAGCAGCGCTCCGGACAGACCGAGGTAGATGAGGAGGCCGGCGACGATGAATCCTACCGTGAAGGCCGCCAGGATGAACCGGCGCTGTTCCGCGGTATAGTTCTCGGTCCACCAACTCATGGAGCTACGACCGGGGCGGGGTTCAAGAGCCCTCGGTTCATACTCCGTCCGCCCCGGCGGCCGGATCAGGCCGGGGAGGACTTGGAGGGCGCGTTCTCCGGGGCCGAGGCCGCCGGCGCGGGGCTCTCGGGAGTGACGAACTCCTCGACGATCCGGATCTCCTTCGGGTGGACCTGGCGGCGCAGGGCTTCGATGAGCCGCGGCTTGGTGGCGACCCAGGCCAGATCGAATTTGGCCCGATCCGGAAGATGCACCTGGAGCGTGGCCCCGTCCATCTCCACCCGGAATTCGGACCCGTGCCCGTAGTGGAGTTCGATCATCGCCCGGGCCTGCTCGGCCGGGGCGTCGATTCGGGACAGGACCTTGAAGGTGCCCCGGACCGTCCGTCCCGCGTACGGCGGGTTGAAGTCTACCCGGACCCGGGCGGCGGTCAGGCTCACGACGCGTCCCCGGCGTCCGCGGATGGTCAGGACGGTTCCGATATCGAGCCGGGCATCCTCACGGCGCATCTCGGGCAGCCGCTGGATCTCATGCATTCCGAAGAGCTCGATCAGCTTGGGGTCCCGCTCTCCGAAGGCTTCGGCCGGGGCGAAGGTCTTGGTGACCTCCTGGCCCGGGACCAGGCCCTCTAGGCCCTTTTCGATTCCCGAAGGAAAGAACTCCCCGCCGATCAAATGAGGCCGGGGAGCGAATCGGCTACCGTCCCCCCGTTCGGCGCCAGCCTTCTGGGCCACCTCCTCGCGGGTGGTGTCAATGAGGTCGGTTCGACCTCCGCCTTCGGCCCAGATCTCGTAGTCCAACGAAACCAGTTCGCCCGCCTTGACCGGGGCCTGGCCCTCCGTGGATTGGCTGGTCATCCCCGCGCCGAGACCCCCTCGGGTTTAAGGTTTTCCAACGGCGGAACCTCAGGGCGGAGGGCCCGGGGCACCGGGGCGCGTTCCGGCCGGTGGGGAGTTCCCTTGTGGGACGGAGGGAGAGCCCTCCGGGCGGCCCGGGGGAGGGGGAGTGCGATCGTAGCCCTGCCTCCCGTACCGGAGGAAGCCGCGCGCCGCCCCCCAGAGTGTCGCCCAGCGTCGGAGGAACTCGACCGGCCGGTACCGCATCCCGGGGAAGCGACGTTCCCAGAGCATCCCCTGCAGCGCCAACCCCAAGAGGACTCCGAGCCCGGAAAGGCCCCCCACGATCAGGAGGATCTCGCCCGGGAGCCGGAGGATGGGCCAGGGCAGGAGCAGTGCTCCGAGGGCGATCAGGGCCGGCGGGGCGATGTAGGGAAGGAGCCCCCCCGCGCTCGCCTCGTAGGTCGATCCATGGCGCCGCCAGACCACGTAGCCACCAAGGGCATAGCGGCTCTGCTTGGCGAGCCAACGGTACAGGGTCAAGTCGGAGAAGTCGTGGGCGACTCCGGCCTCGGCCACATAGCGGCCCAGGTAGCCGGCCCTCAGGGCTCGAAGCGCCATCTCTTGATCTTCGCTGGCCGCCGCCTCGTAGAGCGTGGTGTCGAGGAGCCCGACCCGATCGAAAACCTCGGTCCTCCAGGCGCTGTTGCCCATCGGTAGGGCGTGGGGGTGGTACCGGGCGATGGTCTCGTAGAACCGCCGAAGGTAGGCGTCGTAGTATCGGGCTCCGATCGTCCGGGCGGTCCCCTCCATCGCCGGAGTGGGTCCCCCGGTGAATCCGACCGCGGGATCCGCAAAGGGGGCGAGAAGCCGGTCGAGCCATTCGGGGGGGGCGACCTCGTCGGCATCGAGGAAGGCGACGAACTCCGTCTCGACCTCGCGGAGGGCCCGGTTTCGGCTCTCGGGGATCGACCCCGGGGCGTCGAGATAGACGATCCGGGGACTCTCCGACGCCATCCGTCGGGCGATCTCCCGGACCGGGCCGGCGCCGCCCCCGTCGTCCACCAGGATCCGGTCGGGAGGTCGGGTTTGACGGAGAAGGGAGCGGAGGGTCCGCTCGACCCGGATATCACGGAGGACGGTGACGATCACCGTCACCGTTCCGGGTCGTCGGGGGGAGCCCGGCATGGTCGCCCTAGCGCCCGATGCCGCGTTCCCGGGCCAGCTCCGTGATCGTCCGGTCGACGGCCGCCGCGCTCGTCAGTGTAGGGACCCAGCCGAGCCGCTCGACCTTGGTGATGTCCAGGAGCTGCTGGGGGACATCGCCGACCCAGCCCCGCTCGCCGCCCGTGTAGTCGATCCGAGCCCGACCACCGTGGATCGCGACGACCCGCTCGGCGATCTCCCGAACGCTGGTGCGGTCCCGGGCCCCGAGGTTGAAGACGTTCACGACCTCGTCGGCATGGTCGCGGACGAAGAGCATCCCGGCGACGCAGTCTTCGCTCCGGAGGTAGCTCTTCGACTGCCGGCCGTCGCCCAGGACCTCGAGTCGGGTGGGATCCCGCTGGAGCTTCGCAAAGAAGTCGTAGATCACCCCGTGGGTCATGAACGGCCCAATGATGTTGGCGAACCGGAACAGGTAGGTCTGGATCCCGTAGGAGTGGGCGAACGCCGACAGGAAGGCCTCGACCGAAAGCTTGGAGGCCCCGTAGATCGACTGGGGCAGGAGCGGCCCGTACTCCTCGGGGGTCGGGAAGACCGAGGGGCGACCGTAGACCACACTGGATGAGGAGAAGAGCAGCTTCCGAACTCCATGGCGACGGGCGGCCTCCATCACTCGGAAGGCATTGAGCAGCCCCTCCCTGAGGTCGATCTGGGGATCCGCCGTCCCCTTCTGGATGTCGGCGTTGGCGGCGAGATGCCAGACTTCGGAGGCGCCCCCGAACAGCTCCTGATAGCGTTCGGGCTCGGCGAGGTCGGCCCGAACAAAGGTGAGGCGGGGGTCGGCGGCTACCCCGGTCAAGTGCTCACTCCGGCCGCCCGAAAGGTTGTCGATGACCCGGACTTCCCGACCACTCGTCAAGAGCGCCCGGACCAGGACGGCTCCGATCGCCCCGGCGCCGCCGGTCACCACCACCGGCCCCGACGCTCCGGCTGCGACCATGGACGGCGTGGCGGACGGAGGTCGGCGTATTTAAGGGGGGCTGGTCCATCGGGACCTCCGGCGAACGGGCCCCGGGCAATCGAATGTCGAAACTGGTCGAGCCGACGCTGGAAGGGCCCCAAGTCCGTCTTCGGCCTCCGGTCGAGGCGGACTACCTCGGGATCTTCCGGTGGTACAACGACGCCGAGATCGTCGCTCCGTTCGACCGGTTTGAGGTGGACACCTGGGAGTCGTTCGTTTCGGCCGTCGAGTCGGCCCCAGGGGATCCCCGCTCGGTCGCGCCCCGGTGGATCGTGGAGGAGCGCACCGGGGGACGGCCGTTGGGCTTCGTCGGCTACTACTCACCGCACCCGATCCTGGAGTTCCTCGACGTGTGGTATGTCGTCGGCGACCGTGAGCGTCGGGGCCGGGGCTATGGGACGGAGGCGGTCCGCCTGCTCATCGATCACCTGTTCCGCAGCCAGACGGTCGAGAGGGTCGGGGCCACCTGTGATGTCGACAACCTCCCGTCCTACAAACTGCTCGAGCGGCTGCGGCTGCGACGGGAGGGTCGGCTGACCCGAGCTCTCTTCCATCACGGCGGCTGGCATGACGTGTTCGTCTACGGGGTCACCCGGGCCGAGTGGACGGGGACTCCGCCTCGAGGCTGAGCGCCCAACGTTCCCCGGTCGGGGAAAGGGGGACGACGACGGCCCGGGCGATCTCTCCGGCCGAGCGGACATGGGTCCCCCCGCAGGGGCAGGAGTCCAGGCCGTCGATCTCGATGAGCCGGACCGGATCGATCCCGGGGGCCAGCGTGAGGCCGCTCGCCCGGCCGCTTCGATCTCGCTCCCACTCGGCGCGGGCCACGGTCCGGATCCTCAGCGGCCGGTTCTCCCGGACGAACCGGTTCAGATCTTCCTGGAGCGCCGGCGCCTCGGACGCGGCGAGCGGAGAATCCAGGTCGATCGTCGCGCGTGCCGAGTCGAGGCTCGCCTTCAGGGTCCTTCGGCCGGTCCGCGCAAAGATGAGTCCGCTCAACAGGTGCTGGCCGGAGTGGAGCCGCATGTGGGCGTAGCGTCGGTCCCAGTCGATCTCCGCATCGACCTCGGTTCCGAAGACGAACTCCCGCGCGAGCTCCGGCGCACCCCGGTACCGATGCACAACGACCGCCCCATCGCGTCGGACTTCGGTGATCCGGATCGCTCCACCGGTGGGGCGACGAATCCATCCCCAATCGCAGGGTTGACCGCCGCCGGTCGGATAAAAGTAGGTCCGGTCGAGCACCACGGCCCCCGGTGGCCGCCCGACCACCCGGGCCCTGAACCTCTGGCGGTAGGCCGAATCGAAGTCGGCGAGATAGGCCAATTCGGTCGGCATCGTCTCCCAAGCCCTCGCAAGCGCTCCGCTCCCAACTCCGCCCCAGGGAAGTCGCTTGCGGCGGCTCCGGCCGTGGCCGGCGGCCCAGGCCTCTCGCCGGGCGGCGGCGAGCTTGCCCCCGACCACCGACTGGGGGAAAGGCAACCTATTTAGAGCGGGGTAGTGTGGGCCGACCGGGTAGCCCAATGTTCAAGGCTCGAATTCGGATGGAGGTCCTGCGTGAGGTGGTCGAAGCGGTGTCCACCCTCGTTTCCGAAGCCAAGTTCTCCGTCTCCAAGGAGGGCCTTGAGGTGAAGGCCGTCGACCCCTCCCATGTGGCCATGCTCCTTCTCCGACTCAGCCCGTCCGCCTTCGAGGAGTTCACGGGCGAGCCGACAGAGATCGGCGTCGACATGGAACGGTTCAAGGATGTCCTGCGCCTCTCGAAACCGGGCGACTCGGTGTCGCTCCAGTATGACGGCGGAAAGAACCCCCTGGTTACCCGCGTCGGCAAGGTCGTCCGAGCGATGTCGCTCGTCGATCCGGCGAGCCTGACCGACCCCAAGGTGCCCACCGTCAACCCCCCCGCGAAGGCGGTCGTCCGCATGGAGGAGCTCCGGCAGGGGATCCGCGGGAGCGAGAGCATCGCCGACAACGTGATCCTGGAATTGGACTCCGACTCCTTTACGCTCCACTCCGAAAGCGAGACCGACAAGATGGACATGCGGCTCACCCCGGCGGATGGGCTCGTGAGCATTGAAGCGAAGGACCGGGTGAAGAGCATGTACCCCCTCGACTTCTTCTCGGCGATGATGAAGTCGATCAGTTCGGCCGACGAAGTCACCCTCCACGTGGGCAATGAGTACCCGCTGAAGATCGAGTTCCCCGTGGCCCAGCAGAAGGGCGCAGGCGAGTTTCTCCTTGCGCCCCGGGTCGAAGAGGCGTAGGGGACCCCGGCGGTCGGGAAGGGGCCATGGTCCAGCCGTCCGAGCCCCGTCCGCGGGTCGCAGTCCTATCGGCGGTCCGGACTCCGATCGGGAAGTTCGGGGGTGCCCTCCGGCTGCTCCCCGCGACGACGCTGGGGACCTTGGCGGTTCGGGAGGCACTCACTCGAGCTGCCGTCCGGCCAGACGAGGTCGAGACGGTGCTCTTCGGACAGGGGATCCAGGCCGGGGCCGGCCAGAACCCGGCGCGGCAGGTCCTCCGGGGGGCCAGCATCCCCGATTCGGTCGGGGCGGCGACCGTCAACATGGTCTGCGGCTCCGGGATGAAGGCGCTCCATTGGGGGAGTCTGGCCGTTCGATCCGGTGACTGTTCCCTTGCGGTTGTCGGCGGGATGGAGAGCATGTCCATGGCGCCCTACCTCCTGATGCCGGAGGCTCGTCGCGGCCTCGGCTACGGAACCCAGAGCCTCGAGGACGCCGTCCAGCACGATGCGCTCCGGGACGCCTACGGTGAGCACGAGCTCATGGGGCTCACCGGTGAACGGATCGCCCAGAAGTTCCATCTGACCCGCATCGACCTGGACCGGTTCGCGCTACGAAGCAACGAGCGGGCCGTCGCGGCCCACCGCGACGGCAGCTTCGCCCCCGAGATCGTCCCGATCCCCGCCGGGATTGCCCCGGGCAGTCCCGCCCTGGATCATGATGAAGGCCCGCGGCCCACGACCAGCCTGGAGCGGCTCAGCCAGTTGCGCCCGGTCTTCCGTCCCGACGGTCTCCTGACCGCCGGCAACTCCTCCCAACTCTCCGACGGCGCGGCCGCCCTCGTGCTGGCCAGCGAAGCGGAGGTCGAGCGCCGGGGGGCCCGCCCGCTCGCATGGATCCACTCTTGGGCGGAGTCGGGCGTCCACCCGTCGGAAGTCATGGAGGCGCCGATCCCGACCGTCCGCCAACATCTTGCGCGGTTCGGTTGGACGATCGACCGCTTCGACCGTATCGAGCACAACGAGGCGTTCAGCTCGGCGTCGCTCGCGGTCCAGCGGACGTTCGACATCCCGGACGACCGCTTCAATGTCCACGGGGGCGCCGTGGCGTTGGGTCACCCGATCGGGGCCAGCGGTGCCCGGATCGTCGTCAGCCTGATCTACGAGCTCATCCACGCCCACGGTCAATACGGTCTCGCGACGTTGTGCATGGGCGGGGGCAACGGGCTCACAACCGCCGTCGACCGGACGGGGCTCTGAGCCCGACGCGCCTCGGCTCCGATGCGCCGAAGTCGAGGCCCATCAGGCGCTCGATTCGAGCGAGGGCGCTTCGGGCGGCCCGTCGGTCACCGCGCTGGAGGCCCGGGGCGGCACGACGGCGGACGCCTTCGCTGAACTGCAGGATCCGGAGCTGGGCCAAGTCGGGCCGGAACCCATGCTCCAGGTCCCGCTGGACTCCGTCCGCGAGCCGGTGGATGGCCGCGCCGCCGACCGACCCATCCACGGTCGGAGATGCAAGTGCCCCCAGGGTTTCCCGGACCAGGGCAAAGGATTCGGCCGCCCGTCGAAGGCGGCGGGGATCCCACTCAAGTTTCTCGGTCGGGGCCGGGCCCGCCAAGTACCATCGTAGGGGGCCGGCACCGTACTCTCGGAGAGGCTGGGCCAAGGGCACCAGGTTCCGGAGGGACTTGGACATCTTCCGGCCCTCCCGGAGAACGAAGGCGGAATGGAAGAAGACCCGCGAAAATGGCGACCGGTCGAGAGCAAAGGCGATCTCGTTCCCCGAGAAGTGGTGGGGGTAGATGAGATCCTGGCCCCCCCCATGGAGATCGACCGGCATTCCGAGGTACCGGCTCGCCATCGCGTAGCACTCAAGCTGCCAACCCGGGGTTCCGGGACCCCAGGGACTCGGCCAGGAGGGCAACGGGGGACGCTGGAGCTTCCAGACCATGAACGACCGGCCGTCCGCCTCGGTGAGCGGATGACCGGGTTCCGGGACGGCGTGCAGCTCCAGGTGGCCGGCGATGCTGAAGTTCTTCCAGCGGGAGCGCGTCGGGGGGGTGTAGAACCAAGAGTCTCCCTGCCGGTGGACCCGACCCGTCCGATCGAGGCGGCGGGCCACCTCGACCATCCGGGCGACGAAGTCGCTGGCCCTCGGAGTGGCGTGGGGCCTCAGGGCACCGAACCGGCGCAGGTCGGAGAAGAACCGGCGCTCCTCCTCACGGGCGAGCTGCTTCCAGGTGAGCCCGAGCTCGGCCGCCCGCACGTCGACCTTGTCCTCGAAGTCGGTGATGTTCATGATGTGGCGGACCGGGCTCCCGCTCTCCTCGAGGGTGCGGCGGAGCAGGTCGAAGTAGAGGTAGGTGCGGCCGTGGCCGACGTGGGCGGCGTCGTAAACCGTCGGACCACAAACATAGAGGGCGAGGGGTCCGGGCCGGCCCGGGGCCACGGTTCGGACCGTGCCCGTGCGGGTGTCCCGGAGTCGAAGAGACATTCCTCCGCCGGTCTTTCCGGATGGCCCATAAGGTTTGGGAGGGAGTGGCGCCGGGGTAACTGGGAGGGTGGAACGCTCCCCTCGCCCGAAGCCTCGTCGATGTGTCTTGGCTCGGGGCCTCGTGGGGAGTCCGATGGAAACTCCCTCAGGTCAGGCCCGGGCGCTCCCCGAGGATCCGCTGTTTCGGCGGACCTGGGATCGCGGACGCTTGCGGGCACCACGGGCACGGAGCCCCGTACCGGATATTTACCGATCCCTCGAGCTCCTTCGGGTGAGCCGAACCCCCGGACAACTCCGACAACACCCGTTGGACCTTGGCCCTCCGAGCCCTCAACGATAGGAAGGCTCGAGATGGGGGTGACCCGCTTGGGCCGGTCCCGCAGTGACGTTCGCCCTCTACGGTGCCCGATATCCAATGTTGGGCTCAGGAGTGAAGGCGAGCCGCGGGTGGATCGAGACATCCCCCACCGTGGACGTGGCGGAGCCGCACGTCCCGTGGTCGAGGGAGTCACCGGGCGCGAGCGGCCCGGTCGATGAATCCAGGACCTTCCGGGGCGGAACGGTTAAGAGCCCGGCGACCACCTTCACCGACATCCATGGAGCTCATCTATCTGTTGGCTCGAGTCGACGTCGGCCGGTTGGAGGAGGTGGTTCACCGGCTCCGGGAGATCCGGGAGGTGGCCGATGTCCAGGCGGTCACCGGCCCTTACGACGTGATCGTCAAGGTCGAGGCCGAGCGGATTCCGACCGCGCTGGACGTGGTGCTCCAGCGGATCCGGAGAATCCCGGGGGTGCTCGCCACGGAGACCCTGGTCGCGGTCGGACGCTAGGCCTCGGGGGAGGCACCCCGGCCGAGAAGGATAAGACCCTCCGGCGGATCGCCTCGGCATGGTCGACGTAGGGGCGAAGGCGCCCGACTTTGAAGCCAAACTGGCCGACGGCTCACCGTTCCGGCTCTCCTCGTTGAAGGGGAGTTCCGTGGTGCTCTACTTCTACCCCAAGGCCGACACCCCGGGGTGCACCATTGAGTCGAAAGGGTTCCGGGACGCCCACGCGCAGTACCGCACCCGCAAGGTCGAGGTCGTCGGGGTCAGCGTTGACGACTGCCCGGCCCAGAAAGCCTTCGCGGAGAAGTATGGCCTCCCGTTCCGGCTGGTGGCCGATTCGGAGAAGTCGGTGGCCAAGGCCTACGGAGTCCTGGCCCCCCAGGGTTACGCGCGTCGGGTCTCGTTCCTCCTTTCCCCGGACCATCACGTCTTGGAGGTCGTCGATGACCCCAAGGCGGACGTCCATCTCGCCGCCGCACGTCGGCGGTTCTTGGAGTCGTAGACCGGATCCGGTTCGGCCGCTTCCGGTTCAGGCCGAAGGCGGAGCGGGAGGCCGGGGTGGGGCCAACCGCCCGCGTCCGAAGAACCCCCAGACTCGATCCCCGAGGAGGTGGAGCGCCGCCGGCACGAAGTAGGTGCGGACCACCATGGCGTCGAGGACGACGGCCACGGCCACCGAGAAGCCGATCGCCCGCAGAATCGTGAAGTTTCCGACCGAAAGGATCGCGAAGGCGCTCGCCAGGATGATCGCGGCGGCGGTGATGATCCCCCCCGTCCGGCCCACCGCCGTCACCGCGGCCTGGCCGGAACTCTGGCCCCGCATCCGTTCCTCGCGGACCCGGGTGAGGAGAAAGATGTTGTAGTCGATGCCGAGCCCGAGGATGAGGATGAAGAGCACCGTCGGCACGAAGAAGAACAGCGGCAGCCCAAACCCCTGGCGGAGGGTAAGATCGGTCAGGGCCCACGACCAGAGGATCGAAAGCCCGATCGTACCGACCGCCATGAGCGGGAGGATCCAGCTGCGCAGGACGACCGCGAGGACGACGAAGAGGCCGATGCTGACCGCCAGGATCAGCCGAAGCGTTGCCTGGGAGGTTTGTTGGGCCAGGTCCCGCGTCGCCGGGGCTCCCCCCGCATAGGCGGCCCGTTCGAGCGAGGGGTGGTCCTGCGCATACGACTGAACCGAGCTGCTGACCGAATTGATCGCCTGGATGGCGGTGACCGAGAGCCCGCTCGCGTTGGTCTGGATGGCGATCAGCGCGGTCCGCCCGTCGGTTCCGACATACGTGCCGACCAACTGATGCAGGTTGAGCTGGACCGCCGGGGGCAACTGGCCGAACGAAAGCCAGTCGGCCAGGGGCGCGCCGCCCGGTCCGACAAGCGACTGGACCCGGGCGACCCCCGGCACCTCCCCCACCCGTTGCGTGAGGTTGGCGAGATCGGCGAACTCGGTCGCGTTGACGGTGGTTCCCGTGACGAGTGGGCTTCGGAAGGTGAGCAGCGCCGTCGACGGGAAGGCGAACCCCGGACCGAACTGCCGGCCGAGTTCGTTGAGCCCGTCGGTCGCCGAGCTCCCACTGGGCAGCTGTTTGTAGAAGTCGTAGGAGATGGGTACCGAGAGCGCGACCAGCCCGAGCGGGATCGAGACCAGCAGGAGGAGGGCGACCACGGAGCGGGGTCGCCGCTGGCTCAGCCGGCCGGCACGGAAGAAGTAGGTCCGCTCGTTCTGGATCCGATCTCGGACCACGGTGGCATGCCGCTCGAATCGGGCTCCACTGGTCGGCCAGAAGATCCTCGGCCCGAGGAGCCTCAGCGCCGCCGGGACCAGGGTGAGCGAGAGGAGGACGGTGATGAGGATCGCCAGCGAGAGGACCATCCCCCATTGGCTCAGCAGGCTCACGCCGCTGAAGGCGAGCGCCAGGGTGGCCAGGATCGCGGTCGCCCCGCTCGTGGCCACCGACTGGCCGGCCCAAGTCGTCGCCCGGACGACCGCCTCCTCTCGGCTCCGGCCCGCGACCAGTTCCTCCCGGTACCGGGCGACGATAAAGACCGAGTAGTCGGTCCCGATCCCCAGGACGAACGTCGTCTCCAGTGTGATCGCGGTCGAGTCGACGTGACCGAACAGCGTGGCCAGCAGGACCAGGCCACCGAGACCGATGGCCAGCGCAGTGCCGATCCCCGCGAAGGTGACGAGGGGGGTGAGCGGGCTGCGGAAGTAGAGCATCGTGATGATCAGCAGCGTTCCGAGCGTCAAGGGAAGCACCAGGGCGAGGGAGCTCGCCAGCACGTTGCTCTCGTCCTGATCGAGGGCCGCGGGACCGGTCTGGTAGGCGGTGAACCGGTGGGCGGGATCGGAGCGATGCAGCACGCTGGTCAGGAGGCTCTGGAGCGTTGCCACGTCCTGAAAGACCGGTGAAGCACCGGAGGCGTCGGTGAAGCTGTCGGAAACCCCGAACCCAACTTCGATCAGGGTGGCGGTCCCGGCCGGACTGACCCAGGAGTCCTGGAGGGCCGAAGGGACCGGCAGAGGCTCCCGATCGAGCGTCGTCTGGGCCACCTGGGCCCGGGCGAAGGCGAGCAGGGCCGACTCGGACGGCGGGGTCAAACCGAACTGATTGTTGACCTGCTGGACCCAGCCGATCGGATACGGGGTGAGGAACCCCGGGGTGGCGGCGTCGACTGCGGCCGCAAGGGCCGCGGGGTCGGTAAAGTTGAGCAGTCCCAGGGTCGTCAGGACCACCCGACCGGGGATCTGTTCGGTCGGGTTGGGGAGTTCCGCGGCGATCAGGGGCGGCAGGTTGATCCGAGCCGACGATTCGACGCACGCGATCTGGCTCGCCGTGCCGTTCGCGGAAGCGCAGTCGAGGGTGCCGTTGAACCCGGTACCGGAGCCATTGTACCCGGAGTACACCGCTCCCAGCACTGCACGTTCGTAGGGCGCCGACGACCCGTTGAACTGGGCGAGGGTCGCCACATAGGCCGGATAGTTGAACTCGGCCGGTGTGGCGTTGGGGTGACGGTCGACCATCCCGGCCCAGGTGGCATAAAAGGCGGCCGGCGGACCCCAGAGCAGCCCGGCCGAATCGTTGACGGCAGTGCGCAGGTCGGCGGAGAGTTTCCAGGTTGCCCCGGCCTGGCCCGCCAGGTAGTCCGCATAGCTCGAGTAGATGCTCGTGACCGAACTCACCTCGGTCAGGCCGGGATCGTCCTGGATCGCCGTGGTGAGGTTCATGACCGCCCGCTGGGCGTAGGCGTCGGTCACATTCGATCCCACGATGAGGAGCAGGCTCGACGAGGGGGCGCCCGTGGTGTTCGGGAAGAGGAGGGCCAGTTCGGCGGCCGCCTGGCCGCTCGGGGAGTTGGCGGGAAGGTTCGTCGCCGAGTTGTTGGTGACCGATCCCAGCAGCGGGAGGAACGGGAGCGTGATCACCAGGACGGCGACCCAGAAGGCGACCGGGGCCCACGGGTGACGGACAATCCAGCGCCCGAGGGCGCGGAACATCCGGGGCCCTCGGCCCCGGTGCATCTCCTCGTCCGAATGCACGGTCTCACCGGCACCGCTCCGCCTTCATAAGTCGTGGGGGGTCTCCCGAGGGGCGGACGGCCGGGCCGGTGGCCGCCACAGCGGGGGGTAGTCGGTCGCTTCGGCGAGCACCCTCCGGGTCTCGACCACCCAGCCCGAGCGAACAGACCCCAGCTCCTCCGACCCGACCCGAGCCTCGCCGACCGCCACGATCGTACCTGTCCGGTGGACCATCGCGACGGAGTCGCCCCGGCCAAAGGGGGTGGTGAGGTGGAGGATGCCGCCGCGGGCGAGGGAGGCCCCATGGGCTACCGCCGCCGCCGCCGCCTCCTTGAGGACGATCTTGGGGAACTCCTGCCAGACCTCCGAGAGAGGATGGAGCGCCGCGAGCGCCGGTCCGGTCTCGCCGTGACGGGCCCGCTCGAGAGCGTCCTCCAGGTCGGTCACGGTGATCGACTGCTGCTCCCGGAACGGGCCGGTGGCGACCCGCCGCAACTCCTCGAGATGCGCCTCGGTCCCCCACGCCTCGCCCAGATCGACCGCCAGCGTGCGCAGGTAGGTCCCCGAGTCGGCCGTCACATCGAGGAGCACCCGGGGAGGGTCGATCTCCACCACCGCCAGCCGGTGGATCCGGCGGATCCGACGCTCCCGCTTGACCGCCGAACGGACGGGGGGAGTCTGGAAGATCGCGGCCTGGAACTCCGAGGCGACCTGCTCAATCTCCCGCGCCGGGACCGGGCCGTGCAGGACCATCACCCCGACATACCTCTTGGAAAATTCGAGCACGAGCGGAATCAGCTTGAGGGCCCGTCCGACGCCGATCCAGAGGAGGCCCGAAACGTTGGGATCCAGAGTCCCGGCATGGCCCGCCCGCTCGACGCCCAGTAGATCCCGCACCCAGGCGGTCACCTGGTGGGAGGAGGGCCCGCGGGGCTTGTCGATCAGCAGAAAGGCACCTTCGGAGAGCCGGTCGGCGACCGCGGCGGGCACGGGCGAGGCGGCGCTCACGGGGAGACCCCCCGGAGCCCGCGAACGAGGGCGTCGACGACCTCAGCGGGGGTCAGGTCCGACGAGTCGACGGTGGTCTCCCCGGTTTCGGAACGGAGATCGATCCCGTACAGTCGCCGGTACCGTTCGAGTTCGCTCGCCTCCCGTTCGGCGATCCGTCGGGCCGCCTCCTCGAGGCCGAGCCCGTCCCGACGCGCCACCCGGGCGGCGCGGACGTCGGGCCGAGCCGTGACGATGAATCCGTAGACCTCCAGGCCCCGGCGGCGGGCCAGCGGCCCCTGGATCCGGCCGTCCAAAAGGTAGCCGGGCCGGGCGAACTCCTGGACGCGCCGGTCGAGCGCTTCGTCAACTTCGGGGTGGGCCTGGGCGTACCGCGAGTACTCCTCGACGGTCAGCCCTCGCGCGCGCCCTTCGGCCCGGAAGAACTCCCCCGCGGAGACGTAGGTGAGCCCGAATCGGAGCGCCAACGCCCGGCCGGCGGTCGACTTGCCCCCGCCGGGCGGGCCCCCCAGGGTGATGGGACGGTCGATCACGACGAGCCCCCCGTCGCGCCGGGGCTGGGCCGCGCGATCGGGAGACCTTTGCGTTCGGCGTACCGCAGGAGCCAGTAGTGCTTGAGCAGCCGGCGGAAGATCAGGGAGAGGGGGACCGTGTAGAGGCTGAAGATGACGAACCAGACGGGGATCGGCCCGATGATCGTCTGCATGAGGTTCACCGAGCCTCCGCCCAGGTAGATGGTCTGCTGGGCGACGGTGGCATCCCCGATCACCACGCCCACCCAGCTGTAGATGAGGATCAGCAGGAACCAGGTGATCGCCATCCCCTTGAACTGGGCGATCGAAACTTCGCTGGAGAGCCGGGTCAGCCGGTCCTGGTGGGGCTTGAGCGCCGCGGTGCGATCCTTCTTGCCCGACCGGATCGCCTCCATCTGGACCTTGCGGAACGCCGAGCTCCACTTCTGGACGGTGGCGGCCTTCACCCAGTCGGTCGCCCAGTTGTAGGCGAGGGCGGTGATCACCATCTCGATCGCCCCGGCGAGGGCCATCGTGACCAGGATATGCTGGCTCCCGAAGCCGATCGCCACGTAGAGCGGGCCCGAGTTGGTGGGGCTGGTCCCGAGGAGGCTGATGATCGAGTTCCGGGCGCTCGCGTCGATCAGCATCCACAAGCCGAGCATCCCGAGGAAAACGAGAACGAAGGTCGAGAACTTGAACGTCGGGGGCGGCGGTCGGGCCGCCGGGCGAGGCGCGGGGGTATCGACCGCCGTGGACGCCTCGGTCGTCGGCTCTGCTTCGGTCTCCTCCGGCACGTCGGGCTCCGGGGCCGAGGAGAGGGGCGTATCCTCCGACAGCGGCATCGCGCTAGGCCTCCCCGCCAATGAAGCGCCGCAGGAGCGGGTTCATCTCCATCAACTGCTCCTGGCCCATCGCCTCGTAGAGGTTGATGATGATGCCGACCATCAGGAGCACGCCGGTGCCGCTCGCGCTGCCCACCGTCCCTATGAGATCGGCCCCGGCCGCCAGCGCTCCGACCGCGGCGCCCGAGATCACGGTGATGACCGGGATGTACCGTTCCAGCACCCGTCGCAGGACCCTGGGCTCCCGTCGGAATCCGGGGATCTGCATGCCGGACGACTCAATCTGCCGGGCGACCGCTTCGGGGCCCATGTTGGTGGTCTGGATCCAGAACTTGGCGAAGAGGATCGATCCCCCGACCATCGCTCCGAAGTAGACGACGACGTGGAGCAGTCCCTGCCACCAGGCGTGGCCAAGAAGGTAGGTCCCGTACGTCACCGGATTGAGGATCGGTAGCAGCCAGGACTCGAGCCCGTTGACCTGGGAAAGATAGAACGCTCCGCCCGTGAGCGGCGTCGTCTGCTGGATCTGCAACGCCGTCGCCTGGGCCGCCGTCGGATAGGCGCCGATCCACCACTGGTGGCCGATGAGCGGGAAGCTGGCGAGCGTGGGGTTGGTCCAGAGGAGGATGCTGAACATCGAGACATTGGCGAGGAGCGCCGCCATCAGGATGACCGGGATGTTGGAGGCGTAGATCAGACGGAGCGGGTAGCGGCCCCGGGCCCCCCGCGCTTCGGCATGGGAGAGCGGAAGCTCGATGCGGGTCGACTCTGTCCAGGCGACCACGAAGAAGATGACGGCCGTCCCCACCAAGGCCACGATCGGATTCGGCGGATGGAGAAAGACCTGCTCCCAGCCGCCCTGGGACATCTGGGCGGGCGTGAAGGTGGTCAGGAAGTAAATCGTCTTCGGGATGGTGCCGCTCGGCGGGTTGGCGGTGCTGATCGCGCCGGCCGAACCCGGAAGCCAGTTGAGCGTGCCCTGGACGATCTGTTGGCTCACGCCGGCCGCGATGAAGAGCGAGATCCCGCTCCCGATCCCCCACTTGGAAATCACCTCGTCCATCAGGAAGACGAGGTAGCTCCCGAAGGCGATCTGGGCGATGATGATCGCGTTGGCCAGAAGGACACCGTTGCCCGGCGAGGCGGAGTTGAGGGAGGCCACGATCGAGGAGGAAGGGGAGAGGTAGCCGAAGACCTGCGGGACCGCCTCGACAAAGATCATGACGAGGACCAGGATCTTCTGGGCCGACTGGTAGGTGCCCTTGTCCTCGTCGTCGGTGAGGTCGAGGTTGATGATCTTGGCCCCGACGAAGAGCTGCATGACGATCGACGCCGTCACGATCGGCCCGATGCCGAGTTGCATCAATGTCCCCTGAGCCCCGGCGAGGATCGCGCGGTAGCTCGCGAAGAGGTCGATGACGGTCGCCTGGTCGACGCCGAAGAGGAAGATGTTGGTCAGGAGGAAGTAGAGCAGGACGATGCCGATCGTCCAGAACATCTTCGTCCGGAAATGGACGTGGCCCTTCGGCTGGGTGATCGCGGGAAGCCGGCCCGCGATCGGCTTGAGGCCGTAGAGTTTCGATTTGGGGCCGCTGTAGGAGAGGCCAAGGTAGAGGAGGCCGAAGAGGACGAAGGTGATGACCGCAATCAGGCCGAGGGCGATCGGCGTCGGGTGGGCCCAGAACCAGGCGAGGGCGACCAGCCCCACGGCGATCACGCCGAGCGGAATCGCCCAACGGGGGTCCCGCGGGATCTCCTCCTCTACCATGATGCGCGGGCCTTCGAGCAGCAGGCCGATTTATATAGTCTGCGGGGGGAGAACTCGGCTTGAGGACGCCGTCGCCCCGGTCCGGGTCGCATCCCGTTCACGCGTCCGGTGCCTTCGGCGGCTCGGCCAGCCGTTCGACCTTGGTGAGGGCGTGCTTGGTCGCGTGACCGACGTAGACCTGCCACTGGCCGTCCAGATGGCCGCCGCCGAGCAGCCGGTCGACCCCCGCCTTCGCCAGGTCGGCCACGTACCGTTCCCCGTCCTTGCGGACTGCACGGGCCGCCTCCAAAATGGGGAGGAATCCGGGAAGGTCGCCGACGTTGAGGGTCGTCGGGCGCTCGACGATCTCGGGCGGCCGCTTGAAGCCGTGCCGGCCGAAGTGATCCGGCGCGTAGATCAGCATCGACTTGAACTTGTATTTGTGGAGGCCCGCGTTCCCCCGGCCCCCCTGCTTGCCCGCACCCCGTCCGGCCTTGATTCCCCGTCCGTGGGTCCGAAGCCCCCGGAACTTCCGCGTCCGACTCGGCATCGTCGTTCCCTCACACCATCCGGCGAACGAGATCGTTGACGGCGCGGCCCCGGTAGCCGAGGGCCCCGCCGAGCGAGAACGGCTTCTTGGTGGAGCGCCACCCCCCCTTCGGGGCCTTGAGCCGGAAGAGCGGCTTGACACCGGCGACCCGGGTGAGCCCGCCTTCGGTCACCGAGCGGGTGACCTCCGCCAGGCTCGGCAGCCGGACCAGCTCCTCGAGCGTCTTCGGATCGGTGAGCGCGGCGCCGTTGACCGCCTCGCCCCGTTGCGCGAGCAACAGTTCGACCGTCTCCGGCTCGGCCTCGCCCCAGGTGACGTAGCCTTGGACCTTGTGGAGCATCCCGCGAACCTGGGCCGCCTCGGCCACGACGGTCGCGTGGTTGGCCCGGGTCAGGTGGAGGAACCGGAGCGTCTCCTGGATCTCGTGGCCGGAGTGGATCCCACCGCGGACCCGGACCACCAGGAACGCCATCTAAGCCCCTCCCGACGGGGCCGGACTCCGCGCCGGCCCGCCTGCCGAGGGTCCACCGGGCCCCCGGCCCGGGGGACGGCCCCCGCGGGGCCCGCCCATCGGGCGGCGCCGCCCGCGGCCCCCACGGCCGCCCATCGGCCGAGGTCCGTCCTCCTTTGGAGGGAGGATCGACGCCCCGACCCCGCCGCGGACGATCCGGAGACGGTCGGAGTCCTCCGGAGCCACCTTGATCTGGGAGAGCGCCACGAGGGCCCCGTACGCCGCCTGGGCGTAGTTGACGGTCGTCTTGGTGTGCCCGTCCGTATACCCCCAGGCATCGGTGATCCCCGCGAACCTCAGGATGGGTTTGGCGACATCGCCCACCGCCAGCCCGACGCCCCGGGGGGCCGGTTTAAAGGTCACGACGACCGATCCGGAACGGCCCTGGACTTGGAACGGGACGGTGTGGGAGCGGCCGCACCCGCACTCCCAGCTGCCACATCCGCGGTAGATCTCGACGAGTTCGAGCTTCGCGCGGTCGATCGCCCGGCGGATGGTCGGGCCGACCTCCCGGCCCTTGGCCCGGCCCAGGCCGACAAAGCCGTCGCCGTTGCCGACGACGACCGTGACGGCGAACTTGAACCGCCGGCCCGAGTCGGTCATGCGCTGGACCATATTGACGTCGAGCACCTCATCGTGGAGGTCGGGGAGCAGCTTGTCGACGATCTGGGCCTCCCGAAGCGGGAGCCCGGTACGGATCGCCTGGCTCATCGAGGTAATCTCTCCGGAGGCCACTCGCCGGCCGAGCTCAGTCTTGGGGACCCACGGAGCCTCGGCGGCCGGTCCGGACGCCGGGGGTCCCTGGGCGGGTCCCATCGCGCTCACGACGCCTCCGTCTGCGCCGAGAGTGTCGGCAGCTTCTGCTTGTACATTTCGAGCGGCTGGGGGAGCGGCTGGGGCAGGTGCTTGCCGTTCAGCCGGTCGGCGCTGGGGAATCCCTCGTCGCGGTGGGGCACTTCGAGGCCCGCGTCCAGGAGCCCCTTGAGGGCGGCCAGGAGCCGTCCCCCGGGGGTCGGGCGCCGGAGCCCGGCATCGAGCACCGCCGCGGTGGCCCCCGCGCTCTGGGCCCGCAGGCCGGCGAGGTAGCCGGTCAGGTAGGCCGCCGGGGTCGAGGCGAGGCTCTTCGAAGGGAACTCGATCTGCCCGAGTTCATCGCTGGAGGCGGCCGCGAGCACCCGGTCACCGACCGGGTCGTAGGCGGTCAGGGAGATCCGGATGCGCGTATGCGAGAGTCGGACGACGGCCCGGGGCCGGTCCGACTTGAGGAGTTTCAGCCGGGCCCGGTAGTCGGTACGGCCCTCCCGGCGGCGCCGGAAGGCAACCCGATAGCGTGGTCCCGTGCTCATGACGACTCCTCCGTGAGGTGGCCCGCGAGCTTCAGGTTCATTTTAAGGTGCGCCCGGCTGCGGAACATCCCGCCCTTGGCGCGCCGGTAGAACTCTCGGTAGACGGCCGGCGAGATCTTCTTGGAGTCCCGGAGCGCGGCCAGTTCCTCCCGCTGCGCGCGGATCCGCCGGATCCACCGCTCCTTGCGGGGGATGCGGGACGCCGGGGTCCCGCGCCGGGAACCGGGGCCCTGGTGGCGACCCTTCGCCACCTCCCGGGCGTGCTGCTTCGCGCGGGCACGAGAGGTGCCCTGGATGGCCTGGCGTCGAATCGCGCCGGACTTGACCGCGCGTCGGATGTCGGCCCGGGTCACCGCTTCGGCGAGCTGTTCCTCGCTCGCCGGATCGAGCCAGACCCGACCCTCACCGCACTTCAGGATGTCGGCCGCCATGCGTCGCTGGTTGGACAGGTCACTCATGTCGACGCCTCCGGTTCCGTCCGGACAATCGGGTTCAGGACATGGATGCCGAGCTTGCGGGCGACCTCTTCGAGGATGAGCCGGCGGCGGGTGCCGACAGTCCGGGCAATCACGGCCGCATCTCGCTCCCGGTCGAGCCGCCCCATCTCGGAGGAGTTCCGCACGAGCACCGGCCGGAATCCGGTCGGGGTGAGGCCCCGGACCAGCGCGGGAGATCGGTAACCGATGCTGACGATCTCCGGACGGTAGCCGTAGTGGCGACGCTGCTTCGACTGCAGGCCCCGGGGTCGGCGCCAGGACTCGTCCCGGCCGATCCGGTAGTAGCGGCCCCGGGCCTGCCGGCCGAAGAACGGGCGGCGGCGAACGATCTGGCGGCGCTCGGTGAGCAGCTTCGTCTGGGCCGGGTCGAGCACCGGGCGTCGCGGAGGCTTCGGCCCGGCGCTCTCGGGGGCCGCCTCCTCGGCCGGGGGGCTGGGTCGTTCGGCCTTGGGCAAGGGCTTGCGGGGCCGAGCCCGGGTCTTCGGCGAGTCGGAGACCACGGCCGGCGCCAGAGTCTCGGGCTCGGCGGGGTGAGGATCGCTCATTGTCCGGCCTCCTTCACGTGGGCCCGCTCCACGAGGTAGATCCCGTCCTGGAAGACCCGGGGATCGTAGTTCCGGATGCGGGTCGCCCGTTCGATGTTGGCGGCGCTCTGGCCCACCTGTTCGACGTCGACGCCGCTCAGGATGACGAACTCCCCGTCGACCGTGGCGCGCACGCCGGGGACCAGGGGTGCGGTCCGCGGAAACTTCTCGCCGAGGAAGTTCTCGATCTGGAGCTCGCCCTCCTTGGCCTGAACCTTCATGGGGAAGTGGGCGGCGACGACCTTCATGCGGGCCTCGATCCCCTGGCTCACCCCGAGGGTGAGGTTGCGCAGGTGGGCGACCCAGGTCCCGAGAAGCGCCCGCGCCTGCTTGCGCTCGGGCGGCAGTTCGAGAGTGAGCTTCACCCGGTCGTCCTTCACCTCGACACGGAAGAGGTCGCTCGGGAAGGGGCGGGCGGCGCTCCCGAGAGGACCTTTGGCTTCGAGGGTCCGGTCGCGGGCGACCACTCGGACCCCCGACGGGATCCGGATCGAGTCGGAGAGGAACGCCGGCTCAGTAGACATAGGCGATCAGCCTCCCGCCGAGCTTCTGCTCCCGTGCCTGGCGCTGGGTCAACACGCCCCGGCTGGTCGAGACGACCAGGAGTCCGAAATCCTGGGCCGGTAGGAACCGGGACTCGTACCGTTCGAGGTCTTGGTGGGGTACCGCGGTCCGGGGTTTGATCACGCCGCAGGCGTTGATCCGCCGGGAGAGCTGGACCTCGTATCGGCCTCCCCGCCCGTCCGGAATGAAGGTGAACTCCTGGATGTACTGGTGCTCGCGGAAGATCCTCAGCACCTCCCCCACCAGCCGGGAAACCGGGGCGAGCTCCACCTTGGACTGCCCCTGGATATCGGCGTGCCGGAGCGTGACGAGCGCATCGTTCAACAGGTCGTGCCGCATCCTCCTCTCCTCACTGGTACTTGTGGAACCCGAGGTCGGTCGCGACCTCGCGGAAGCACTGGCGGCAGATGTGAAGCCCGTAGCGCCGGACGATGCCCCGCTTGCGGTCGCATCGCAGGCAGCCCACCTTTCGGCCGAACAGCTTCTTCGGTTTCATGATCACTCCAGGAACGCCACCTGGAAGCGTTCCTTCAGGAATTCGCGGGTTTCGTCGCGCGTCGCCCGGACCCGGCCGGGAAGCGGCTTCGGGGCGATCCGACGGTCCCTCAGCCGCCAGCCCGCCCGGCCCATCTCGACGGAGATGTCCATGCCGTGGATCCCGATCTGGGGATCGTAGCGCATCCCCGTGAAGTCGGTATAGTCGGCGATGCCGAAGGAAAAGTTGCCGCTCCGGTCGATCGAGTCCGGATCGAGCTGTCGGTCGCGGGCCTCGAGCGCCCGCTGGAGAAAGTCGAGGGCCGCATCGCCCCGGAGCGTGACCTTGACGCCAATCTCCTGGCCGGCGCGGATGCCGAAATCCCGGTTGGTCGAGCGGGCCCGGGTCGCCACCGGCTTCTGGTGGGTGATCATCTGGAGCACGCGTTCGGCCTTCGCCCGGGCCTCACCCGAGTCGCCGACCCCGGAATTGACAACGACCTTGATCACCCGGAGCTTCCGGGCGGAGGGCGCCTCGGCGGGGCTCATCGGGCCGCCCCCGCTGTCAGGGTCAGGATCGGGGCGTTCTCGCCGACGACGAAGACGTACTCCTTCGTGGTCGCGAAGCCCTCCTTGAAGTGGACCAGGTTCGGTTGGGAGGAGTTGCGGACTTCGATCCGCTCGACATGGGCGAGTTGACCCACATGGCTACCGCCCGAGACGAAGGCGAGCCGGCCCGGGGCGAGCGGGAGATGGTCGAGCACCTTCTGGCCCGGCATCTCCATCTTGATCGTGTCGCCGACGTGATAGCTGCTGTCCGCGGCGACCAGGAGGTTGCGACCGTCGTGGAGGGTCATCTGGACCCGGCCGCCCCGGACCGTCTGCTTCGATCGGATGCGGCCGATCTTGAGCGCCGCCTCGTTCGGCGGGATGGCCACCAGGATAAGCTTCCCCCGGGCGTTCTTGACCACCCGGTAGTGCTCGTCCAGAGGGGCCGCCAACGAGACGGTGTCCATGAGGCCGATGCCCCGGGCCAGGTCGTGGACGACCTCGCCATCGACCCGGACCTGGCCCGCATTGACCAGAAGGCGGGCTTCCCGGGTCGACCGAACGATCTTCCGCAGGTCGCGGAGGACATGGAGGAGCGGCATCGACTGATCCTGGGCATGGGGACCGGCCCGGGGCCTCAGCACCCACCGAGTGCCCTTGCGGGGAATCGTCCAAGTTCGCGGGGCGGCCCGTCGCTTGAGCCGGAGCGTCATTCCGTCGCCTCCTTCTCCGCGTCCGAGGCGGAGGGCAGAGCGGGCGTCGTCGGCGAGGGCGTGTCGGCCGCCGGACCTTCGGTGGTCGGAGACTCGCCCCGCTCCTCCGGCGTCAAATCCTCGGAGCTGACCTGAAGCACCCGACGGCGCCAGGGGTCGGCAAGATTGAGCCGGACCAACATGAGTCGGTTCGGCCGGATGGGGAGTGCCGTCATCTTTTCCTCACCGGTCTTGACGGTGACGTTCTCCAGGGTGACGGTGTACGACCGGCGGTTGACGCGCGCGATCCGCTCTTCCTGACCGACAAAGCTGCCGGCCATCACCCGCACGGTATCGCCCTTGCGGACCGGCAGGGAGCGGGCGTGGAATCGGGCCCGAAGTTCCCGCGAAAGGGGGGCCGACATGCGGAGCCTCCGGCTCGGGGGTGAGGCTTCGTAGAGGGCGCGACGCTGGCGACGCGGGGAGTGGGGAGAACCTTTCATGACTTTCGAACCTCCTACAGGATGATCGACGAGGCCGCCGCGATCCTCGGCCAGCGTTCGGCGGCCTCCTTCGCGACCGGGCCCTTGATCTGGGAGCCCTTGATCTCTCCGGTCTCGGTCGTGATGACCGCCGCATTGTCCTCGAACTCAAGGCGGGTGCCGTCGGCCCGTCGGATCGCCGATCGGCTCCGGACGATGACGGCATGGAGCACCTGCCGGCGCATCTCGGGCGTCCCCTTCTTCACGGAGACGATGACGAGATCGGCAATCCCGGCCCGCGGGTAGCGCCGGTGGGTTCCGTGCCAATTGCGGACGGCGATGATCTCCACGACCTTCGCTCCGGTGTTGTCGACACAGTCGAGGCGGGCGCCCTTCGGGAGCCCCCGGCCCCGGCGACCGGCGAGGCCCTTCATGGGGAGCCCTCCGGGGTCGCCGGCGGAGCGTGAGGATCGTCGCCGGGGACGGCCATCGCGGCCTCACCCAGATCTTCGACGATGCAGTAGGCCACGGCCTTGCTGAGGGGCCGGGTCTCGGCGATCCGGACCCGGTGGCCCGTCGGAACGGCGAGGCACGCGGGGGCATGCGCAAGGTAGCGGCGACGGCGCTTCTCGTACCGCTCGTACTTCGGTACGTAGTGGAGGAGAGTGCGCTCGACGACGGCGGTCCGCTGCATCGCGGTCGATACGACCACGCCTTCGAGCACCTGACCGCGCACCGAGAGCTTCCCGTGGAACGGGCAGTGGGGGTCGTCACAGGCGTTCTTCGGTGCCCGGACGTCGAGACCGATGTCCCGGGCGCGGGGTCGAACGGAGGAGGTAGGGGTCATGGAGATCTCCGGGAGCCGCCGAGCAAGAGGCGCTTCGTGCGGTCTTCGGGCCGCATCCGAAGGTCCTCTCCTCTTAACGATATCTCTCGACCTTCGAGGAGAAGGCGGGCTTCGAGGCCGGTCTTGGGGACGCAGAGCCTCCGGTCCCGTCCGGGGAGTGCGAGGCGCAGGGTGCCGAGGGTCTCATCCAGGAGGAGGCCGGTGATCGGAAGGTGCGCAAGACCGGGCGCGCGGTCGATGGTGATCGGGTTCCCGAGAATCTCCCCGGCAAGCCGCTCACGGACGGCTCGGTCGAACGATGAGCGCAGGTCGGTACGGATCGGCATGTGGATCCCCCCGTTCACGGACCCCGGCGCGACTCGGCGATCCGCCGCTCACTCAGCACAGTCAGGGACCGGGCGACGTTGGTCCTCAGCGCCCGCATCCGGCCCGGGCTCGGAGGCGCCCCGCCCATCGCCGCAACGCCCCGCTCCCGCAGGAGATCGTTTTCGGCCTCCTGGATCTTCCGGCGCAGCTCGTCGTCGGTGAGGGCACGGAGTTCCTTGAGTCGGAGCAGGCTCATGGGAGCACCTCCGGATCGGTCGGCGCCACGTCGATCTTCGGGTCCTCCAACGGCGGCAGGTCGACCACGACCGGCTTCGGGCGCTCCTCGATGCCCTTGACCCGGATCTCGTCGGGAAGCTTGGCCGAGGGCCGCATGATCCAGACGTTGACACCGATGACGCCGGGCTTGAGGCGGGCCTGGTAGAACCCCTTGCCCATGAAGAGGTGGACCGCCTCACCGCAGTACTTGATCGTCCCGGCCTTGAACCGCTCGGTGCGATGCCGCTCTCCGGTGAGCTTGCCCGAGAGGATGACCTGACAGCCCCGGGCCCCGGACTCCATGATCCGCCGGACGGTCGAGTGGCCGGCGCGCCGGAAATGCCAGCCCCGCTCGAGGGTGTTGGCGAGCTTTTCCGACATGAGCTGCGCATTGAGGTTCGGTTCCCGTTCCTCCTGGACCTCGATCTGGGGGTTGTCGAGTTGGAAGCGGCTCTGGATGTCGCCGGTGAGACGTTTGATGAGCTCCCCGCGTCGGCCGATGAGGATCCCCGGCCGCTCGCAGATCAGGGTGACCCGGGTGCCCATCGGAGTGCGTTGGATGTCCAGGCCCCCGAATCCCGCCCGGGCGCTCTCCTGGACCAGGTAGTCCTTCAGGAGGACCCGGCGCATCTGCTCCTGGATCACCTTGCGTTCGGTGCTCACGACTCTTCCTCCGGCTCGGCGAGCACGATCTCGACGTTGGTGGTCTGCTCGTTCCAGGCGGTGGCCCGGCCCTGGGCCCGGGGCATCGACGCCTTGCGGATCCGGCCGCGGGAGCAGGCAGCGACTTCGACCACGAGCCGCTCCCCGTCCATCCCCTCGTAATCGGCGTTGGCCTCCGCATTGGAGAGGATCTGGAGCAGCTGACGCGCGATCCTCGGGGAGTAGCGGCCCGGTCCCACTCCGCGGTGGTGGGCGGTCTCCTGGTTGTAGCGACGGTAGGGGATCGCCTTCCGGAGGGCGACCGCATCCTCGAGGATCGACCGGGCGCGAGCCAGGGGGAGCCCCCGGATCGCGTTGAGCGCCTCATAGGTCTTCTTGGGGGACATGGGGATCTCGATGCCCCGGGCTCGCGCGACCGCCCGTGTCTTCGGACCCTGGTAGGTGTATCCTTTCATGTCTGTGTCCTCCCTCACTTCAGCGGCATGAACTTGGACGAGCGTGTCGCCCCGACTCCGGGACCGGAGTGCTTCTCAAAGCGCCGGGTGAGTGAAAACTCGCCGTAGTAGTGGCCGATCATCTCCGGCCGAACCTCGATCTCCTTGAACTCCTTGCCGGTGTGGATCGCCACGCGGCGACCGACATGCTCCGGCAGGATGAGCGCGTCCCGGCAATGGGTCCGGACGACCTTCTCCGCCGGGGTCGACCGCATCCGGTCCAGGAACCGGAGCGTCTCGGTGTTGAATCCGCGGCGGATCGATCGCCGCGCCCGGGCCGGCAGGACGGTCGCGAGTTCTTCGAGGGACATCCCCTTGAGGTCGGCCAGGCTGCGGCCGCGGTACGAGAACTCCCGCTTGCGGCGGGCTTCCACCTTCTTGGTGCGTCGGGCTTTCGGCATGAACCGTTATCCTCCCTTCTCGGCCGCTCGCAGCTTCTTGCGCCGCTGGGAGCGGGAGAATCGGCCGACCTTGGCTCCCGGCCAGGTGCCGGCGCTGACGGTGCTCGGGCGTCCGACGTGCTGATGGGCCCCGCCCCCGAATGGGTGGTTGACGGGGTTCATCGCCACACCGCGGACCTTGAACGGCGCCCGGGCCAGCGATCGGGTGCTCCAGACCTTCTTCCCCGCCTTGACGATCGGGCGCTCGCCCCGGCCTCCGCCGGCGACGGCGCCGATCTGGGCCCGGCAGGTGGCGAGGAACCGCTTGAACGCCCCGCTGGGCAACTGGACGGTAACCTCGACGCCCGTGTGGGCCACGACCAGGGCGCTCCCGCCCGCCGCCCGGACCAGCCGGCCCCCGTCGTACGGCTTCACTTCAATATTGGAGATCAACGTGCCGTCTGGAATCCGGGCCAGTTCGAGGATCGAACCGCGTTCGACGGCGCCTTCATGAAGCTGGATCTTGTCCCCCGTCGCGAGGCCGGCGATGGCGAGGGTCCGGATCTCCTTCCCGTCCGGCCCGTCGATCCGAGCCACCGGGGCGGATCGGCCCGGGGCGTGCTCCAGGCCGACCACCGTGCCCACCCCGACCAGGGAGGGGGCCGGGTGGTAGATCGGGCCGTGGTGCCGGTGGCTGGGGGAGGTCCAAGCCCCGGTGCCGGCACCCCGCCGCCGTGCGCCGACGCGTTTGCCCATTAGAACACCCCCGCCCGGCTGCCGATGTCCTCGCTCGAGTACTCCTTGGCGAACTTGACCGTCGCGATCTTGCCGATGCGCACGATCTTGATGTTGACCTTGGCCACCTTGCACTGGTAGAGCTCTTCGACGGCCCGCTTCACCTCGGCGCGGGTCGCGCGGCGATCGACCGAGAACTCGAGCTTGTTCTGCCGCTCCATCTCGTCCATCGACTTTTCCGTCACGTAGGCGTGCAGCAGGATCCGGTGCCGTAGGTCGCTCATGGGC
>Ga0209061_1000280_pt1 | contig 151089 bp, 122 predicted proteins | sample Coa_R1_10_FD_187157 | JGI IMG/M metagenome (GOLD analysis project Ga0209061, IMG submission 187157) | Surface soil microbial communities from Centralia Pennsylvania, which are recovering from an underground coalmine fire - Coalmine... | ecosystem: Environmental > Terrestrial > Soil >... | reverse complement strand
CGACCCCGACCGCAACTACCAGCCGACCGGACGGACACCCGGACCCCCGCCCGGAACACCCCGCAAACGCAGAAACCCCGAACCCTGATCAAGGGTTCGGGTGTCCTCGATGTCCCGAGACAGGACATGGGGTGGACGATGGGATTCGAACCCACGACACCCAGGACCACAACCTGGTGCTCTAACCAGCTGAGCTACGCCCACCATGGCCCCGGGCGCTCCGCCCGCGGGGCTTCACGAAGCATACCCGGCCGCACCCCCCTGGCAGGACCCGATTGCCCGCCCGGGCAGTGCCCGGCAGCCTCGCCAGGACCGCGATCCGGGAGCCGGATCAGCCCAGGCGGGCCGCAACCTGCCGGGCGGCCGCCGAGTCCGGCCCGGGCTGCGGCACGAAGATCGTCTCGCGGTAGTAGCGCAGCTCCCGGATGCTCTCCCGGATGTCGGCCAGCGCCCGGTGCCCGCCGCGCTTTTCCGGGCTGGCGTAGTAGGCGCGCGGGTACCAGCGCCGCGCCAGCTCCTTGATGCTGGACACGTCGACCATCCGGTAGTGCAGGTACCCGTCCAGCTCGGGCATGTCCCGGGCGAGGAACGCGCGGTCGGTGGCAATCGAGTTCCCGCACAGCGGCACCTTCCGCGGCTCGGTCACGTGCCCGCGCACGTAGTCCAGGGTCAGGTCCTGCGCCTCGGCCAGGGTCAGCCCGGAGCTCAGCTCGCCGAGCAGCCCCGAGGCGGTGTGCATCTCGCGCACGACATCGGGCATCGACTCCAGGGCCTCGGCGGGCGGCTTGATGACCAGGTCCAGGCCATCGTCCAGGGCGGCCAGCTCGCTGTCGGTCACGATGCAGGCGATCTCGATCAGGGCATCCCTGGTGAGGTCGAGACCGGTCATCTCGCAGTCGACCCAGACGAGGAGATCGCTCATGGTGTCACCCTAACCTGCCCGGTCGCCCGGCCGGCCGGCGTCGGCGTGTCTCCCCGCGCGCCCGAGCGGACCTGCGCGGCGAGCGTCGTACCATAGACGAAGGAGGTCTTTACCTGCGGGTAGCAAGTCGCGTGCTGATACATGGCGTGGCATCGGGAGTGATTTCGCGGTGACGGACCTCGCCAGCAGCCAGGCTGCCGGCCTGGCACGAGCGGGACGAGGATGGCACGGTGCCGGGCGCGGCCTGGCACATCCGGTGGTATGCGCCGAGATGGCGGGCGGCGCCGTCGCGGCAGGCTACGCCTTCCTGTGCGCCGAGGGCGTCTGGGCGAGAATGCGCATCCATGCCCAGCACCCGCCGCTGGCCGAGCAGGAGGGCGAGTACGGCCATGGCGACGGGGAGCCGATCACGCTGGTGATGCTCGGCGACTCGCTCGCCGTCGGCATCGGCGCCGACCATCCGAGCCGCACCCCTGGCGCGATCCTGGCCAGCGGGCTCGCGGCGATCGCCGGCCGGCCGGTGCGCCTGCGGGTGCTGGCCAGGGGCGGTGCCCGCACCCGTGACCTGCCCGGTCAGCTAGAGGCCGCCCGCGGCCTGCACCCGACCGCCGCGGTGATCGTCGTCGGCGGGAATGACATCACGCACGCGATCCTGCCGGGCCCGCACGACATGATCACACCGCTCCGCCAGGTGATCGCCGAACTGCGCGCCACCGGGGCGGCGGTCCTCGTCGCCACCTGCCCGGACATCGGCACCGTGCGCCCGATCCCGTGGCCGCTCCGGTCGCTCGCGCACCGGGCGAGCCGGGCGCTGGCGCGGGAGCAGGCAACGGTGGCGCTGGCCGAGGGTGCCCGTACCGTGTCGCTCGGCTACATGCTCGGGCCGCTCATGTCGGCCCGCCCTGGCGAGCTGTTCTCTGCGGATCACTTCCACCCGTCGGCGGAGGCCTACGAGATCGCGGCCCGGATGATGATTCCGCCCCTGGCGGCGGCGTTGCAGCTCAGGCCGGGCCGGCTCGCGCCGCACGGGCGGCTCTCCGGCTCGCTGGTCATCAGATCGTGACAGAACGCGCATCCGCGCGCGCATGCCCTGCCAGGGCCTCGATGTGCTCGGGGACCTCGATACCGCGCCGCAGGGCGGGATCGGGCAGCGCTGGCCCGAAGGTCAGCACGGCCGGCAGCACGCCGGCCCAGATGTCGGTGTCGTAGTCCTCCTCATCGTCGGCCGGCGGACCGGTCCTGATCTTCACGGACGCCTCCGCCAGCGGGACCGCGAGCACCGCCGTGGCGGCGAGCTCCTTGCGCGTGGGCGGCCTGACGTGATCCCAGCGCCCGGGGACGAGATGCTCGGTGACCGCCCTGAGCCCGGTGAGCCGTTCATCCTCCCCGGTGACCAGCCGTGCCCTGCCGTACACCATCGCGCTGCGGTAGTTCATCGAGTGGTGGAACACCGCCCGGGCGCAGACAAGGCCGTCGAGGTGGGTGACGGTCACGCAGACCTCCTGGCCTGCCGCGGCCAGGAGGGCCCTGTTGGCGCTTGAGCCGTGCAGGTACAGGGTCTCGCCGAGGCGGCCGTAGCCGGTAGGCAGCACCACAGGGGTGCCGTCAATGATCACGCCGAGGTGGCAGATCAGCCCAGCGTCAAGCACGGCATGCAAATCCGAGCGGTCGGTGCGGCCCCGCTCGCGGTGCCGGTGCAGGGCAGTGCGCGGGGTGTCCGAGAGCGGGCGGGCGGTGTCCATGGGCGCTACGCTATCCAGCAAGTGGACTGACGAAAATAGCCACTGACGATAGAAATCTGATGACCACAATGCGTCCTTCGGCGGAGCTGCCGCTGACCCTGGACAGGGAAGGCGGCGGGCCGCTCGCCGGGCAGCTTGCCGCCCAGCTACGGGCGGCGATGGCCGGCGGCCGGCTCGCCCCGGGGGAGCGGCTTGCCTCGACCCGGGCCCTGGCCGTGCAGCTCGGCATCAGCAGGACCGTCGTGAGCAACGCCTACCTCCAGCTTCTCGCGGAGGGCTGGGTCGAGGGCAGGCAGGGTTCCGGCACGTACGTGGCCGGCGGCGCTCGCGCCGCCGGAGCGGGCGCCGCGGCGGCGGGCCCTGCGGGCGCGGTGACAGGCAACGGGCGGGCCGCGCTGGCTGCCGGCGGGCCGGCCGCCGGCGCGGGTGTCGCAACCGCCAGCAGCGGAGGTGTCGCGGTCGCCGGCGCGGGTGTCGCAACCGCCAGCAGCGGAGGTGCCGCGGCCGCCAGCGGAGATGTCCTGGCCGCCAGCGGAGATGTCCTGGCACTCAGCCAGGACGATCCGGTCCTCGGGGAGGGTGATCCGGCTGCCGGGAAGGACGATCCGGCCGGGGAACCGCCGCTGATCGACCTGCGCCCCGGGCGGCCGTGGACCGCCGGGATCGACGCCGCGGCGTGGCGCCGGGCCTGGCGCGCCGCCTCGCGTGCCACCCCGAGCGCCTGGCCCGCCGCGGCGGGCCTGCCGGAGCTGCGCCAGGCGCTGGCAAGCTACCTGCGCAGAAGCCGCGGCGTGTGCTGCAGTCCTGCCCAGGTCCTCATCACCCGGGGGGTGGCGGGCGGGCTGGGCCGGCTCGCGCAGGCCCTGGTGAGCCCCGGCGACCGGGTCGGCGTGGAGGAACCCGGCTACCCCGCGGCCCGTGCGGTGTTCGCGGCCTTCGGCGCGAGGGTTGTCCCCTGCCGCGCCGACGAGCACGGCCTCGTCACCAGCGAGCTTCCGGGCGGCCTGCGGATGGTGTACACGACCCCGGCGCACCAGTACCCGCTCGGCGGGCGGCTGCCGGTGCCCCGCCGGCAGGAACTGGTCGCCTGGGCCCGTGCTACCGGAACGCTGATCGTGGAGGACGACTACGACAGCGAGTTCCGCTACGATGTCGCGCCGCTCCCGACGCTCTACGGGCTCGGCCCCGACGTGGTGGCCTATCTCGGCACCACGTCGAAGACGCTCACGCCGGCCCTCGGGCTGGGCTGGCTGGTGGCATCGGCCGGCCTGGTGCGCCGCCTCGCTCAGACCGGCCTCGGCCTGGGCGAGCGGGTCCCCGAGCCCGGACAGCGCGCCCTGCTCGCGCTGCTGGCCAGCGGCGACCTGGAACGGCACATCTGGCGGATGCGCCACGAGTACGCCCGCCGCCGGGCCGCGCTCGTCGCCGCGCTGGGCGCGGCGAGCAGGCCGGCCGGCCGGGACGACAAGGCCGGCCCCGCCGGCGGGCAAGGGCGGCAGCGCCGGTCCGGACCGGGTACCGGCGTCGTTCTGCTCGGCGACACCGCGGGCATGCACCTGGTCCTGGAGCTGCCGCCGGGGACCGCCTGCCGGGCCGCGGCGGCAGCCCGGCAGGCCGGCGTGGCCGCGGCGACGCTCGACCGCTATTACGCGGGGACGCCGGCCCGGGAAGGGCTCGTGCTCGGCTACGGCCAGGCCACTACCGGGCAGATCGAGCAGGCCTGCGGCATCCTGCTGGGCGTGCTCGCCGGACTGCAGCCCGGCTAGGAACGGCTGCCCGAGGCGCCCGCCAGCGCGCCGTCCGTCACGGTGGCCGGCGCCGCACCGGGCAGCCGTGCCTCCAGGGGCCAGAGGCGGCGCTCCGCGACCGGGATCGCCGGGCCGGTCAGCCGCTCGGGATCGATGGCGCCCGGGCCGTCGGCGACGGTGCCGGGAACCTGTGACGCGCCGAAGTGACCGCCGCGTGCCCACAGCCGCCTGGTGCCCTGGGCCGCGTGCCCATGCGGGAAGGCCCGCGGCGGACCGGCCGGCCAGGTCCGCGGCACGCCCCAGGAGTCGAGCCAGCGCACGATCTCGGCCAGCCCGCGCAGCGGGCCGGAGGTGAACGGCTCCCAGGCGAAGGCGACGACACCGATCTGGACGCATACCCGGCCCTCGGCGTTCACCCCGGCCAGCCCGTCCGGGAGCAGGTCGCCGCGGGTCCGCGCGGCCGGGTCAGGGTCATCGGGCCCGCGCGGCGCGGACAGGCCCTCCGGCCAGCCCAGCGACCTCGCCGCCCGGACGACCGGGATGAGCTGCACGATCTCGCCGGTGAGCGGGTTCCACACCAGGTGGCAGGCCCGGTCCAGCTGATCGAGGCGCTGCGCGGCTGATCTGGCCGAGATCCGGTGCGGAGCGGCCCCGAGCGCCTGCCAGGTGACCCGGGGCGCTCCGCCCTGCATCGGCCCGCCGTCAGCGGCGGCCGGCAGCCTCTGCGCCCCCGGAAGCCATGCGTCAGTCACTGCGTCTTCCCTGTCCGGTTCCGCGCCGCAGCGCGCGCGTCCCACTTTCTGCCTACGTCAGGCTGAGGCGATAGTCCAGTGGGGGAGCAGATCTTCCCGTCGCATGACGCCCTCGGTATGGTCAAGCATGGCCGATGGCGGTGACGACGACGCGCCCGGCCGGGCCGGCTCGCAGAGCCGCCTGACAGCTCACGCGGGGCAGGGCGAGGGCCAGGGCGGGGTCCCGGGCATCGACGACCCGCGGCGGCTGGCGGACTGGCTGCGGGAGCGGGGCCTTGGCGGGCCGGGAACGCCGCGCATTCAGCTCATCCTCGGTGGCCGGTCGAACCTGACCTACCGGCTGGACCTGGCCGGGGCGGGCAGCCGGAACCGGCTCGTGCTGCGCCGGCCGCCGCTGGGCCACGTGCTGCCGACCGCGCACGACATGTCGCGGGAGTACCGGGTACTGACCGCCCTGCACGGCGGCGAGGTTCCGGTACCCGCGCCGGTCGCCATCTGCCCCGACCCGGGCGTCATCGGCGCGCCGTTCTACCTGATGGAGTACGTGCCGGGACGGGTGCTGCGCACCCGCGAGGACGCCGCCGGGCTGACCGCCGCGCAGGGAGGCCAGCTATCCGAGCTAGTGGCCGGCACCCTGGCCAGCATTCACGGCGTGGACCTGGAGGCGGCCGGCCTGGCCGACTTCGGGCGCCCAGAGGGCTACCTGCGCCGCCAGCTAGCCCGCTGGCAGCGGCAGTGGGAGCTATCGGCCACCCGCGAGGTGCCCGGTTACGACGCGCTGGTGTCGCGGCTGGCCGGCGGGCTGCCGGAGAGCACCGGGCACTGCCTGGTACACGGGGACTTCCGGCTGGACAACATGCTGATCGACCTGGCCGGGCAGCCGTCAGTAGCCGCGGTGGTGGACTGGGAGATGTCCACGCTCGGCGATCCGCTGGCTGACCTGGGCCTGTCGCTGGTCTACTGGGCCGACCCGGCCGATGCCGACTGGGCCGAACTGGGCGTCGGGGCCGGGGTGACCAGCCTGCCCGGCTTCCTCAGCCGGGCGGAGCTGGCCCGCCGCTACGCCGAGAGCACCGGCCGGGACGTCGAGGGCATCGGCTACTACATGGCGTTCGGCTACTTCAAGCTCGCCGTGGTGCTGGAGGGAATACACGCGCGGTACCTGCTGCGCAAGACCGTCGGCGAGGGGTTCGAGCGAGAGGGCCGGGCGGTTCCGAGGCTCATCGAGCGTGCGCATCAGGTGCTGGACGACGGCCCGTGGAGGTAGCCGCTGCGGCGGCCGGGCCAGGGAGGAAATGAGGCCCGGCGCCCCGCTCTCGCCGGGCCTCACCTAATGGACGCGCTGCTGCGCAGGCCGGTTCACAGCGAAACGGAAAATGTTACGGAGCGGGGCAGTTCGACGGGCAGATGCGACGGGCGATCGCGGCGAAGAACACCCGGCCGATCTGGCGCGGGCTGGTGATCTCGAAGGCCGCGCCGCCGGTCGTCCCGGCGATCTGCTGCAGCGTCGCGAAGTCCGGGGACCTGCCGAACACGATGATCACGATCTCGACGCGCCGGCTCGGGTTGTACAGGGTGCGCAGCCTGGCGATGAGCGCGCTCGCCGGGAGGTCGCCGGGAGCGTTGTCGGCTCCCGAGGTGAGGACCACGACCGCGTTCTGGAACCCCTGCTGATAGGTGGCGAGCATGTGCCGGTAAGCCGCGAGGATGGCGTCATCCATCGCCGCCGGGGCATCCGTGACCGGCTGCAGCACGCTGGTCTGCTGCTGGATCAGCTGGCGCCGGCTGACCAGCCCGATCTCCGCGGTCAGCGGCCCTACCGGGACCATCTGCTGGTAGGGACGGCCGCCAGCGAGGTTGCTGGCGTACTTCCAGACCCCCATCTCGGTGTTGTCGGGGAACAGCGCGAGGCCGAGCGCCGCGGTCCTGCTCAGCTCCTGCTCCAGGGTCAGGCCGGTGCCCCCGGCCGGCTGCGCCATGGCCGAGGACACGTCGTCGAGGACGAGGTCGCGCGACCCCAGGCCGAGCTTCTGCCAGGCCTGCAGGACGGCCTGCGCCTCGCTCGGCGCGACCGCCGACGCTAGCTGCAGCGGCTGGCTGGCCAGGCCGTCCCTGGCCGGGATCTGGTCCGGCACGCCATTGGCCGAGCGGAAGCCGAAGTACCGCACCACGCGAGCCGCGTAAGGCTGCGCCAGGGCCTGGCCGAACTGGCGGGCCGCCTGGATCATCACCGGGTCGGAGGTGGCCAGCAGGTACGGGTAGTCGAGTTCCGGGCTGCCGAGGGCGTCGTTCATGGCGGCCGGGTAGCGCGCCGCCAGCGGCGGCCCGGAGGTCGCCTGGTCATACTGGATGACCGCCTGCTCGGAGGTGACCGTTACCGGATGGCCGCTCAGCGGCGGCTGGGCCAGCGCTACGAAGGAGGCCAGCGAGGCCGGGCTGTCGAACTGAGGCGTGGGCTCGAGGCTGAACACGAACTTCGTCAGCGCCGCCCTGGCCGCGGCACCGGTGCCGAGCAGCCGGCTCACTTCCACCATCGCCGACAGGCCCGCCGCGCTGGTCGTCGGATCGGGCATGTCAACGCGCAGGTGCAGGGAACCTGCCGGGCCGCCGATCGATGCGGGGAGCAGGAAGCTCCAGCCGGTCGTGGCGTTGAAGGCGGGCGTCTGCGCCGCCACCGAGGCAGGCATGACGATCATCAGCGGCGAGCGGGCGACGCTGATCCCGGTCGGCTGTACCCGCTGGGCCCCGAGCGGGTAGCCCCGCACCACGTCCAGCCAGATGCTGGAATCGGGGATCCACGCATCGATGACCGGCACCGGCCCGCCGCCGCGTGCCTGGCCGTCGATATCCGCCGCGGCGGTGGCGGGGGCGAGCGGCATGACGATGACGCTGATGCAGCGGCCGTCAAGCTGGTGGCGCTGCCGGGTGAAGGCGGTGGCAACGCGCGTGATCGCCGGCGCTATGTCGGGCGAGGCAGCGACGCGCAGCACGGCAGGATGCCCGCCGCACGACCGGCGGTGTGCCAGCGCCTGAGCCGACAGCGCTCCCATGAGAATGGCGGAGGCCAGGACCGCAAGGGACACCAGCAGCGGAATCCGGGTGCGCGGCCGGCCGCGCTGGCCGGCGCGCCCCGCGCGTCCTGCGCGCCCTGCGCGCCCTGCGCGTCCCTGCCCTGAGCCGGCTGCGGTCACCGCCATCCCCGATCGCGCCGGCCGCGTCGTGGCACGCTGCCCGGGCCGTGGTCGGGCGGCCGACGCGGCGAGATGAGTGAGATGCCTGGGACTCTATCGAACGGAGAGCTAACGTTCAGGCGACTTGTCGCATTCTGCCCCAGCCGCGCCGTTACCCTGGCCCGGTGGAGTTCAGCGACGTGATCGCCAAGAGGCGCATGGTCCGTGCCTATACCGGCGAGCCCCTGGACCCGGCGGCCGTGCAGCGGATCCTGCGCGCCGCCAACCGGGCGCCATCCGCGGGGTTCAGCCAGGGGTACGCGCTCCTCGCGCTGCAGGGCGCCAGCCAGCTTGATCCGTTCTGGAAGCTCATGTCCGCATATCTCGGAGCGGGCCCGGTGCGCGATCCGCTGACCCGGGCGCAGCTTGTCGTGGTCCCGATGTCGTGCAAGGACATCTACCTCGACCGGTACGCCCGCGCCGACAAGGGCTGGACCGACAGGGACGAGTCGCGCTGGCCGGTGCCGCGGCGGCTCCGCCCGGGTGATCAACCGGCGCAGCCTCGACGACCTGGTGCATTACGGTCGCTGGTGAGGTCGCAGCCGCACGTCTCGCCGACGTCTGCGGGGATCGTCAATCCCGCCCCGGACTCTGCTGGCCGTCGAGGGGCTGCAGCCGCTGGCCGGCGAGGAGCACCGCGGCGAACGGGTCGCCGCGCTCGGCCAGCCGCCCGGGGATGTCACGGATCGTGAACCCGTCCGGGCGCAGCGCCTCGCTGTCCAGCTCATCCCACCCGATAGGGGCCGACACGGGCGCTCCCGGAGCGGCCCGCGGGCTATAGGGGGCGACCAGCGTCTTGCCGATCGCGTTCTGGGTGTAGTCGAGCCGGGCCCGGCCGCCCCGCCCGCGGACATCCCACGTCCAGCTGACCAGATCGGGCACCACTGAGCCGATCGCGCGGGAGAGGGCGCCGGCCCAGGCGCGGGTCTCGGCAAAGGTCGGGCCGGCCGGGCCGGCGTCGATCGGGATCCAGATCTGGATGCCACGGCGGCCGGTTACCTTGGGCTGGCCCCGCATGCCGACGTGGTCGAGGGCCGTCCGGTGCAGCCGGGCCAGCAGCAGCACGTCCTCCCAGGAGGTCTCCGGACCGGGGTCGATGTCGATGAGCACGTAGGTAGGCCGGTCCGGGCTGGTGGTGCGGGACGTCCAGGCGTGCCATTCGAGGGCGCCGAAGTTGGCTGCCCACACCAGGGCGGCTGGCTCGTCGCAGACCAGGTAGGCCGCTGCCTTGCCCGGCCCGGCCCCGGGGTTGCGCCAGCGGGTGATCCAGCCGGGCGCGTGCGAGGGAAGCTCCTTGTGCCAGAACCCGCTGGTTCCGGCACCGCCGGGGAACCTGTGCATGTTGAGCGCACGGCCCGCCAGGTACGGGAGCACCACCGGAGCGATCCTCGCCGCGTACGCGATGAACTCGCGCTTGGTGACCGGCGCCTCGCCAGGATGGCCATCCCGCGGCGGGAACAGCACCTTGTCCAGGTTGGTGAGCCGGAGCCGGCGGCCGAAAACCTCCCAGGTGCCGCCCGCGCCGAGGGCGCCGAGCGCGGCAAGCTCTGCCTCCCCGGGCCCGCCCGGCACCTGCCCGCCGCTCACCGCGACCGACGCCAGCGCGGCGGGCAGGTCGGACCGCCAGATCCGCTGCGGGCTGGCCCTCACCTCGTCGTTGGTGCGACCGCTGAGCACCGACCGCGGGTGGTCCTCGGGATCCCAGCCGGGCACCGCGTACCGGTCGTTCTTGTGCAGCAGCAGCCACTGCCGGCCCTCGTCTGCGTGGCCTCCGGGCTGCCCGCCTTCCGCCCGCCCGCTGTCCGCCCGCCCGCCCTCGCCGCGCCGGCCTGCTGCCCGCCCGGTCCTGACGAGCACGAGCTTTCCCCTCAGCTTGTGCCCGTGCATCTCGGCGTGCAGTTCGCCGCTGGCGACAGCGTCCGCCGGGTCGCCGCTGCCTTCCCAGTCCCAGGTTCCGGCGTCCCAGACGATGACATCGCCGCCGCCGTACTCGCCGGCCGGGATCACCCCCTCGAAGTCCAGGTACTCGATGGGATGGTCCTCGACGTGCACCGCCATCCGCCTGGCGGCCGGGTCCAGGGTCGGTCCCCGCGGCACCGCCCAGCTTGCCAGCACCCCGCCGATCTCGAAACGCAGGTCGTAGTGGAGCCGCCGGGCGCGGTGCCGCTGCACGACGAAGCGGCGGGCCGCTGGCGGCGCGGTCGCGTCCCCGGGGGGCGGCTCTGGCGTCCGGGCGAAGTCGCGCCGGGCCCGGTAGGCCGCGAGCCTGCCGTCGCCGGCCCGCACGGCCGGCGCGGCGCGCGCGCTCTCCTGGTTCCCGCCCCGGCGTCGCCCTGCCATGGCACCAGTGTGTCTCCCGGCGCGGCGCGGTGGCAGGTCAGGTGCGCGCGCCGCCGGTGTCGCGCACGTACAGCGCGAACCAGATGAGCGGGCTGAAGTGCCAGGTCCGGACCCGCCTGAAGCCGGCCCGGCGCAGCGTCGGGGACGGCCGGTTGTCGTGGGTGTAGCCGACGAACCAGACCCGCGACACCGTTGCGAGCCTGGCGCGCAGCACCTTCGGCGGCACCTTCGTGCCGGCCAGGTTGTTGGCCTGGGCCGGCGTCCGGGCGAGCGCGATGTCGCGCAGGGATGCCAGGCCGTAGGGGTAGGCGAACCTCTGGTACTGGTTGCGCCAGTCGCCGAACACGACGGCGTCGCCAGGCTGGTGCCACCGCTCGATGACACGGTCCATCTCGCGGATGTTGCGCCCCAGGCCGGTGGGCGAGCGGTACTGGACCTGGACCGGCAGGGCTGCGACCACCAGCACCGCCAGCGCTGCCACCCCCGCGATGCGTCCGAGCGCTACCAGCGCCGTCCCGATGATCAGCGCCAGCGCGGGCAGGCAGAAAACCAGGTAGCGCACGGTGTAAACGGGCGCGAACAGCGCGCTCGCGGCGAGCAGCAGCGCCGGCGGGAGGACCAGCCAGGGAACGCTCAGCGAGATGAGCCCGGCAGGCCAGCGCTCTCGCAGCCTGCCGTGCAGGGTGCTGACCGCGATGCCGGCGGCCACGACGACGGCCACGGCCAGCGCCAGCCAGCCGCTGCCGAACAGCCCGTCGACCCTGGAGAGGAAGGGAAGGGTGCCGATCAGAGACAGCGAGGTCCTGCGCTGCTGCCAGGCCAGCAGCAGCACCGGGACGGAGAAGAACGGGCCGGCCGCCGCCGCGAGCAGCCAGCCGGTCATCAGGCTGCGCCTGTCGCGTTCCGTGCCGCCTCGCCGCTGGTGCCACGCCACTGTCACGGCATGCGCGACGATCACCAGCAGGCCGAAGACCTGCGTCACGCCGAGGGCCGCCAGCGACACCCCGTACCAGGCAAGCCAGCGCCGCCGCCCCTTGCCCGGGCTCGCGTCGAGGGCCCGGATCAGCAGGTAGCTCGCCAGCGTCGCGAGAGCCGTCATGATCCCGTACGACCGCGCGTCGTGACCGAAGTAGCTGACTACCGGCAGGACCGCGAAAGCCAGCCCGCCGGCGATTCCCGCTGCCGGTGACACCAGCCGCCGGCCGAGCGCGACCACCCCGGCCGCGGCGGCCGCCATGGCGAGCGCCGACGGCAGCCGGGTCGTCAGCTCACCGGTGCCCGCCAGCCGGGTGATCACCCACATCAGCGCGTAATAGGCGCCATGAACGGCATCGATGTTGAGGAGCATGCGCAGCAGGCCGGGGAAGGACCGGTGCACGGCCGACAGCGTCGCGGACTCGTCGGGGATGTACGAAGGGCCGGTGATGCCGGTCAGCATCACGGCCAGGGTGACCAGCGGCGGCACCGCCCGCAGCAGCGGCAGGCTGGCCAGCGGCCGGTGGCTCTCGCTGCCGGCCGGCGGACCGGCCGCCTGCACCGTCTCGGCGGCTTCTGCCTGCTGTCGGGTCATGCTCGTCCGGCCTGAGTCCTTGATGCGTCGGCTGCCAGGGAAATGAGTCCTTGCGTGCACGCTGCCCGCGGCAGAAGGGTCACGTGAGGGCCAGCGGGCCCATCGCCGGTCAGCACGGACCGGCCCGTCCTCGTCAGCACAGCAGCCTAGCCGACGGGCGGCCTGGCGATGAGCCTGTGCACGGCTGCCGCGGGCCCGCCCGCACCGGTACGGTTGGTTCAGTGCCAGCGGGCGGGAAGGGAGCAAGGCGTGGCGGTCAGGCAGCTGGAACCGGGGGACAGGGCGCCCGACTTCACCCTCACCGATCCGGACGGACACCAGGTCACGCTGTCCGCGCTGCGCGGGAAGCGGGTCATCGTGTACTTCTACCCGGCGGCCATGACGCCCGGGTGCACGCGGGAGGCGGGCGACTTCAGGGACAGCGCCGGCGACCTGTCGGCGTCGGGTTTCACCGTGCTCGGGATATCCCCGGACGAGCCGGCCAGGCTGGCCGCGTTCCGGGAGCAGGAGGGCCTGCCGTTCACGCTGCTATCCGACCCGGAGCGTAAGGTCCTGGAGGCATACGGCGCTTACGGCGAGAAGACGATGTACGGCAAGACCGTCGTGGGCGTGATCAGGTCGACGTTCGTGATCGGGCCGGACGGCACGGTCGAGCGTGCCTACTACGGGGTCAAGGCCACCGGCCATGTCGCCAGGCTGCGCGCCGACCTGGGCGTCTGACCGGCGAGGCTAGCGGCTACGCACCGTACCCCACGGTGGGGCTGGCGCGCACGACGTTGTCGGTCGCCGATTCCGGGATGTAGGGCACCACGAACCCGTACTCGGCCAGGACATCGGCGGGGACGTCGGGGCTCTCGCCCCATTCGGCGATCTCGCCCCAGCACGGGGCGCCGAGCGAGCCGGAGTGATGCCGGACCGAGAGCCCCGCGCAGAGGTTGGCGAACTTCAGCCGCTGGGCCAGCGGCCATCCGGCGAGCGTCCCGAAGATGAACCCGGCGTCGAACACGTCGCCGGCTCCGGTCGGGTCGAGGACCTCGACCGGGATGGCCGGGGCAGTGACCACCTCGCCGGTGGCCGCCTCGCAGGCGATCGCGCCATGGCTCCCGTTCTTGACGACGCACACCGGCACCCGGGGAGCGAGGGCGTCCAGGGCGGCCCGCGGCGAGGAGGCGCGCGTGTAGGCCATCGCCTCGACCGAGTTCGGCATGAACACGTCCACCATCTCCAGCCGGTCCAGCACGACGCTGGCCCACTCGCCGGTGCCGTCCCACCCGACATCGGCGAACACCCGCGCGCCGGAGGCGCGCAGGTCGTGCAGCCAGGGCGGCATGTCCCGGTGCAGTCCCACGAAGCAGGTGGCGGCCGGGGGGACAGGGCCCGCCACGATCTCGCCGGCGCTGCCGCCGGGCAGCGGCTCCCGGTAGGTGATCAGGCTCCGGTCCGTGCCGTGCGACAGGGACACCGTGACCGGCGTCGGCCAGCCCGGCAGGCGGCGCGACGCCGACAGGTCGATGCCCTCCTGCTCGGCCAGGGTCCGCCAGAGGTAGCTGCCGAACATGTCGTCGCCGAAGCCCGCGCCCAGGCCTACCCGCAGTCCCAGCCGGCTGAGCGCCACCGCAAGGTTGGCACAGCCGCCCGGCGCGGAGCCGAGCCCGGTTGAGTAGATCTCGGTGCCGCCAGCCGGGGCGCCCGGCAGGCCAGTGAAGATCACGTCCATGAACACGATGCCGGACAGGAAGACATCCAGCCGCGAGCCGTCCCCTCCGACGCTGACCTCGTGACGTTCCGCGCACGGGTCGGCAAGCGGCGGCAAATGCACCGCCGGCGCGGCCGGGGCAGTCCGGGCCTGCGCGGCTGTCATCGGATCTCCGCCGCCTCGGTGCAGGCGGCCAGCAGGCGGCGCGCGACACAGACCGAGTCGACCAGCGGATGCAGCGCGAACGCCCGCAGCGCCGCGCTGGGCGAGCCCGTGGTCGCCGCCTCGATCGTGAGCCGCTCCACGTCCTTGACCTGCTGCATCAGGCCAAGCTGGGACAGCGCCGGGGGAGCGGCGGGCAGCGGGTGCGCTCCGGCGGCGTCCACCACGGCGGGCAGTTCGACCACGGCGTCGCCGTCGAGCCCGGCGAGCGCCCCGCCGTTGCGCACGTTGAGGATCATCGTGGCCGGCTCGCCGCCGCTGATCGCCCGCATGACGCCCAGCGCGACACCCGAGTAACCGCCCTCGCCGGCCGGCGCGGCCACCCCTGAGCCCGCCGCGGCCCGCGGCGCCGCCGCCGGACCGGCGGCCCGCCCGGCCGGGGACCTGCCGGGCTTCCTGGGCTCGCCGCCACGGGCCTCGGCCATGTACAGCGACCGGCGCTCGTCGCTGGCCTGCTGCCACAGCTCCAGGGCCCGGCCCGGCGTGGCTGCGGCTGCCGCGTAGAAAGCGTTCTGCTGCCTTGTCAGGAATGCGCCGCGGGGAGCCTGCTGCGCGGCGATGGCCCGCACCGCGTCGCGGTTGAAGTAGTAGTAGTAGAGGTACTCGTTCGGGACGCAGCCCAGCGTCCTGATCCAGTCCGCGCCGAAGATGTCCGTCTCCTCAAGCGCCGCCAGCGCGTCGTCGTCGGCCAGCAGGTCCGGCAGCAGGTTCCGGCCGTCCGCAGCGTCCCCGCGCACGCCCCGCAGCCAGCCGAGATGGTTCAGCCCGACGTAGTCGAAGCTGGCCAGGGCCGGGTCCAGGCCCAGCGCGGCCGCGACCCGGCGGGCCAGGCCGGAGGGGGTGTCGCAGATGCCGATGACACGCTCGCCGAGCACCCGCTGCATGGCCTCGGTGATCATCCCTGCCGGATTGGTGAAGTTGATGACATAGGCATCCGGGCACAGCGCGCGGACCCGCTCGGCGATGTGCATCGCGACCGGGATCGTGCGCAGGCCGAACGCGATTCCCCCGGGGCCGGTGGTCTCCTGGCCGAGAACGCCCAGGTCCAGCGCGATCCGCTCGTCCCGCTCGCGCCCGGCCAGGCCGCCCACCCGGATGGCGGAGAACACGAAGTCGGCACCTTCCAGCGCCGCGTCCAGGCTGGCCGCCGAGCTGACCCGGGGTGCATCCCGGTGTCCGTGCGCGAGCCCGGCCAGCACGGACCCGATGACGGCCAGCCGCTGCTCGTCGCAGTCGTGCAGGGTCACCTCGATGTCCGGATCTCCGCTTGCAAGCAGCGCCTGGTAGACCAGCGGCACCCGGAAGCCGCCGCCGCCAAGGATCGCGAGTCGCACTGTCTCACTGCCCTTCTCGCAAGAACCTGCCACCCCTGCCGATCATGCCAGCCTGGCCATTCCCGACCAGGGCGCCGGCCCGCCGGTGCCGGGGGGCGCGGGTGACGACGCCCGGTAGGCCGCCCGGAGCCTGGCCTCGGCCTCCTGCGGCGCGGCGACCTGGTCGAGTCCGAGCAGCGCGGCGCCGGCCACCGGCGGAACGTCCACCATCCGCATCTGGCTGCGCGGCGCGCCGGCCGCCAGGCCGCGCGAGATCCGCTCCATCAGGTCCGGCTCCCTGGCCGTCAGCACGCTGCCGCCGAGCACGACCGGCACGGCCGCCCCGGACAGGCCGAGCCGGCGGATCACGGTGACGGCCATCACGCTGATCTCGTCGCCGAGCTTGCGCACCAGGCTGGCGGCGACACCGTCGCCGCCACGGGCGACGTCGAACACCACTGGCGCCAGGTCGAGCAGCCGCCCGGCCGGGATCGCGCCGAGATGGATCCCGATGGCCACGTCGCGGACGGCGCCGACCCCGAAGTGATCGATGACCGCCTCGCGCAGGCCGGTCTGCGGGCCGCGGCCGTCCTCCGCGCGGGCGGCCCACCACATCGCCTCCTGGGCGAGCGTGGCGCCGCCGCCCCAGTCGCCGGTCAGCGGCCCCAGCGCGAGGTAGCCGGTGGTCCGCCCGGTGGGCGCGACGCCCACGCAGTTGATGCCCGCGCCGCAGGTCACCGCCACGCCCCAGCGCGCCACGCCGTCGGGGCGGGCGCGCCCGGCGGCCGACTCCTGGCCGATGCCGGCAAGGGGCCCGTCCAGGCCGGCCCTGAGCACCGCGAAAGTGTCGTTGGCGACCTGAACGGTCTGGCTCCAGCCGCGATCGCGCAGCGCGCTTGCCAGCTCGGCCTCCTCCTCGGGCAGGTCGGCGTTGGCCACGCAGGCCGAGATGTGCCGGGCGACGCGCTGCCCGTCCGCGCAGCGGGCCGGCAGGCCTGCCGCCGCCATCGCGTCATCGGCCGTCGAGGCCAGCACCGCGAGCGTCCGCTCCAGCATCCGGACCCCGGGCACCCCCGGACCGCGGGCGCTGGCCAGCAGGGTGCCGTCCGCGGCGACCAGGACCGCGTCGGTCTTGCTGTTCCCGCCGTCGATGGCGAGAACGGCCGGCAGGTCGCCAGTCACCGGCCGGCCACCGCCGCGGTGGGCGTCCCGCCGCCCGCCCAGGCGAGGTACTGGCGGTTCTCCGCGATCAGCCGGTCGGCCAGCTTCCCGGCCAGCTCGTACTGCCCGATCAGCGGGTTGGCCAGCAGCGCCGCCGCGACCCGGTCACGCCCGCCGCGCACCGCGGCCTCGACTGCCAGCTCCTCGTACGCCGAGACGTGCGCCACCAGCCCGCGCATCACCGGGGCCAGCGGCGCGATCCGGGCCGGCCGCGCTCCGTGCGCCCCGACGACGGCGGGCACCTCGATCACCGCGTCATCGGCGAGGAAGCCGAACGTCCCGTCATTGCGCACGTTGACGACCTGCCGGTCGCCGGTGTCGCCTCGCAGCGCGGCGAGCAGCGCGACCGCCGCCTCGGAGTAGAACGCCCCGCCCCGGTGCGACAGCAGCTCGGGCTTGGTATCCAGAGCCGGGTCGGCGTACATCGCCAGCAGCTCGCGCTCGATCCCGGCGACCGCCTCGGCCCTCGTCCTGCCGGCCTGCTGCTCGCCGACGACGGCATCGTGAGCCCAGTAATAGCGGATGTAATACGACGGGACGGCCTTAAATTCGTGCAGAACGGATTCCGGCAGCCCGGTGTGCAGCGCTATCTCAGCCCCGTGGGCGTCGATCAGGGCCGGCAGGGCGTCGGTGCCGTCCACGACCGCGGCTCGCTCCCAGGTGAGGTGGTTCAGCCCGACATGGTCGAGCTCGACCTTCTCCGGCGGCACGCCGAGGGCCCTGGCGAACTGCCGCTGGAAGCCGATCGCGACGTTGCACAGCCCGATGGCGCGGTGCCCGGCGTCCAGCAGCGCCCGGGTGACGATCCCAACCGGGTTGGTGAAATCGATGATCCACGCGCCGCCGGCGGCGCGGCGGCGCGCCCGCTCGGCGATGTCGAGCACGACCGGGACCGTGCGCAGCGCCTTCGCCAGGCCGCCAGCCCCGGTGGTCTCCTGGCCGATGCAGCCGTACTCGAGCGGCCAGGTCTCGTCGCGCTGCCGGGCCGCCTGGTAGCCCACCCGTAGCTGCAGCACCACCGCATCGGCGCCGTCCAGCCCCTCATCCAGGCCAGTGGTCCACCTCACCCGGGCCGGGTCGCCATAGTGGCGCATGATCCGCTGGCAGAACGGGCCGACGACGGAAAGGCGCCCGGCGTCCGGGTCGACCAGCGCCAGCTCGGTGACCCCAAGGCCTGCCGGCCCGCGGCCCAGCCGGGCCAGGCCGTCCACCAGCTCCGGCGTGTAGGTTGACCCACCGCCCACGACAGCGAGCTTCATCGTCAGAACGCCCTCACTTCCGCTCCGGAGGCGGCGGCAGCGGCCGCCACGTGGCATGCAGCGTGCTGGCCTGGCCGCAGTTCCTCCAGCGGCGGCGTCACCCGGGCGCACTCGTCGGTGGCCAGCGGGCAGCGCCAGCGGAACCGGCAGCCCGGAGCGGGGTCGAGCACCCGGGGCGGCTCGCCGCGGTCGGTGGTGGCCCCCACGTTCAGCTCAGCACGCGGGTCCGGGACCGCCGACAGCAGCAGCTGAGTGTACGGATGCTGCGGCGCCGCCAGGACCTCCTCGACCGGTCCGGCCTCGGCGATCCGCCCGGCGTACATGACGACCACCCTGTCGGTCACGTAACGGGCGCTGGCGATGTCGTGGGTGATGTAGAGGATCGAGACGCCAGCCTCGTCGCGGAGCTTGGCCATCAGGTTGAGCAGCCCGATCCGGATCGACACGTCCAGCATGGAGACCGGCTCGTCGGCCAGGATCAGCTTCGGCCGCAGAGCCAGCGCCTGGGCGAAGCCGACGCGCTGGCGCTGCCCGCCGGACAGCTCGTGCGGGAACCGCTGCAGCACCTCGGCGGCCGGGGTCAGGCCCACGGTCTCGAAGACGCTGGCCGCCTCGGCCTGGCGCTGCGCAGCGGACAGCTCGGGCCGGTGCAGCTTCAGCGCTCGCAGGATCCCGTGCGACACCCGGAACACCGGGTTGATGGAGGCGAACGGATCCTGGAACACCATCGGCACGTCGCCGCGGTAGCGCAGCATGTCCCTGCGGGACCGGATCTGCGATAGCGGGCGGCCCTGGAAGTAGATCTCGCCGCTGGTCGGCTTGTAGATCTTGGCCAGCAGCCTGGCGACGGTGGACTTGCCGCTGCCGCTCTCGCCGACCAGCGCGACGATCTCCCGCTCGCCGATGGACAGGTTCAGGTCGTCGACCGCATACAGGGTCCGCCGGGAGAGCGCGTTACCGATCTTGAAGTGCCGCGCGAGGTTCTCGGTGCGGAGCAGCTCAGTCATGGCCGGCCTCCTCCTGGTGCCTCCTCCTGGTGCAGGAAGCACCGGGCCAGCGTGCCGTCGACCTGGTACAGGTCCGGCTGGCTGGTCCTGCATCGCGGCATCACCCTGGTGCAGCGCGGCGCGAACCAGCAGCCTGCCTGGGGCTGGGCGAGGTCGGGCGGGCTGCCGGGAATGCCGGTGAGCGGTACCCGCGGCCCGCGGATCGACGGGAAGGCCTCCATCAGGCCGGCCGTGTAGGGGTGCAGCGGCGAGGCGAACATCCGCCGGGTCTCGCCGACCTCGGCCACCTGGCCGGCATACATCACCAGCAGCCGCTCGGAGAAGTGCCGCACCAGCGACATGTCGTGGGTGACGAAGATCACCGCGAAGCCGAACTGCTGCTGCAGTTCCTTGACCTGGACCATCAGCGAGCGCTGGGCGACGACGTCCAGCGCGGAGGTCGGCTCGTCCATGATGATCAGGTCGGGCGTGAACAGCATCGCCATCGCGATCATGGACCGCTGCCGCATGCCGCCGGAAAGCTGGTGGGGGTAGCTGCCGAGATGCACCGGGTCGATCCCGACCATCCGCAGCACCTCGGCGGAGCGGGCCGCGATCTCCTGCTTCGACCGCACCCCGTGCGCCCGCATCACGTCGGAGAACTGCGCGCCGATCGACTTGACCGGGTTCAGCGCGTTCATCGCGGACTGCATGACGACCGACAGGTCCTTCCACCGGATCGCCGCCAGTTCCTTGTCGGTCAGCCCGACCATGTTCGTCCCGCGGAAGGCCACGCTCCCGCCCGCGATGCCGGCCGGCGGCGCCAGCAGCTGGGCGATCGCGAACAGCAGCGTGGACTTGCCGCAGCCGGACTCGCCGACGACGCCGAGGAACTCGCCAGGGCCGAGGTCAAAGCTGACGTGGTCCACCGCGGTCACCGTGCCGCGCTCCATCACGTACTCGACCGTCAGGTCGCGGACCGCCAGCACGGGCTGCCCTGCCGCGTCCGGGACGGGGGCGGCGCCCGCCGGCGGGAAGGAGGCAGCGGCCGGCGAGCCGGCCCGGCTTGCCAGCCTGCCCGAGCCCTCCGCCGGGCCTGCGCTCTCGCTACCGGGAACGCTGGACACGGGCACTCCTCCGCATGGACCGGACCGGGCGCAGCGCCGGGTTGCCGATCTCGTCGAACGCGTAGTTGATCAGCGCGAACGCCGCGCCCAGGGCCACGATGCACAGGCCGGGAACGATGATCCACAGTGGCGCGACCTGGAATGCCTCCGCCTGCTCGGCCCAGTAGAGCATCGTGCCCCAGCTCGTCACGTTCGGGTCGCCGAGCCCGAGGAACTGGAGGCTGGAGGAGAACAGCACCGCATACAGCGCGTTGGTCAGGAAGCTGGCGACCAGCAGCGATGTCATCGTCGGGATGATCTCGACCACGATGATGTAGAGCCGCCGCTCGCCGCGCACGCGCGCGGCCTCCAGGTAGTCGCGGCTTCGCAGGGACAGCGCCTGGGCACGGAGCTGGCGGGCGGTGTAGGACCAGCCGGTGGCGGTGATGACAATGATCATGACTGCCGTGCCGGCGCCCTTGAGATAGCTGCCGATGATGATCAGCAGCGGCAGCAGCGGGATGACCAGCAGCACGTCGGTGATCACGTTGAGCACGCCGTCGTAGACTCCGCCGAGGTAGGCGGCCGCGACGCCGACCAGCATGGCGATGATGGTGGCGCCGAGGCCCACTCCGAAGGCGATCAGCAGCACCGGCCTGGTGCCGTAAATCACCTGGGAGAACATGTCCTGGCCGAGTGCGGTGGTGCCGAGCCAGTGGCTTGACGACGGGCCGAGCAGCTTGGGGTAGACCTCCGCGTTCGGGTTGTCATGGGCGATGACCCCGGGGATGGCCGCGATCACGATGAACAGCAGCAGCAGCAGCGCGCCGGCGCTCGCCTTGCGGTTCGAGGTGATCGCGCGGGCCATCCGGCGCAGCGACCGGGCGCCGGAGATCCCGCCGCCGGATGCGAGCAGCCCGCCCGCCGTTATCGGGGCTATGGCCGGGGGCAGCCCCGGTTCCCCGGTGACGCCGGCGCCGCCGGGCTCTTCGGGAGCCTGCAGCATCGCCATCAGCTAGCTCCCCTCGTGCGCGGGTCGAGGATCGCGGTGAGCAGGTCCGAGATCAGGATCGCCACCAGCACGGCGACAGTGATCAGCAGGAACAGTGCCTGCTCCAGGGGGTAGTCGTCGTTGAAGACCGCCTGCAGCAGCAGCCAGCCGACGCCCTGGTAGTTGAAGACCTCCTCGATCAGCACCGCGCCGCCGACGATGAACCCCAGCGACATGGCGAAGCCGGTCAGGTTCGGCAGGATCGCGTTCCGCGCCGCGTAGTCGAGCATGATCCGCCAGCCCGGGAGCCCCTTGGCGCGGGCCATCCGCACGTAGTCCTCGGCCAGGGTGGTGATCATGGTGTTGCGCATCGTCAGGATCCAGGTCCCGATGGTGGTGATGAGCAGCGTGAAGGCCGGCAGGATCGCGTGCTCCAGCACGTTGCCGATGAACGCCGGGGTGAACCCGGGGGTCAGCGTGTAGGTGTAGGTGAAGAAGTAGGGCAGCAGCTTGAGCTTCACCCCGAAGACCAGGATCAGGATCAGCCCGAGCCAGAAGAACGGGATCACGGTCATGATCACGAGGATGGGCGGCATGATGCTGTCGAACAGCCCGCCACGGCGCCAGGCGCCGATGATCCCGATGAGCGTTCCGAGGATGAAGGCCAGGATCGTGGTGATCCCCACCAGGCCCAGCGTCCACGGGATCGCGTCGAGCACGATGTGGGCCACGGAGGTACCCGGCTGGGTGGTCAGCGAGATGCCGAAGTTGAGCCTGGCGACGTTGCCCAGGTAGCTGACGTACTGCGAGATCAGGCCCTGATGCGTGGTGAACCCGAACTGCGCCTCCAGGGCCTTCAGCGCCTGCGGGCTGACGCCGCCCTTGTAGGTTCCGATCACTGCGAGGGCCGGATTGCCCGGCATCATTCGCGGGAGCAGGAAGTTCAGCGTCAGTGCCACCCAGAGGGTCAGCACGAAGAACCCCAGGCGGCGTAGCACGTATCTCATGCCGGCCCCCTGTCGCTCATCGATGCTCCTCTCCGCATGTCAAACAGTCACCCGCGGGCCGGCCGGTTGCAAGGGCCGGTGCCGGTTGCGAGTGCCGGTGCCTGGTGGCGGGCCGGCCGGGGTGCGGGGCCGGCGCCTGGTGGCGGGCCGGCCGGGGTGCGGGGCCGGCGCCTGGTGGCGGGCCGGCCGCGGTGCTGGCCGGTGCCCGGTGGCGGGCCGGCGGGCCCTGCCTGGCCCGGCGTGGCGCCGGTTGCCAGGCAGGGCTGCGCGGCAGCCGTGCTAGCCCTTCGGCCGCAGGTGGAGCATCACGATGCCCCAGTCCGGGTAGTTGTACGCGGCCGGCTGCGCGTACGGGTCGGACGGGGTCGGCCAGCCGGAGAAGCTGCCGGTGTCGTACTGGAACCAGTCCACGGACTCGGTGACCGGGATTACCGGCACGTCGGTCAGCATGACCTTCTCCAGCTGGTCCACGATCGAGTGCTGCACGGACGGGCTGGCGGTGGCCGCGTACTCGTCGATCAGCCTGTCGGTCGCCGGGTTGCTGTACCGCTCGAAGTTCGACCCCGCGGCGGTGCCGATCGGCGCGGAGTTGGCCGAGTAGAGCCACTGCCGCAGCTCGTAGTAGGGCGTCGGACCTCCGGTCTCGCTGCCGTAGGCGAGCTGGAACTTGCCTGTGTACAGGTCGGTCTGGTAGGTGGTCGCCGAGAGGTTCTCCGGCGTCACCTGGATCCCGACGGCCTTCAGGCTCTGCTGAATGGTCTGCACCGCGGCCACCCAGTCGGAGAACCCGCCGTTGTTGAGGATCGTGAACGAGAGCGGCTTACCGGACGGCGACACGAAGATGCCGCTGGAGTTCTTCCTGAACCCCGCCTTGCTCAGGATCGAGATCGCCTTGGCCGGGTTGTAGGCGTAGTTGTTGCCGAACGCAGCAGCCTGCGAGGTGTCCAGCCAGCTCGAGAACGTCGGGGTGACGATCCCGCTCTGGTTCGACGGGGGCTCGTATCCGTACTCGCCGATGTTCGACGCCTTTGGCCGGTCGATCGCGTACGCCATGGCCTGGCGCACCGCCACGTTCTTCAGCACCGGGTTGGTCAGGTTGATGAACAGGCTGACGTTCGCCACCGGCGGGAACCAGTAGTGGTAGTTCGGGCTCTTGGACAGGTAGAACTGCTTGATGCTCGGGATGAACTGGCTGCCCCACTGTGCCGAGCCGTTGGCCAGGTAGGTGTTCGCCGTGTCGTTGGTGAGGAACGACGGGTAGTTCACGGTCTCGACCTTGGGCAGGCCTGGCTGCCAGTAGTGCTTGTTGGCCGTGTAGGTGATGTTCTGCGGCGTGCACTTGCTGACGGTGTAGGCGCCGGTGCCGACCGGGTTCTTGTCCGGGTAGGTCGCCGGGTTGGCGAGCTTCGACCAGATGGCCTTGGGCACGATCGGGACCTGGTCGGCGATGTAGTAGAAGTACGGCACCGCCGGGCTCTTGAACGTCATCACCACCTGGTCGGAGCCCTTCTGGGTGACGCTTGAGAGCACCGACCAGACCGAGTTGATGTCCATGGTCTTGTGCGCCTTCAGCATGTCGAAGGTGTAGACCACGTCCGCTGCGGTCATCGGGGTGCCGTCGGAGAACTTGACCCCGTTGCGGATGGTGAACGTGATCTCCTTGTTGCCCTGGCCCCATGTCCAGCTTGTCGCCAGCCATGGCGTGGTCTTGCCGCTCTGCAGCGTGTTCACGAACACCAGCGGCTCATAGACGTTGCCCAGCGAGTAGCCGATGTAGCTGAGGTTGAACGGGTTGAAGTCGCAGGTCCAGGTGCCGCCGCTCTCGTTGTCAATGGTCAGCGTGCCGCTGGCGGTGGACTTGCCGCTGCTGGGCGCGCCGCTGCTGCCGCAGGCGGCCGCCAGCAGGCCGGCGGCGAGGAGAACCCCGATTGTCCTAAGGCGTCTCATTGCCGTGCCTTTCGAGGAGTTTGATGATGACTGGCCGGGAGAACGTGCCTGCCGGCCTCGTGCGGACTGACGACCGCTCATGTCGCCGCGTCCGTTTTCAGCGCGGTGCCCACCCGGCCGGGCCCCGGCTCGCCATCGAGCGGCGGGTGCCCGGACACGGGCCAGGATGGCGGCGGCCGGCTCGCCGTTGCAGGCGAGTGGCCGTCTAGCTCCGCTGCGGGTGATCCGGCCCGGCCGAGAGCCGCGTCAATCGCAAGGGCGATGGCGCCCCGCAGCGGCGCGTCAAGGGGGAACCTGGCCAGCACGACCTCGGGAGGATACGGCGGACCGGCCGCCAGGGCCTGGCGGAGCCGCGGGGCGATCCTGTCCCATGACCCCGCCAGCCCGCCGCCGACCGCGATCTTTTCCGGGTTGACCAGGATCGCGAGGTTAACCAGGTGGAAGGCCAGCTCGTCGATGAAGTCACCGACCAGGGAATCGAGGCCGGGATCGGTGACGGCCCCGGCGAACACCTCGGCGGCGGACTGGCCGCCGGCCCGCCTCGGCATCGCCTGGCCGCTCACCGCCTGCTCCAGCAGGGTCCGCTGGCTGGGTGCGAGCCCGAGATCCGCCGGGGAGCGCAGGCAGTACCCGATCTCGCCGGCGGCCCCGTCGTGCCCGGCCAGGACCCGGCCGCCGGTCACGATCGCCGCCGACAGGCCGGTGCCGAGGTTGAGGTAGACCGCCGGGTCGCAGCCGGCCAGCGACCCCCACCGGACCTCCGCGACAGCGGCGGCCTTGGCGTCGGTGACGGCCCGGACCCGGGCGCCGGGGAATGCCGCGCGCAGCTCGCGGGGAATCGCGAGGTCGCTCCAGCCGCTGATCGCCGGCGCCAGTTCCACCCTGTCATCCAGCGGTATCCCGAACGTTGACACGCCCACGGCGGCCACGGCCGCGCCGGGAGCGGCAGCCCCCGCCAGCTCGCGGGCACCGCGCAGGCCCGCGGCAAAGCCGGCCGCCGCGCCCTCGGATGCCCGGCTGTCGATGGTCATCGAGGCGAGCAGGTTCCCGGCAAGATCGGACACTGCCACGGCGGTTTTCGTGCCGCCGTAGTCGAGTCCGGCAACCACCTGTGATGGACCCATTTACCTGCCCCGATGTGCGGCCGGCGTGCTCGCTGCGGTGAGATTGTTAGGACAGTATCCTAACTATTGGCCGCCGGACAAGGCTGCGACCTGATCGTTACCTTGGCGGCGCGGCGCTGCCGGGGCGATGCGCTGCCGGGGCGATGCTCTGCCGGGGCGAGGGCGCTCCGGGGCCGTCGGCTGTCCGGTCAGGACTCGCTACCCAAGATTTGTTAGGACAGTATCCTAACTATAGTGAGGTGAGCGTCGCAGCTCGCCGGCGGTTGCGGTCGCGGCCCGGACGGATGGGCTCCGGCAGCCATGGCGGCAGTGCGGCTCCGCGCTGGACGCCAGGCCTGGCCGGCGGCTGCCTGAAGCTGCCCGGGGGAGGACGGAGGGTGGACGTGGCCGTGACGACAGGGCTGGCCGGGCCGTCCGCGACCGCTGACGAGCCCGTCACGGGCGAGGCTCAGGCCGTCGGCGAGGGCGGCACCGCCGATGCCGGCCGCACGGGACTGGGTCGCGGTCAGGCGATCTCCCGGGGGTCCGGGGCGGCAGAGCCCGCCGCCCGCGGCGTGGGCCTGGCGGCGAGGCCGCAGCTGATCCGTGCCCTCAACGAGCAGCTTCTGCTCAATCACATCCGGCAGGCCGGTCCCTGCTCCCGGGCCGAGCTGGCCAGGCTCTCCGGGCTGTCCAAGCCGACGGTGTCGCTGGCGCTGGCCAATGTGGAGCGCTCCGGCCTGGTCCGGATGGCCGGCCAGCGCACCGGCGTGCCGGGCCGGTCGGCCCGGCTGTATGAGATCCGTCCGGACGCAGGCTATGTCCTCGGGCTCGATATCGGGCTGCACTTCCTGCGGGGGGCCCTGGCCGACCTGACCGGCCAGGTGCTGACCCGGCGATCTGCCCGGACCAGAGCGACCAGCGTGGCCACGCGGGTCGCGGAACTGCTCGGGCTGGCGGATGCGCTGTGCGCGGACGCGGGCATCGACAGGTCCGCCGTTACCCAGACCGTGATCGGCAGCCCCGGCGTCTACGATCCGCGTCTCAACCAGATAGCGCTCGCCGGCGGGCTGGCCGGCCGCTGGGACCGCCCGGCGGTGCTGGCCGGCCTGCGCGAGGGCCTCGGGCCCGGGCTGGTACTTGAGAACGACGTGGACGCGGCGGCGCTGGCCGAGCAGGCCCTTGGCCACGGGCGGGAGTTCGCGAGCTTTGCCTTCGTGTGGGTCGGCACGGGAATCGGCATGGGCCTGGTCATCGACGGCCAGCTGCACCGGGGGGCGCACGGGGTGGCCGGCGAGATCGCCTACATGCCGATCTCCGACGGCTCCAGTGCCGACAGCCGGGAAGCGCGCCGCAGGGGCCCGCTGGAAGCGGTGGGCTCCGCCTCGGCGGTGGTACGCGCGGCACGGCGGGCGGGGCTGCGCGGGCCGGTCTCGGCGCGGCGGGTCTTCGCCGCCGCGGAGGCGGGCGACGAGCGCGCCGCGGCGGTGGTCGCCTCCGAGGCGAGGCTGGTCGCCAAGGCGGTGACCGCGGTCATCGCGGTCGTCGACCCGGAGCTGATCGTCCTTGGCGGGGGGATCGGCCAGGCACCCGGATTCGCCGCTGCGGTCACGGCCGGGCTGCGCGAGCTCGCCCCGGTCCTGCCCGAGGTCCGGGTGAGCGCCCTGGGTACCGAGGCCGTGGTCGACGGCTGCCTGGCCTCGGCCGCCGACCTCGCCTGGCGCAAGCTCACGTCGCTGCTGCCGGCCGGACCGGACGCCCAGCAGTAGACGCCCAGCAGGTGGACGCTCAGCAGTCGCAGCGCCAGCGGCGGCAGGCCGCGGACAACCCGGCGGTTACAGTCCTGGGGTGACGTTCGGGAACGACGCGCAGGCCGAGCCCGCCCCGGCCCCGGCATGGCTGCTCCGCTGGGAGGTCATCGCGGTCTTCGCCGTCTCGCTCGGCGCGAGCGGCCTCAACGCCCTGCTGGACCTGATCGGATCGCTGCTGTCGCGGCAGCCGCTGTCCCAGCAGCAGGCGCTGCTGGTGGGATCGCTGTCCCCCAATCACTGGCTGGACCTGGTGCTGCAGCTAGCCGGGATCGCCGAGGCGCTGACCCCGGTGTTCCTGGTCTTCTACCTGATGGCGCGATCCGGCGAGCGGCCCGCCGTGATCGGGCTGGACGCCAGCCAGCCCGCCCGTGACACGCTGCGCGGCGCCGTGCTCGCGGCCGTTATCGGCGGCACCGGGCTGGGCCTGTACCTCGCCGCATTTCATCTCGGCATCAGCCTGAACGTGGTCCCGGAGAGCCTCCCAGCGGTCTGGTGGCGGATACCGGTGCTGCTGCTGTCGGCGGCGCACGACGGCATCCTGGAGGAGATCCTCGTCATCGGGTACCTGCTGCGCCGGCTGGACCAGCTGGGCTGGACTCCCTGGAAGGCCATTGCGCTGAGCGCGGTGCTGCGCGGCTCCTACCACCTCTACCAGGGGTTCGGCGCCTTCATCGGCAACGCGGCGATGGGGGTGATCTTCGGCTACCTGTACCGCAGGTGGGGGAGGGTCACCCCGCTGATCATCGCGCACACGCTGATCGACGCCGGCGCGTTCGTCGGCTACGCCCTGCTGCACGGCCGGGTCTCCTGGCTGCCCTGAGCGGCCGCGGGCCGCCCGCCCGGCGAGCCCGGATGAGCGTGCCGGGGGGTCAGCGGCCGAGGCCGTCCAGGACCTCGGCGCCGGGCAGCCGGGCCAGTGCCTCGCCGGGCACGGTCAGCTTGGAGCGCCTGAGGCCGCTGCCGACCACCACCCGCCCGGCCGCCGCGACCGCCGCGTCGATGAACACCGGCCAGCTAGCCGGAAGGCCGACCGGAGTGATCCCGCCATACTCCATCCCGGTCTGCGCCACCGCCGTCGCCGTGTCGGCGAACGACGCCTTGCGGACGTCCAGCGCCCGCCGGACCAGCCCGTTGACATCGGCCCGCGTCGTGGCCAGCACGACGCATCCGGCCAGCCGGGCCTGCCCCTCCCGGCGGCCGGCCACGATCACGCAGTTGGCCGACACCTCCGGCGGCACGCCGTAGCGCTCGCAGAACGCGGCCGTGTCCGCCATCTCGGGGTCGATCTCGGCGACGCCGACCGCGTCGGCTGGCAGCTTGTCACCGAGCTCGGCCAGCGCCGCCGCGACGGCCGGGGCGAGCAGGTCGGGCCGTTCCAGGGCCGGTACCGCGCTGAGAGTGCCGATCGAGAGGCTCACCGGCCGAAGTCTAGCGGCCCCTTGCCGGCTAGCTGCCGAGGCTGCCGAGCGTGACCTCCACGGTGGACTCCGACCCGTTGCGGGACACCTTGACCTGCACCTTGTCGCCCGGCTTGTGCGAGGCCAGGACGCCCTCGAGGGCGTTCAGGCTGGGAGTTGCCTGGCCCGCCACGGCCAGGATGATGTCACCGGCCTGGATGCCAGCCCGCTCGGCGGCCCCGCCGGGCTTCACCGCCACCACGCCGACCCCGGCCGGCTGGCCGTCAGCATTGGCGACGGTCTGCGCCGAGATGTCGAGGGCCGCGCGGTCGGAGTGGGTCACCTTGCCGTCGGCGATGAGCTGGCCGGCGATGTCGCGGACGGTGTCGCTGGGAATGGCGAAGCCGATCCCGGGCGCCGCGCCGCCGCTCTGCGGCTGCACGGCGGCGAGCGTCGGGATGCCGATGACCTGATCGTTCAGGTTCACCAGCGCACCGCCACTGTTCCCCGGGTTGATCGCGGCGCTGGTCTGGATGGCCGAGGTGATCAGCGCCGGCCCGGCGGCGGCGCCGCTGCTCGTGGCGCCGGCCTCGGAGACGGTCCGTCCGGTAGCCGAGACGATGCCCTCGGTGACGCTGTTGCTGAGGCCGAGGGGATTGCCCATGGCCAGCACGATGTCGCCGATCTTGACCTCCTGCGAGTTGCCGAACTTGGCGGGCCGCAGCGACCCGGCGTCGCTCTCCACCCGCACCACGGCGAGGTCGTCAGGGGGGAAGGTGCCGATCACCCTGGCCGGAAGCTCCTTGCTTCCGGTAGATGGCAGCACCCTGACGTCGGTCGCGGTGCCGACCACGTGCGCGTTGGTGACGATGTCGCCCTTGGAGTCGTAGACGACGCCGGAGCCGGTCGAGTCGTGCGTGTAGATCGACACGACGGAGGGCAGCACGGCAGCGACCACCCGCTGGTACTGCGCCTGCAGGCTGCTGCCGGACGCCTGGGCTGAGCTGCCCGCCTGGTGCCCCGCTGCCGACGGGCTGCTGCTGCACGCTGCCAGCGTGGCGGCGCTGGCCAGTCCGATCGCGCAGCACGCCAGGCGGGCATGGCGAAATGCCCGTGACGAACCCATTGAGATCCCCCTCTTAAAAATGCCCCCTGCGGGATATTCTTCCACCCGGACCCGGAACCGAATCCGCCCCCAGGCTGCCCGCGAGAATGACCGTCGGCGCTGGCCGGGCAGCCGACGCGGGAGGAGCGGCGATGACGCTAGCGGGCCTTGCGGGTGAGCCGATCGGCGGCAGCGGGCTGCGGGCACCGGGGGCCACGGTCGCCCAGCTTGCCGCCGCGATGGCGCGGCGTGAGCTGACCGCCGCCGCCCTCACCGCGTTCTACCTGGATCGCATCGAGCGGCTCAACCCGGAGCTGCACGCCGTGATCGCGGTGAACCCCGGCGCGCTGGCGGAGGCGGAGGCAGCCGACCTTGCCCGCCAGGAACGGCGCGACGCCGGCCCGCCCGGGCCGCTGCACGGCATCCCGGTCCTGATCAAGGACAACATCGGCACGGCCGCGGCACCGGCCACGGCTGGCTCGCCCGCCCTGCTCGGGGCGCAGCCGCGGGAGGCATTCCTGGTCCGGAGGCTGAGGGCGGCCGGGGCGGTCATCCTCGGCCGGGCGAACCTGTCGGAGTGGGCCAACTTCCGCTCGGCTCACTCCAGCAGCGGCTGGTCCACGCTCGGCGGCCAGGCGGTGAACCCGCACGGCGCCGGGCGGAGCCCGTCCGGCTCGAGTTCCGGGTCCGCGGTCGCGGTCGCCGCCGGGCTGGCGCCGCTCGCGGTCGGCACCGAGACCGACGGCTCGATCGTCTCGCCCGCCAGCGCCTGCGGCATCACCGGCGTCAAGCCCACGCTGGGCCTGGTCAGCCGGGACGGCATCGTGCCGATCTCACTGGCCCAGGACACCGCCGGGCCGATGGCGGGCTGCGTCGCCGACGCCGCCGTGCTGCTGTCGGCAATGGCGGGCCAGGATCCGGCCGACCCGGCGACCTCCGGTGCCGCCGGGCAGCCCGCCGACTACACGACGTTCCTCGGCCCCGGGGCGCTGGCGGGAGCACGGCTCGGCGTGTGGCGGGACGGCATCCAGCGGGCGACCCCGGCGACGATGGCCGTGCTGGACGAGGCGGTGACCCGGCTGCGCGAGGCAGGCGCGCAGATCATCGACCCGGTCGCGCTGGCGGGCGCCGACAAGCTAGGCGAGCCGGAGTTCGCCGCGCTGACCTGCGAGTTCCGCCGTGACCTGAACGCCTACCTGGCGGGGCTGCCCGGCGAGCATCCGTCGGCCCTTGCCGGCCTGATCGAATTCAACCAGCAGAACGCATCCACCGTGCTGAGCGTCTTCGGCCAGGAAGTGTTCGAGCGGGCCGAGGCCTCCGCCGACCCGGGTGCTGACCAGCCTGCGCAGGGCGGCCAGGGAGGCGGGACCGGGGGGCTCCCGCCCGCCGCCGTGGCGGCCCGGGCACAGGCCACCGCGCTGGCGCGGGCGGCGCTGGACGGCGCGCTTGACGGCCACCGGCTGGATGCCGTGGTCTCGCTCACCATGGGGCCGGCCTGGCTGATCGATCATGTCCTCGGTGACCCGGCGGTTTCCGCAACGAGCAGCCCGGCAGCGGTGGCCGGGTACCCCGCGGTATCCGTTCTGTCCGGTTATGTCGATAACCTGCCGGTCAATCTCTCCTTCGTGGGGCGTGCCTGGAGCGAGCCGCGCCTGCTCGCCCTCGCCGACGCGTTCGAGCAGGCAGGCCGCCGGTAACCTGACGACCATGGAATCCTGGCGCGCGGCGCGCGTTCCCGTCCTGCCCAGGCACCCGGGCCGCGCTCCCGCGATCCGAATCCACGACACCGCCAGCGGCGCTCTCGCCGTGGCCGCCTCCGGCACCCGGGCGAGCCTCTATGCGTGCGGGATCACCCCCTACGACGCGACCCACCTCGGGCATGCCGCAACCTATGTCGCCTGGGACCTGCTGGTGCGGGCGTGGCGGGATGCCGGTCAGGCGGTGCGCTACGTGCAGAACGTGACCGACGTGGATGACCCGCTGCTGGAGCGCGCGGCCAGGGACGGCGAGGACTGGCGCGAGCTGGCCGACCGGGAGATCGCCCGGTACCGGGCGGACATGACCGCGCTGCGGGTGCTCCCGCCCGATCACCTGGTCGGCGCGGTCGAGGCGCTGCCGCTGATCCGGCGGCTCAGCGGGCTGCTGGCCGACCGCGGAGCGCTGTACGAGGTGGACGGCGACAGGTACTTCTCGCGCGCCGCCGACCCGCTGTTCGGCAGCGTCTCCGGGCTGGATTCCGCCACGATGGCCGAGCTGTCCGCCGAGCGCGGCGGTGACCCGGGCCGCCCGGGCAAGAAGGATCCGCTGGACCCGCTGGTGTGGCTGGCCGCCAGGCCCGGCGAGCCGTCCTGGGACTCGGCGTTCGGGCCCGGGCGGCCAGGCTGGCACGTGGAGTGCGCGGCCATCGCCACGGAGTACCTGGGCGCCTGCTTCGACGTCCAGGCCGGCGGCAGCGACCTGGTGTTCCCGCACCATGAGATGAGCGCCTCGCACGCGCGGGTGGCGTTGGCGGGCAACGGCGCCGCCCCGGACGCGGTCTTCGCCAGGCGCTACGCGCACGCCGGGATGGTCGGGCTTGGCGGCGAGAAGATGTCCAAGTCACTCGGCAACCTGGTGTTCGTCTCCGGGCTGCTGGCCTCGGGCACTGACCCGATGGCGATCCGCCTGGCGATCCTCGCGCATCACTACCGCGACGACTGGGAGTGGACCCCCTCCGGCCTCGCCGAGGCGGAGGCGCGGCTGGCCCGCTGGCGCACGGCCGCGCGGATGGCGGAGCCCGGCCACGCGGCCCGGGGGGGCGAGGACGCCGGCGCCGCGGTGCTCGCCCGGGTCAGGGAGCGGCTGGCCGATGATCTAGACGCGCCGGGCGCGCTGGCCGTAATCGACGGGTGGGCGGCGGCGGTCACCGGGGGAGCGGGCGCCGGGGCTGCCGGGCCGGCCGTGCCCGAGGCGGTCGACGCCCTGCTCGGCATCTCCCTCTGAGCCCGGTCGCGGCTCCCGCCGAGCCCGCAGGCCGCGACGCCCCGGCAGCCGGCCTTACCCGGACTTCGCACCCGGAGCGGGCGGGCGCTGCGGCCGTATGTAGGCGACGACACCGCCGCCGATCCGCCTCGCCGGCCAGCGGGAGGCCTCGCCGGGCGGCGCGCTCGCGCCGAGGACCAGCACCACGGACCTCTGCCCGGCCGCCGCGGGCCGGCGGGAGTTCCACGAGAACCCGCAGCCGAGCTGGAACGCCGCCGGCTCGCTGGCGCTGACCAGGTGCGGTCGCGAGCTGGCGATGCGGCACGGCGGCCGCACCCCCAGCCTGCGCAGCGCGGCGGCGACCCGGTCGCTGCTCGATGCCCCCGCTTCCGCCGCCCTGACCTGGCTGGTCAGCACGCCGTGCTGGGTCACCATCTCCGCCACCACGAACGCGCCAGCCAGGGTGATCGCCGCCGCCCGTTTCCACCCGGTGCGGGCGGCGGCCAGCCAGGCGATCCCGTCGGCGGCCGGGATCGCCAGCAGTGCCCAGGCGGGCAGCAGGTACCGCGGGTTATCCCGGGCAGGGAACGTGTACTGGATGTAGATGCAGATCGCGCACACGGCGGGAACTGCCGCGACGACCCAGCCGTGCGCGCGGCTCGCGGCCCAGACGCCGACGGCGGCCAGCCCGGCGAAGGCGGCCCACCACAGCAGCAGCCAGGGACTGCTCCAGCCGGAGATGCTCGGGAAGCCGGGGACCGAGCTGGCGACGCCGCCGCTGAGGATCCGCAGGCTGTCAACGGCGCTGAAGTGCGACCCGCCTACCGCGTGGCTCTCCGCGTGCAGCCTGGCGAGCGGGTTCCCGAAGTAGAGATAGGACTCGGCGGCCCATTCGGCCAGACCCACGGCAAGGCCCGCCACGGCGGATGCGACCACCGGCAGCGAGCGCCGCCGCGCCACGATGACCGCCGCCGCCAGCAGCGGCGCGAAGATGAACACCGAGTCTGTCGGGCGCATCAGGCTGGCCACCGCGGCGACGACGGCAAGCAGGACGAGCGCCCAGCGGGAGCGGGCGACCCCGGTCACGATCCGCAGCACGAGCCCGGCCGCCGCGAGGCCGGTGATGGCGGCCCAGAAGTTCGGATAGACCTGGGAAGCCTGGTCCTGGGCGATCCACAGGCTGCCGAACACCGCGCCCGCGAGCGCCAGCACCCAGGCCGGCCGCAGGCCGCGCCAGGCGAGCAGGGCGAGGAACATCCCGGCACCTGCCAGGACCGCCAGATAGCAGCGGATCGCGAAGGCAGAGCTGGTCAGCAGCGTCACCGGCGCGACCAGGAGCGGCATGCCGCGTGAGCGCTCCGCGCTCCACAGCATCGGCGCGTGCCGGCCGATCTGGCTCACGTAGACGGTCTCGTCCCAGGCGAGGCTCATCCGCAGCGGGGTGAGCAGCAGCACCGCTGCGGTGAACGCGGCCGCCACGGCCACCAGCCACAGCACGCTGTCCCGGTGGCCGGCAAGCTGGCGGCCTCGCGGCCGGATGGCCGGCTCGCTGCCCGTGCCTGTCCGGGTGGTCACCGGGTGCCGTCCCTCCTGGCGTCCTGCGATCCGGCGCTCGTCACGGGCGGCTGGCAGCCATCACGCCGTTCATGTGACGGTTCCCCGCTGCCCCGGGTGCCGGTCGCTGCCGCCGGCCTGCCGGGCCTGGCCGGAGCGGCCGGCCTGCCCGGCGAGAGTCCGGACGTCGCCGGCGGCGCCGGCCTGCCCGGCAGCGGTGCCGGGCTGCCCTGCGGCCTGCGGGCTGGCCGGCGCACGGCCGGCTGCGCTGGCCGACGGCCGTGCGTGCCGGCGGCCGCGGCGCTCCCGCAGGTAGGTATGCGCGATGACGCGAGCGTACCGCAGGCCGTAGAGGAGGTTGTCGCCCTTCTTGCTGACGCCCGACAGGCGCTGGCGCATCACGGTGGGCACCTCGGCGACCCGGTATCCCTGCAGGATTGCCCCGATGAGCAGCTCGGAGGTCTGGTACTGAGGCTGGGACTGCCGCACCGTCCCGGTCACCTCGGCCCGCATCGCGCGCAGGCCGCTGGAGGTGTCGGTGAGCCGTGTCCGGGTCAGCATGCTGATCAGGGCGGCGAAGAAGCGCACCCCGAGGTTACGGAACGCGTCGGTGTTCTCGGTCCGGCCGAGCTGCCGGGAGCCGACCACGAAGTCGGCCTGCCCGGCCTCGAGGATGCGGATCATCGCGGGCAGGTCGGCGGGGTCCCACTGACCGTCGCCGTCGAGGGTCGCGATGTAGTCCGCGCCGGCCTCGCGGGCGATGCGGTAGCCCAGCCGCAGCGCCACGCCGTGGCCCCGGTTCGCCGAGAGGGTGCACACCAGGGCACCGTGGCGGCGGGCCACGTCGCTGGTGGCGTCGGTGCTGCCGTCGTCGATGACCAGCGTCGATACCGGGACGTCGGCGATCTGACCGGGAACCTCGTCGAGCACGGCGCCGATGTTGGCCGCCTCGTTGTAGGCGGCGATGACCACCACCAGCCTGGCCAGCTTGATGTCCGGGTAGGTGCGGGCGAACGCGGCAGCGGCCGCGGCGGTGATCGCCGCGGTATCCGGTGCCTCCCGCAGCGCCCGGTATGTCTCCCGCTCAGGGTGGTCTCGCCTGCGCATACGCAATCTTGTCTCCAGTCCGGATTAGCAGTCATACCCGCGCAGCCCGGCCTGGGAGCACGGACCGCATCTGCGGTGCCAGCGACCACCGTACTTGACTCGCGCCGGGCATGGGTGATTGTGCCCGAAAGCATGCTGAACGGCCCGCACGGCCCCGCACGGTCCCGCCGCGCCGGACCCGGCAGGCCGGCCTGGCCGCCCCCGGGCCGGCATGCCGGGTCCGGGAAGCAGGTAGCATCTGGCACGGCTGCCCGTCGGCCCGCGGAGCGCGCGACGCCCGTGACCGCGCCGGGCCGATGCAGGGCCGCGACAACAGTCCCTACCGGCTTCCGCAGGACATCCAGAAAGCAGCGCATCGTGAGCGGAACGTCTGTGACCGGAGAGGCCGCCGGGGCGAGCGCCGGCGAACCCCGCGGTGAGCCCGGCCGCACCGAGGGCATCCGGCGCGGCTCTCGCGCTACGCCAGTCGGCCTGGCGATCACGATCGCCACCGTCCTCGCGCTCGGGCTGCGGCTCTATCAGCTGACCAGGCCCGGCTACCTGCTGAGCGTGACCGAGTATGACGACGGCCCGTACTTCGGCAGTGCCCTGCGGCTGGTGAGCGGGGTGCTGCCGTACCGGGACTTCCTGCTGGTGCAGCCGCCGGGGATCACGCTGCTGATGATTCCCCCGGCGCTGCTGGGCAAGGTCACCGGGACCGCCTGGGCGATGGCCTGCGGCAGGATTCTCACCTGTGCGGCGGGAGCCGCGACGGTGCTGCTGGCCGGCCTGCTGGTGCGGCACCGCGGGCTGATCGCGGTCATCGGCGTCTGCGGAATATCCGCCGTCTTCCCCGACAGCGTGCAGGCCGCGCACACGGTGCTCGTCGAGCCCTGGCTGGCCCTGTTCTGCCTGGCCGGGGCGGTCGCCGTGTTCGACGGGGACCGGCTCACTGCCAGCAGGCGCCGCCTGGCCTGGGGTGGCCTGGCGTTCGGTTTCGCCGGCGCGATCGAGGTGTGGGCGATCTTCCCGGTGCTCGTGATCGCCCTGCTCGGCGTGCGTCACCTGCGCCGCCTCGGCTGGTACCTCGCTGGCGTGGCCGCCGGGTTCCTGATCCCGGTGGTGCCGTTCGCGGCGCTGGATCCGCGGAACTTCTATGAAGGGCTCGTCGTAGCTCAGGTCGGCGCCCGGCTGAGCGCAAAGCGCGTCCCCGTCTGGTACCGGCTGCATGAGATGGCGGGGCTGACCGACTTCAGGATCAGCCATCAGGGGGTGGCCATCGCCGTCGTGATCATCATCGGCCTGATCCTCGCCGGGCTGTGGCTCGCGGCCATTGCCACGAGGCGGCTGCCACCCCTCGATGTCTTCGCCGTGGCGTCGACTGGCCTGATCGCAGCCGCGTTCCTCTGGCCAGTCCAGTTCCACTATCACTTTTCCGCGTTCCTCGCGCCGTTCCTCGCGATGGCAGTGACGCTGCCATGGGCCCGGCTGACAGGAGCCGGCCAGGCGGCGGGCCCGGCCGCGGCTGAGCCGGTCCCGGGCCCGGCCGCCCGGGTGCCGCCCGCAACGGCGTATTCGCTGCCGCAGCAGCTAATGGCTGTCGCCGCCACGATGGTGATCGTGGTGATGGCGGCCATCCAGGCCCGGTCGGAGATCCACATCAAGCCTCACCTGGCTCAGTCCACCATCACCACGGCGATGCGGCTGATCCCGCCGGGGGCCTGCCTGGTGACCGACGAGGTGTCGTTCGCGATCGTCGCTGACCGGTTCGACTCCGACGTCCCGGGCTGCCCGGTGCTGGTGGACTCGATCGGCACCGATTACGCGATGTCGCACGGCCTAGACCCGGGTACCGGGGCCGCCAGGTATGCGAGCCTCGTAGCGGTGTGGCGCAAGGCGTTCGGCCATGCGCAGTACGTGTGGCTCTCAGGCCGGCAGGCCCATCGGATTCCCTGGACGCCCGCGCTTGAGGCCTATTTCCGCGGCCACTTCACGCGCATCTACCAGGATGGCCGCGCTGGTCAGCTGTTCCGCAGGAACGGGCTGTAGGACAGGTGCGATCCGTCGGCGTGCGCTCAGCGGGCGTCCGGTCGGCGTGGCCGGCGCCGATCCGGCGGACGCTGTCGGCACGGGCCGGATGGGCCCTGCCCGCCCTCGTGTACCTGGTGCTCGGCGTGGTTCTCTGGTGGCACGTGTGGACCGGTGGCCACCCCGGTTCCACGATGGTCTGCGCCTGCGGGGATCCGGGTTCCTTCGCCTGGTTCATGGCATGGCCGGCCTATGCCCTGAGTCACGGCCGCGACCTGTTCCTCGCTACCACGGCGCACGTCCCGGCCGGCATGAACCTGCTCGACAACACCAGCGTGCTCGCGCTGGCGGTCCCGCTCACGCCGGTCACCATGCTGTTCGGGCCGGTGGCCGCCCTCAACGTGGCGCTGACCCTGGCACCCGCGCTGTCGGCACTGTCGGCGTATGCCTGCCTGCGGCGCGGCCTGGGCCTGGCCCGGCCCGGTGCCTTCCTCGGCGGGCTCGCCTTCGGCTTCTCCCCGTTCGTGCTGCGCAACGAGGCGGTGAACCACCTTCAGTTCACGTTCCTCGCGCTGCTGCCGCTGATCTTCTGGTGCTGCTACGAGCTCGTGGTCTCGCAGCGCGGGAGCTGGCGGCGCTGGGGCGGCGTGCTCGGCCTGCTGGTCGCAGTCCAGTTCTTCGTGGGCGTGGAGATGCTCACGATCGCCATGCTGACGATCGCCGCGGCCCTGATCCTGGCCGGTGCCGGGGCGCTCGCGCGGCGGCTTGCCGCCCGGGGCAGGACCGGGCCAGGGCAGGCGGCGCCGCCCCCGTCCGGGCACGGCGCAGTGCCGGCCAGGGTCGGCTTCGCGGTCCGGGGCTTTGCGCTCGGTGCTGGCATAGCAGCTGTCCTGCTCGCCTATCCGGTGTGGTACGCGCTGGCGGGACCGCAGCACATCCAGGGTCCCGACTGGCCCAGGCTGCATGCCAACGGGCTTGCCAGCATGCTGTTCCCGCTTCCGCTGACGCCAGTGGAGCGATACGGGCTGCCCATCACCGGGTATCCGGGCCCGCCCGGCCAGCTTGATGGCTACCTCGGCGTTGCGGCGCTGGCGGTGCTCGTCCTGGCGGTCGTGCTGGTCCGCCGCCCGCTGGCCAGGCTCGGCGCCGTCCTGACGATCATCGCCGCGTGGCTGTCGCTGGGCACGGCCAGCGAGCCGCTCGCGAAGGGCGGCGAGCCAGCCTGGCTATGGCTGCCCTGGCAGCTTTTCGCCAGGATCCCGGAACTGGACAAGATCAATCCGGCGAACTTCACCGTCGTGCCGGTCTGGTTCATCGCGGTGGCGGCGGCGCTGCTGGTCGACTGGCTATGGCCGGCCCTCCGCCGGCAGGCGAAGCAGCGGCGGCCCGGTGACCTGGCGGCCGCCCCGGCCGGGGGCGGGGGCGGTACCGCGGCCCGGGACGGCCAGCCGGCGGGGGACGGCCAGCCGGCGGGGGACGGCCAGCCGGCGGGGGACGGCCAGCCAGCGGGGGACGGCGAGCCAGCGGGGGACCGGCGGCCCGCCGCGGACGGTCTCCCGGCCGCGACACCCGCGCCCCCCGCGGCGTGGTCACCCGGCATGCGCATGGCCGGGGCTGCGGTGGTCGCTGCCGCGGTGGTGATTCCCTGGCTGCTCGCCTGGCCGCTGCCGTACGCGGTGACGAGCGTGGCCACGCCCGCCTGGATGCGCGAGCAGGCTGCCCGGCTGCCCGCCAGGGCGGTGGTGCTGTTCTATCCGTTTCCGTCGTCCTACAAGGACAAGGCCCTGATCTGGCAGGCCGAGGGCGGCATGACCTATGCGGTCGTCGGCGGGCGCGGCATTGTCGCCACCAGGAGCGGGCAGGCCGAGCACGGCTTCACTGTCGGCACGCCGGAGGGCACGATGACCGCGCTCACGACCCGGCACGTGCCCCATGTCTCCTCCCTGAGCCTTCCCCCGATGCCGGGACCAGCCGAGGTGGCCTCGTTCCGCCAGGCGCTCCGGCAATGGGGGGTCACGAACGTCATCCTGACGACGGGCGGCCGGGCACCCGCTTATGCTCGCCGCTGGCTGTTGACGGTGATCGGCGCCCCGCCGCGCCAGGTCACTGGCGCCTGGGTGTGGGATGACGTCCAGGGCCTGCTCGCGCGGGCGCCGCAGCCAGGCTGACCTGTGAGCGTGGCCAGGTGCTGACCATCCGGCGTGCCGGGCCGGCCGACGGGCAGGCCCTCGCGGCGATCGCCGCGGAGGCGTACCGGGGCTACGTGCCGCGGATCGGCCGCCCGCCGGAGCCGATGACCGCCGATTACGGAAAGCTCATCGAGGAGGACTGCGAGGCCTCCGGGGAGTCCCGGGCGGCGGGAGCTGCCGAGGTCTGGGTCGCCTGCCGGGAGAGCACCGTCGTCGGCCTGCTCGTCCTCCGCTCTCACAGCGATCACCTGCTGCTGGAGAACGTTGCGGTGCTGCCCGCTGCGCAGGGCAGCGGGGTCGGGGCCCGGCTGCTCCGGCATGCGGAAGAGCGGGCTGCCGCGTCCGGCCTCGGCGAGATCCGGCTCTACACCAACGAGGCGATGACCGAGAACATTGCCTACTACTCCCGGCACGGGTACACCGAGACCGGCCGCGGCGGGCAGCATGGCTTCCGGCGGGTGTTCTTCGCCAAGCAGATCGCCGGAGCGTGACGGGCGCCGCGTCAAGCGAGTTTCGGCAGATGTGGACAGATGGCGTTGTCCACAGCCCGCAGCGCCGGCTTCGCCGTTCAGCGTCAGAGGCGCTGGCCAGGCTGGCGGCATGAGAAGCACTCCCGCGGGTGACCTGCCCCCGCCTGCCAGTTCCCGGCCCGTGGCCGGGAAGCCGAGCGGCCCGAGGCCGCCGGCGCGCCCATCCCGCACTCCGCGCTCCGGTTCCGCCGCGCATTCCGGTTCTGCCGCGCGTTCCGGGTCCGCCGCGCGCTCCGGGTCCGCGTTAGGCTCCGGTTCCGCCGCGCGCTCCGGTTCCGCCGCGCGCTCCGGTTCCGCCTCGCATGCTGCCCGGTCCGGCCCCCGCCTAATCCGTGCCCAGGAGCCGCGGGTCCGGGTCCGGGTAAGCACGATCGCCGGCCTGCTGTCGGTCATCCCGCGCCTGATGGGGTTCCATCCGGGCCGGAGCCTGGTGATCGTGGGGTTCGGCGGCCCCCGTGGCACGATCAGGGTGACGTTCCGGTATGACCTGCCCGACCCGCCCGATCCGGCGGCGGCCGCCGACATCGCCGAGCACGCCGCAGCCGTGCTGAGCGGCCAGCGCATCCGCAAGGCCGTTGTCATCGGCTACGGCGACGGCGTGGTCGTCACCCCGGTCGCGGAACGGGCAGCCGCGGCACTTCGCGCGGCCGGCATCGTGCCCTGCGACGTGCTGCGCGTCGCTGACGGCCGCTACTGGTCGTACCTGTGCGGCCGGCCGGACTGCTGTCCTCCGGAGGGGACACCCTTCGACGCCCTCGCCCACCCGGCGGCCGCCGAACTGGCCGTCGCCGGGCACGCCGCCTACCCGAGCCGTGATGCGATGGCCGCCTCGATCGCGCCGGTGACCGGCGTCGCCGCGGAGGCGATGCGCCGGGCGACCGATGCGGCCAGCCAGCGGGCCTGGGATCTCGTCGGGGCCGAGGCGAAGCGGCCCGGAGCGGCTGGCCGGGACGCTGGCCTAGACGGCTCAGGGGCGCCGCCCCGGCTGGCCGACGCGGGACGGGCCGCGGTGCGGGAGGCCATCGCCCGCTACCGGTCGGGCGGCCGGCTTACCGATGACGAGGAGATCGCGTTCCTCTCGGTGATGCTCGCTGACCTGCGAGTTCGCGATGACGCCTGGGCCAGGATGGATCCGGGCTACTGCCAGGCGCACCTGCTGCTGTGGACCGACCTGGTGCGGAAGGCCTGCCCCGAGTACGTTCCCGCGGTGGCGTCGCTGCTGGCGTTCACCGCCTGGCAGGCGGGCAACGGGGCGCTGGCGAACATGGCCATCGACCGGGCGCTTGCTGCCGACCCCGGTTACTCCATGGCGCACCTGATCTATCAGGCGGTCTCCGCCGGCCTCCCGCCGTCGCAGGCCCGGCTGCCGATGACTCCGGAGGAGGTGGAGGCGAGCTACGACGCCCGGGAGCGGATCGCCGGCCGCCGGGCCAGCAGGAGGCCCTCCGGGTAGCGCAGCGCCGCCGGGGGCAGGGCGGCGGGCCGGCCGCTGAGCAGAACCTGGAGCCCGCCCGCCGCCTGCCCGGCCGGACCGGCCTGCCCGGCCTGCCCGGCTGGCTCGCCAGACCCGATCTCACGGTCCGGCCCGGCCGGAGCTGCCTGCCCCGCGCGGCGAAGCGCCTGCCCGGCGACCGCCGCCGCCGACCCGAACAGCCTGGCTCCCGGCAGCTCGGCACCGATCCTGCCGGCGACGAGCTCGTACTCGGTGCAGCCGAGCACGACCGCGCCGCACCCGGGCGGAGTCCGCGCGGCGGCGGCGGCGATCGCGGACTTCACCGCAGCGTCATCGGCTGCGTGTACCGCGTCGGCAAGCCCGTCACAGGCCACGCCGGCGACCCGGGCACCGGCCGCGAACTCCTCGACCAGCCGCCGCTGGTAGTCGCTGGCCGTCGTCGCGGCGGTCGCCCAGATGGCGACCTCGCGGCTGTGCGCGGCGGCCGGCTTGATCGCTGGCACCGTGCCGACCACCGGGATGGCGGGCTCAAGTTCCGCGCGCAGCGCGGGGAGCGCATGCACCGAGCCGGTGTTGCAGGCGAAGACCAGCACGTCCGGCCGGTACGCCGCGGCCGCCCTGGCGCACAGCAGCGACCGCTGCACTATCTCGGCGGGAGTGCGCGGCCCCCAGGGCATCCCGTCCGGGTCCATCGCCAGTACCAGGTCGGCATCCGGGCGCAGCCGGTGCAGCTCCGCTGCGGCGGCCAGCAGCCCGAGCCCGGAGTTGATCAGGGCGATCCGCATGCGCCCACTTTAGGAGGCTGCGCCCGGCCGCGCCCGCTAGCCCGCGCCGCTCGCCGCCGACGCATGCTGGCCGGCCGCGCGTGCCGGGCCGGCTCGCAGGCGACGGCTCGCCGCGACTCTAGTGCGACTCGCCGGACGGAGCCGGGTGCGGTCGACTGATCAGGGACGATACGACGGGCCTAGCTGGCGCCGCTGTAGTGGGGCCGGGCCGGTCTGCCGCGATGTGGTTAGCCTGACGCTGCGAGGGTGCGGAGAAGGGCATTCCAGGCGATCACCTTGGCCGCCTGGTTGCTGGCTCGGGTACCGCCGAGGCTGTAGATGTGGCCCTGAAAGAAGGTCGAGGTTCCAGCGGGCAGGTTTGGCACCATCTCGGCGATGTCGTGGCCGGCATCTGGCAGGTTCAAGAGCCGGCGGGGGAAGGGCCGGTGGTAGGCGGAGAGGCGGTCCATGATCGCCTGGGAGTAGGCCGGCGAGGGCCACAGCTGGTCGTCGGCCGCCGCGATGAGCAGGACTGGCCCGGCGATTCGCTGCACGGGGATGACGGCCTTTGGCACGTCGGTGGGATGCGGGTTGCCGAACTGCCGGGTGAATGGCAGCTGGCGGCCGCCGAGCGTCCAGGCGCTTTGATCGACCGGCCGGAATCCGACGAGGGCCTCGTTCACGACATCGCTGGGAACCTCGCCGACAACGCCATGCACCATTTGCGGGAAGTAGGCGCCGAGCAGGAGAGCGGCTTCGCTGCCCCGTGAGATGCCGACAACCCACAGCCTGCCAGGGTCGACTCCGGGCCGTGCCGCGAGCCACCTCAGTGCCCTGACGAAGTATTCCATGGGTATCCGGTCTAGGTTTGCCGGCAGGCCAGGGCAGCCGAAGTAGCACACAGCTAGTGCGGGCACGCCATGCGAGGCCAGGAGAGCGGCTGCGTCGATGGGAACCTGCATGCCCGGATCGGAGCCGCCGATCACCAGGACTCCCGGGCGGCCGGAAGGAGTGGCACGAGGAGCGAAGTAGTCACCCGCGAATCCCGCGCCCGCGAGGCTGACCGGGTGCTCAGACACGCCAGGTCCTTCCATCAGCCGGCGCACCGCGATGACGCCGATCAGCCGTCCGGCCGCGCGGACTGTGAGGGTGACCTTCCAGCCTGGACGCGGTGGGACGAAGAACGCCAGCCGGGGATCGGTGCCGTTTGACGGGTGCATCGACCACAGCAGTCCGGCCGGGTCGATCCCCGAGTAGCTGCCGGCCAGCGGCGCCGAGTGGTCCAAGTTCACCTGCCCGCGGGCGTCCGCGGCGAACGTGGCATCAGACCGCCAGGCTTCTCCGGTGGCGTCAGTGGCCTGGGCTTCCACCTGGACCTGCTCGCCAGCGCGCAGCCCGCTCACGATCAGGTGAAACTCGCCGTCGGCTAGGCCGCTAGCCGGGGCGGCATCGACAGCCGGGTGGCCCCCGGCCACCTCGGGAGCGGTCGGACCGGGCGATCCATGGTGCTGCGGCGCCGGACCGGAACAGCCGGCGAGCAGCGCAGCAGTCACCGCGAACACGAGAGTGCCGAACCCGGCGAGGCTAGCTCTCGCCGGAAACGTCGGCGGCGGTTCCAGCCGCATGTCAGCCCGGCCTTATCACGGCGACTTCGCTGCCGCCTGATTCGGTGACCCACAGGTCGCCGTCGAGTGCCGTGATGCCGTTCGGCTCGTCACCCACGGTCAGCGTGCCGGTGACGGCGTTCGTCTGCGGGCTAATCGTGGTGAGGGTCCCGGCGAGATAGCTGGCGACCCACACCGCGCCGTCGGCGACCAGCAGCCCGCCCGCGTCCGCTGGCGTGCCGATCGTGTGCTGGATCGCGCCGGTCTGAGGATTGAACCTGGTCACGGTGTCCCCGGGGCCGTTGCCCACCCAGCCGCTGCCTGACCCGAATACGACATCGACCGGCATCGACCCGGCCTGGACCGCGCGGACCGTCCTGCCGGTCACCGGGTCGAGAGCTATCACCTTGCCCGAGCCGCCCTGGAAATCCGGAACCCACAGCAGCCCGTCGTACCCCGAGGCGAATCCGGCGGCTACGCCGGTACGCACCGTCCGGACCACTCGCACAGTGTGCGGGTCGACGACCGATGCCGTGTCATTGCCCTGGTTGAACACCCACAGCAGGCCACGGGCCAGCAGCAGCGACACCGGCTTCGGCCCGACCCCGATCCTGCCAGTCACGCGGCCGGCCGCGGGATCGATCCGTGTCACCGTCGCGCCGTCATAATCGGCAGCCCAGATCGCTCCGTCCGCGGCCAGCAGGCTGATCGGCCCCCCGGGCACGCTGATGGTCGCCGTCACCTGCCTGGTCGCAGGATCGATGCGAGACACCGACCCTGCGTTCAGGTTGGCTGTCCACAGCGAGCCAAAGGCTGCGATGATCCCGTCCGGGTAGGCACCCACCCGGATCTGAGCCAGCACCCGGCCCATAGCACCGCGCCCGCCGGCCGGGGAGCCTGCTGGCTGCGAGCGGGCCGCCGGGCGAGGGCTCTGGCTGGCGAGGCGGCCAGCACGGCCAGTCGTCCCGCAGCCGGTCGCCACCACCGCGGCAGCCACGCTCGCAACCAGGATTTTCCAGCGGTTCATGATTACCGTGATAGCACCCGAAGCGATCATTAGCAGCGCCGCTGCTGCCGATCAATCAACAGGACAACCCGACGCACAAAACGCCAGCCGTACGGGGCGGACAGGCTAGGCATAGCATCCGGTCATTGCCGTGGCGACCGGCTTGCCCGCGCCCATCCGGACACTCACCCGCGCCAGCACGCATCCGGGGACCGTCAGCAGCGGGTCGCCTTCAGCCGCGACTATCGGCGACACGGTCAGCGTGGTGGTGGCGCCGTCCGACGGACGGCGCGACTGAAGTGTGATGCTGCCCTCCGAGTCGCCGGTCAGCCATCTCGCGGGCAGGAACCGCGTCCAGGCGAGCGCACACCGAGGCGAGAACCTGAGCGCGACAACGCCGATGACAGTGCCTGCCGGGTAGACATGCTCAGCCAGGGTCATCGCGGCCGGCAGTCGCAGCACGGCCTGAGTGAGAACAACAGCGCCGACATCGCAGGGCGACACCCCGATGTATGGCGCTGGACTTGTCAGGCCCGCGGAAGTGTGGTCCGCTGAACGCAACTGCGGGCTGAACGGATTAAGCACAGCCCCAAGTGCGACCCCGGTAATCGATGCAGCGGCTATCAGCCCGGCCACAATGAGGCGTCCGCGGCTCGTCCAGGCCGTGGCCACAGAACCAGCAGTTCCGCTTTTGCGATTGCCGTCGGCCCGGCCAGGCCAGCAAGATGCCTGCGGCTGCTTGCGGTCTGCCGGGCCCGCGGTCGCCTCCGCCGCTGCCCGGTACCAGCGCTGCCGCCAGTACTCGGCCTGGCCACCGCAGGCATCCACCAGCGCTAGCGTTACCTCCAGCGACGGGAGGACCGTACCGGCGCACGCCACAGACAAGGTGGTCGCGGAATAGTGCGCACGCTTCGCGAGCTCGCGGAACGTCGGGTTTCCCGCCCGCTCGCGCAACTCCCGGAGCTCGATGGCGAATTCCTGGACAGCCCCTTCTGCCGGATCGATGGGCCGCATCAGCCTGCCCATACGCATCATCCCCGCCATCGGTACCAAGCTGGAGTGACCGTCGAGAACCGAGTCCGAGAAAAGCATAACGACCAGGCAGGGCGAGAATGCCTGGATGATAACGGCCAGCCGCTGTTCAAGCGGGCATTCCTCCTGGGGCGCCTGCACGATGGGTAACTGGGTCAGCGCGTAGCGGGTTGCCGAAGATTAGTCAAGGGCCGGGAGGCCGTCGATGCTCACCGCGTTGTGCTCCGCCCGGTAGGCCACGAGCTGCTCGGCCGAGCGCCGCTCGCTCCACCTGGTCAGCAGGTCTCGCTCGGCGACCAGGTCCATGACCGGGACGGCGTAGCCGCAGGAGTCGGCGATGCGGCTGATCTCCGCGACGATGATCGCGCGGTGGTTGCCGCGCGCGGTGCCGGCGCCGTCCGCCGCCGGGAAGCGCGCGGCCAGCGCGCCCCACTCCGGGTCCGCCGGCAGTACCACCCGGCCGGACCCATACAGCCGCAGTACCTTGGGCGAAGCGCCGAACGAGCAGAACATGAGCGTGATCCGGCCGTTCTGGCGCAGGTGCGCGATGGTCTCGGCGCCGCTGCCGGTCAGGTCCAGATAGGCGACCGTGGTCGGCCCGAGGATCGCCAGCGTATCCCGGTAGCCCTTGGGCGAGACGTTCACGTGCCCGCCGCCCGACGGCGCGGTGGCCACGAAGAACACCGGCTGGCGGGCGATAAACTCGCGAAGCCGGTCATCCAGCCCGGCATACACCTTGCCCATCGGACCTCCCGCGCCAATTCTCCCCGGGAGAGCGCGCGGAAGCGAGCCGCCGGACAGCGGGGGAGCGCGATGTGACCAGGGTCACCGCCACCGGGGCGACGCAGTCCGCTTCGCTCGCCGCCCATGCGGCCGCGGTGCGGCGGCTGCAGGCCGGATATGCAGCCATTCCGCCCGGGCAGCCGGTCCGGCTGGCCAAGCGGACCTCCAACCTGTTCCGGTTCTCCGGGCGAAGCGCTGTCACCGGCCTCGATGTATCCGCATTTGCCCATGTCCTGCACGTCGATCCGGTGTCCCGCAGCGCGAGGGTCGGCGGCATGACGACCTACGAGGACCTGGTCGACGCCACGCTCCGGCACCGGCTGATGCCGCTAGTCGTCCCTCAGCTCAAGACCATCACCCTCGGCGGCGCGGTGAGCGGCCTTGGCATCGAGTCCACCTCGCTGCGCAACGGGATGCCGCACGAGTCGGTCACCGAGATGGAGATCCTCACCGGCGACGGCCGGGTGGTGAACGCGGCGCCGGGCGGCGAGCACGACCGGCTCTACCGCGGCTTCCCGAACTCCTACGGGACGCTCGGCTACGCGCTCGCGCTGACCATCGAGCTAGAGCCGGTCAGGCGGTTCGTGCACGTGCGCCACTTCCGTTTCGGCTCGCCCGAGGACTGCATGGCCGCGATCGCGGCCATAGCGGCCGACGGCGGCTACGGCGGGCATACCGCCGACTTCACCGACGGGACCGCGTTCGGCCTGGATGAGATGTACCTGACCGTGGGCGCGTTCTCCGACGTCGCGCCGTGGCGCAGCGACTACACCCGCGAGCGGATCTACTACCAGTCCATCCGCGGCCCGCGGGAAGACTTCCTGACGATCCGCGACTACCTGTGGCGGTGGGACACCGACTGGTTCTGGTGCTCGAAGCCGTTCGGCGTGCAGCACCCCGTCGTCCGGCGGCTCTGGCCGCGGCGCTACCGGCGCTCCGATGTCTACCGGAGGCTGGTGGCCGCCGACCGGCGCTACGGGCTGTCCGCGCGGCTGTCCGCCCGGCGCGGCGAGCCCGCCAGGGAGGCGGTGATCCAGGACGTGGAGATCCCGGTCGAGCGAGGCGCTGAGTTCCTCCGCTTCTTCGCCTCGCGGGTCGGGATGAGCCCGGTCTGGATGTGCCCGCTGCGCCTCCGCTCGGACCGTGCCTGGCCGCTGTACCCGATGCAGCCGGGCCAGGTCTACGTGAACTTCGGCTTCTGGGGCATGGCGCAGCGCCCGCCGGGCACCGCCGACGGCTACCTCAACAGGCTGATCGAGGACAAGGTGACCGAGCTGGGCGGGCACAAGGGGCTGTACTCGACCTCGTTCTATCCGGAGGATGTGTTCTGGAAGCTGTACAACGGCGCGGAGTACGCGGAGCTGAAGCGGGAGTACGACGGCGGCGGGCGGCTGGCCGGCCTGTACGACAAGTGCGTGCGCGGAGCCTGAGAGGGAGGCAGCACATGGCGCTGGCGGAGGTGTTCGAGCGGGTGGCAGGGCCGGATGCGCCGGTCGAGTTCGCCGCCTACGACGGGAGCCGGGCCGGGAAGCCCGGCTCGGGCGTCAGGGTCATGGTGAAGTCGCCGGAGGCGGTGTCCTACCTGGCCCAGGCACCCGGCGCGCTCGGCCTGGCCCGCGCGTACGTGTCCGGGCACATCGACGTCGAGGGCGACATGTACACGGCGCTCGCCCGGATGGCCAGCGCGCAGCGGACGCAGATCGGCCTGGCCGAGAAGCTCAGCCTGCTGCGCGGGCTCGGCGGCCCGAGGGTGCTGTTCCCGCGGCGCCCGCCGCCCCCGCAGGAGGTGCGGGTGCGCCGCCGGTGGACCGGCGGGCGGCGGCACTCGAAGGGCCGGGACGCCAGCGCGATCTCCCACCACTACGACGTTTCGAACCGGTTCTACGAATGGGTGCTCGGGCCCTCGATGGCCTACACGTGCGCCTGCTACCCGCGCCCTGACGCCACCCTGGAGGAGGCGCAGGAGCACAAGTTCGACCTGGTCGCGCGCAAGATCGGGCTGCGGCCGGGGATGCGGCTGCTGGATGTGGGCTGCGGCTGGGGCGGCATGGTAATGCACGCGGCCAGGGAGTACGGGGTGAAGGCGCTCGGGGTGACGCTGTCGCGGCAGCAGGCGCTGTGGGCGCAGCAGGCGATCGAGTCGGCCGGGCTGTCCGGCCTGGCCGAGGTCCGGCACCTGGACTACCGGGACGTCCCGGAGACCGGGTTCGACGCGGTCAGCTCGATCGGGCTGACCGAGCACATCGGCAAGGCGCGGCTGCCCGGCTACTTCGCGTTCCTGCTGGGCAAGCTGAAGCCGGAGGGAAGGCTGCTCAATCACTGCATCACCAGGCCGGACAACTCCGAGCCCGCCCGGCGGGCGGGAGGGTTCATCAACCGGTACGTGTTCCCTGACGGGGAACTGGAGTCGCCCGGCTACCTGGTGTCGCTCATGCACGACACCGGGTTCGAGGTCCGCCACGAGGAGAACCTGCGCGAGCACTATGCGCTGACCCTGGCCGCCTGGTGCGCGAACCTGGACGCCCACTGGGACGAGGCGGTCGCCGAGGTCGGCGAGGGCACGGCGCGAGTATGGCGGCTGTACATGGCCGGCTCGCGGCTCGGCTTCGAGCGCAACGTGGTGCAACTGCACCAGGTTCTCGGCGTCAGGCTCGGCGCCGGCGGCCGGTCCGGGATGCCGCTGCGCCCGGACTGGGAATCCGCCGCCGCGGAGCCCGTGCTGTCCGGTGACCGTGACGGATAGCAGCCTCCCGGGCCCGCTCCTGCGGCTGCTGCCGGCCCGGCCGGCCAGAGCGGCTGAGCGCGTTCTGAAGAAACGAGCCGCTAGCGCGCGGGGCGGCGGTAGCTCTCGGCGACGGTGAACGCCAGGTCCAGGGCCTGGCTGCGGTTCAGCCGCGGGTCGCAGGCGGTCTCGTAGCGCTGGTGCAGGTCGCCGGGCTCCACCGGGTGGCTGCCGCCCACGCACTCGGTGACGTTGTCGCCGGTGAACTCGATGTGGATGCCGCCGGGGTGGGTGCCCAGGGCACGGTGCACCTCGAAGAAGCCGTGCACCTCGTCGAGCACGTCGTCGAAGGAGCGGGTCTTGTGGCCGCTCGGCGCCTCGAACGTGTTGCCGTGCATCGGATCGCAGACCCACGCCACCGGGGTCCCCTCCGCGGTCACCGCGCGGACCAGCGGCGGCAGCGCCTGCCTGATCCGGCTCGCGCCCATCCGCGTGATGAGCGTGATACGGCCGGGCTCGCGGTCCGGGGCCAGCCGCCGGATCAGCGCGACGACCTCCTCCGCTGAGGCGCCGGGACCGATCTTGATGCCGAGCGGGTTGCGGATGTGCCGTGCGAACTCGACATGCGCTCCCCCCGGATCCCGGGTCCGCTCGCCGATCCACAGGAAGTGCGCCGATACGTCGTAGGGCAGCCCGGTCCGCGAGTCGATCCTGGTCAGCGCCTGCTCGTAGTCCAGCAGCAGGGCCTCGTGGCTGGAGTACAGCTCCACCGTGCGCAGTTCCTCGTCGTCGACCCCGCAGGCTCGCATGAACGCCAGCGCCTGATCGATCTCGCCGGCCAGCCGCTCGTAGCGCTGGCCAGCCGGGCTGCGCGCCACGAAGTCCTGGTTCCAGGCATGCACCTGGTGCAGGTCGGCGTAGCCCCCGGTGGTGAAAGCCCGGCACAGGTTCAGCGTCACGGCCGAGCAGTGGTAGGCGCGCAGCAGCCGCTCCGGGTCCGGGGTGCGCGCCTGCGGGCTGAAGTCGAACCCGTTCACCGCGTCCCCCCGGTAGGCGGGCAGTTCCGCGCCGTCGCGCACCTCTGTCGCCCGCGACCGGGGCTTGGCGAACTGGCCGGCCATCCGGCCGATCTTGATGATCGGGACCCGGGCGCCATAGGTGAGGACGACAGCCATCTGCAGCAGCGTCTGCAGCTTCGCCCGGACCGCGTCGGCGGTCGCCCCGGAGAACGTCTCCGCGCAGTCGCCGCCCTGCAGGACGAACGCCTCGCCCCGGGCGACCGCCGCCAGGCGGCCCTTGAGCTGATCGCACTCGCCGGCGAAGACCAGCGGCGGCAGGACTGCCAGTTCTGCGGTCACGGCCTGCAGCCGGGCAGGTTCCGGCCAGTCCGGCTGCTGGCCGGCCGGGAGCGCGCGCCAGCTCGCCGATGCGGCCGCCGCCGCGGACGGGTGGATCGCGGCCGCATCCATCCGGGCCAGGGCGGCGGCGAGGGGAGTCGCGCCGAGCGGGGTTGCCCCGGGCGGGGCGGGGACAGAAAGCATGGCCATACGGTAGCCGCCGGCCGGCGGGCCGGACGCGGCAAGGGACAATGGCCGCATGAGGGAACCCTTCAGCCGCTCCGGCGCGCCCGGTCCGCCCGCTGGCCGGTCCGAGGCCCCCGGCCCGCCCGGGCCGTTCTGCATGCCCGGGCAGCCCGGCGAGGCGAGCCGGGACGTGGTGCTGCTCGGCTCCACCGGCTCGATCGGCACCCAGGCCCTGGACATCATCGCGCGCAATCCCGGCCGGTTCGCGGTGCGCGCGCTCGCCGCGGGCGGAGGCAGCCCCGGCCTGCTAGCCCGGCAGGCGGCGCGGTTCTGCCCGGAGGTGGTCGCCGTGGCCAGCGAGGCGGCGGTGCCCGCGGTGCGGGAGGCGGTGCACGAGGCGGTCCGCGAGGCCGTGCGGGCGGGGCAGCGCCCGGCGGGCGGGGAACCGCCCAAGATCCTGGCCGGCCAGGACGCGATCGCCGAGGTGGCCGCCTGGCCGTGCGACGTCGTGCTGAACGCGGTCACCGGCGCGGTCGGCCTCGCTGCGACACTGTCGGCGCTGGATGCCGGGCGGACGCTGGCGCTGGCGAACAAGGAGTCGCTGATCATGGGAGGGCAGCTGGTCGCCGGGCGCGCGTCGCCGGGGCAGATCGTTCCCGTCGACTCAGAGCACTCGGCCATCGCCCAGTGCCTGCGCGGCGGGCGCGCGGCGGAGGTCAGCCGCCTGGTGATCACTGCCAGCGGCGGCCCGTTCCTCCGCCGCAGCGCGGCCGACCTGGCGGACGTGACCCCGGAGCAGGCGCTGGCCCACCCGACCTGGTCCATGGGCCCGGTCATCACCATCAACTCCGCGACGCTGGTCAACAAGGGACTGGAGCTGATCGAGGCGCACCTGCTGTTCGGCATCGGATTCGACCGGATCGACGTCGTGGTGCACCGCCAGTCGGTCATCCACTCGATGGTCGAGTTCACCGACGGGGCGATCATCGCCCAGGCCAGCCCGCCGGATATGCGGATACCGATCGCCCTCGCGCTGGGGTGGCCGGACCGGGTGGCCGGCGCGGCCAGGCCGGTGGACTGGACGATGCCGCATACCTGGACGTTCGAGCCGCTGGACGAGTCGCAGTTCCCGGCGGTCGCGCTGGCCAGGGAGGCCGGGCGGGCCGGCGGCACCGCCCCGGCGGTGTTCAACGCCGCCAACGAGGAGTGCGTCGCCGCCTTCCTGTCCGGGCGGATACCGTTCCTGAGGATCGTCGAGACAGTTGCGCAGGTAGTCTCGGAGCATGGTGATCACGCCGGTCCCGGCGCGGCCGGGGCGGGCGGGCTGACGGTGGACGCCGTGCTGGACGCTGACCGATGGGCAAGGGCACGGGCAGCCGAGCTGACGTCCGCGCGGTGACCGGCGGGTCCGCCCTGGGGATGCCCGCCGCGCGCCGGGAGGGAGACGCTGTGCGATGAGCTTCCTGCTCGGTGTTCTCATCTTCGTCGTCGCCCTGCTCTTCTCGATCATGCTGCACGAGGCCGGGCATTTCGTGACGGCGAAGAAGTTCGGGATGAAGGTCACCCAGTTCTTCGTCGGCTTCGGGCAGACCCTGTGGTCCCGGATGCGCGGCGAGACCGAGTACGGGGTCAAGGCGCTGCCGCTCGGCGGCTACGTCAAGATCACCGGGATGACCGCGCTGGAGGAGGTCGACCCGGCCGATGAGCCGCGCTCGTTCCGCCGCCAGCCCGGCTGGCAGCGTGCGATCGTCCTGCTCGCCGGGTCGTTCATGCACTTCCTGCTCGCGTTCGTGCTGCTGTTCGCGCTCGCGGTGGGGATCGGCATACAGGACTCGACCGCGATCGGAGGCGTGGACCGCTGCGTTCCGGCAAGCCTGAAGGCCATGGACACCGGGTCCTGCGCGGGCAGCACCACCACATCGCCTGCCCGGCGGGCCGGTCTCAGGGCCGGGGACAAGGTCATCGCCATCGATGGCACCCCGGTGCACAACTGGACCCAGCTCGGCGACCAGATCCGCCGGCATCCGGCGGGCCGGCCGATGCGCGTGACCGTGCTGCGCGACGGCCGGGTGCTGACGCTGACGGCCACCCCGTCCACCGTCCCCGGGCGCGGGTCATTCCTCGGCATCGAGGAGTCGACGGCGTTCCAGACGGTGGGTCCGCTGCAGGGAGTCAGCTTCGCAGGCTCGACGTTCGGCCAGATCCTGACGGGCTCCGCCGCGGCGCTCGCGCACCTGCCGTCAGCGCTGCCCGACCTTTTCGCCAAGAACCGGTCGCATACCCCGGCCGGAAACCTGAGCAGCGTGGTCGGGGTGGCAGACGACACGGGACAGGCGGTGGCGCAGGGCGGCGTCGGCTGGGAGACCAAGGTGTGGGAAGTCCTTCTGCTGATCGTCTCCCTGAATATCTTCGTCGGCGCGTTCAACCTGCTGCCACTGCTGCCGCTGGACGGCGGCCACCTGGCAGTAGTGATCTTCGAGCGGATCCGGGCCTGGCTGGCGCGGATGTTCGGCAGGCCGGATCCCGGCCTGGTGGACATGCAGAAGCTGGTACCGCTGAGCGTCGGGGTGTTCGCGGTTCTGGTGGGGCTTGCCGTGCTGCTGATCGCAGCGGATATCGTCAATCCCGTGCATCCGTTCCAGTGACACTCCGTCTACCCGTCCGAGTGAGGCGATCCTCCCGATGACTGTTGACCTGGGCATGCCGCAGCCGGCCGAGCCGGCTCTCGCGCCGCGGCGGAAGTCCCGCCAGATCGTGGTCGGCAAGGGCAAGAACGCGGTCCCCGTGGGCGGCGGTGCGCCGGTCTCGGTGCAGTCGATGACCACCACGCCGACCGCCGACGTGAACGCGACCCTGCAGCAGATCGCCGAGCTCACCGCCGCGGGCTGCCAGATCGTGCGGGTCGCGGTGCCCTCCCAGGATGACGCGGACGCGCTGCCGGAGATCGCCCGCAAGTCGCAGATCCCGGTCATCGCGGACATCCACTTCCAGCCACGGTATGTGTTCGCGGCCATCGACGCCGGCTGCGGCGCGGTACGGGTCAACCCGGGCAACATCAAGGCGTTCGACGACAAGGTGGCCGAGATCGCGCGGGCGGCGTCCGCGGCCGGGACGCCGATCCGGATCGGCGTCAACGCCGGCTCGCTGGACAAGCGGCTGCTGGCCAAGTACGGCAGGGCCACCGCGGAGGCACTGGTGGAGTCAGCGCTCTGGGAGGCCTCGCTGTTCGAGGAGCACGGGTTCACCGACCTGAAGATCTCGGTCAAGCACCATGACCCGGTCGTCATGATCAACGCCTACCGGGAGCTGGCGCGGCGCTGCGACTACCCGCTGCACCTGGGGGTCACCGAGGCGGGCCCCGCCTTCCAGGGCACGGTCAAGTCGGCGGCCGCGTTCGGCGCGCTGCTGGCAGAGGGCATCGGGGACACCATCCGGGTGTCCCTGTCGGCCCCACCGGTCGAGGAGGTCAAGGTCGGGATAGCGATCCTGGAGGCGCTGGGCCTCCGCGAGCGCGGCCTGGAGATCGTCTCGTGCCCGTCCTGCGGCCGGGCGCAGGTCGATGTCTACCGGCTCGCTGACGAGGTCACGGCCGCGCTGCAGGGAATGGACGTGCCGCTGCGGGTCGCGGTGATGGGCTGCGTGGTGAACGGGCCCGGCGAGGCCCGGGAGGCCGACCTCGGGGTGGCCTCGGGCAACGGCAAGGGGCAGATCTTCGTCCGCGGCAAGGTGATCAAGACCGTGCCGGAGTCACAGATCGCGGAGTCGCTGATCGAGGAGGCCATGAAGCTTGCCGCCGAGGTGGAGCCCGCCGGCAGCTAGCGCATCTGCCGGCTGCGGCCGGCACCGGCCCCGGGCCGGCACCGAGAACTCGATGGCGGGACGGCGGTGACGAGATGAGAGGGACCCCGGCGCTGGCCGCCCTGGCCTGCGCGGCCGCCGTGCTCGCCGCCGCCGGCTGCTCGTCCCCGGCTGGCTCTCACGCCGGTTCCGGGCCTGCTTCCGCTCCTGCGGCGGGCGGGGGAGCAGGACCCGGCGGTGCTTCCATCGCCGGGTCGCTGACCAGTCCGCGGCGCTGGCATCCCTGCACCGAGCAGGGCGAGCAGATGCAATGCGCCAGCCTGCGGGTTCCGCTGGACTACGCGAAGCCGGACGGCCGGACGATCACCCTCGCGATCTCCCGGGTGCCGGCGACCGCCCCGCCCGCCAGGCGGCAGGGCGTGCTGCTGGTCAATCCCGGCGGGCCCGGGGCCAGCGGGCTGTCCCTGGCCGGGTTCGTCGCCTCCGGCCTGGCTCCCTCGGTCGCGTCGGAGTACGAGATCGTCGGGTTCGACCCCCGCGGGGTCGGCTCCTCGGTGCCCGCCCTGCACTGCGACCCGTCGTTCTTCGCCAGCCCGCGACCTGACTACGTACCCGCCAACGCCGCCGCCGAGCGGGCCATGGAGAACCGGGCCCGCAGCTATGCCGCGGACTGCGAGAAGCGGTACGGCTGGCTGCTGCCGTACATGACCACGGAGGACACGGCCAGGGACATGGACGAGATCCGGGCAGCCCTGGGCCAGCGGCAGATCAGCTACCTGGGGTACTCCTACGGGACCTACATCGGCCAGGTGTACGCGACCCTGTTCCCGCACCGGGTGCGGCGGATGGTGCTGGACAGCGTCGTCGACCCGGCAGGGGTCTGGTACGCCGACAACATCAGCCAGGACTATGCCTTCCAGAAGCGGCTGCAGGCGTTCTTCTCGTGGGTGGCGGCCGCCAGTTCCTTCTACCACCTGGGATCGACCGCAGCGCAGGTCAGCCAGGCCTGGCACCGGGCGCGCGCCGACCTGGAGGCACACCCGGCACCGCTGAGCGCTGGTGCTGCCCGCCCGGCGCTCGGGCCGGACGAGTTCGACGACACGTTCCTCATCGGCGGCTACGACAACGCGTACTGGCCGGGCCTGGCGTCCGCGCTCGCCGCCTACCTGCACGGCTCGGCCGGCCCGCTGATCAGCGAGTTCCAGCAGGCCGGCAAGCAGAACGAGAACGAGTTCGCTGTGTACAACGCGGTCGAGTGCAGCGACGTCAACTGGCCGCGCAACTGGGCGCGGTGGAACTCCGATACCCGGCGGGTCTACGCCACCGCCCCCTTCGAGGCCTGGGACAACGCATGGTTCAATGCGGCCTGCGCGTTCTGGCCGGTGCGCGGCCCGGCCCGGCCGCTGCGCATCAGGGGGGCGCACCTGCCGCCGATCCTGATGCTGCAGGGAACCCTGGATGCGGCGACCCCGTACGCCGGGGCGCAGGTCGCGCACCGGCTGCTGCCGAGCGCCCGGATGGTCGTCGTCGAGGGCGGCGGGAACCACGGGCAGTCGCTCGCCTACCCGCCCAACGCCTGCGTCAACGGCTACCTGAACCGGTACCTGGCGACGGGCGCGCTGCCGCGGCGGCCCGGCCTCGTGAACGCCACCTGTCCGGCGCTGCCGCCGCCCTCGCCCGGCTAGGCTGCAAGCGTGCTGCGCACCAGGGTGTGGCGGTCCTCCACACTGCGCCTGCTGAGCGATCGCGACCGGGACGAGGCGCTCGCGCTGTGCGACACCGATCCGGTGGCGAACGTGTTCGTCGCTGCCCGGATCCGGGCAGCCGGGCTGGACCCGCGCCGGATCGGCGCGCAGGTATGGGGCTATCGCGAGGGCGGGAGGCTCGTCTCGCTGTGCTACGCGGGCGCGAACCTGGTGCCGGTGGCGGCCACGCCCGGAGCTGTGGCCGCGTTCGCCGAGCGCGCCCGGCTGCAGGGCCGGCGCTGCTCCTCGATCGTCGGGCCGGCCGAGGCGGTCCGCGAGCTCTGGTCGCTGCTCGCGCCCTACTGGGGCCCGCCCCGGGAGGTCCGGGACCAGCAGCCGGTCATGGTGACCTCCGGGCCGCCCGCCATCGCGCCGGACCCGCTGGTCCGCGTGGTCCGCCCGGAGGAAATCGACACCCTGCTGCCCGCCTGCATCGACATGTTCACCGAGGAAGTCGGGGTCTCCCCGCTCGGCCCCGACGGCGGTGCCGGATACCGGGCGCGGGTCAGCGAGCTGATCCGCAGCGGCCGTTCGTTCGCCAGGATCGAGCAGGGCCAGGTCGTCTTCAAGGCCGAGATCGGCGCCATCACCCCGCAGGCGTGCCAGGTCCAGGGCGTCTGGGTGCCGCCGCCGCTTCGCGGCCGCGGCCACGCAGCACACGGCATGGCCGCGGTCGTGGCCGCGGCGATCCCGGCGATCGCGCCGATGGTGACGCTGTATGTCAACGAGTTCAACGCCCCGGCCAGGGCGGCCTACCGGCGGGCGGGCTTCACCGAGCACAGCCGGTGCATGTCCGTGCTCTTCTTATCCGCGGCTGCTAAACTCACCTGCCTTTGCGCCCCATCCGACGCTGAGGAGCTGGTCCATGCCCGCCGACGGGGATCGGGTGCTCGCTGCGGAGCAGGAGTACCTCGATCAGGCTCGTGAGCTCCTCCGGCTGATGCGCGAGGATGTGCTGGCCCTGCCCGCCCTGGCGGGCGACTGGGTGTCCCGCGAGTACCTCAGGTCCGGCCTTGCCCGGCGAGCGCAGGAACTCGCCGACCTGCCCGATGCGCCGCTGTTCTTCGGCCGGATCGACTATGCGGCGGGCACCGTGCCGGGCGCCGCCTCGCCAGCGGGCGAGCAGTTCCATATCGGCCGGCGGCACGTGCACGACCGGGCCGGGCAGCCGGTGGTGATCGACTGGCGGGCACCGGTGGCACGGCCGTTCTACCAGGCGACCCCGGCCGAGCCGGCGGGCGTCGCGCGCCGCCGCAGGTTCGGCTTCGCTGGCGGCCGGCTAACCGCTTACGAGGACGAGGATCTCCTCGCGGCCGGGCCGGGGCCTGCCCCGGGCGGCCCGGCGGGGGCGGGGCTGAGCCGCATCGTGATCGAGGAGATCGAGCGTCCCCGGTCGGGACCGATGCGGGACATCGTGGCCACGATCCAGCCCGACCAGGACGCAATTGTCCGGGAGGACGCCGGCCGGACCGTCTGCGTGCAAGGGGCCCCGGGCACCGGCAAGACCGCCGTCGGCCTGCACCGGGTCGCCTACCTGCTGTATGCGCACCGGGAGCGGATGACTCGCGGCGGGGTGATCGTCATCGGCCCTGGCCGGGAGTTCCTCGGGTACATCCGGGACGTGCTGCCCGCCCTCGGTGAGTTCGACGTCACCCAGGTATCGGTGGACGACCTGGTGGCAAGGGTGCCGGTCCGCGCTGAGGACCCGCCCGCCGTGGCGCGGGTCAAGGGGGACGCGCGGATGGCCGAGGTGCTGCGGCGGGCACTGTGGGGGCAGGTTGCCGAGCCGGCGGACGGCGTCGTGATCACCCGGGGCTCGCGGCGCTGGCGGATTCCCGCCGCCGAGATCGGCCGCCTCGTCGCCGGGCTGCGCGAGCGCGGCGTCCGCTACGCCGCCGGCCGTGACATGCTCTCGCACCGTATCGCGCACGTCACCCTCACCAGGATGGAGGCGGCGGGCGAGACCTGTGACGACCGGACCCACGAGGCAGTGCGCAGGAGCGGCGCGGTCAGGGCAGCCGTGCAGGAGATCTGGCCGAAGACGGATCCGGTCCGGCTGGTGTTCCGGCTGCTTGCCGAGCCTGACCTGCTGGCCCGCGCGGCTGCCGGGCTGCTCAGCCCGGATGAGCAGGCCCTGATCAGCTGGAGCGCTCCGGCCCGCGGCCCGGGCTCCGCGCGCTGGTCGGCAGCGGACGCCGTGCTCATCGACGAGGCCAGCGACCTGATCTCCAGGACTCCGAGCATGGCTCACGTCGTGCTAGACGAGGCGCAGGACCTGTCCCCGATGCAGTGCCGCGCTGTCGGCAGGCGCTGCTCGACCGGGTCGGCGACGATACTCGGCGACCTGGCCCAGGGCACCACGCCGTGGGCCGCGGATAGCTGGCCGGGCCTGCTGCGCCACCTCGGAAAGCCGGAGGCGAGCCTGCGGGTGCTGGAGGCCGGCTACCGGGTGCCGCGGCAGATACTCGACTTCGCCGGCAGGCTGCTCGGGGAGATCGCGCCGGGCCTGCCGCCGGCCAGGTCGCTGCGCCAGCACCCGGGCGCGCTGGAGGTCCGCAAGGTAGAAGCCGCCGCGCTCGCCGCCGCCGTGGCCGCCGCAGCCGCCAGGCTGAGCGAGCGTCCAGGCTCGTCGGCTGTGATCGCCGCCGAGGCGGACATCGCCGCGATCTGCCGGGCCCTGCAGCGCTCCGGCGTCCGGTACGGCGTCGCCGGCTCCGCCGCGGCCTTCGGAACGCTGCTCGTGCTGCCCGCCGGGCTGGCCAAGGGCCTGGAGTTCGACTACGTGGTCGTGGCCGACCCCGCCCGGATCGCAGCCGCGCAGCCGCGCGGCCTGTCCCGCCTCTATGTCGCGCTGACCCGGGCGGTGTCGGAACTGACGGTGGTGCACTCCGAGCCGCTCCCGGGCGCGCTTGCCGGCTAGCGAGCCTGGCGGTGCCTTCCCGCGCGGCCTTCCCGCGCGCGGGTGGTGCCATTCCCGGCACGTTGCGGTGCCATTCTCGGCAAGTATGTTGCAGAGGCGGGCCGCCGCGTCCATGCTGGATGTCTAGTCACTCTACGCTTTTGTAGAGATACAAGGAGTCATGAAGCCTCATGCCAGTGCCTGCCAGGAGCACGTCAGCGACGCCGGGCCCGCTGCGCGCTTATCTCACGCGGCTGGAACAGCTCGCGGACGTGCTCGCCCGGAGCGGCCTGCGATCCAGGGTGGTGGCCCCGCCCGGCCGCGCCCCGTGCCTGCACGTGGTGAATCCGGCCACGGTGGCGCTGGCCGAGGACATCTACACCGGCCGCGATGGCGACGGCTGCTGGTGGTACTGGTGGCCGTGGGCGGAGCCGATCGCTCCCGGGACGGATCCTGAGGCCGCCGCCGCCCGGATCGCGCACGTGCTCGCGGTCAGCGGCTGAGCCCGCGGGTAAGGAACCGTCACCGGGCAGCCCCGGAAAGGCCACGGTGCTGCCGCGCCAGGCAGCCGCGCGCAGCGCTGCCGCCCGCACCTGCAGCGCCGCCTGCTCGCGGATCGCCGCGGTAGCAGCAGCCACCAGGCCGAGGTAGGCGGCGGCGATCCGGTCCTCGATCACGAGCGCGGCTGCGGTCGCCTCGCGTCGGGTACGGACGGGGCCGGGCATCTCGTAGGCCACTGCAGCCGCGGCCGGCCGGGAGCCCAGCCTGAGCAGCGTGGCCTCCAGGCTGTCCCTGGCGCGCTGGTGGGCGATCCAGTCGCCGGTGGCCCGTGCCCTCGCGGTCCCGGTGAGGTGGGCACCGATCACGCCATAGGCATAGACCGCGGCGTGCTCGTCCGCGAGCACCTGCTGCAGCGCCGCGATGAGCGGCGAGCCCGGGCGGGTCACGCGGCCCGCGCCAGCCTGTCCAGGGTGGGCACGTGGGACGCTTCCGACGCGGAGATGCTGGCCAGGAGCTGGGCCAGCGACGGCGGTGCCGCTGCCAGGGTGCCGAGCAGGACCGCCGCGGCGCGGAGTTCCTCGGCGCGCAGCGCGGCGATCACGGCTGCCGGGCTGGCCGGGATGGCTGCGCCTGCCGCCGGAAGCTGGCCGGCCAGGCGCACGGCGCTGCCGGCCGGAACGATCAGCCGGGCCCGCAGCCGCGCCAGGTGCGCCCGGTGCTCGGCCAGGATCGGCCCGAGCGATCCGGCCATGTCGCGCGGGGCGGCCGGGCTCGCGGCGTCGCGGATCGCCGCCTGATAGCGGCGGACAAGCGACTGCTCGCCGGCGATCGCCCGGGCAAGCATCCTGACGGCGGGCGACACCGCCGGCGGCGTGGCAAGCGCGCCGACGCCGCGGCAGCCTGCCACGGCGGCCAGCGGCAGCGCGGTCGCGGCGACCAGCAGCGCCCGGCGGGCAGGCTCGGCATTCACGCCTCCAGCATGTCATGTGCGGCGCGGCGGGTAAGCGGGCGGCGCGGATAGGCTAGAGGCTGGCCTCACAACAGCACAGGTCGCGGGCGAGGAGGTCGTCATGCACGGTAACTCCCGTCTCGGCGGCGCGCGGGAGGCGGCTGCGGATGCCGGCCGGGTGGCCAGCCTGCTCACCCCGGTCGTCCGTGCGATGGGCATGGACCTGGAGGGCGTCACGATCACCCCGGCGGGCCGGCGGCGGCTGCTGCGAGTCGTCGTGGACGCCGACGGCGGCGTGAGCCTGGACGACATCGCGATGGCCAGCCGGGAGCTGTCCCGCGTGCTTGACCGCTCCGCCGTGATGGGGGAGGCCCCGTACACGCTCGAAGTATCCTCGCCCGGCGTTGACCGCCCGCTCACCGAGCCGCGGCACTGGCGGCGCGCGGTGGGCCGGCTGGTGACCGTACCGGTCGGATCGCCGCCGCCCGCCCGCCTGGCTGCCCAGCCGGGTCCGCTCGCCACCGTCAGCGGGCGGGTGACCAGTGCCGACGACCGGGGAGTCACCCTTGAGGTGGACGGGGAGAACATCCGGCTCGCATATGCCGAGCTCGGCCGCGGCCGGATGCAGGTCGAGTTCGCGCCACCGGGCGGCCGCGCGGACGAGGAGGACTCAGATGGACATTGACCTGAGCGCCCTGCGCACCCTGGAGTCTGAGAAGGACATCTCGATGGACCTCGCCATCAAGGCCATCGAGGACGCGCTGCTGACGGCCTACCTGCATACCGAGGGTGCCGCCGCCAGGGCGCGGGTCCAGATCGACCGGGCGACCGGGCACGTGACCGTCTGGGCCGCCGAGACCACCGAAGACGGCGAGGTGACCAGGGAGTATGACGACACGCCGGCGGGCTTCGGCCGGATCGCGGCAACCACCGCGCGGCAGGTGATCCTGCAGCGGCTGCGCGATGCCGAGGACGAGCTGACCTTCGGCGAGTACGCCGGCCGCGAGGGCGACATCGTGGCCGGGGTCATCCAGCAGGGCCGCGACCCGCGCGCGGTGCTGGTGGATCTCGGCAAGATCGAGGCGATCCTGCCGCCCACCGAGCAGGTCCCGGGCGAGCGCTATGTGCACGGCGAGCGGATCCGCTGCTACGTGCTGCACGTCAGGAAGGGCTACCGGGGGCCTTCGGTCACGCTGTCCCGGACGCACCCGAACCTGGTCAAGAAGCTGTTCGCGCTGGAGGTACCGGAGATCGCCTCGGGCGCCGTGGAGATCGCCGCCATCGCCCGCGAGGCCGGCCATCGCAGCAAGATCGCGGTCCGGTCGCACCAGCCCGGCGTCAACGCCAAGGGCGCCTGCATCGGCCCGATGGGCAGCCGGGTGCGCAACGTGATGACCGAGCTGCACGGCGAGAAGATCGACATCGTCGACTACTCAGACGACCCGGCGGAGTTCGTCGCGCACGCACTTTCCCCGGCGCGGGTCTCGCGGGTCATCGTGGTGGACCCGCAGGCACGAGAGGCTCAGGTGATCGTGCCCGATTACCAGCTTTCCCTGGCAATCGGCAAGGAGGGGCAGAACGCGCGCCTAGCCGCCAGGCTCACCGGCTGGCGGATCGACATCCGCGCGGACACGGCAGCCAGCGAGCCCGCCGCGTCGGCAGAGCCCGGCGGCGCGGCTGACCCGGCCGTCGAGGCCACCCGGCAGGCCGCCGGCCCGGCGGGAGGCGTGCCGGGTGCCGCGGATGCCCCGGCCCTGTAAGCTTGGTGTCCAGATGGCCGCCCGGTCACCGCGTGTCCGGCACGCGCCGCCAGTGCGGACGTGCGTGGGATGCGGAATTCGTGCGGCCAAGTCTGGGTTGATCCGTCTGGTGGCCGTCGGCGGCGAGGTGGTGCCCGACGCCCGGGGACGGCTGCCTGGCAGGGGCGCGTACCTGCACCTCAGTCAGGATTGCCTGGACAGGGCGCGGCGGAGGCAGGCGTTCTCGCGGGCCCTGCGGGCACGCGGCCCGGTCGGGACCCGCCGGCTGGCGGAGTTCCTGGCGGCTGCGGCCGGCGGGGAGCGGGATGAGGTGCCGGCGGCTGGCACCGTGAGGAGCATAGGCAGAATCCGATGAGCATCCGATGAGCATGTGGCGATGAGCAGCGGAAGCTGACGCCGGACGGAGCACGCGCTGCCCCGGCCGGCTGACTGGTCCGGTAGACGCCGGACCGACTAGAGGGAGCGCAGTGGCGAAGGTCCGGGTTTACGAACTCGCGAAGGAGTTCGGCGTCGAGAGCAAGGCCGTGATGGCCAGGCTCCAGGAGATGGGTGAGTTTGTCCGCTCGGCGTCCTCGACGATCGAGGCGCCGGTGGTCCGCAGGCTCAAGGAAGCGTTCGCGCAGCAGGCCCAGCACGCACCCGCGGCGGAGACCACGCCAGCGGCTGACCGTGACGCCGCCGGGACCGCTGCGGCCGGCGCGGCTGCTGCCCCCGCTGCCGCGCAGGCCGCGCAGGGCGCGGCAGCGGATACGGCCCTGGCAGAGCCGGCGGGCGCGGTACCGCCCTCAGCCGTGCCCGGCAGGTCTCCGGGCGCGCTGCCGGCGCCGGACGGGGCCAGTCCCGGGCCCGCCGATGGTCAGCAGGCCAGGCCGGCGCCGTTCCCGGAGTCCCCGCGCTCCGGTGGTGCGCCGGCGGCAAGGCCCGCCGCACAGCGGCAGGCGGCAGGTCCGCGGCCGGGAGCGCCCGGCGCGCCCGGCGCGCCCGGCGGGCTGCGCCCGGGCGGTCCCCGCCCGGCGATTCCGCATCCGGCCGCGCCGCGGCCGGGCCCGCGGCCTGGCAACAACCCGTTCAGCTCGACGGCGACCGGCATGGGCGCCCGCGGAACCTCGCCGGCCCGGCCCGGCCAGCATGCCGGCGGGCTCGGCGGCCCTGGCCAGCCACTGCGGCCAGGTGCCCGGCCTGGCGACGGCCTGAGGCCGGGCGGGCCGCGTCCCAGCCCGAGCGCAATGCCGCCGCGGCCGGCCGGGGCCAGGGGCACCGGTGCACCCGGCGCGCCCGCCGGCCGTGGCGCCGGCGGTCCCGGGGCCGGCACCCGGCCCGGCGGCCGGGCGGGCGGCGGCCGGGGCGCGGGCGCGCCGCGGCCGGGTATGGGACCGGCGCGCCCGGGAGGTGGCCGTGGCCGGAGCGGCACGCAGGGCGCGTTCGGGCGGCCTGGCGGGCGTCCGTCGCGGCGCCCGAAGTCGAGGAAGCAGCGGCGCCAGGAGTTCGACAACATGCAGGCCCCGGCCATCGGCGGGGTCCAGATACCGCGCGGGTCCGGCCAGGTGATCCGGCTGTCCCGGGGTGCCTCGCTGGCTGACTTCGCCGAGAAGATCGGTGTCAATCCGGCCTCGCTGGTGCAGGTGCTGTTCCATCTCGGCGAGATGGTCACCGCCACCCAGTCGGTGAACGACGACACCCTGCAGCTTCTCGGCGCCGAGCTGAACTACAACGTCCAGGTGGTCTCGCCGGAGGAAGAGGACCGGGAGCTGCTTGAGGCGTTCGACATCGAGTTCGGCGAGGACGAGGGCGGCGACGCTGACCTGGTACCGCGCCCGCCGGTGGTGACGATCATGGGTCACGTCGACCACGGCAAGACCAAGCTGCTGGACGCGATCCGGCACACCAACGTGGCCTCCCGAGAGGCCGGCGGCATCACCCAGCACATCGGGGCATACCAGGTCATCACGGAGGTGGATGGCCAGGAGCGCAAGATCACGTTCATCGACACGCCCGGCCACGAGGCCTTCACCGCGATGCGCGCCCGCGGTGCTGAGACGACGGACCTGGTGGTGCTGGTGGTCGCCGCGGATGACGGCGTCAAGCCGCAGACCACCGAGGCGCTCAACCACGCCCAGGCGGCGGGAGTCCCGATCGTGGTAGCGGTCAACAAGATCGACAAGGAGGGCGCCGACCCGCAGCGAGTTCGCGCGCAGCTGACCGAGTACGGCCTCGTGGCCGAGGAGTTCGGCGGCCAGACGCTGTTCGTGGACGTCTCGGCAAAGGAGGGCACCGGGATCGACGCCCTCCTGGAGGCCATCGTGCTGACCGCCGACGCCGAGCTCGACCTGCGGGCCAACCCCAAGCAGGACGCCCAGGGCGTCGCCATCGAGGCGCACCTCGACCGCGGCCGCGGCCCGGTCGCGACGGTGCTGGTCCAGCGCGGCACGCTGCACGTGGGCGACTCGATCGTGTGCGGCGAGGCGTTCGGCCGGGTGCGGGCCATGCTCGACGAGAACTCCGAGCAGCTGCTTGAGGCGCCGCCATCCCGCCCGGTGCAGGTGCTGGGCCTCACCGCGGTTCCCGGGGCCGGCGACAGCTTCCTCGTCGTCCCCGATGACCGGGTAGCCAGGCAGATCGCCGAGCGGCGCGAGGCACGGGAGCGCAGCGCGCAGTTCGCCCAGCGGCGGCCGCGCGTCACGCTGGAGGACCTGGAGTCCGCGCTCAGGTCCGGTGAGCGGGAGGAGCTGCGGCTCATCGTCAAGGGCGACGTTTCCGGCTCGGTGGAGGCTCTCGAGGACGCGCTGCTGCAGATCGACGTCGGCGAGGAGGTCTCGCTGCGGGTGATCGGCCGCGGCGTCGGCGCGATCACCCAGGACGACGTCAACCTGGCGATCGCCTCCGACGCGGTGATCATCGGCTTCAACGTCCGTCCGGCCGGCCGGGCCGGCGAGCTGGCTCAGCGCGAGGGCGTGGACATCCGCTACTACACCGTCATCTACCAGGCGATCGAGGAGATCGAGGCGGCCCTGCGCGGCATGCTCAGGCCAGAGTTCGAGGAGGTTCAGCTCGGCACCGCCGAGATCAGGGAGGTCTTCCGGGTGCCGCGGGTCGGGAACGTCGCCGGCTGCCTGGTGCGCTCCGGCACCATCACCCGCAACAGCAAGGCACGGCTGGTCCGCGACGGGGTCGTGGTGTCCGACAGCCTGACCGTGGAGTCGCTGCGCCGGTACAAGGACGATGTGACAGAGGTGCGCGAGGGCTTTGAGTGCGGTATCGGGATCGGTTACAGCGACATCAAGGTGGACGACATGATCGAGACCTATGAGATGCGGGAGAAGCCGCGCGCCTGATCTCCGTCCCCTGATCGTCATCCACGGAGGACTACGGTGTACGTGGGCGCGCTGACACTGGACCTGCTGCTCGGTGACGTCCGTTCGCTGAAGCAGAAGCGATCAGCGGTGCGGCCGCTGATCGCCGAGACCCGGCGGCGCTTCCCCGGGGTCGCGGTCGCCGAGACCGGCTACCTGGACCTGCACCGCAGGGCGGAGATCGGCGTCGCCGTGGTGTCAGCAAGCGCGGGCCACGCCGTCGAGGTGCTGGAGGCCTGCGAGCGGTTCCTGGCAGCGCGCCCGGAGATCGAGTTGCTCTCGGCGCGACAGCGGCTGTTCGGCGACGGCGAAGAGGCACACGTGCACGGCAGCTACGGCGGGAGTGAGCCAGGGTGAGCGGGCGAGCAGGCGCGGGGCGCACGGGCGGCTCGGGACGTGCGGGACGCCCGGCGGGCGGGACGAACGCGGGCCGGGCCCGCAGGCTCGGCGAGGCGATCACCCAGATCGTGGCCGAGATGCTGGAACGGCGCGTCAAGGATCCGCGGCTGGGGTTCGTGACCGTCACTCAGGCCAGGGTCACCGGTGACCTGCGCCAGGCCACCGTGTACTACACGGTGTATGGCTCGGCGGAGGAGCAGGCCGCCACCGCCGAGGCACTGGCCAGCGCCAGCGGGCTGATCCGGTCCGAGGTCGGCCGCCAGACGGGCCTGAAGGCCACCCCGTCGATTGCATTCCAGCCGGATACCGTTCCGGAGACCGCGCGCACGATCGAGGAACTTGTGAGCCGGGCCAGGGAGGCCGACGCCGCACTGGCGGCGGCCAGGAAGGGCGCCGTGCACGCCGGATCGGCCGAGCCCTACCGGACCCCTCCTGGCCTGGCTGGTGATCACGATGTCGGCGAAAGTAGCGCCGACGGTGATCACGACGCGGGATACTCGCCATCGTGACAGTCACGTCGCCTCCCGCGGGTCCTGCGGGCACAACCGGGCGCAGCCCGCTGGCGGGACAGGCAGCACGGGCAGCCGCGCTGCTGACCACGGCCTCCCAGATCTGCCTGGCCTGTCATGTCCGGCCGGACGGCGACGCGCTCGGCTCGATGCTCGCGGTCGCGCACGCCCTGCGGCAGCGCCCGGGGCCTGCTCCCGCGGTGGTGGCCTCGTTCGGCGACCGGCCGTTCACCGTGCCGCGCATCCTTCGCTTCCTTCCCGGCATCGACCTGCTGACCCCGCCGGACGACTACCCCGAGCGCCCGGAGGTGATGGTGACGTTCGACGCCGCGAGCCCGGACCGGCTCGGTCAGCTTGCGGCGAGCGCGGCGCGGGCGGGAGAGCTGATCGTTCTCGACCACCATGCCTCCAACACCGGATTCGGGTCGGTGCGGGTGGTCGATCCCGCCGCCGCTGCCACCGCCGTCCTTGCCGCGGACCTGATCGGCCGGCTGGGCGCTCCGCTCACCGCGGACATCGCTGTCTGCCTGTATGCGGGCCTGGCGACCGACACTGGCTCGTTCCGGTACGCGGCGACGACCGCCGCCGTCCACCGGCTGGCCGCGACGCTCCTGGAGGCTGGCGTGGACGCCGAGTCGGTGGCGCTGGAGCTGTGGGACCGCGCCCCGTTCTCGTACCTGGGGCTGCTGTCGGCGGCGCTGCGCAGGGCTGTCCTGGAGCCGGAGCAGGCGGCAGGCCATGGCCTGGTCTGGACCGCCATCGACCGGTCCGACCTGGCTCGCTGCGGGCTGGCGCTGGAAGCGGCAGAGCCGGTCATCGACGCAGTGCGCAAGGTCGATGAGGCCGATGTCGCGGTGGTACTCAAGGAAGATGACACCGGGCACTGGCTGGTGTCGGTCAGGTCCAAGGGGCAGGTCGACGTTGGCCGCGCGTGCGCCGCGCTGGGCGGCGGCGGCCATCCGCGGGCGGCCGGCTTCACCTCGGCGGCCAGCCTTGCCGACACGATGGCGGCGCTGAGGCGCCAGCTTGCGACCGGGCCGGGCGACGGCGCGGGGGAGGGCAGAACGGCCCGGGCGAGATGAGCGCACCGCCCCCGGCGCAGGCGCCAGCCCGGGCGCCGTCCGGCCTGATCATCGTGGCCAAGCCGGCGGGCATGACCTCGCACGACGTCGTTGCGAGGATCCGCAGGCTGACGGGAACCCGCCGGGTAGGGCACGCCGGCACGCTGGACCCGATGGCGACCGGGGTGCTGGTGATCGGGGTCGAGAAGGCAACCCGGCTGCTCGGCTACCTTGCCCTGGGAGAGAAGGAGTACGAGGCCACGATCCGGCTCGGGCAGGCGACCGACTCCGGGGATGCCGACGGCAACGTCACCGCCGGGCGGCCAGCGACGGGCGTCACGGAAGAGGCCGTGACGGCGGCGGCCCGGCGGCTGACAGGCGAGATTCTCCAGGTTCCGCCCGCGCTGAGCGCGATCAAGGTAGCCGGCCAGCGCTCCTACAAGCTGGCCCGCAAGGGCGTGCCGCCCGAGCTGGCGGCCCGCCGGGTGATGGTCCGGGCGCTGGAGACCGGCCCGCTCCGCCCTGCGGCGCCGGACGGCAGCCTGGCTGACGTCGATGTGACCGTCACGTGCTCTAGCGGCACCTACATCCGGTCAATTGCCCGCGATATCGGCGACATCCTGGGCGTGGGCGGGCACCTGACCAGGCTGCACCGTACCCGGGTGGGGCCCTACCGGATCGGGGACGCCCGGACTCTCGACCAGCTTGCCGGGCACCTCGAGGTGATACCGCTCGCGGCAGCGGCCGCCGCTGCGTTCCGCCGCCGCGACCTGACTGCCGAGGAGACACGGGTGCTCAGCCATGGCGGCTGGCTCGATGCCACCGGGGCCGGCCCGTCATCCGGGCCGGCCTCCGCACCGGTCGCGGCGTTCAGCCCGGACGGGACCCTGATCGCGCTCGTCACCGAACAGCAGGGCCGTGCCCGTCCGCTGGCGGTGTTCGTCCCGTAACGGGCGGGCCATGCGCCCGCTACCGCGGCCTGCGGCCTTGTAGCCTGTGCGGTGGCGGTCAGCGCCGGCGGCTGCCGGGCGCGGCCGCGATGACCGCAGAGGGAGCGCCATGCACACGATCACGACCGGGCTTGCCGGAGTCTCGGCCGGGCAGGTCGCCGAGGCGCTCCGTCGCGGGCTCGGGCCCGGATACCAGGCCGAGCCGGATGGGGGCAGCGAGGTCACAGTGCGCCGCGGCGCACTCCAGCGGGCAAGGGTCACGATCCGCAGCGTGCCGGAGGGAACCACGTTCCACGTCCGTGGGCAGGGGATGCCGATCCCGCTGATGTACTTCACCCTCAGCTTCATCAACGACCGCGGCCTGGCCCGGAGGGCAGCGGAGGTGCTGGAGCGGCCTGACGCCTTCCGCGGCTGACGGGCGGCAGCCGGTGAGCCGGTGAGCGGCTCACCGGTACCTGAGGGCTCGGGCGGCCCGTGGACCCGCGGACAGGAGAGTCCTGCGGCAGGCTGGCGAGCGTGAGCCGCCCTGGCGCGACGGCACAGCCGCCGGCGTCAGCCCCCCGCATGGCAGGCTTTACCTACCGTCGTCGGAAGCTTTCAGCGGGGCCAGCGGGAGGTGCGCATGCAGCGGTGGCAGGGCCTGGGCGGGATCCCGGAAGGGCTGGGCAGGTCCATCGTCACCATCGGGGTGTTCGACGGGGTCCACCGGGGCCATCAGCGGATCGTCGGCCGCGCGACCGAGCTGGCACGGCAGCGGGGCCTGCCGGCCGTGGCGGTCACCTTCGACCCGCATCCGGATGAGGTGATCCGGCCCGGATCGCACCCGCCGCTGCTGTGCACCGTGCGCCGCCGGGCAGAGCTGCTCGCCGGGCTGGGGGTGGACGCGGTGTGCACGCTGGCGTTCACCCGCGAGTTCTCGGAGCTGCCAGCGCAGGACTTCGTCCGGGTGGTGCTCGCCGAGCGGCTGCACGCGGCTGGCGTGGTTGTCGGCGAGAACTTCAGGTTCGGTCACCGGGCCCGCGGCGACCTGGCGCTGCTGGCCGCGCTCGGCGAGAAGTACGACTTCACCGCCGAGGGGGTGGAGCTGCTGGCCGAGGCGGGCCGGACGATCTCCTCGAGCGGCATCAGGGAGCTGCTCGCGGCCGGGGATGTCGCAGCCGCCGCGTCCGACCTCGGGCGGCCGCACCGGGTAGAGGGCATCGTGGTGCGCGGCCGGGAGCGGGGCCGGGCCCTCGGCTTCCCGACCGCCAACGTCGAGCCGCCGCGGCACACCGCGGTTCCCGCCGACGCGGTCTACGCGGGCTGGCTGACGAGGCTCTCGCCGCACGGTTCCGAGCCCAGCCGCTGGCCGGCCGCGATCTCGGTCGGGCTGAACGCGACGTTCGGGGAGCAGGAGCGCACCATCGAGGCCTACGCGCTCGATCGAGATGACCTGGACCTGTACGGCGATCACGCGGGCGTCGACTTCGTCCGGCGGCTGCGCGGCATGCTGCGCTTCGCCTCGGCGGACGAGCTGGTCACCCAGATGCGCCGGGACGCGGCGGCGGCGCGTGCCGTGCTGGGGTGAGCGGGCCCGCACAGCGGCCGCGCGGCGGTGCTGTCCCGGGCCGGACATGGTACCGTTAGTGGCGGCCGGGAGTAGCCGGCCAGGTCTGCCGTGCCCTCGCGACACCCGATCCGAGGGCGACCGACCGGAGGCGACGCCCCGGGTGCCAGGCGCACCGGGAGGTGCCCGCCCTCGCCCCGCCTGCCCGCCCGGATGCCCGCTGCGGCGCCGGCGGGTGCTCGCTGGCAGCCACAGCGACCAGGGTACGACCGACTAGCGAACGACAGGGAGAGACGTGCCGCTCGATACCACGGTGAAGAGAGAGATCATCGCCGGGCACGCGACCAGGGAGGGTGACACCGGCTCGCCGGAGGTCCAGGTCGCGCTCCTGACGAGGCGGATCAACGACCTGACCGAGCACCTGAAGGTGCACAAGCACGACCACCACAGTCGCCGGGGCCTGCTGCTCCTGGTGGGCCGCCGCCGCCGGCTGCTGAAGTACCTGGCCAGCACCGACATCAACCGCTACCGGGCGCTGATCGAGAAGCTCGGGCTGCGCAGGTAGATTGGCTGACCGGCGAGCCGTCACAACTTCATAGCACGAGAGAACGAGTTCCGCGAGCCCTGCTCCGGATGCGTCACGCACCGCCCGCAGTGGCCGGTCCTCGGTAGTGGTTCTCGGACTGTCCCGGTGGCAGGCCGAGGGCTTCGATCGAAGACCGGCGGCCGCCGGCACCCATGCTGGCCTGGCGCTCCGCTGGCGGCGGGAGCGCGGGACCTGCAGTCAAGGAGGTCTCACCAGTGGTGAGCCAGCAGGAAAGCCATCCAGACGTGCACACCGCCGAGGTCATCATCGACAACGGCGCACTGGGCGTGCACACGATCAGGTTCGAGACCGGCCGTCTCGCCCGCCTCGCCGCGGGCTCGGCCGCCGTCTACCTCGACGACCAGACCATGGTGCTGTCCGCGACGACCGCGTCCAAGCACCCCAGGGAGGGTCTCGACTTCTTCCCGCTCACCGTGGACGTGGAGGAGCGCATGTACGCGGCGGGCCGGATCCCCGGCTCGTTCTTCCGCAGGGAAGGCCGTCCGTCCGAGGACGCGATCCTGACCTGCAGGCTGATCGACCGGCCGCTGCGCCCGTCGTTCACCCACGGCCTGCGCAACGAGGTGCAGATCGTCGAGACGGTCCTGGCGCTGCACCCCGATCACCTGTACGACGTGGTCGCGATCAACGCGGCCTCGCTGTCCACCCAGCTTGCCGGGCTGCCCTTCTCCGGGCCGATCGGGGGCGTCCGGGTGGCGCTGATCAGGGGACAGTGGGTCGGCTTCCCCAGCCATCCGCAGCTTGAGGAGGCGACCTTCGACATGGTCGTCGCCGGCCGGGTGCTGGAGGACGGCGACGTCGCGATCATGATGGTCGAGGCCGAGTCCACGCCGAGCACGCTGCGGCTGCTCGACGAGCCGGGGAGCGGCGCCGTCGCCCCCACCGAGGAGACGATCGCCGAGGGCCTGGAGGCCGCCAAGCCCTTCATCAGGGCGCTGTGCGAGGGCCAGCAGGCCATCGCGGCTCAGGCGGCGAAGGAGACCACCGAGTTCCCCATCTTCCTGGACTACGAGCAGGACGTCTACGACGCGGTGGCGGCCGAGGTCTCGGGGGAGCTGGCCAACGCGATCACGATCGCGGGCAAGAAGGAGCGGGAAGCCGAGACCGACCGGGTGAAGGCACTCGCTACCGAGAAGCTGGCCGGCCAGTTCGAGGGCAGGGAGAAGGAGATCGGCGCCGCGTTCCGGGCGCTGACCAAGAAGCTGGTCCGGCAGCGGGTCATCAACGAGGGCGTGCGCATCGACGGCCGCGGACTCACCGACATCCGGCGGCTCTCCGCACAGGCGCACGTACTGCCCCAGGTGCACGGCTCAGCGCTGTTCGAGCGCGGAGAGACCCAGGTGCTCGGCGTCACCACGCTGAACATGCTGCGCATGGAGCAGCAGATCGACACGCTCAGCCCCGAGCACACCAAGCGGTACATGCACAACTACAACATGCCCCCGTACTCGACCGGCGAGACCGGCCGGGTCGGCTCGCCGAAGCGGCGCGAGATCGGCCACGGTGCGCTCGCGGAGCGGGCGCTGATCCCGGTGCTGCCCAGCCGCGAGGAGTTCCCCTACGCCATCCGCCAGGTTTCCGAGGCCATCGGCTCCAACGGGTCCACCTCGATGGGCTCGGTCTGTGCCTCCACGATGTCGCTGCTCGATGCCGGAGTTCCGCTCAAGGACATGGTCGCCGGCATAGCCATGGGCCTGATCAGCGACGACGGCAAGTACGTCACGCTCACCGACATCCTTGGCGCCGAGGACGCGTTCGGCGACATGGACTTCAAGGTTGCCGGAACCGAGCGGGTCATCACGGCGCTCCAGCTCGACACCAAGCTCGACGGCATCCCGGCCTCGGTGCTCGCCGCGGCGCTGCGCCAGGCCCGGGCGGCCAGGCTGACGATCCTGGGCGTGATGCGCGAGGCTATCAGCGAGCCGGGCGAGATGAGCGCGAACGCGCCGAGGATCATCACGATCAAGGTCCCGGTAGACAAGATCGGCGAGGTCATCGGGCCCAAGGGCAAGATGATCAACTCGATCCAGGAGGACACCGGCGCCGAGATCACCATCGAGGACGACGGCACGATCTACATCGGCGCCACCGACGGCACCTCGGCCGAGGCAGCGCGATCCGCGATCAACGCGATCGCCAACCCGCACATCCCCGAGGTCGGCGAGCGGTTCCTCGGGACCGTGGTGAAGACGACCACGTTCGGCGCGTTCGTCTCCCTGCTGCCAGGACGGGACGGGCTGCTGCACATCACGCAGATCCGCAAGCTGCACGGCGGCGGCCGGATCGAGAACGTCGACGACGTCATCAAGGTCGGCGACAAGATCCAGGTGGAGATCCGCGAGGTCGACGACCGGGGCAAGCTGTCCCTGGTGCCGGTAGAGGTGGTCGAGCGCGAGGCGGCGGGCGAGGACCTGGGCGGTCACGACGGCGCGCACGGCGCGGTCCGCGGTGACCGGCCCGGCAGGGCTGACCGCGGCGACCGGGACGATCGGGGCGACCGGGACGATCGCGGTGGCCGGGACGATCGCGGCGGGCGTGGCGCTCATCACCGGACCCGGGAGCGCCATCGCGGCGGGTTCCGGAACTCGTGAGCGGCGGCTCCAGCCGGGCCATGCGAGCCGGGCCGGGCACGCGGAACGGGCATGCCGGGCGGGTGTCGGCAGGCGACCCGGCAGTATGCCGCACGGTGCTTCCCGGCGGACTGCGCGTGATCACGGAATCGCTGCCAGCCGTCCGGTCGGCGGCATTCGGGATCTGGACCGCGGTGGGCTCCCGCGACGAGGACGCCGCGCACGCCGGCGCGACTCACTACCTCGAGCATCTGCTGTTCAAGGGCACCAGCCGGCGGACCGCCCTGGACATCTCCGCGGAGATCGACGCGGTCGGCGGCGAGCTGAACGCGTTCACCACCAAGGAGTACACCTGTTACTACGCCCGGGTGCTGGACGCCGACCTGCCGCTGGCCATCGACGTGCTCTGCGACATGGTCTCGAACTCGCTGATCGAGCCGAGGGACGTCGACGCCGAGCGCGGCGTCATCCTCGAGGAGATCGCTATGAACGAGGATGATCCCGCGGACACCGTGCACGAGGCGTTCGCCGCCCAGCTATTCGGCGACACCCCGCTCGGCCGGCCGGTGCTCGGCACCGTCGACTCGATCAACGCCATCTCCCGCGCCCAGATCGCCGAGTACTACCAGTCCCGGTACACGCCGGAGCACCTCGTGGTGGCCGCCGCCGGCAGCCTCAGCCATGACGAGGTCGTCCGGCTAGCGGAAGCCGCGTTCTTCCCGAAGATGGCCGCGGGCGCCGAGCCGGCGCCGCCGCGGCTGAGCGAGCACCACCCCGGGCCCAGCCCGGCGGGCACCGGGGTGCGGCTGGTGCCGCGCGGCATCGAGCAGGCCAACCTCGTCCTCGGCTGCACCGGGCTGCGGCGCACCGACGAGCGCAGGTTCGCGCTCGGGGTGCTGAACGCGGCGCTCGGCGGCGGCATGTCCTCGCGGCTGTTCCAGGAGGTGCGGGAGAAGCGCGGGCTGGCCTACTCGGTCTACAGCTTCACAGGCCAGCACGCGGAGACCGGCCTGTGGGGCATCTACGCTGGCTGCGCCCCGGCCAAGGCCGATGACGTGCTGGCGATCTGCCAGGAGGAGATCGCCCGCGTGGTCGACGGCGGGCTGACCGACGCCGAGCTGGACCGGGGCAAGGGCCAGCTCCGCGGGCAGATCGTCCTCGGCCTGGAAGACCCCTCCTCGCGGATGAGCAGGCTGGGCAAGTCCGAGCTGGTCTATCCGCGGCTGGAGCCGGTCGATGAGGTCCTGGCCGAGATCGGCGCGGTGACGCACGAGCAGGTTCGCGCCGTCGCCGCGGAGGTACTCGCCAGGCCGAAGGCACTCGCCGTGGTCGGGCCGTTCGACAGCGCGGACTCGTTCATCGCCGCCCTGGCATGACGCCCGGCCGGGCGCCGGCCACCTGCCGCGCCTGCCAGCGGCAGCCATCCCGGGAACTGTCGGCGGCCGGCGCTACAGTCGGCGCGTGGGCAGCGACGAGCCGCTGACGGCGAGCGGTCGCGGGATGCCGCCGGCGTGCGGCGAGGAGGCCGGGCCGGCGCGCCCGGACGCGGGCTGTCACATCCTGCACGTCGACATGGACGCGTTCTATGCCAGCGTGGAGATGAGGGACCGGCCCGAGCTGGCGGGCGAGCCGGTCATCGTGGGCGGAACCGCCGGCCGGGGGGTGGTGCTGTCGGCGTCCTACCCGGCCCGGCGCTATGGCGTGCGGTCGGCTATGCCGGTCGCGCAGGCCCGGAGGCTGTGCCCGCAGGCGCGCTTCGTGACGCCGCGGCACGACCGGTACGCTCAGGTGTCCCGGGAGGTGATGGCCATCTTCCGGTCCGTGACCCCGCAGGTCGAGCCGCTGGCCCTGGACGAGGCCTTCCTGGATGTGTCCGGTTCGGTGCGCCGCCTCGGGCCGCCGGCCGGCATCGCCCGCCGGATCCGGGAGCTTGTCCGCGAGCAGCATGGCCTGACCTGCTCCGCCGGGGTCGCCACCACGAAATTCGTGGCGAAGCTGGCCTCCGCGCGCTGCAAGCCTGACGGCCTGCTGGTGGTGCCTGCCGGCCAGGTGCTGGAGTTCCTGCATCCGCTGCCGGTGTCGGCACTGTGGGGGGTGGGCCCGCAGACCGCGGCCGCGCTGCGCAGGCTGGGCCTGCGCACCGTCGGGGATATCGCACGAGCGCCGCAGGCCGCGCTGGAACGTGACCTTGGCCACGCCGTTGCCGCCCACCTGGTGGCCCTTGCCCGCGGCGCCGACCCGCGCCGGGTGACCCCGGAGCTGCGGGAGAAGAGCATCGGCGCGGAGGAGACGTTCCCCCGCGACATCGATGATCCGGAGATGGTCCGCCGCGAGCTGCTCCGGCTGTCCGGGCGGACCGCACGGGCCCTGCGGGCTGCGGGATGCTCGGCCCGGACGATCGTGGTCAAGCTGCGACTGTCTACGTTCAAGACCATCACCCGGTCCCGGACGCTTACGGATCCGACGGATGTCGCGCAGGAGATCTTCGCCACCGCCTGCGGGCTCTACGCCGCAGCCGGGCTGGACACGCGGGCCCGGCTGCGCCTGGTCGGCGTCCGCGCCACCGGGCTGGTACCCGCGGCAGCGGCGCAGCGCCAGCTTGCACTGGGCGAGAGCCCGCTGCCATGGCGCACCGCCGAGCAGGCCATGGACCAGATCGCGAGCCGCTTCGGCGGCGGAGTGATCGCGCCGGCCGCACTCGTGCGACCCAGCAGCCGCCCGGTTGGGCCAGGCCGCAGCCTGGCATAGGCTGAAAGCCAGGCCCGGGCGGCGGGCGGCAGGTCACCACCTGCAACCGACCCTTCCGCTTTCCGCAGCCGCGCTCGTATCCTTGGAGGAGGACGGCCGCTTCCCGGAGCGGGAGGGCCGTGCGGCCCAGGCCCACCGTGACCTGCGGGCAAGTCAGTGACGGGAGGCACCGTGCCGCTCTCTGAGCACGAGCAGCGCCAGCTCGAGCAGATCGAGCAGGCGCTATATGCCGATTATCCGCGGTTTGCCAGCGCCGTGCGCGCCAGCGATCCGCGCGTCCACTACAGGCGTCGCGTCATCGTCGCCGCCATCTGCTTCCTGCTCGGTGCCGGATTGCTCGCGGCGGGCGTGGTGCTGCGGATCATTCCCGCCAGCGCGGCCGGGATCGCGGTCATGGTCGTGTCCAGCATGTGGGCGGTGAGCAGCTACCGGCACATGTCAGCGTTCGCGAGCGCGCGCGGCCCGATGGCTGGCCGCGGGTCCCGGCGGAACAGGGACCGGGCACGGGCCAGCGGCCGGGCCACCCGGGCGGCACGGCCGTCTGGCGCCGGGATGATGGAGCGCCTCGAGGAGAGGTGGCGCCGCCGCCAGGAGCGCGACCGCTAGCCGTTCCCCGCCCACGCCCTGTTGCCGCGGGCGGCGAGGCTCCGGCGCAGCCGTACCTGGACTCGCAGGCCCGCGTTGTCAGCCCGGCCAACGGCGTCCAGCACCCGCTGCCAGCCCTCGTGCAGCTGGCTGAATGCGGATGGCGGCAGCAGCACCGCCCGCAGCCGGTCCCGCCGCCCGGCGGTCCTCGCCACGGCCCGGCGGATCGTTGCGATATCGTCGCGCAGGCCGCCGGCAGGCGCCGGATGCGCCGAGTACCTGGCGCGCTCCACGGCAAAGACCAGGCGGCTGAGCGCCTCCTGTGGCTGGCCAGTCAGCGTGAGCTGCTCGGTTACCCGGCGGCCGGCGGCGCGCGGCGAGTCGCTAGGCCGCCAGGCGATTCGGAAATCGGTCAGGTCACCAGTGAACTCACGCCACGCCGCCTCGGCCCGCGCCGCGTCGGTACCGGCCAGCAGCCAGCGCCTGCGGCGCGTGGCGAACCTGATCGTCATCGGCGCGATCAGCGCGAGCCCGAGCACCACGACGGCCGTGAGCCAGGCAACCGTGCCGAGATCCGACCCGCTCGACCGGACAGGTCCGGTGCCGAGGCCTCCCTCGCCGGCCAGGAGTCGGCGCAGGTGGCTGTTCGGCACCAGGCCGGACGAGGCCTTCGGGCCGGGCCTGGTGCCCGGCTGCTGCGTGCTGCTGCCCGGCCCGCTCCCGCGGCCCGTCGAGGGCTGGGTATAGGGGGGCGGCACCGCGGTTCCCTGCCCGCCGGCCGAGGGTCCCGGCGTCGGCTCGAACCGCAGCCAGCCGCCGCCCGCGAAGTACAGTTCTGGCCAGGCATGCGCGTCGGCGCTGGTGACCTGCCACTCGTTCCCGCTGAGCAGGGTACCGGCGGTATACCCGACTGCCACCCGGGACGGGATGCCGACCAGCCTGGCCAGCGTCGCCATCGCGAGCGCGAACTGCTGGCAGTAGCCGCTGCGCTGCTTGGTGAGGAAGCTGATGAGGCCGCCGGTGGTGTTGGGATAACGGGCGGTCAGGCTGTAGGTGAACCGGCCCGGCGCGGTAAACCAGGACTGCAGCGCCATCGCCTTCTGGAACGGGGTCTTCGCCGACCGGGTGATCCTCTCGGCCAGCGGCCTGAGCGCGCGGTATACCTCGGGCGAAACGCCGAGGTAACCGGCCGCGATCTGGCGCGGTACCGACCCGGCGAGCCCGGCCTGGTCTGCGGCAGGATCGGCCTCCCGGCTGTTAACTGTGTAGCTGAGCCCGCTGAGCCCGGCCCGCGCCGAGTACACCATCAGCGTCTGGTCGTCCTCCAGCCATCCGGAGCCGATCTGCAGGCGCGTCGGCGCGTACGGCAGCGGGAGGAAGCTGAACCGGGAGCCCGTGCTGCGCAGGTGCTTGCTCAGCGTGATCCGGGTGCTGCTGGTGGTGGACGGGATGTCCGGTGACAGGCCTGGTGCCGGGCGGAGCGGCCCGCTGCCGACGCCGCTGCTCGCGGACGGCGGAACGAGCGTCCAGGTGCCGCTGGCAGGGTCATAGTTGAGAACGTAGACCTGAAGGTACTGATACTCCGGGGTCGGGTTCGTGGTCCGGTATGTGAGGATCGTGACCGGGGTCGTCTGGCGCAGCTCATCCTGAAGCTGCACCAGGGGGCTCGGCAGCGCGGCGTACCCGGCGGACGGCCCGGACCCGGGAGCGTCTCCGTGGCCGCTGAACAGGCTGTGCACCCGCAGCCCAGGCACGAGCAGCGGCAGCACGATGGCGAGGCAGGCCGCGGCGAGGCCGATCCGGCGTCCGGATGCCGCGAGCGCGCGCGTGTCGGGCTGAGCTCCGGGCTCGTCGCCCCTGGCCTGCCACACGGTGATGAGCCTGCCCCAGATCCGGAATCGCTCCCTCCCGTCCGCGGCGAGCAGGGCCAGGTAGCCGATCAGCGCCAGGCTGAACGTGATCGCGGCGTTGATGGAGGACTGGTGCGCGCTGGTGGAGATCGGCACGCAGTACAGGGTGAGCAGCGGCAGCCCGGCCAGCGCCGGGCTGCGCAGGTGAATCGCGATGACGTCGGTGATGATCGCCATCGCGCCGATCCCGGCCGCGGCGAGCAGCACGGCGCCTGCGGTCTCCGGGACGGGCGGCCGGTAGATGTGCTCGGCTGCGCCCAGGGTGGCGAGGTGCCACAGCCGCGCGGCCGATGCCGTGGTGGGAACGACCCCGCCGAGTGCCGTTCCCGGAACGAAGGCGAGGTTCAGGTAGATCCACAAGCCCGACAGGTAGGTAATGAGGCAGGCGGGCGCCCGGAGGATGCCCGGCCGGACCAGCCGGCCCGCGGTGGCCGCGACGATCACGCCTCCGGCCGCCTTCCAGCCAGGCGCGGGTGCCGAGAACATCGGCCAGCAGGCGATCGCGGCGAGGACGAACCCCGCGGCGGCGGACCTCGGCGCCGACATCCTGGTCAGCATCCCGCAGGCGGCGGCCACGATCGCCGCTGCCGCGCCCGCCCAGAACCACACCACGCCGTGGAGCACGGGGCTGACGGATATCGACGCGAGGATGACCGCGAGGGCGGCGGTCAGCGTCAGCCGCACTCTCACGGCGTGCCTCCCTGGCCGGAGTGGGCCAGCAGCCCGCCTCCGCGGCTGGCATGCTGGGTGAACCTGGCCAGCTCCAGCCAGGCCGCCGGCAGCGGCGTACCCGAGCCCAGGCAGGCGACGCGCCAGCCTGCCGACCGGAGCACGGCGGCGGCCGGGCCGGTCTCCGCCTCGATCGCCCGCTGCTGCCCGTCCGCCGCCTGATCTCCGGCCGGCGGAGCCGCCCCCCATGTCGAGACCGCCAGCAGCACGGCGATCGCCGGCCCGGCCTCGCGGCGGCACGCGGCAAGCCTGCGAGCGTCAGCGGCTGTCACCCGGCCCAGCACGGCGACGATCAGCCCCCCTCCGCTCGCGCGCAGGGCCGAGAACCCGGCGTCGAGATCATGCCGCCGCGACGGCTTGATGACCGAGAGCGCGTCCAGCAGGACATCCTCGAACAGGCCAGGCGAGGCGACCGCCCCGGAATCGGTGATCAGCTGACCATCGAGGCCCTCATGCGTGAGGTGCACGCCGATCGAGGCGGCCGCGCTGACCGCGGACTCGAACGAGGACGACGAGCCGCTGCCGGAGTGCACGCTCGCCCGCGCGTCCAGGAGCAGCGCGACCCTGTTGCGCCACCGCTGCTCCTCGCGGCGGACCATCAGCTCGCCGTATCGCGCGGTGGACCGCCAGTGCACCCGGCGCAGATCGTCACCGTCCCGGTAGGCGCGGGGCACGACGTCGTCCTCGCCGGCGGCAGCCGCCGTCCTGGTGCGCCCGTCGCCCTCGCCCAGCCAGGCCCCGCTGACCACTGCACGCGGCAGCGGCACCACTCGCGGCGTCACCACCAGGGTGGAGGACGAGGCGAACGACCGCCCAAGCTCCACCAGGCCGAATACGTCGGCCACCCGGATCTCCAGCGGGCCGACCGAGAACTTGCCCCGCAGGTCTGACCGGAGCGGATAGGACAGCTCCCGGAGTCCGCCGCGCTCGATGCCGTTGATCACGTACCTCGGCCTGGTGCCGAGCGCGTACGGCACAGTGTCCTCGGCGAGCAGCAGCCCGGTCGGGAACTTCGAGACGTTCTCCAGGCGGATCGACACCTGGGCAGGCTGCCCGGCAGGCACCCGCGTCGGGATGACGCTGCGCACGCACGACAGCCGGTACCGGGACCGGCCGGCGGTGACCGCCGCGAGCACCGGCAGCGCGATCAGCAGCGCGCCGACGCTCAGCAGGCCCCGCTCGCCCAGGGCGAGCCCGGCGATCGCGACCGCAGCCCCGGCGGCGAGGAACGACGCACCGCGGGTTGTGAACGCGGCGAGCAGTGACCGCATCCCCGAGCTCCTTCCGGCCGGCGCTTCCAATCTACGGTGACAGGCCAAAAGCCGGCGAGTCCTGGGCCACCTCCGGCACCCGCGCTACCGTGGCGGCAGCGGAAGCTGGTCGACGATCCGGGCCAGGACCCGCTCGGGCATCTCCCTTCCGACCATCGCCTCCGGCGTCGGCAGCAGCCGGTGCGCGAGGACCGGCACCGCAAGCGCCTGGATGTCGTCGGGGATGACGAAGTCGCGGCCGTCGAGGGCCGCATAGGCCCGGCTTCCCCTGATCATGTGCAGCGTGGCCCGCGGTGACGCGCCGAGCCTGAGCTCGGGAGACATGCGCGTGGCGTTGACCAGGCTGATCACGTACTGCCGGATGGACTGCGCCACGTGCACCCCGCGTATTGCCTTGATCAGCGCGCGCACGTCCGCGGCATGCGCGGCGGGGGTGAGGGCATCCAGCGGCGACGACTCGCCGTGCGAGGCCACCATCGATAGCTCGGCTTCCTGATCCGGATAGCCGATCGCGATGCGCGCGGTGAACCGGTCACGCTGAGCCTCGGGGAGGGGATAGGTGCCCTCCATCTCCACCGGGTTCTGGGTCGCGATCACCATGAACGGAGGCTCCAGCAGATAGGTCGAGCCGTCCACCGTGACCTGCCGTTCCTCCATGCATTCCAGGAGAGCGGACTGCGTCTTGGGGGAGGCCCGGTTGATCTCGTCGCCGAGGACGATGTTGGCGAAGATCGGCCCCGGCTTGAACTCGAACTCGCGCAGTTCCTGATTGAAGGCGCTCACCCCGGTGATGTCGCTGGGCAGCAGGTCGGGGGTGAACTGCACGCGCCGCACGGAGCAGTCGATCGAGCGGGCCAGCGCCTTGGCGAGCATCGTCTTGCCGGTACCGGGGACATCCTCGATCAGCAGGTGCCCTTCGGCCAGCAGCACCGTCAGGGCAAGCCGGATGGCCTCCGGCTTGCCGACGATCACGCTTTCCACCGCAGCCCGGACCCGGTGAGCGGTATCGACCAGGTCGTCCAGCCTCCCGCTGGCCTGATTCCCGGTGTCTATGACCACTACGTCCTCCTCGCGGCACATGCGGCGCGATACCCGGTCCTGCACATTGCGAATGTCCCAGTGTGAGCCGCGACGACCTTGCGTTCAGACATTACGTCGTCGCCTGGTTCGGAAGCGAAGTCAGCTTGATAACGGCACCGTAACTCTGCCCGTAGCGCTCGTTACTTCCGGCTCCCGGTACGGGCAGCCCTGCTGGCCGTGGCCTCCACTTTGCCCCACCGCTGCGACCTCGGCTTTCTTGCCTCAGGATGGTCCATTGTGGGGCGCTGGTTCGTTGACGGTGGGGAAATGTGGAGTACAGTGGTGCGTCGTGGAGTAAGGAGCACCGTTCCGGAGCGGTCGACTGGCGTGGGAGGTGACGGCGATGTTCCTCGGAACGCATGCGCCGCGCCTCGACGACAAGGGCAGGCTTTTCCTCCCTGCCAAGTACCGCGATGAGCTTGCCCGCGGGATCGTCCTGACCAAGGGCCAGGAGCGGTGCCTGTACGTATTCCCGGTCGCCGAGTTCGAGCGGATAACCGAGGCGCTCCGGACGGCGCCGATGACCGCGAAGGCGGTGCGCGACTACAGCCGGGTGTTCTTTGCGAGCGCGTCCGACGAGGTCCCGGACAAGCAGGGCCGGATCACCATCCCGCCGGCACTGCGCGACTACGCGGGCCTGGACCGGGACTGCGTCGTGATCGGGGCGAACACCCGGATGGAGATCTGGGATGCGACGGCCTGGAACTCCTACGTGGAACAGCAGAACGACGCGTTCTCCGATGCGTCCGAGGAGGTGCTGCCCGGAATCCTGTGAGCGGGCACCATGCGGTGCCCGGCGAGGTCTCCACCCGCGCTGGCTGGCCGGACCGGCTGACGCCCCTTCCCCGGCGCCAGGCGGCACCCGGGCCATCAGCGCCTCGCGCGGATGGGGACCTGGCCGGGCATCCCGGCGCCGTGGCTCCACGCCCGGCCGCCTGCCCGCGGACGGAACCGTAAGCGGCAGCGACAGCGGCGGCAGGCGAGCAAGAGGGGGCGACGTGAGCATGGCAGCCGGGCACGTGCCGGTCATGGCGGACCGGGTCGCTGCCCTGCTCGCGCCCGCGCTCGCGCAGCCAGGGGCGGTCCTGCTCGACGCGACCCTGGGCCGCGCGGGTCATGCCCGGCTGCTGCTCGCCGCGCATCCCGGGCTCACCCTGATCGGGCTGGATGCCGACCAGGCAGCGATCGAGGCGTGCCGCGGCCTGCTGGCTCCGTTCGCCGGCCGCGTCACGCTCATCCGCGCGGTGAACGATGCCATCCCCGGACTGCTCGCCGAGCTTGGCGTGCCGTGCGTGCACGGAGTCCTGTTCGATCTCGGCGTCTCGTCGCCGCAACTGGACGATCCGGCCCGCGGCTTCGCCTACTCCTATGACGCGCCGCTGGACATGCGGATGGACCGCAGCAGGCCGGTGTCCGCCGCCGACATCCTCAACACCTACCCGGCCGAGCGGCTTGCCCGGCTGCTGCGCGACTACGGCGAGGAGCGCTTCGCCCGCAGGATCGCCGACGCGGTCGTGCGCCAGCGGGCCAGGAAACCGATCACGTCCACCGGGCAGCTTGCGGAGCTTGTCAGGGAGTCGATTCCGGCACCGGCCCGGCGCAGCGGAGGCAACCCGGCGAAGCGGACGTTCCAGGCGCTGCGCATAGAGGTCAATGACGAGCTCGCCGTGCTGGCCCGTGCGCTACCGGCCGCTCTCGCCGCGCTGGCGGTCGGCGGCCGGATCGTGGTCCTGGCCTATCACTCACTGGAAGACCGCATTGTCAAGCGCACGCTGGCGGCGCAGGCCGCCGACACCACGCCGGCGGACCTGCCAGTACCGCTGCCGGACCGGGCGCCCCGGCTTCGGCTGCTGACCAGGGGGGCGGAGCGTCCGGGCGAGGGGGAGATCGCGGGTAACCCGCGTGCGGCAGCAGCGCGGCTGCGTGCCGCCGAGCGGATCAGGCCGGCGGCCTGATCCGGGAGCAGGGGAGGACTGGACAGCCCGATGAGCAGACAGGACGGCAGCGGCGGGAATGCCGGGGTGATCACACGGGAGCGGCGGGGCCAGATGGCCGGGCGGTCTGACCGCAGGCGGCCAGCGCGGGCGGCACCTCGTGAGCGGGGCGAGCGGGGCGAGCGGGGCGTGCTGAGCGCTCCGCCAGCCCGGCCGGCCGGGCCGGCCGGGCACCGGCAGGGCGGAGTGCTGGCCGGGCCGGGACGGGTCCGCCCGGCCCGGCCAATGGCCCCGGGACGCGTCCGCCCGGCCCGGCCAGCCGCCCCGGCCCGCGGGCCCGCTGCGCCGCCCCAGGCCGCGGCCCGGGCCAGCGCTGCCAGGCAGCGTCCGGCGAGGGCGCCGTTTATCGCCCTGGTCATGCTGCTGCTGACGGGAGGGCTGGTCTGCCTGCTGGCCGTGAACACCACGCTGGCGACGGCCTCCTTCCGGATTACCGATCTGCAGCACGGCAACGCCCAGCTAGCTCAGCGCATCCAGACGCTGCAGCAGCAGGTCGCCACCGACGAGGCGCCGGGAACCATCGAGCGGCGGGCCTACCAGCTTGGCATGCGCGTCCAGAACCGGCTGACCTTCCTTGACCTCCGCACCGGCCGCATCTACCGCAGCCCGGCCAGCGTGCCGGGCGTCATGCCGGTGCCCGGATACACGCCGTGAGGCCATCCGGGGGCCCGCCCTGGCCCGGCGACCGGCCGCGCGGGCGCCCGCGACGGCCGCCGGCCCGCCCGGCCCGCCCAGCCCGGCCGGCCCGGCCGGCCGGCTCCGCAGGGCCGGCCGGGCGGGGACGGCAGCGGCGAGCGGCGGCCGACCGGCCTTCACCGACCGTCGGCGGTCGCGGCGGCTGGGGCCGGGGCGCTCCCCGGCAGGCAGATCCCCTGGCAGCACGCAGGCCGGCCGGCCCGGCCGGCTCTCCGGCCGGCAGGAAGCGGAATGACCGGGCCGGCGCCGGGCGGCGCGGGAGCGCCGGCAGGCCGGCCCGGCGCCGCGCCAGGACGCCGCTGCGCCGGGTGCGGCCTGCCCTGCGCCGCGGGAACCCCTCCCGGCGCCTGAACGCATGCCTGCTGGCCATCATGTTCGTGCTGTCGCTGTTCGCCGGGCGCCTGGTGCAGATGCAGGGTCTGGACTGGGCCAGCTACCGCCAGGAGGCCAACAGCATCAAGGAGGTGCGCACCGAGCTGCCGACGGTGCGCGGCGCCATCTATGCGAGCAACGGCACCGTGCTGGCGATGACCGTGCAGACCTACCTGGTCTACGCCGACCCTGTCATGATCCCGGCAGCCCGGCGCCCGGCAGTCGCCGCGGCGCTGTCCGGCCCGCTCGGGATGCCTGCGGCCACGATCCTGAACCTGATCGACCACCCCACCTCTCCCGCTTACGTGATCCTCAAGCGCGGCGTCTCCCAGGCAGCCGCCAGCCAGATCAAGGCCCGGATGACGGCGATGAGCGAGTACGGGATCGCGGAGACGGCAAGCTACAGCCGGGTGTACCCGAACGGTGACCTGGCCGCGAACCTGCTCGGCTTCACCGACCCGACGGCGGCGGGAGACCTGCGCGGCGAGGCCGGCCTGGAGCAGGAGTACAACGCCCTGCTGGCCGGGCGGGACGGTGCCGAGGAGTTCGAGCAGGGCACCGACGGGCAGCCGATTCCGGGAACCACGGACATCATCCGGGCACAGGTCCCGGCGCAGAGCCTGCGGCTGACCATCCAGTCCGACATCCAGTGGTATGCCGAGCAGGCCTGCGCGGCGGAGGTCAGGAAGGTCCGCGCGAAGACCTGCACGGCCGTGGTGATGGTGCCGAGGACCGGCAAGATCCTGGCGATGGCCCAGTACCCGCTGTACAACCCGGCAGCGCCTGCCTCCATCGCCGCGACCGCCGACCTGCCGGTTTCCGAGCTGTTCGCGCCGGGCAGCACCGGCAAGGTGGTCACGGTCGCCGCCGCCCTGGAACGCGGCGGGCAGACCCCGATGAGCGTCTATACCGTGCCATACCAGATCGTGGTGGACGGCTTCCCGTTCCACGACGCCGAGTACCACCCGACCGGCCGGTACACGATCGCCGGGATCCTCGCCCGGTCCAGCAACGTGGGCATGGTCCAGGTGGCGGAGCATGTGAGCCCGCAGGTCCAGTACGACTACCTGAAGGCCTTCGGGCTGGATGAGCCGACCGGCCTGGGCCTGCCCGGCGAGAGCCAGGGCCTGCTGCCCCCGGTGTCCAAGTGGTGGGGCGACGAGCGGTACACGCTGGCCTTCGGACAGGGCATCGCGGTCAACGCGGTGCAGATGGCCAGCGTCTACGCGACGATCGCAAACGGCGGCGTGCGGGTGCAGCCGTCCGTGGTGGCCGGCACGGTCAGCGGCAGCGGCCGGTTCACGCCGGCCCGCCCGGCGCCGCGCCGCCGGGTGATCCGGGAGAAGACGGCGCACGAGCTCATGCGCATCCTGCAGCAGGTGCCCTGGGTGGACAGTGCGGCAGGCGAGCCGTGGGGAATCATCCCCGGCTACTCGATCGCGGCCAAGACCGGGACGGCGCAGGAGCCAGATCCGCAGCGCGGGAACTGCCTGTGCGAGTACGGTTCCAGCTACATCGGCGTGGCACCGGCCTCCGACCCGCGGCTCGTGGTCGCGATAAACGTGCAAGACCCCAGGTCAGGGACCTATTACGGGGATGCCGTGGCCGGGCCGGTGTTCTACCACATCATGAAGTTCGCGCTGGCGACCGAGAAGATCCCGCCCGACGGCGGCGGCAGGCCCCGGGTGAGGCTCAGCGTGCCGTGATCGGAGGTAACCTCTGCCCGTGCCAGCCGATCCTCGCCCGCGTGTCCCTGTCCGCCCGCTGTCCGGGCTCGCGGAGCTGCTCGGCGTGCGCACGGCCGGCCGGCCCGCCGGACCGGCGATTTTCCGGCAGAACGGAAGCCGCGGCGTGACCGGCATCACCCACGACTCGCGCCGGGTGGCGGACGGGGACCTCTATGCCGCGCTGCCCGGCGCGCGCGAGCACGGCGCGCGGTACTGCCGCCAGGCCGCTGACGCCGGGGCGGTCGCGGTGCTGACCGACCCTTCCGGCAGGGAGATGGCGATCCGGTCCGGCCTGCCGGTCTTCGTGGTCAGCGACCCGCGGGCACGGCTCGGCGCGGTGGCGGCATGGATCTACGGCCATCCGTCCAGGCGGCTCACCATCATCGGGGTGACCGGCACCAGCGGCAAGACCACGACGACCTTCCTGATCGAGTCCGGGCTGCGGGCCGCCGGCCTGCGGGCCGGGCTGATCGGCGGCGTGCAGACCCGGATCGACGGCGCCGAGTTCGCCAGCCGGCTCACCACGCCGGAGGCCACCGACCTGCAGGCGCTGCTGGCCGTGATGGCGGAGCGGGGGGTGACCGGGGTGGCGATGGAGGTGTCCAGCCACGCGCTCGTCCTCGGCCGGGTAGCCGGCACCAGGTTCGACACCGCGGTGTTCACCAACCTCTCCCAGGACCACCTGGACTTCCACGAGACCATCGATGACTACTTCGCCGCCAAGGCGGAGCTGTTCACCCCCGCCTACAGCCGGGCCGGGGTGGTCAACATCGACGACTCCTACGGCCGCCGGCTTGCGGCCCGCCCGCAGATCCCGCTGACCACGTTCTCGGCCAGCGGCAGCCAGGCCGCCGACTGGCGGGCAAGCCACGTCCGGACCGGCACCGACGGCTCGTCTTTCTGCGTGATCGGCCCCGGCGGCGTGACCGCCGACGCCTCGGTGGCCCTGCCCGGCCCCTTCAACGTGGACAATGCGCTGGCCGCTATCGTCGCACTGGTGGAATCGGGTGTGAGCCTGGCCGACGCGGTCGCCGGGGTCGCCGCCTGCCAGGGAGTGCCGGGGCGGATGGAGCGCGTCGATGCGGGCCAGGACTTCACGGTGCTCGTCGACTACTCGCACAAGCCGGGCGCGGTCGAGGCGGTGCTGTCGGCCCTGCGCCAGGTCACTCAGGGCAGCCTCACGATCGTTCTGGGCTGCGGCGGCGACCGGGACCGCGGGAAGCGGCCGATGATGGGCGCGGCCGCGGCCAGCCTCGCCGACACCGCGATCCTCACCAACGACAACCCGCGGTCAGAGGACCCGCTGGCGATCCTGGCCGAGATGATGTCCGGCGCCCTGACGGTCCCAGCCGCCCGGCGGGCTCACGTCATCGTCGAGCCGGACCGGGCCGCGGCGATCGGCCTGGCCGTTGCCAGGGCGGGCAAGGGCGACGTCGTGGTGATCGCCGGAAAGGGCCACGAGAAGGGCCAGTACGTGGGCGCGACGCTGATCCCGTTCGACGACCGTGAGGTAGCCGCCGAGGCGCTGTCCGGGAGGTCGTGGCCGGGTGCGGGAGCCTTGGACGACCCCCTTGCGCCCGGCCCGGGTGACCCACCAGCGCCCGGCCTCGGCGCCGGCCGGGACGAGCTGCCATGATCCCGCTCACCGTGGCCCGGATCGCCGAGATCACCGGCGCCCGGCCGGACCTGGTGGCCGATCCCGCGGCGGTGGTGACCGGCCCGGTCGTGATCGACTCACGCGAGGCACGGCCGGGCAGCCTGTTCGCCGCGCTGCCGGGCACCCGCGCCGACGGGCACGACTTCGCGCCGGCCGCCGCGGCCGCGGGCGCCGTGGTCACGCTGGCCGTCCGTCCGTGCGGCGCGCCCGCGCTCATCGTTCCCGACGTGCCCGCGGCCCTCGCCTCGCTCGCGGCAGCCGTGGTCGCCCGGCTGCCGTCGCTGACCATCGCAGGGATCACCGGCTCGGCCGGCAAGACCACGACGAAGGACCTGGCCGCCCAGCTAGTCGAGTCCCTCGGGGCGACGGTATCGCCGAGGAATTCGTTCAATAACGAAATCGGGCACCCGCTGACGGTGCTCCGCGCCGATGCCTCAACCAGGTACCTGATCTGCGAGCTGTCGGCTCGCGGACCGGGGCATATCGCGGCACTGTGCCGGGTCGCGCCGCCGCGGCTCGGGGTGGTGCTATGCGTCGGGCATGCGCACGCGGGGGAGTTCGGCGGGATCGAGGCGGTCGCCCGGGCGAAGGCCGAGCTCCCCGCGGCGCTGCCGCCTGATGGCACGGCAATCCTCAACGCCGACGACGAGCGGACGGCGGCGATGGCCGGGCAGACCCGGGCAAGGGTGGTGACCTTCGGTCGCAGCCCCGGTGCGGACGTGCGGGCCGCTGACGTGCGCCTGGACGATCTGGGCCGGGCGTCGTTCACGCTGCTGGCCCGTGGCGCCGCCGGGCGAGTCGGGCTCGCGCTGCACGGCGAGCACAACGTCACGAACGCGCTCGCAGCCGCGGCGCTCGCCGCTGAGCTGGGCATGGACACCGGCCAGATAGCGGCCGGGCTCTCCGAGGCGGTGCCGCGCAGCCGGTGGCGGATGGAGGTCACGCGCAGGCCGGACGGCGTGACCATCATCAACGACGCATACAACTCCAGCCCGGAGGCGATGCGGGCCGCGCTGGTGACGCTGGCCAGGATGGCAAACGGGCCGGGCAGCAAGGACGGGGCGTGCGCGCGGCGCGCGATCGCGGTGCTGGGCCAGATGGCCGAGCTCGGGGATGCCGCCGACATGTTCCACCAGCAGGCCGGAGAGGAGGCGGCCCGGGCCGGGGTGGCCAGCCTGATCGTGGTGGGCAAGGACGCCGAGCCGATGCTGGCCGGCGCCCGCGCGGTCCGCTCCTGGCGCGGCGAGGCGGTTGCCGTGACCGACGCGGCAGCGGCGGTCGCCGCGGTCACCGAGCGGATCAGGCCGGGAGACGTGGTCCTGGTCAAGGCCTCCCGGGTGGCCAACCTGCAGCGAGTGGGACAGGCGCTGACCGGAGAGGCCGGCGGGTGAGCGACCGTGAAGACCATCATCGTCGCCGGGGCCGTCTCGCTCGTGCTCGCCCTGTTCGGCACGCCGCTGGCGATCCGTGCGTTCACCCGGCGCGGTTACGGCCAGCTCATCCGCGAGGACGGGCCGACAGCGCACCTGACCAAGCGCGGCACGCCGACCATGGGCGGCACGGTGATCGTGATCGCGGCGCTGATCGGCTACTGGGTCAGCCATGTCGTCACCAGGCAGCCGATGGAGGCGTCCGGCCTGCTGGTGCTGATGCTGATGACGGGCCTGGGGATCGTCGGGTTCATCGACGACTTCATCAAGATCTACCGGCAGACCAGCCTGGGCCTGCGCAGCGGGGCGAAGCTGGCCGGCCAGGCCGTCGTGGGCGCCGTGTTCGCGATGCAGGTGCTGGATCACCCGGACGGCTACGATCTCACCCCGGCCGACGCCCACATCTCGTTCCTGCGTGACATCGGCCCCACGATCGGCGTGCTGCCGTTCGTGATCTGGATCGTGATCATGATCGCCGGGTCATCGAACGCGGTCAACCTGACCGACGGGCTGGACGGCCTGGCGACCGGCGCCACGATCCTGGTGCTCGCCGCGTACACGATCATCGGGGTCTGGCAGTACCGCAACGACTGCACTATCGCGCTGACCGCGCAGTGCTACCAGGTGCGGGACCCGCTGGACATGGCAGTGGTGGCGGCCGCGGTGCTCGGCGCGTGCTTCGGGTTCCTGTGGTGGAACGCGCCGCCGGCGAAGATCTTCATGGGCGACACCGGCTCCCTGGCGCTCGGCGGGGTGCTGGCAGGCCTCGCGGTGTGCACGAAGACCCAGCTTCTGCTCGGGATACTCGGCGGGCTCTTCGTGATCATCGCGATGTCGGTGATCCTTCAGGTCGGCTCCTACAAGCTGACCGGGAAGAGGATCTTCAGGATGGCCCCGCTGCAGCACCATTTCGAGCTGCTGGGCTGGGCCGAGATCACGATCGTGATCAGGTTCTGGCTCATCGCCGGGCTGTTCGTCGCGCTCGGCCTGGGCATCTTCTACGTCGAGTGGCTGCCGGGATGATGCAGCCCAAGGCAGCGGAGCGCACGGATGCGCGGCGAGATGACACGGCGGGGAGCTGCGATGCCGGCACCCGATGACGACAAGCTGATCGCCGACCTGGTGGACCGGCTGGCGGGCGTCAGGGTCTGCGTGGCCGGGCTCGGCGTGTCCGGGCCGCCGGCCGCCCGGCTGCTGGCCGCCCGCGGCGCCCGGGTGACCGCCGTGGACGCCCGCGACGACGAGGTGAACCGCTCGGCCGCCGCCGACCTCGGCCGGCACGGAGCGCGCGTGGTGATCGGCCCGGAGCCGAGCCTGCCCGACGGGACGGAACTGGTCGTGACCGCGCCGGGCTGGCGGCCCGACGCGCCGATGCTGATGGCCGCCGCGGCAGCCGGGGTACCCGTCATCGGCGACGTTGAGCTGGCCTGGCGGCTGCGGCCGGTGCTCGCCGACGGCTCCCGGCAGCAGTGGCTGGGCGTGACCGGGACGAACGGCAAGACCACCACGGTGAAGATGCTCGCGGCGATGCTGCAGGCTGCCGGGCACCGGACCATCGCGGCCGGGAACATCGGCACGTCGGTGGCCGAAGCGGTCAGCGCCCCGGACCCGTATCCGGTGCTGGCCGTCGAGCTGTCCAGCTTCCAGCTGTACTGGAGCCGGACCGTCACGCCGCTGGCCGCGGTGATCCTCAACATCGCCGGGCATCACCTGGACTGGCACGGCGACATCGCCGCGTACGCGGCCGCCAAGGCGCGGATCTACGCTCCTGGCACGCTGGCCGTGTGCAACGCCGACGATCCGCGGACCTGCGAGCTGGCAGCGGCAGCGCAGGCAGGCGCGTCCGGGCTCGCCTCCTGGCCTGTCGCGTTCCGGCTGGGCGAGCCCCGGCATGGCGAGCTCGGCATCTCCGGGGACAGCCTGGTCGACCGGGCCTTCGCGGCCGGCGGCGGGGCCGGGGCCGGCCCGGCCGCGCGCTCGGGCAGCCCGGGCCGGGCCGGCGGCGCGCCGGCCGGGCCCGGTGAGGCGACCGTCCTCGCCCCGGTGAGCGACGTCCGCCCGGCCGCTCCGCACAACGTGGCCGATGCGCTGGCGGCGGCTGCCCTGGCCCGTGCCTACGGCGTGCCCCCCGCCGCGGTTGCCGCGGGCCTGGCCGCGTTCCGGCCGGAGCCGCACAGGATCGCGCTGGTGGCCACGGTCGGCGGAGTGGACTACGTGGACGACTCCAAGGCCAGCAATGCGCACGCGGCAGCGGCCGCGCTGGCCGCCTTCCGCAGCGTGGTGTGGATAGCCGGCGGGCTGTTCCGCGGGGCCCGGCAGGACCTGGACGACCTGGTCGCGGCGGCAGCGCCGCGGCTGCGCGCGGCGGTGCTGCTCGGCGCGGACCGGGAGGCGTTCCGTCGTTCGCTGGCCCGACACGCCCCGGATGTACCGGTGAGCGAGGTCCCTGGCACCGACACTGGAACCATGGACCTCGTTGTGGCGCGCGCGGCCAGCCTGGCCAGGCCCGGGGACACGGTGCTGCTGGCGCCGGCCGCCCAGTCGTTCGACATGTTCCGCAGCTACCCTGCGCGCGGCGATGCGTTTGCCGCGGCGGTTGCCAAGCTGTCGGCCGCTGCCCCGGGCCAGTCCGCACCGCGGTGAGCGCGGCGACGCCGACGCGACCGGAGAGCGCGGCTGTCCGGGATGCTGCCGCCGAGGCGGCCGGGCTGCCTGGCGAGCTGCCGCCGCCCGGCCTGACGGGGCGGGCCCGTAGCGCGCTCGGTCTCCTGGATCGCCCGCTGACCTCCTACTACCTGGTGCTCGGCGGCACCGTGCTGCTGCTGGCGCTCGGCCTGGTGATGGTGCTGTCCACCACCTCCGCCTACCAGCTCGACATCGGCGGCCAGCCGTACGCCGGATTCCAGAAGCAGCTCATCGGCGTGCTCGTCGGGCTGCCGCTGATGTGGATCGCGTCCAAGTGCCCGCCCAGGCTCTTCCGGCTGGCCGCCTACCCGCTGATCCTGGCGTCGGTCGTCGGCCTGGTCGCCGTGCTCGCGTTCGGCGTGACGGTCAATGGAGCGGCCCGCTGGATCAGCATCGGCGGATTCCAGATCCAGCCGTCGGAGTTCGCCAAGCTCGGCCTGATCCTCTGGGGCGCTGACCTGCTGGCTCGCAAGGAGCGCCTCGGCCTGCTCCGCGACTGGCGCCAGCTTCTGATACCGCTGCTCCCCGGCGCGTCGCTGATCTGCCTGCTCGTCCTGCTGGGTGACGACCTGGGGACCACGTTCGTGCTCGTGGTGATCTTCCTTGCGCTGCTGTGGGTCATCGGCGCCCCGGTCCGCCTGTTCGCCGGGATGCTGATCCTCATGGCGTTCGCGCTGGCGCTGCTCGTGGTCGTGGCCCGGTACCGGGTGGCCAGGCTCACCTGCTTCATCAACCCGCATGCCCAGGTCTCAGGGAACTGCTGGCAGCTGAATCAGGGACGGCTCGCGATCGGCTCCGGCGGATGGTTCGGCCTGGGCCTGGGTGCCAGCCGGGCGAAGTGGGGCTGGCTGCCGGACGCCAGCACCGACTTCATCTTCGCGATCATCGGCGAGGAACTGGGGCTGATCGGCACGGTATGCGTCACCGCGCTGTACGGCGGGCTGGCCTACGCCGGGCTGCGGATAGCCCGCCGGGTCACCGACACCTTCACCAGGCTGGCTGCCGCGGCGATCACTGCCTGGATCGTGGTGCAGGCACTGGTCAACATCGGCGCGGTGCTCAGCCTGCTGCCGATTACCGGCGTGCCGCTGCCGCTGGTGTCCGCCGGCCTCTCGTCGCTGCTGGTGACCATGGTCGCGGTGGGCATGCTGCTGTCGTTCGCGAAGCAGGAGCCAGGAGCGCGGGAGGCACTTGCGGCGGCTGGCCCCGGCCCGGCGCTGCGCGTCCTAAGCTGGCTTGGCCTGCCCGTGTCCGCTGGCCGGCTGCGCGTGGCCGGCCTGGCGCGAAGGCCCGGCAGGGCAGCCAGGCCGGCGAGACGGCGGGCAGGCGGGCCGTGACAGCCTTGGCAGGGCAGGGGTTCCGATGAGCGTGGTACTGGCCGGCGGCGGCACCGCCGGTCACATATCGCCCGCGCTGGCGCTGGCAGAGGCGCTGCGCCGGGCCGATCCGCGCCTGCCCCTGGTCTTTCTCGGCACCGAGCGGGGGCTGGAGACCCGCCTGGTCCCGCTGCACGGATACGAGCTGGCGCTGATCCCGGCGGTTCCGCTGCCGCGCTCGCTCAGCCCGCAGCTCGCGTCGGTGCCAAGGCGGCTGAGCGGTGCCGTTGCCGCCGCCTCCGCGGCGCTGGAGGCCGCGCAGGCCGGGGTACTGGTCGGGTTTGGCGGCTACGTCGCCACGCCTGGCTACCTGGCGGCGCGGCGGTGCGGTGTCCCGATCGTCGTTCACGAGGCGAACGCCAGGCCGGGCCTGGCCAATCGCATCGGCGCCCGGCTGACAAGGCATGTGTTCACCGGCCAGCCGGGCACCAGGCTGGCGCATGGCACCTACATCGGGATCCCGGTCCGCCGCCAGGTAGCCGGCCTCGACCGGCTGGCGCTCGGCGACAAGGCACGAGCGCATTTCGGGCTCCGGCCTGACCTGCCGGTGCTGCTGGTCACCGGGGGCTCGCAGGGCGCTCGCTCGCTCAACCGGGCTGCATTCGGCGCCGCGGAGCCGCTGCGCGCCGCGGGCGTGCAGGTGCTGCACATCGCCGGCCCGCGCTCGGACCTGAGCGAGCCGCCGCCCGGCGACGTGCCGTATGTGGTGCTGCCCTACCTGGACCAGATGGACCTGGCATATGCGGCCGCAGACTTCGCGTTGTGCCGGGCAGGTGCGATGACCTGCGCCGAGCTGACCGCTGTCGGGCTGCCGGCCGCTTACGTCCCGCTCCCGCACGGCAATGGCGAGCAGCTGCTGAACGCGCTGCCGATCGAGGAGGCAGGCGGCGGGGTCATCGTGGCGGACGGCGACCTCACGCCGGGCTGGATCCTGGAGAACCTGCTGCCCGTCCTGCAGGACGCCGAGCTGCTGGCCGCGATGTCGCGCGCGGCGGCCGGCGTCGGCCGGCCGGGTGCCGACGCCGAGCTGGCGGCCGCGGTGCTCGGCGTGCTGCGCGACCACGGGGCCTCCGGGCGCCGGGCGAGCAGGCGCCGGGGCGGCACCCCGCGAGGCCGCCGCCGCGCCGCGGGTATAGTCCCGGCTACGAGTGGTGCCCAGGCTGCGGGTGGTGCGCCGGCGGCCGGTGGTTCCAGGGCGGCTGGCGGCGCCCCTGCTGCGGGCGGTGCACCGGTGGCCGGTGATGTCCCGGAGGCGCGGGCGCCGGCCGGGGGCCAGGCCGCCGGGCTGGCGTGGGGTCCCGGGACCGCCGGGGCACCGCGCGGACCTCAGCAGATGCGCGGGCCGGGCGGGAGGTGCTAGCTGGTGGGACGCGGCATGCTGTTCCTGACGCCGGTGACGCCGGTGCCCGTGACGAGCCTGGGCCGGGTGCACATGACGGGCATTGGCGGCACGGGCATGGCGGGCGTCGCCCGGCTGCTGCTCGGCCGCGGCGTGCAGGTCTCCGGCACCGACCGGGCACCCTCCGCCGAGATCGAGGAACTGGCCTGGCTCGGCGCAGTCATTCACATCGGCCACTCGGCCGGCTACCTGGGTGACGCGGACACCCTCGTGATGACCTCGGCCATCCGGCAGGACAACCCGGAACTGGCCGAGGCGCGCCGCCGCGGGCTGCCGGTGCTGCACCGAGCCGCGGCGCTGGCATCGCTGATGTTCGGCCGCCAGGGCATCGCGGTGACCGGGACGCACGGCAAGACCACCACGACCTCGATGCTGACAACCGTGCTGCGGCACTGCGGCGCTGACCCGTCCTATGTCATCGGCGGGATACTCGCGGAGACCGGAGTCTGCGCCGCGGACGGCGCGGGCGCGCCGTTCGTGGTCGAGGCCGACGAGAGCGACGGGTCGTTCGTGATGCTGTCCCCGCAGGCCGCGATCGTAACCTGCATCCAGGCCGACCACCTGGACAGGTATGCCGACCTGGCGCAGATCGAGGCGGCATTCGCGGCGTTCGCCGGCCGCCTGCCCGACGGCGGCGTGCTGGTCGCGTGCGCCGATGACCCGGGGTCTGCCAGGCTGGCGGATGCGGCCGCCCGGCGGCTGCGCGTGCTGCGCTACGGGATGTCGGAGGACTGCGACTACCGCGTGAGCGCGGTGCAGCGGCGCGGCATGACCACCGTGGCGACCGTTACGCCGGGCCCGCGGGCGGCGCTGACGGCACCGGCGGGCCTCCGCATCCAGGTGCCGGTGCCGGGCGGCCACAATGCGCTGAACGCGGCCGCCGCGCTGGCGCTGGCCAGCGAGCTCGGCTATCCGGCTGGCGAGGTCGTGGCCGGGCTCGCGGCCTACGGCGGCGCGCGGCGGCGGATGGAGGTCAAGGGCGAGGCCGACGGGGTGAGCGTGCTGGACAGCTACGCGCACCATCCGGCCGAGATAGCTGCCGACCTGACGGCGGCGCGGGAGCTCGCCGAGGGCGGCAGGGTAATCGTGGTCTTCCAGCCGCACCTGTACAGCCGCACCCGGATCTTCGCAGCCGAGTTCGGCGCCGCGCTGAGCCTCGCCGACGAGGTCATCGTGCTGGACATCTATGCGGCCAGGGAGGAACCCGAGCCTGGCGTCACGGGGCAGCTCATCGCGGAGAAGATCAGCGGGCCGGTGGCCCGTTTCCTTCCCGACCTGGCCGGCGTCCCCGACATGATCAGCGGCATCGCCAAGCCGGGCGATCTGGTGTTCACCATGGGGGCAGGGAATGTCACCGCGCTCGGCCCGCTGATCGTCGCCGCGCTGCGCGAGCGCGCAGGCGCCGGCCCATGACCCGGGCGCCTTGGCAGCAGCTGCCGCCCGGCCCGGCCGCCGGGGGCCAGCGCGGCGACCAGGCAGCGGCTTCAGGACCAGGTCAGGCGCCGGCCGGGCCGGACGGTCGGGGCGGTCCGTGCGGTCCGCCGCCGCCGGGCCTGCGGCGCCGGCGTGGTCCGCGGCGGAAAGTGCTCTTGGCCGGGGCGGCTCTGGTACTGGCCGCTGCGGCCGCGTGGGCGCTGCTGGCCTCACGGCTGCTGGTCGTCCGGTCCGTGGAGGTGACCGGCAATCACCTGGTCAGCCGCGCCGCGGTGATCCGGGCGGCACGCATAGTCCCGGGCACTCCGCTGATCAGGGTGAACCTATCCGCAGTCGCGCACCGGGTGGAGGGCATCGCGCAGGTGCGGACGGCGACCGTGAGCAGGAGCTGGCCGAGCACCATCGTCATCGCCATCCGGGAACGCACTCCCGCCCTCGCGGTGGCTCAGGACGGCAGGTATGCCCTGATCGACGGCTCTGGAGTGGTCGTCCGCTGGGCGCGGCACCCGCCACCCGGGATGCCGGTGCTGCGCCAGCCCCTGCCGCCGGACGGGATTGCCGGCCTGCGCGGCAGCCCGGCTATCAGCGCGGCCGTCACCGTCCTCGGCGAACTGCCGCCACGGGTCCGGCGGTCCGTCCGGGCCGTCAGCGCACCATCCCCGATGGCGGTCACCCTGCACGAGCGAGGGGTCACCATCGTCTGGGGCGGGACCAGACGGGCAGCCGCGAAGGCACGCGAGCTTGCGCTGCTGATGCGGACCGGAGCCGCCTACTACGACGTCAGCGATCCCAGCACCGCCGTCACCAGGCCATGATCATCGCGGTCCCCGGCTGCGGCATCGGTGGGCGTGCCGGCCAGGTCGAGGCCGGTCCTGCCATCAGGCCGTGACCATTGCGTTCCCCCGGCCCGCCTGCCGCCGGAGGCCGGCCTGGTCCAGCGGGCAGTACCTGGTGCTGGACGCCGGAATCAGGCGTGGCCAGGCCGGCCTGCGGGTTGCACGGGCGCTCCGGGCGCGACACGCCGGGGCCGTTGGGGGGCAGTTAGTTGACCCCGGGTAGCTGGCAACCCTACTGTCCCTATCAATCGGCGGCTTGACATAACTCTAAATCTCAACCTGAGGGTGAGAGTTGACTCGCTGGAAACGCAAGACATGGCTGAGCTCGCAATACCGGGCTAGGAATACTTGGGGGCGCATTTCGGCAATCTGCTTAGCCGGAGATTCCCGGGGCGAAGTGCCCGGCACCTCAGGTGCAGGACGCAGAATCCCAGCGTAGCGCTCAGAAAGCACCGGGCAGGCGGGCAGCGAGATGCGATAAGCGAACGAGCGGAAAGGTTCCCTCCTCGTGGCAGCACCGCAGAACTATTTGGCGGTCATCAAGGTCGTCGGTATCGGCGGGGGCGGCGTCAATGCCGTAAACCGGATGATCGAAGAGGGACTCAAGGGCGTTGAGTTCATCGCGATAAATACTGACGCCCAGGCGCTTTTGATGAGCGATGCTGACGTCAAGCTCGACGTGGGCAGGGAACTCACCCGGGGCCTCGGCGCGGGCGCCAACCCGGAGATCGGCGCGAAGGCTGCCGAAGATCACCGTGAGGAGATCGAGGAGGTCCTCAAGGGCGCCGACATGGTCTTCGTCACCGCCGGGGAAGGCGGCGGGACGGGAACCGGCGGCGCCCCGGTTGTCGCGAGCGTGGCCCGGTCTCTCGGCGCGCTGACCATAGGCGTGGTCACCCGGCCGTTCGGCTTCGAGGGCAAGCGCAGGGCCACCCAGGCCGACAGCGGAATCGAGGCGCTCCGCAGCGAGGTGGACACGCTCATCGTGATTCCGAACGACCGGCTGCTGTCCATCTCAGATCGTCATGTCAGCGTCCTGGAAGCGTTCAAGGCGGCGGATCAGGTGCTGTTGTCCGGCGTCCAGGGAATCACCGACCTGATTACCACGCCTGGCCTCATCAACCTCGATTTCGCCGACGTGAAATCGGTGATGTCGGGAGCCGGGTCCGCGCTCATGGGCATCGGCTCGGCACGCGGTGATGACCGGTCGGTCGCCGCCGCCGAGATGGCCATCTCCAGCCCGCTGCTGGAGGCCAGCATCGACGGCGCGCACGGGGTGCTGCTGTCCATCCAGGGCGGCTCGGACCTCGGCCTGTTCGAGATCAACGAGGCTGCGCAGCTCGTCGCGAACTCCGCGGCACCGGACGCGAACATCATCTTCGGCGCCGTCATCGACGATGCGCTGGGCGACGAGGTACGGGTAACGGTCATCGCCGCGGGCTTCGACGACTCCCAGGTACCGAAGTCCCGGGTGAGCAGGGGGACGGCCGGCTACGGTGCGCCAGGCCCGGCGCGGCCGGGCGGCGACTGGCATGCCCCTGCGCCGCCTGCCGTGACGTCGGCGACGATCGCCAGTCCGGCCGGCCAGCCCGGCCCGGCCGGCCTGGCCGGTCCTGGCGCGAGCGACGCAGGTGACACGGCAGCAGATGGCGTCGCCGCAGGGCCGGGCCAGGCAGCGCCGGCCGGTGGCGCGGCGGCAGGCCGGGCAGGAGCATCAGCCGGCGCAGCCGGGGCGAGAGCCGGAGCAACTGCAGCGAGCGAGGCCGGCGCGGCCAGCCAGGCCGGTGCCAGCGCGGCGGCGGACGACGGGGCGCAGCCGGCCAGGAACCGCATGCCTGCTCGAACCGAGCCAGCCGAAGCGAACGGGGATGTGCACGGTAGCGCTGACGGCGCGGCCGCCGCGGCGGCCGACGGCGTTCCGGCCCAGCGCGGCGCGCCTGCCGCGGGCTCCGCCAGGCCGGGTGATGGCCTGCTCACCCGGCGCCGTCCGGTGGTCTTCGAGGAAGACGACGAGCTTGACGTGCCAGACTTCCTGAAGTGAGGCATGTGACGGCTGAAAGCTCTCCCGCCGCCGCAAAGTGGCAGCCCTTTACGCTTGCCCCAGGTGTCCGCGCCGCCTTCACCGACCGCACCGGCGGCATCAGCGCCCCGCCCTATGACACCCTCAACCTCGGCCATGGCACCGGAGACGACCCCGCGGCGGTGCGCCGCAACCGGATGCTGGCCGCCGCAGCCTGCGGCCTGGATGCGAGCCGCCTGGTCTGGCTGCGGCAGGTGCACGGGGCCGACGTATGCCGGATCGACGCGGAACAGCCCTCCGGATCGGAACCACCCCGGGCCGATGCCGTCTTCACGGCGACGCCCGGCCTGGCGCTGGCCGTGCTCGCCGCGGACTGCGCTCCGGTGCTGGTCGCCGATCCGGTGGCGCGCCTGGCAGGCGCCGCGCATGCGGGCCGGGAGGGACTGGCCGCCGGGGTGCTGCCGGCCCTGATCGATGCCCTCGTCCGGGCCGGGGGCGTCACGGCCCGGATGCACGCCGCAGTCGGGCCGCTGATCTGCGGCGGCTGCTATGAGGTTCCGGCGCAGTTGCGCGACCGGATCGCGGCCGTGGTCCCGGAGGCCGCCTGCGCTACCCGGCGCGGCACCCCGGGCATTGACGTGCGCAGCGGGGTCCGCGCACAGCTTGGCCGCGCCGGGATACCCGCCGTCAGCTACGACGCGCGCTGCACCGCCGAGACGCCAGCGCTGTACTCCTACCGGAGGGATGGTGCCACCGGCCGGCTCGCGGGGCTTGTCTGGCTCGCGTCATGATGGGCCGGTGACCGAGCCATCGCCGGGCCCGGGCGCCGCCGGTGACCGCCGTGCCGAGCTTTCCGGGCGCCTTGCGGCCGTCCGCCGCCGCATCGAGTCGGCGTGCCATGCCGCGGGCCGCGACAGCGGCGAGGTCACGCTGATCGCCGTCACCAAGACCTACCCGGTGTCGGACATCCGTCTGCTGACCGAGCTGGGCGTGCGCGACATCGGGGAGAACCGCGACCAGGAGGCCGCGCCCAAGGCCGCGGCCTGCCAGGCCCTCGGCCTTCCCGTCACCTGGCACTTCGTCGGCCAGCTGCAGACCAACAAGGTAGCCAGCGTGGCCCGGTACGCCGACCTCGTGCACTCGGTGGACCGGCTCCGGCTGGTCCGGGCGCTCGGCATGCGGGCACGCGCCGTGGGCCGGCAGATCACCTGCCTGGTCCAGGTGAGCCTGGACGGCGATCCCCGGCGCGGCGGGGCGGTAGCCGGCCAGGCACTGGCCGTCGCCGATGCCGTCGCCTGCGAGGCCGGCCTGCGGCTTGGCGGAGTGATGGCCGTGGCGCCGCTGGGGATGGCACCGGGGGATGCGTTCTGGAAACTGCGAGAGATCGCCGGGGAGGTTCGCCGCGCGCACCCGCTCGCCACCGCGATCTCGGCCGGGATGAGCGCCGACCTTGAGGACGCGATCGCGGCTGGCGCGACACACGTGCGAATCGGTACGGCGTTGCTCGGCGGCCGGCGGCCCTTCGTCAGGTAATGTCCGACGCGTGGCATGCCTGGTGAGCATGCCGCTGGGCAGGCATAACGGAGGACGGACAATGGCCGGCGCGATGCGCAAGATGGCGGTCTATCTCGGCCTGGTTGAGGATGACCACCGCTACGACGACCAATATCAGGATGAATATGGCGACGAGTACGACGACTACGCCGCCGAGTTCATCGAGCCGGGCGGCGAGGCGGCCGATCCCAGGGCAGCGGCCCTCGTCCCGTCGCAGGCCAGCGTCGACGTGAGGCGGTCGGCCGCGGACCGGCCCGACCGGCCCGACCGGCCCGACCATCTGCCGGCGCCGCAGCAGGCGGGCTCCGACCTCGCGCGGATCACCACACTGCATCCGCGCACGTACAATGAGGCCCGTACGATCGGGGAGCACTTCCGCGAGGGCACTCCGGTGATCATGAACCTGACGGAGATGGTCGACAGCGACGCGCGCCGCCTCGTCGACTTCGCCGCAGGCCTGATCTTCGGACTGCGCGGGTCGATCGACAGGGTCACCAACAAGGTGTTCCTGCTGTCACCGGCAAACGTCGAGGTCACCGCCGAGGACAAGGCCCGGATCGCGGAGCGTGGCTTCTTCAACCAGAGCTAAGGACACGGCTGGCGGCGAGTCCAGCGGGCTGCCCCGGGCACCCGCCGTGAGCCGTGCGGGCAGGACGGGTTGTGAACATCGCACGGGCCATCATCACCTACGCCCTCTGGCTCTACCTGCTGCTCCTCATCGGACGGATGATCATCAGCTGGATTCAGAGCTTCTCCCGGGACTGGGCACCGAGCGGCATCGTGCTGGTGCTGGCGGAGGGTATCTTCACGGCAACGGATCCGCCACTGAGATTCCTAAGGCGCTACATCAGGCCACTCCGGCTCGGTACTGTTGCCTTGGACCTCAGCTTCATGGTGCTGTTCCTGGTAATTCTTGTTCTGTTGCAGGCCGTGCAGCTGATCTGATCGGGTAGCGTCCACAGGGGAAACGCTGCAAGTGCGCCAAGGAGACGACGACATGCCACTGACGCCCGCGGATGTGCGGAACAAGCAGTTCAGCACGACCAGGCTCAGGCCGGGCTACGACGAGGAAGAGGTCGATGCCTTCCTCGACGAGGTCGAAGCAGAGCTCGACCGGCTGATCCAGGAGAACGAGGAGCTCCGGGCGAAGCTGGCTGAGGCGATGCGCGGGGGCAAGGTGCCTGCAACGCTAGGTGCCCCCCATCCGGAGGCCATGCCTGACCTGATGTCAGAGCCGCGAATGGAGCCGGAGCGCATTCCGGAGCCGGTCATGGTTCCGCCGCGGCCGGTCGAGGACAACATGGACACCGCGGCCAGGGTGCTCGCGCTGGCGCAGCAGACCGCGGACCAGGCCATCGCCGACGCCCGGCGCGAGGCCGACGAGACGCTCGGCCGCGCCCGGCGCGAGGCCGATGACATCCTGACCAAGGCTCGCCGCCAGTCGGAGCAGATCACCAGTGACGCCAGGGCCCGCGCGGAGTCCCTGGAGCGCGACGCCCAGGAGCGGCACCGCCAGGCGATGGGATCGCTGGTGCAGTCCCGCGAGGAGCTCGAGCGCCGGGTCGACGACCTGCGCGCCTTTGAGCGGGAATACCGGAGCCGGCTCAAGGCCTACCTGGAAGGCCAGCTGCGTGACCTGGAGGCCGGTGCCGCGGACAGCGGCGTCTTCCCGGCGATCAGCACCGGCCAGCAGCCGCCTGTGCCGGTCGGCATGGGCCGCATGGACATGCGCAACGGCGGCCAGCCGTCCGCGACCGGGTCGTACCCGGCTGCTCCCGAGCCTGTCGGGCACGCTGGCGGGTTCCACCCCGCCGAGGCAGGACCACACGACCGTCGCTAGGTAGCGTGACCACGACGGCTCTGCGCCCGCTCCCGGAGCACGCCTGGTGATCCGTTTCGGCGTGGTCCTGGCGACCGTCCTGGTGGCCCTCGGGCTACTCGTCGGCGGCATCCTGACCACCACGGAGTCGCTCAGCCTGCTGCTGGTCTACCTGTCCATCGGCGTTGCGGCGGTCGCAGCGGTGCTGCTGGCCGTGGTCGTGATCATGATGCGCCACGACTTGTTCGGGCGGTCGCAGGAGTCGCCCTCGGAGAGCGGACCGGCGGGCGAGCCTGGCGGCCCGTCGCCGTCGGGGATGGCGTCCACGCCGTCCGGGATGGCGTCCTCCTCAGGGGCGGTGGCTTCCCGAGGGGCGGCGGGTTCATCCCGCCGGACCCGGCATCGCGCCGGGGAGGCTGCTCGCGCCGGGGAGGCTGATCTCTCCGGAGAGGCGGCCCGCTACACGGTCGCGGCTGCCGGGGCAACCGCTTTCCGCCGCCACGACGATCGCTGGCAGCGGCCGCAGGACCGGAGTGCCGGACAGGCCGCGCGGGACCACACGGCGACGACCGACGCAGCGACCGGCGTGACGGCTGGCCGTGCCCGGGCCGAACGTCGCCCACCGGGCCGGACCGCTCCCGGCCCGGCGGGTGCCGGAGCGGCTGGTGCCGGAGCGGCACCGCCCGGCCAGGCAGCAGACACTGCTCCTGCGGCCAGCACCGGAGCGGCTCGGCCCCCCGGCGCCCCGTTGCGGGGAGCAGGATCCGCCGGGGACCGGCCCGCCGCCGCGACGCTTGGTGCCGTCCCCGCCGCAGACCGGCCTGCTGTGCCGCCGCAGCAAATCGCTGGTACCAGCGAGGACGCAATCCCAGCGGCCGGACCGGCCAGGGGCCAGTCGGCCGGGGCGTCGTTGCGGGGAGCAGGATCCTCCGGGGACCGGCCCGCCGCCGCGACGCTGCAGGGTGCCGTCCCCGCCGCAGACCGCCCTGCGTCTGCCCGGCCGCCTGTGGCTGGGGCTGGCGAGGAGGCAGGCGCTGACGACGGAGCCGCCGACCGGGATCCATCCTCGGACGACCGCATGTCGGCGCAGGTCACCGTCGTTCCCGGGATTACTCGCTATCACCGGGCTGAGTGCATCCTGATCCGGTTCCTCGGCCCGGACGACCTGGAGCTGATGACCAGGAGGGCAGCCGAGGACGCCGGGTGCGCGCCGTGCAAGGCCTGCCAGCCGGACAAGTCCGGGTAGAAGCGGCCAGCCCGTGACTGCGGAGCCTGGCCGGGCGGCACAGGGCAGGCCCGTGGCCCGGCGAATTCATGATCACGGACGCTTTCCCATGAATTTCATGGGAAAGCGTCCGTGATCATGAATTCACGAGAGCCCGGGCTGGAGAGCCCGGGCTGGGCGGATGGGAGAACTCGGCTGGCCGTCTGCGGCATATGACACTGACAGAGTCACTTCCGCTATCCACAACCCTTTGCCAGCCGGCCGGGCTGTCCACAGCTGACCGCCACGGCAAGCACAGCCGCCGTCAGTCAGCCCATCGTTGGGATCATGACCGAGAGGCTCCCGCGGTACTTGCAGCGGCTGCTGCGTGAGCAGCATGGCGTAATCGCCGCCTGGCAGTCGACGATGGCCGGACTCGGAGCACGGGAGATCGAAGTCCGCCTGAATTCGGGTCGCTGGCAGCGGCTCTATCGTGGCGTCTACGCCAGCTTCACGGGCCCGCCACCACGGCTGGCCTGGCTCTGGGCGGCAGCATTACGGGCCGGCCCGGGCTCGGCTCTCAGTCACTACACTGCCGCCGAGCTCGACGGGCTTACCGATCGGAGCTGCCCGGCGATCCACGTCACTGTAGGCGGGGACCGTCGGCTGCGCCTGCATGAAGACCAGCCCGGAGTTCCGCCAGTCATCGTGCATCGTTCAAGGCGGATCGAGGAGATCCGTCACCCGGTCCGGACGCCGCCAAGGACGCGCATCCCGGCAACCTTAGTGGACCTGACGCAACTGGCCCCGACCATTGACGATGCAGTCGGCTGGCTGGCCGGCGCCTGCGGCCGGAGGATGGTCACGCCCCGGCAGATACAGGAAGAGATCGCTGCACGCCCTAAGCTACGGTGGCGGCGCCAGCTCCTTGGCGCACTCGGCGACGCTGCCGCTGGCAGTCATTCGCTGCTGGAGTTCCGCTACCGCCGGGATGTTGCCCGCGCCCATGGGCTGCCCGCCAGCCGACGGCAGGTCACCGTCGCATTGCCGGGCCGGCAGGCTCGCCTGGACGACCTGTACGAACCTTACGGCGTGGGGGTCGAGCTTGACGGCGCCGCCTATCACAGAGCCGAGGACGGCTGGCGTGACCGGCACCGGGACAACGCCTGCGCCGCAGCCGGGATCGTCATCCTGCGGTACGGCTGGACGGACGTGACCTCCCGGCCCTGTGCCGTCGCTGCCGAGATCGCCGCCGTGCTCCGGCAACGCGGCTGGAGCGGTCGGCCCGGGCGATGCGGGTCGGCCTGTACCGCGGCGGATTCATGATCGCGGACGCTTTCCCATGAATTTCATGGGAAAGCGTCCGCGATCATGAAAGGCGGGCCGCACGGGAGATCCAGAACGTGAGGCCGAGGTCCGCGTCGGCGTGCTCATGCACGTGCGCGCCTCGAGGCTGGGCTGCGGTGCCGGGCTGGGCTGCGGTGCCGGGCCGGCCTGCGGTGCCGGGCTGGGCTGCGGTGCCGGGCTGGGCTGCGGTGCCGGGCTGGGCTGCGGTGCCGGGCTGCCCTGCCGTGCTGGGCTCGCCTGCGGTGCCGGGCCGGGCCGGTCTGGCCGGCCCCGCACTAGCCGCAGGAGCACCAGCGGGGGTATCCGCAGCGGGGGCACCGGCGGCATCGGCATCCGCGGCGGGGGCACCGGCAGCGGGATCCGCGGCACCGGGCTTGCCCTCGCCGTAGTCGGTCGCCAGCACCTCGGCGCTGATCATCGGGCCGTATTCGGTGAGAGCCCTGGCGAGCTCGGCGTCCGCGGTTGACCACCGCAGCGAGATCCTGTCGCTGACATCCAGTCCGTCGCTCTTCCTGGCATCCTGGACGAGCCGGATGACATCCCGGGCCAGCCCTTCGCGACGGAGTTCCGGAGTGATCGCGACCTCGAGCGCCAGGGTCTCGCCGCCATCCGAAGCCACTTCCCAGCCCGACCGGGGAGTCTTGGTGACGATCAGCTCGTCTGACGACAGGCTCACCGGCTGGCCGTCGACGGTCACCTGAGCGCTGCCCGCCGACGCCAGCGAGCCAGCGAGCGCCGCCAGGTCAGCCGCCTGGACAGCCCGGGCGACGGCTGGGGTCTGGCTGCCGAACCGGCGGCCAAGCGAGCGGAAGTTCGGCTTGACGGCGTAGTCGACGAGTTCTGAGCCGACCGTGCCGAGCGAGCCGAGCTCTCGCACGTTGATCTCCTCGGCGACCTGGGCGCGCAGCTCCTGGGGCAGGTCCGCGAAGCCGTCCGCGCTGACCAGCGCCCGGGCGAGCGGCTGCCGGACCTTGACCGCCGCAGCGTGCCGGGCTGAACGGCCAAGCTCGGCCAGCCGCCGGGCCAGCGCGACCTGCGCGCGCAGCCGCTCGTCGATCAGCGCCGGGTCGGCGGCCGGCCACGAGGCCAGGTGCACGGAGTCTGGATCTGACGGGCGGCGCAGGACCCCCCACAGGTGATCGGTCAGGAACGGCGTGAACGGCGCCATCAGCCGGGTCAGCGTCTCCAGGCACTCGTGCAGTGTCGCGAACGCCGCCGCCCCGTCCGGGGTTCCCGGACCGTCCCAGAACCTGCGCCGCGACCTGCGCACGTACCAGTTCGACAGGTCGTCCACGAAGCCGGCGATCCGTCGGCCGGCCGTGGCTGGGTCGAACCGCTCCAGCGCCTCGGTTACATCGCGTACCAGCGCGTGCAGCTCACTCAGCATCCATCGGTCCAGGACCGGTCGTTGCGCGGGCGGCAGGGCCGCGGATGCCCGTTCTGTGCCCCAGTGCTGACCCTGGCGGGCAGCGGCGTTCGCATACATGACGAGGAACGCGGTGGTGCTGTAGTAGGTCAGCAGCACCTTCCGGACGATCTCGTCGAGCGTGCCCTGGCCGAGCTTGCGGGTGTTCCACGGTGACCCGGACGCCACGAGGAACCACCGCAGCGCGTCCGCGCCGTACCTGTCCATCAGCGGTATCGGCTCCACCACGTTCCCGAGGTGCTTGCTCATCTTGCGGCCGCGCTCATCCACCAGCAGCCCGTGGCAGACCACGTTCTCATAGGACGAGCGGCCGAAGACCAGCGTGCCGACCGCCATCAGCGAGTAGAACCAGCCGCGGGTCTGGTCGATCCCCTCGCAGATGAACTGCGCCGGGTAGCTCCGCTCGAACTCGGCGGCGTTCCGCTGCGGGGCGCCGAGCTGCGCAAACGGCATCGACCCCGAGTCGTACCAGACGTCGATCACCTCGGGGACCCGGCGGGCCGGGCTGCCGCACTGCGGGCAGCCGAACTCGACCTCATCCACGTACGGCCGGTGCGGGTCGAGGCCGGACAGGTCGCGGCCGGCCAGCTCAGACAGCTCGGCCAGTGACCCGGCGCAGGTCAGGTGGCCGTCGTCGCAGGACCAGATCGGCAGCGGAGTGCCCCAGTAGCGGGTGCGCGACAGCGCCCAGTCCACGTTGTTCCGCAGCCACTCGCCGTAGCGGCCATGCTTGATCGTCGGCGGCTGCCAGTTGGTCTTCTCGTTCTCGGCCAGCATCTGGTCCCTGATCGCGGTGGTGCGGATGTACCAGGAGGGCACCGCGTAGTACATCAGCGGCGTGTGGCATCGCCAGCAGTGCGGGTAGCTGTGCTCGTGCGTTCCGGACCGGAAGAGCAGTCCCTGGTCGGCCAGCCTCGCGATCAGCACCGGGTCGGCATCCTTGAAGAACATGCTGCCGACGAGGGGGACGTGCTCCTCGAACCGGCCATCCGGCCGGATCGGGTTGACCACGGGCAGCTCGTGCGTCCGGCTGGCCTCCATGTCGTCAGCGCCGAACGCGGGCGCCATGTGCACCAGGCCGGTCCCGTCTTCCGTGGTCACGAAGTCGCCGGTGACCACCCGGTGGGCGTTCGGGATGTCAACCAGGCTGAACGGGCGCCGGTAGGTGACTCCGGCCAGATCGGCGCCGCGGACCCGGGCGGTGACGTGCCAGCCCTCCCCGAGCACCCGCCCGAACAGGTCCTCGGCCACCACGACGCGGTCGCCGTCCCCGGACTTGCGCGCCACGACATAGGTCTCGTCGGGATGCACCGCCACCGCGGTGTTCGACACCAGCGTCCACGGCGTCGTCGTCCAGACCAGCAGGTCCGCGCCCGGAAGCTGGCTGTCCGCGCCGGCCGGCACGGTCTCGACCGCGAACCTCACGGTGACCGAGGGGTCCGCCACCAGCTGGTATACGTCCGGCTGGCCCATCTCATGGTCGGAGAGCACGGTGCCGCAGCGCGGGCAGTACGGGCTGATCCGGAAGTCGCGGACCAGCAGCCCCTTGTCGTAGATGACCTTCAGCGACCACCACACGGACTCGACGTAGGACGGATCCATGGTCCGGTAGGCACGGGAGAGGTCAATCCAGTGACCCATCCGCTCGATCAGCGCTTCGTGCGCGTCCATGTGCCGCAGCACGGACTCGCGGCACCGGGCGTTGAACTCGGCGACGCCGTAGGACTCGATCTCCTTCTTGCCGGACAGGCCGAGTTCCTTCTCGACCGCCACCTCGACTGGCAGACCGTGACAGTCCCAGCCGCCCTGGCGGGGCACATGGAAGCCCTGCATGGTCTTGAACCGCGGGAAGACGTCCTTGAGCGCCCGCGGCTCGACGTGGTGCACGCCGGGCAGCCCGTTGGCGGTCACCGGCCCGTCGTAGAAGGTCCACTGCGGGCCTCCTGCGGTCTGCTCCAGCGAGCGCTGGAAGACCTTGCCGTCCCGCCAGCGCTGGAGCATCTCATGCTCGATCGCCGGCAGGTCGGGTACCGGAGGGAGGTCAGGGAACGGGAGATCGCCCTGCCTGCCAGGCTCGGCTGCCCGGCCGGATGCAGCGGAGTGGTCCCGCTGCCATGCCCGGCCCGGTCCGGCCGGGCGACGGGCACCTGGGGCGCCCGAGGCGCCCAGGGCGCCCGGGGCATCCGGTGACTGCTGTGCGTCCGACATCGTGCGGCCTCCCGCGGGTCGTCGCATCCGACGTGACCCGCGGGGCGCGGGACCCCCGGGTCAGCCGGGACGGCTTCGCCGGAGGGACGAGGCACGCCGGCGGCGGCCCCGCGGTACCACCCTCCTTGACCGCCACCGCCCCGCCCTGGCGGGTTCTGCCGCCCGGCGAGGCCGGTCACGGTCCTCTTGCTTGCGTCCTGCTGCCGGTTCTACTGGGCCTCTGCCCGCCGACCCGCTTCTGCCCGTACGGGCGGAAACGCTGGTCCGGTTGCCAGGCTGTCCTGACTCTGGGCTGGAACGCCGTTCTTCCGGCGGCTCCGGGGTGATCTGGTCCGCTGCGCGTGTCCCCCGGGCTCACACCAACCCCGGGTCGCTCGTGGCCGCTACGGCGGCAGCTGTCCCCATCAGCGCCGTGCAGGGTGTCAGGATACCCGATGAGGGGCAGGGCAGCGGAACCGATTAGCGCCTGCCCGCGAGCCCGTTTGCAGTTGCACGCAGGAACACTTATTCTCCGGTGACTGCCCGTATTCAAGATCGTTACTGTACGGGCTGAGGGAGGCGGACCATGACCGCTGCCGCGCGCTCGGGCGCTGCCGCGCTCCCCGTGCGTCCGGGGGAGAAGCACTGGACCGAAGCTGAGCTCGCCAGGGTACGCAAGAGCCTGGAGGAGGACGCCGCGAAGCTTCGCGCGGACATCGAGCGGGCCGAGTCGGACATTGCCGAGCGGCTCGGCGACGCCGTCGGCGACGCCGGCGATGACCAGGCAGACGTGGGCGCCAAGGCGTATGAGCGGGAGCACGAGCTCGCCCTGACCCAGGCAACCCGCGAGCTGCTCGCGCAGACCGAGCGCGCGCTCGACCGGATCAGCAGCGGCAGCTACGGAACCTGTGAGTCGTGCGGCCAGCCGATCGGGAAGGCCAGGCTGCAGGCATATCCGCGGGCGGTCCTGTGCGTATCCTGCAAGCAGCGGGAGGAGCGTCACTGAGAAACCCTGTCCCGGCCGATGCCGGTCAGCCTGGCCGGCCGCCCGACGAGCCAGGCGGCGGCCAAGCGCCGCTGGGCCGGCCTTATGCGCGCCGCATCGGGGTGCTCTTCGGAGTCGCCGCGCTGGTTCTCACGGCAGACATCATCTCGAAGGTGATCGTCGTGGCCACCCTCTCGGGCGTGCCATGCCGGGCCGTGGGAGATACCGGCCCGGTGCGGGTGATCGGCAGCTTCCTGACCCTTTGCGAGGAACGGAACGCGGGCGCGGCGTTCAGCATCGGCGGGGCGTCGACGACCGTGGTCTTCAGCGCGATCGCCGTTGGCGTGATCGCCGTCATCATCCGGACCGCACGCCGGATCTACAGCCTGCCCTGGGCGATCGCGCTCGGCCTGCTGCTCGGCGGTGCCCTCGGGAACCTGACCGACCGGCTGTTCCGGTCCCCCGGGCCGCTGCGCGGGTGGGTGGTGGACTGGATACAGCTTCCGCACTGGCCGGTGTTCAACCTCGCCGACTCCTCCATCGTGTGCGGCGGGATCCTGATGGTGCTGCTCGCGATGCGGGGGCTGCGCATCGACGGGACCCGGCAGCCCGCCGGCGGCGCGGGAGGTCATGAACCCGGACCCGAGCAGGCAGCGGTACGGGAAGTGGGGCCCGGCTCTGCCGGGGATCCGGGCGTGGCCGGGGAGCTCAGCCCTGATGAGCGGTCAGCTCAGCGTTCCGGCCCCGCGGAGAGGTCCGGCTCAGCGGAGGGGTCCGGCTCAGCGGAGGGGTCCGGCTCAGCGGAGCGGTCGTCGACCGGCAGGGCCGGGTGACGACCGGGGACGTGCGCCAGGCGCGCCGGGTGATCGTTCCGGATGGCGTGGCCGGCGAGCGCCTCGACGTCGCGCTCGCCCGGATGTTCGGCCTTTCGCGGGCCAGGGCTGCGGAGCTCATCGGTGACGGCGCGGTGCTGCTGAACGAGCGGCCGGCGGCGAAGTCAGACCGGCTGGCGGGCGGCGAGTGGCTTGAGGTCAGCCTGCCAGCGCCCCGCCCGCCGCAGCGGCAGGCCGCCCCGGTCCCCGGGCTGCGGGTCGTCTATGAGGACGCAGACCTGCTGGTGGCGGACAAGCCGGCCGGGGTGGCCGCGCATCCGACTCCCGGGTGGAGCGGCCCGACAGTGCTGCAGGGCCTGGCCGCGGCGGGACACGCGGTCAGCACCAGCGGCGCGGCGGAGCGCCAGGGCATCGTGCACCGCCTGGACGCGAACACCACCGGGCTCATGGTCGTGGCCAAGAGCGAGCATGCCTATACCACGCTCAAGCGGGCGTTCCGGGAACGCTCCGTGGACAAGACCTATCACGCGCTCGTTCAGGGTCACCCAGATCCGCTGCGGGGAACAATTGACGCTCCGCTCGGGCGGCACCCCTCCGGCGACGGGCGGTTCGCGGTGACGGCAGGCGGGCGGCCATCGGTTACCCACTACGAGACGCTGGAGGCGTTCCGTGCCGCCAGCCTGACCGAGGTGACGCTGGAGACCGGCAGGACGCACCAGATCCGGGTGCACATGGCCGCGATCAGGCACCCCTGCGTGGGGGATCGCCTGTACGGGGCGGACCCGGTGCTGGCGGCCCGCCTCGGGCTGACCCGTCAGTGGCTGCATGCGGTACGGCTAGGCTTCGCCCACCCGGCTGACGGCCGCCCGATGGAGTTCACCAGCGACTACCCGGAAGACCTCGTCCGGGCGCTGGACATCCTCAGGGCCGAGTCCTGACGTCCCCGGCTCGCTGAGCCCGGCCCGGCCCGGCTAGCGGGGAACACGGGCACCCGGGAGATTAATATCTTGATGACGAGATATCATGGCCATGCGGAGAAGGAGCGAGGAGGTCGGCAGACGATGACCGGTGACAGCTTCGGCGCTCGCGCCACCCTCACGGTCGGTGACACCAGCTACCGGATACACCGCCTTGACGCGGTGACGGGAGCAACAGACCTTCCGTTCTGTCTCAAGATCCTGCTTGAGAACATGCTCCGCACCGAGGATGGCGTCTCGGTGACGGCCGGCCACGTGACCGCCGTCGCGGGCTGGGACCCGGCCGCCGAGCCGGACACCGAGATCCAGTTCAGCCCGTCCCGGGTGATCCTGCAGGACCTGACCGGCGTTCCGGCCGTGGTGGACCTGGCCGCGATGCGCCAGGCGATGCGCGACCTCGGCGGCGATCCCGCGAAGATCAACCCGCTGGTCCCGGCCGAGCTGGTGATCGACCACTCGGTGGTCGCCGACGTCTTCGGCCGGCCGGACGCCTTCCAGCGCAACGTGGACCTGGAGTTCCAGCGCAACAGGGAGCGGTTCGCGTTCCTGCGCTGGGGACAGGAGGCGTTCAGCCGGTTCCGGGTCGTGCCGCCGGGAACCGGGATCGTGCACCAGGTCAACATCGAGCACCTGGCCCGTGTCGTGATGCGGCGCGACGACGGCGACGGCACGGTCCATGCCTACCCGGACACCTGCCTCGGCACCGATTCCCACACCACGATGCAGAACGGGCTGGGCGTGCTGGGCTGGGGGGTCGGCGGGATCGAGGCCGAGGCGGCGCTGCTCGGCCAGCCAGTGTCGATGCTGATCCCGAAGGTCGTCGGGTTCCGGCTGACCGGCGAGCTGCCGTCCGGGGCGACCGCGACCGACCTGGTGCTCACGATCACCGAGATGCTCCGCAAGCATGGCGTGGTCGGCAAGTTCGTGGAATTTCATGGCGACGGGGTGGCCGCGGTCCCGGTCGCCAACCGCGCGACGATCGGCAACATGTCCCCGGAGTTCGGGTCCACCTGCGCGATCTTCCCGATCGATGACGAGACGCTGAGCTACCTGCGGCTGACCGGGCGGCCGGCCGAGCAGGTCGCGCTGGTCGAGGCATACGCCAAGGAGCAGGGGCTATGGCACGAGCCCGGCAGCCCCGCCCGCTATTCCGAGCAGCTTGAGCTGGACCTGTCCGCCGTCGTGCCGTCGCTGGCCGGGCCCCGGCGTCCGCAGGACCGGGTGGCGCTGACCGACGCCAGGCATGCGTTCCGGGAGGCGCTCAAGGACTACGTGTCGGTCCCGGACCTGGACAACGGCCTGGCCGGCACGTTCCCCGCCTCTGACCCGGTGTCCGGCGGCCTTGACGGACGGCCGTCCGCCCCGGCCGCGGTGGAACTCGAGGACGGAACCCGGACCACGGTCGACCACGGCTCGGTGGTGATCGCGGCGATCACCTCGTGCACGAACACTTCCAACCCGTCGGTCATGATCGGCGCTGCGCTGCTGGCCAAGAAGGCGGTCGAGGCTGGCCTGGAGCGCAAGCCCTGGGTCAAGACCACGCTCGCGCCCGGCTCCAAGGTGGTGATGGACTACTACGACCGCGCCGGGCTCACGCCCTACCTGGAGAAGCTCGGCTTCAACCTGGTCGGCTACGGGTGCACCACCTGCATCGGCAACTCCGGCCCGCTCCCGCCCGCGATCTCCGCGGCAGTCAGCGAGAACGACCTCGCGGTGGTGTCGGTGCTGTCCGGGAACCGGAACTTCGAGGGCCGGATCAACCCCGACGTCAAGATGAACTACCTCGCCTCGCCGCCGCTAGTGGTCGCCTACGCGCTGGCCGGGACCATGGACATCGACCTGACCAGGGAGCCGATCGGCACCGGATCGTCCGGGCAGCCGGTCTACCTGCGGGATCTCTGGCCGTCACCCGCGGAGATCTCCTCGGTCATGCAGAACGCCATCGCCGCCGAGATGTTCACCCGGGACTACGCCGACGTGTTCGCCGGTGACGAGAGATGGCGCGAGCTGGACGTGCCGTCCGGGGACCTGTTCCAGTGGGACCCGGCATCGACCTACGTGCGGCTGCCGCCGTATTTCGAGGGAATGCGCCGCGAGCCCGACCCGGTGACCGACATCCACGGAGCCCGGGTGCTGGCCCTGCTCGGCGACTCGGTGACCACCGACCACATCTCGCCGGCCGGGGCGTTCAGGACCGACAGCCCGGCCGGGCAGTACCTGGTGTCGCATGGCGTCGAGCGGCGCGACTTCAACTCCTACGGCTCCCGGCGCGGCAACCACGAGGTGATGATCCGCGGCACGTTCGCCAACATCCGGTTGCGGAACCTGCTGGCGCCGGGAACCGAGGGCGGGTTCACGGTCAAGCTGCCCGAGGGCACCCCGATGACGATCTTCGACGCCTCCCGGGAGTACCAGGCCGAGGGGACGCCGCTGCTGGTCCTCGGCGGGAAGGAGTACGGCTCCGGGTCGTCGCGGGACTGGGCGGCCAAGGGCACGCTGCTGCTCGGCGTCCGCGCGGTGCTGGCCGAGTCATTCGAGCGGATCCACCGGTCCAACCTGATCGGCATGGGCGTGCTGCCGCTGGAGTACCTGCCGGGGGAGTCGGCCGCCTCGCTGGGGCTGACCGGGCATGAGGTGTTCGATGTGATCGGCATCGAGGCGATGAACTCCGGGCCGGTTCCGCGCGAGGTGACGGTGCTGGCCGACGGGCGGGAGTTCCGGGCCCGGGTGCGGATCGACACCCCGGGCGAGGCCGAGTACTACCGGCACGGCGGGATCATGCAGTACGTGCTGCGGTCCCTGCTGGACCAGGGCTAGCAGGCTCGCCGACGGCGCGTCACCGCGATCGCTACACTTCGTCGGTGCGGCCGCGACTAGCCAGACTCCCCTCGCCTGCACGCAGCGGCCGCCTGACCGGAGCCGGGCTGCTCGTCGCTGGCATCCTGGCCCTGGCGCTGAACCTGCGGGCCATGATCACCAGCGTCCCGCCGCTGTTTCCGGAACTGTCATCGACGCTGGGCCTGTCATCCGCCGTGCTCGCGGTGCTCGCGGCGGTGCCGGTGCTGTGCTTCGGCGTGTTCTCGGGGGTGGCGGCGCCGCTCAGCCGGGCGCTCGGGGAGGAGCGGGTTCTGGGCTGGGCCTTGCTGCTGCTGGCTGCCGGGCTGGCACTGCGCGGCGCGGCGCCGGGCTTGCTGCTGTTTCCCGGGACCATCCTTGCCTGCGGCTCGGTGGCGCTGATGAACGTGCTGCTGCCCAGCATGATCAAGCGCCGCAGCCCGGACCGGGCCGGGCTGCTGATCGGGCTGTACCTGATGGCGATGAGCGGAGGCGCGATCATCGCGTCGCTCATCGCCGTCCCTGTCTTCGACGCGGCCGGGGGCGGGCACTTCGCTGCACGGCTCTCCCTGGGCCTGTGGGCGGCGCCGGCCGCAGCCGGCGCCCTCTCCTGGCTGCCGCAAATGCGGACGAGCGGGCTCCGGGCGGGCCCGGCGCCACGGTTCCCGGCCAGCGCCGGCGGGCAGGCGGGCCGGCAGGGCGCGGACGGGCAGGCGGGCGGGCTGGCAGGCCGGCAGGGCGCGGACGGGCAGACGGACGGGCAGGCGGGCCAGCGGGGCGTGCTTGTCATGGCCGGATACCCGCTGGCCTGGCAGGTCATGCTGTTCATGGGCCTGCAGAGCCTCTTCTATTACGCGAGCATCTCCTGGTTCCCGACGCTGCTGCGGGACCGGGGCGTCAGTGCCGCGGCCGCTGGCGGCCTTCTCGCGCTGATGAACCTGGGCAACGCGGTGACGGCGCTGGTCGTGCCGGTGCTCGCGCACCGGGCCACCGACCAGCGGATGCTGGTGACTGCGGCGATCGTGGCCGACGCGGCGGGGCTGATCGGCGGCGCGTTCGGCCCGCTGGCCGGCGTCCCGGCCTTCGTCCTGGTCATGGGGCTCGGCCAGGGGGCGACGCTCGGCCTGGGCATCTTCTTCACGATGGCGAGGGCGCCGGATCCCGTTACCGCGGCGTCCCTGTCGGCCTTCGCGCAGGGCGCCGGTTACCTGCTGGCCAGCATCGGCCCGCTGGCGGTCGGATTGCTGCACGCCGCCACCGGGGGGTGGACGATTCCCATGCTGTGCCTGCTAGCCACCGTCGCCGCACAGCTTGCCAGCGGACTGCTGGCGGGCCGGAATCTGACGGTGCCCGCCGCTGCAGCCCGCTGACCGGTCCGCCCGGCCCTCCCGGGCTGGCCTCGCTCGCGCCGGGGGATCGGGCCCGCGGCTCCCGGGGTGTCGCCGCGGGCCCGATCCCTCCGGTTCCCGTCAGAAGCGCGGCTTGGCGAGGCTGATGTCGTAGCTGTTGCCCCAGTACCACTGGGTGGCGTCTGAACCGGGCACCAGATGGGGGTATCCGGTCGGGTCGGCGATCCACCAGCGGACGCGGGAGCGCATCCAGGCAGGCAGGCGGTCCACGTGGGCCCTGACGGCCGGCCATTCGGAGATGCTGCAGTACACCCTGGCCAGCGCGTGGGGGTGGGCGGTGAGGCGCATCCGCACCCAGGCCGCGGCACCGGCCGGGGTGGCGTCGGTGGGCTCCACGTCAAGGGCCGAGGCGTTCGGGTCGGTGCCGTAAACGTCAATCCAGATGACATGCCGTCCGGCGACCGCGCTGGGCGGTACTGCGAACGGGCCGGTGGCGTAGGTGGCGACGATCCGGTGCGGTGGCACCGCCCCGGGGGTGACCGAGTCGTAGAACGTGTAGGGCCGGGCAGGCCTGTGCCGGGCCGCCGGGCGCCCTCGGCCAGGCCGGTGTGCGGCAAGCCGGGCGGCGAGTGCCCCATGCCGCGCGGGCTTGCGCCCGGCCGCCGCGGCGTGGCCGGGATGCTGAGCCGCCCCGCGCGCCGAGTGACCAGCCGCGCGGGGCGCGGTCACTGCCCGGTCGGCGTCCTGCGTTGCGGTCCTGGCATGGCGCTGCCGGGCCGCACTGGCGGAGTGGCTCGCCAGGTGTCCCGCTCCGTCATGGCCGGCAGCGGACTCGGCGGCGGGCGTTACCGCAGGGACCGATCCCGATGACAGGGCAGCGGCAGTCCCGGCCGCGCCCCCGGTCACGGCGACGATTGCCGCGGTAGCGACGACCACCCGCGGCAGGCGATAGGGGCGATGCCACAGGCGGCCGGCGCGCGCGGCATGGCGGGCGTTGCGGAAAGCGGACAGGCCGGTATGCGGGCGGGGGGTCATGGTGATCCTCGGGTCGGGCGCCGGGGGGCGCTCGGTGGTCACCCGTAACGCTGCCGGGGGGTTGACCGGCGGCAGGAGCGCGCGGCTGCGATGCGGGGTCAGAGCGGACGCGTGGCCGGGGTAGCCGCCGCGCACGTGGGTGCAGTCGGTTACCCACGGTGAACACCGGGCAGGTGAGCGAGGTATCCCGTCAGCCGGACTTGTGATGGTTGTCACAAACGGGAATAGCTGACGAGCAAATGGGCTAAATGTCGCCGAGCGCTGAGCCAAAAACGGCAGAATGCTTCGCCCATCCCCGGCGCGCCGGATCCGCGGGCTACCGCTATTACTATAGACTTAGTAAAGTCTTAAGAAAGAAATGACAGGCGCCCGAATGGGTTCTCGATGCATCCCGGAAAGCGGGAAAGGGTGTGCTGTGGCAGCCGGGCGGCTAACACCGTTCTGCAGAGCTGAGGCGATCGGCTGGCTCCTCATTGCCCGGTCATAAGGCTGCTCGGATTTCAGCGTCGGGGGGATCGATAGATGTCTGTCCTGCAGCGCTCACCAGTGCCTGTCAGCCGCGCCCGCCGCGTTCTGGCGATAGCCGTGGGAAAGGTAACGCGAGCGGCCCTCCGGCGCGCTGGAAAGGGAAATGGGACCTCCCTTCCGGGGATGGTCGCGCTGGCGATCGACCGCTCCGTGCTCGCCGGCCTCGCTGCGCAGATTCCGGGCGGCAGCGTCGTGGTCACGGGTACCAACGGAAAGGGCACCACCTGCCGGATGCTGACCGTGATGATGCGCGCCGCGGGAATGCGGCCGATTCTCAACCGCGAGGGATCCAATCAGCCAAGCGGGCTGGCGACCACGCTGCTCGCCGAGGCCCGCCTGACCGGCCGGCTTGCCGCGGGCGAGCGGGCCGCCGCCGTCCTGGAGGTGGACGAGGGCTCGCTGCCGGAAATCCTGCCGCAGGTGTCTCGGCCGGCTGCAGGGACGACGCTGATCGTCACCAACCTCTTCCGCGACCAGATGGATCGCTACCTGGAGCTTGAGGCCATCACCGGCAGGTGGGAGCGGGCCCTTGCCGGGCTGCCCGCGGACGCCACCCTGGTGCTCAACGCCGACGACCCTCGCCTTGCCTACCTCGCCCCAGACCTGCCCAACCCCAGGGTCTACTACGGCCTCGACGATGCTGAGTGCTCTCGCGAGGCCGATGTCACCTCCGACTTCCCCCGGTGCCCGCGCTGCGGCGGCGAACTGCGCTACGGGAGGATCTTCTCGGCTCACCTCGGCCACTGGGAATGCCGCGACTGCGGGCTGGCCAGGCCGCAGCCGCAGGTGCGCGCGCGGAAGGTGGACCTGCTCGGCCCGGGGCTGACCAGGCTGCAGGTCACCACGCCGGCCACGGAGAGCGTGCTGGAGATCCCGTTGCCCGGCCTGTATAACGCCTACAACGCCATCGCTGCCGTGGCCGGGGGCATCGCCTGCCAGCTTCCCGACAGCGCCATCGCCTCGGTGCAGAACGCCACGACCGGCTTCTTCCGGATGGAGCACGTGCGCGTCGACGGGCGGGACGTCTGGCTGGCGCTGGCCAAGAACCCGAACGGGTACACCGAGGTGCTGCGGGCCGTGCTCGGTGACGGACAGCCCCGGCACCTGCTGCTCGGGCTGAACGACCGGCCGGGCAACCAGCAGCCGGACATCTCGTGGATCTGGGACATCGACTTCGAGTCACTGCGCGGGCTGGTTCCGGCGGCGGTGCTGTGCGGGAACAGGTGCGGCGACCTCGCGGTGCGGCTCAAGTATGCGGGCTGGCTCGCCGGCGGAGCCGCCGCAAGCCCGGCCAGCCCGGCGAGCCCGGCGAGCCCGGCCAGCCCGGCGAGTCCGGCCAGCCCGGCCGGCCGGGCTACGGACATCGCGATCGAGCCGGATCCGGTCGCCGCGCTGCGTCTCGCGCTCGACCGCACGCCCGCCAGCGAGCCGCTCTGGGTGGTGTCCACCTACCTCGTGCTGTGGCAGCTACGGGGCTGGCTGCGGCGGCGCGGTTACGTCGGCCCGCTCTGGGAGCGGTAGGCCGGGGAGCCTCGGAGACCGAGGGGGACGTCAATGAACGCCAGCATTACCGTCGGGTACCTGTACCCGGAGATCCTGGGCACCTTCGGCGACCGGGGGAACCTGCAGGCGGTGGCGCGCCGCTGCGCCTGGCGCGGGATCTCCGTCGAGGTCGCCGAGCTCCGGATGGGCGACCGGCTCAGGCCGCGCGACGTGGACCTGATCCTCATCGGCAACGGGACCGAGGCCCGGCAGCGTCTGATAGCCGGGGACCTGTGCACGGTCAAGGGGCCGGCCATCCGGGAGGCCGTGGATCGCGGTGCCGCGCTGCTGGCCGTCGGCAGCGGCTACGAACTGCTGGGACGCTACTGCCAGCCGGCCGACGGCGCCGAGCTGCCAGGTGCCTGCATATTCGACTGCTGGACCATCCGCAGGTCCCCGGATGCGGCCGCGGACCTCAGGACGATCACCGCGATGCGCGCTGACCGGGCCATAGGCGACCTCGTGGTCCGGTGGCGGGGCGAACTGCTCGTCGGCTTCGAGAATCACGCCGGCCGCACCTACCTCGGACCGGCGGCGCGGCCCCTCGGCAGGACCCTGGCCGGGTTTGGCAACAGCGGAGACGGCTGGGAGGGTGTCGCCCGCGGCCGTGCGATCGGCACCTACCTGCGGGGACCGTGCCTGCCCCGCAACCCCGCACTCGCGGACTACCTGATCCAGGGCGCGCTGCTGCATAGGTACGGCGACGCCGACCTCGCGCCGCTCGACGACGACCTGGAGCGGGCCGCGCATGACGTGGCAGTCGCCCGGGTCAGATGCGAGCAGCCGCGAGCCGCCCGTCACCGGCGGTCAGGGAGCCGGGCAGGAAGTCTCCCGCGGCGTGGCTGGCGAAGGCCGGGCAGGGCGGGAGACAGGAGCCGGAGGGCCAGCCAGGCTGCCGGTCCGGCGGCAGGCAGCCCGTTCTGAATCGGAGGCAGGAACACAGGAGCGCGCGCAGCGCGCCAGCAGCGAAGGCAGGTTCAGGCAGCCCACAGGGGCAACGGGGAGGGGACAATGCTCGATACGCCGGTCATGCACTGGGAGAACCGGGACGCCCGGACGCTGCTCCGGCAGCGGTTCGGGATGTTCGAGATGGAGGAACGCGCCGAGGCCCTGGAGCGCGGCCATGACGACGTCGTCCGGCTGACCCTGGGGAAAAGCGAGCTACCGGTCCATCCGGACATTACCGAGGCGATGGTCAGGGCGATCCGCGATCCCAGGCTGAGCAGCCTGGTATATCCCCTGGGGCTGCCGGCGCTGCGGGCCGCCATAGCCGAGTACGAGAGTCACGTCGCAGCCGCCCCGGTCAGTCCGGAGAACGTGGTCGTCAGCGTCGGCAGCAGCACGATCTTCCGCAACCTGTGCGCGCTGCTGGCGCCCGGCGGAGACGTGCTGATCCCGCGACCCTATTACTCCCTGTACCTGTATTCGGCGGCGCTTTCCGGGGCCCGGGTGGGTTATTACGACGTCGACGTCGAGACCGGCCGGATCAACTACGACTCGCTGCTGGCCGGGCTCAGCGAGTCGACCCGGATCGTGATCGTGAACTCACCCGGAAACCCGCTCGGCAACCTGCTATCGGCAGCGGATTTCGCGCAGCTCGACGAGATAGTCGGCGGCCGGGCCGTGATTATCAGCGACGAGATCTACCGCAACATGTCCTTCGATGAGGAGGCCGCCAGCGTCCAGGCGCTGGGCGAGCCGCGGTCACAGATCGTGGTCACCAACGCGTTCTCGAAGGGCTTCCGGATGTACGCGCGGCGGGTCGGCTACGCCATCGTCCCTCACGAGATGGTCACATACCTGTCCGCGATGCAGGATCACACGCTGCTGACGACCGACCCGGTGCCACAGTTCGGGGCGGTTGAGGCGCTCCGGCACCTTGACGAGGTGGACTACCTACGGGCGCTCTACCGCAAGCGCCGGGACTACGCGGTGGAGCGGCTGTCGGGACTGACCTCGGTGCGGCCGTTCAGCGCCGCCGGCAGCTTCTACCTGACGGTGGACGTCCGCGGCATGCTGGCGCCCGGCGAGACCGACCGGGACCTGACAGTCGCGATCCTGGAGGCGACGCACGTGGCGACGGTCCCGGGCAGTGACTTCGGGCTGCCCGGGACGATCCGGCTGTCCTACTCGGCATCCGCCTTCGACTCCGCAATCGACCGGCTGACGGACTACTTCTCGGCCGAGGCCGGGCAGGCAGGCTCTCTGGCCGGTCCCGGGCAGGCCCGCTTACATGATCGCGGACGCTTTCCCATGAATTTCATGGGAAAGCGTCCGCGATCATGCATCCAGTAGGAGGGGAGCGGCGCGCCGGGTGCCCTGCGGGGCCGGGTCGCTGGGGGCCCTGCGGGGCCGGGTCGCTGGGGGCCCTGCTGGGCCGGGTCGCTGGGGGCTCTGCGGGGCCGGGTGCGATGCGGGGCCGGGTGCCCTGCGGGGCCGGGTGCGATGCGGGGCCGGGGGCTCCGGGCGCTCAGCCGGGCCGGCGGGCCAGCACCAGGTAATGGTTCCCGCCCCGGAGCAGGCCGGGCGTGCCATCGTCGGCCAGCCGCTGCAGCCGGGCGTTGAGCGCCACCCCGAGGCGGTCCGGCAGCACGGGCAGCCGCAGCAAGGTGAACGGGCCGAACCCGAACGTGCTGCTGCGCGCCGGCAGCAGGCCGGCGCGCAGCAGCAGGTCGTCGAACTCCGCCAGTGAGTGCGCGGCGACCAGGGCGCACGGCGCCTTCCGGGCTCGCGCCGGGGCCAGCAGCCGCTTGGCCGCCGCGCGGGGCCGGTCCAGCGCCCTGCTATGCCACGGGTCGAGCAGCAGGCTGAGCCGCTTCCGGTTGTCCGCGTTTGCCACGAGATAGCCGCCCGGCCGCAGGACCCGCGCCATCTCGGCCACCGCGACCTGCGGCGAGTGCAGCCAGGGGACCACGCCGAGCGCCACCACGAGGCTGAATGACCCCGGCCGGAACGGAAGCCGGTGCGCATCGGCGAGGATCAGCCCGGCCCCGGCCGCCCGCTCCCTGGCGATCTCGATCATCCGGTGCGCACGATCGGCCGCGGCCACCCGGAAGCCGCGGCGCTCCAGCGCCGCGGTCATCAGCCCGGCTCCCGGGCCGATCTCCAGCACCGGCGAGCCGGCGGGCAGGCTGAGCTGGTCGATCCAGCGAAGAGCCCGGTCGTGCCGGTCCCGGTGAATGACGCTGAACAGGTCCTCGCTGCGGTAGAGCCGGTCCCACTGGCCGGCGCGGGCCTCGAAGCGCTCGGTGACCAGCCGCTGGCGCGCCCGGGCCGACCGGTCTGGCTGGTCTGGCCGGGCCGACCGGTCTGGCTGGTCTGGCCGGTCTGGCCGGTCTGGCTGGTCGCCGCGGCTGGCGGCCCGGCCAGCCTGGTTTGTGCCGTGCATGGACATCCCCCGTTATCCAGCGCTAATGGCCATGCCATTCGCAACTGCATTGTGCCCGCTGGCGCGCCGTCCGGCGACCATCCCGGCGGAGTGTCTGGGCCGCGCTGGGCTGAGGCGCATGGCAGCCCGGCTCGAACCCCACGCGATCCGGTTAGATAAGTAAACTCTTGGCCCAGTTGTCCGGCCGCCGGCGCTCCCGCCGGTGCGCCAGGCTGGTACCCGAAATAGACTCGGCCAGGTCTGATGCCTGCGGCTGACCGCGAGGGGAGCTGGTGTGTCACTCCTGGAGACCATCTCGGGTCCGGAGGATCTGAAGCGCCTGAGCGCCGCACAGCTACCGCAGCTCGCGGCCGAGATCCGCGACGAGCTGATCGAGGTGGTCACCAGGACCGGCGGTCACCTGGGCCCGAACCTCGGCGTTGTCGAGCTGACGATCGCGCTGCATCGCACCTTCGACTCGCCGCGGGACCGGATCGTCTTCGACACCGGCCACCAGTCCTACGTGCACAAGCTGCTGACCGGCCGGCACCCCCAGTTCGGCACGCTGCGCCAGCGCGGCGGCCTGTCGGGGTACCCCAGCCGGGCCGAGTCCGAGCATGACCTGGTCGAGAACTCGCATGCCTCCACCAGCCTGTCCTACGCTGACGGCCTGGCCAAGGCGTTCAAGCTGCGCGGCGAGACCGGCCGCGCGGTCGTGGCGGTGATCGGCGACGGCGCGCTCACCGGCGGCATGGCCTGGGAGGCGCTGAACAACATCGCCGCGGCGAAGGACTCCCGGCTGGTGGTCGTGGTCAACGACAACGGCTGGTCCTACCAGCCGACCATCGGCGGCCTGGCCGAGCACCTCGCGGCTGTCCGGGTGTCGCAGCGGTACGAGAACGTGCTGGAGTACATCAAGACCACGCTGAGCCGGACCCCGCTGGTCGGCCCGCCCCTGTACGGCACACTGCACGGGATCAAGAAGGGCCTCAAGGATGTCCTGGCCCCTCAGGTGCTGTTCGAGGATCTCGGGCTGAAGTACCTCGGCCCCATTGACGGCCATGACGAGCAGGTGCTGGAGCATGCGCTGCGCCGGGCCCGCGACTTCGGCGGCCCGGTACTCGTGCACGTGATCACCAAGAAGGGATTCGGGTACCTGCCTGCCGAGCAGAACGAGGTGGACTGCCTGCACCAGGTGCCCGCGGCCGGCGCGGCCCCCGGCACGTGGAGCCGGGTGTTCGGCGACGAGATGGTCGCGATCGGCGCCCGCCGCTCCGACGTCGTCGCGATAACGGCCGCGATGCTGCACCCGACCGGCCTGGCGCCGTTCGCCGAGGCCTACCCGGACCGGATCTACGACGTCGGGATCGCCGAGCAGCACGCGATGACCAGCGCCGCCGGCCTGGCGATGGGCGGGCTGCACCCCGTCGTCGCGCTCTACTCCACGTTCCTCAACCGTGCCTTCGACCAGCTCCTCATGGACGTGGCGCTGCACCGGCTGCCGGTCACGATCGCGCTGGACCGAGCCGGCGTCACCGGCCCCGACGGGGCAAGCCACCACGGCATGTGGGATGGCTCGATCCTGCAGCTCGTGCCGGGGCTGCGGCTGGCCGCGCCGCGCGACGGCACGCGGATCGCCGAGCTGCTGAACGAGGCCATTGAGGTGGCCGACGGCCCGACGGTGCTGCGCTACCCGAAGGGCGCGGTCGGCGAGGAACTGGAGGCCGTGGCCAGGCTCGGCACGATGGACGTGCTGCGGGTCCCGGGAGAGGGCGCGGCCAGGGACGTGCTGCTGGTCGGCGCCGGGCCGATGGCGATCACCTGCGCGCAGGCCGCCGACCGTCTCGCCGACCACGGGATCGGGGCGACGGTCGTGGACCCCCGCTGGCTCAAGCCCGTCGACGAGGCGCTGGTCGCCGCCGCCCGGGAGCACGGCCTGGTCGCGGTGGCGGAGGACAGCGGCCGGGTCGGCGGGTTCGGTGACGCCGTCTGCCGGCTGCTCCGCGACCGGCAGGTCCGGGTGCCAGTGGTCACGTTCGGCCTGCCGCAGGAGTTCCTCGCCCACGGCAGCCGCCCCGAGGTGCTGGAAGAGGCGGGGCTGACCGCGCAGCAGATCGCCCGGGTGGTCACCGAGGCGGTCGCCCGGCGCGCTCCCGAGCTGGCGCCGCAGCCGCACGCCTGACGCGCCGCCCAGGCCGGATGCGGCAGAATCGCCGGTATGACGACTCTTGAGATCGCGGTCGTGGGCTCAGGTCCGGCCGGCCTGTACACCGCCGAGGCGCTGATCAAGCAGACCGCGGCGCTGGACCCGCCCCGCCAGGTGCGCGTCGACGTGCTGGACCGGCTGCCCACCCCGTACGGGCTGGTCCGCTACGGGGTCGCGCCCGATCACAAGTCGATCAAGTCCATCGCCGACTACCTGCGCCGGGTGCTGGAGCACGAGAGCGTCCGGTTCCTCGGCGGCATTCACCTCGGCGACGACATCACCCGCGAGGACCTGCTGGCCTGCTATGACGCCGTGGTCTACGCAACCGGCGCGATGCGGGACCGGCGGCTGGGCATCCCGGGCGAGGACCTGCCGGGCAGCGTGGCCGCCACCGACTTCGTGAACTGGTACTGCGGCCACCCGGACATCGACCCGGGCGCGTTCACGCTGGACGCCGAGGCGGTCGCGGTGATCGGCGTCGGCAACGTGGCGGTCGACGTGGCCAGGATCCTCTCCCGCCACCCAGACGAGCTGCGCGAGACCGACATCTCGCAGCCGGTGCTCGAGGCGCTTCAGGCCAGCAAGGTCCGCGAGGTCTACATGATCGGCCGCCGCGGCCCGGCGCAGGCCAAGTTCACCACCAAGGAGCTGCGCGAGCTCGGCGAGCTCGACGGCGTGGACGTGGTCGTCGGGGATGGTGAGGCCGACCTGGACGCGTTCGACCCGACCGGGGAGAGCGCCCGGCTGGCCCGCGAGGACCGGCACGTGCGCGGCAACTACACGGTGATCTCGGACTGGGCGTCCCGCACGCCGGCGGGCCGCCCGCGACGGCTGACCGTGCGCTTCTGGCTGCGGCCGGCAGAAATACACGGGACAGAACGGGTGTCCGGTCTCACCCTCGAGCGCACCAGGCTGGACGGCAGCGGGCGGCTCACGGGCACCGGCGAGGCGGAGACCCTGCCGGTGCAGATGGTGCTGCGCTCGGTGGGCTACCAGAGCGTGCCGCTTCCGGGAGTCCCCTTTGACGCCCGCTCGTACACGGTGCCCAACGCCGAGGGCCGCGTTCTGAATGAAGACGGGCATCCGCTGCCGGGGGAGTACGTGGCCGGATGGCTGAAGCGCGGCCCGACCGGGGTCATCGGGACGAACAAGTCGGATGCGGCTGAGACGGTGCGGTCGCTGCTGGCCGACCTCGCGGGCGGGCCGGGCCCCGCGGATGCGCAGCTGCCGCGGCCGGGGCTGCTGCCGCTGCCGAGGCCGTCCGCTGCGCGGGCGGCGGACGGGGGAGCGGAGGGAGCGCAGGGAGCGGAGGCCGGCGGAGCGCCGCCGCGATTCGACGCGCTGCTCGCCTCCCGGTCCATCCGGGCCGTCAGCTACGCCGACTGGCTGGGCATCGAGACCGCGGAGAAGGATCTGGCCGCATCGCTCGGCCGCGGCGCCCGGGTGAAGCTGGCCAGCCGGGAGGAGCTGCACCGTGCCTGCGGCCTGCTGGGTGACTGACATCTGGCAGGCTGCGGCCCGCCCAAGGCTGCGGCCTGCGCAGGGCGGCGGCCCGCGCAGGGCGGCGGCCCGCGCAGGGCGGCGGCCCGCGCAGGGCGGCCCAGCCTCAGGAAGGATGACCGATCATGGCGTATGACTTCCAGGTCGCGTTCGACTGCGCGGCCCCGCACGAGCTGGCCGAGTGGTGGGCGGAGACGCTGGGCTGGGAGGTGGAGCCCAGCGACCCGGAGTTCATCCGCAGGATGATCGCGCAAGGGTATGCCACCGACGACGATACGACGACTTACAACGGCGAGCTTGTGTGGAAGGAGGGCGCGGCCATCGGCCCGCCGGGCGAGCAGGGACCGGGGCCGTATCGCCGGATCCTGTTCCAGCTCGTACCCGAGCCGAAGCAGGTCAAGAACCGGGTGCACCTTGACGTGCGGGTCGGGCCGGAGAAGATCGAGGGCGAGCTGGAGAAGCTGACCGGCCGCGGTGCCACGTTCTTGCACCTGGGCCAGCAGGGCCCGCACACCTGGTTCACGCTGGCCGACCCGGAGGGCAACGAGTTCTGCATCTCCTGACCCTCCCGCCGTGAGAATGGCGAGGCCGGCCGCCGGGTACGGCCGATCACATGAAGCCCCCGCATGCAGGCCCTGCCGGTCATCAGGCAACCGCGGGCATACTGCTGTCAGCGATGGAGCCAGGCTCGCCCGGTGAGTCCGGGGTCAGCGACGTCCAGCGGCTGAAGCTGGTGCTGGGCGTGCCCGAGCTTAGCTGGCTAGTCGACCGGATCAGGGTCAGGCTGGAACGCGGCGAGCCGCTCGACGGCACGGTCACGCTGGTCGGCGCGAGCGCGGATCAGCGGCGGGCAGCCGGGCGGCTGCTCGGCCATTCCCCTGGCCGGGCGAGCGCGCTGAGCATCTCGCTGCCCGAGCTTGAGGCGGTGCTGCGCAGGACCAGCGTCGCGCCGAGCCTGCGGGCCGCGGTCGAGGCACTGTCGGGCCCGGTGCGGGACGCGGCGGCAGAGCGGGCCACCGAGGTTCAGCGCTGGCATGACACGCTCAAGCAGGCGCGCCGGAGCCGGCTGGCAGCGGATTCCTGGTACCTGCTCTGGCTGGACGAGATCAGCCGGGACGGAACGATCACCCGGCTGCTCCGCCAGGGGCAGGCCGACCAGCTAGACCAGGCGATCGCGGTGCTCGAGCACCTGCCGGACGCCGGGGAGCCCGCCGTCATGCGGGCCGCGCAGGACGAGCCGCCCGCGGTGCTGCTCACCGAGCTGGCACGGGTGTCGGTCGGCGACGACGCGGCGCTCACCGGCACGCCGCTGGCCGGTCTCGTGCTGCGGGCGCTCGCGCGCAGGGAGGGCGTTCCGCCGCCGCAGGGCGCCCAGGCCGAGCGCGAGCTGTGGACCCTGGCCGGCGTGGTGACCGACGACCTGGCCAGCCAGGTCCTGCTGCTGAACGTACGTGCCGGGGGTGAGCCGCTGGGGAGGTGGATGACCGAGGCGGCCAAGGCCGGCGAGCCGTTCCGGATCACGCTGCATCAGCTCGCGGTGATGCCGGTGGTGCCGCTGCCCATCGACATCTACGTGTGCGAGAGCAGCACGGTGCTGCGGGCGGCCGCCGCCCGGTTCGGGCCGGAGAGCGCGGCGCTGGTCTGCACCGAGGGGGAGCCCTCCGTCGCATGCTTCCGCCTGCTGCAAGCTGCCGTGGCCACCGGCACGCGGGTGCACTGGCACAGCGACTTCGACTGGCCCGGGCTGCGCGCCACCGACGCGGCCATGCGCCGCCTCAGCGCCGAGCCGTGGCTGATGAGCGCCGACGACTACCGGGCCGCGATGAGCTCTGGCCGATCCGAGCCGCTGCGCGGGCCCGAGGCGCCCAGCCCGTGGGACAGGCGGCTGTCGGAGCTGATGCGGGTGAGCGGTCGCGGGGTCACCGAGGACCGGATGCTGGCCGAGCTGCTCGCCGGCCTCGGGCCGTGGCGGGCCTGACCGGCCCCGGCCGGAACCGGCTGCTGCGCCGCGGGCTCCTACTCCCGGGCTCCTACTCCCGGTCTCCTACTCCCTGGACTCTTGCTCCCCGGACTGCGCGATGAGCGCCTTCAGCAGGTCCCTGGTCCGGCGGTTCTCATCGCCCCTGGCGTACTCGCCGGCGATGAAGTCGGTTACGCCGTACGCGGCCAGCTCCCGGATCCGCGCGGCGACGGCATCCTCCGGCCCTGCGATCGCCACATCACCGGGCCCGGAAGCGCCCTCCCTGTCGAGCATTGCCCGGTAGGACGGAAGCTGGCCGTAGATGGCGAAGACCCGCTCCGCGCGTGCCCTCGCCTGGTCCGGGTCGTCGGTGACGCACACCGGCAGGATGCAGACCACGCGAGGGGCCGGGCGGCCGCTGGCCGCTGCCGCCTGCGTGATCGTCGGGACGACGTAGTCGCGCACCGTCGCGGGGCCGGTCATCCAGAGCACCGTTCCGCTGGCACGCTGCCCGGCCAGCCGCAGCATTCGCGGCCCGAGTGCCGCCAGCAGTACCGGGACACCGCCAGCAGGCTCCGGCCCGGGCACCGACAGCGTGATCGATGCGCGCATGGTCTCGCCCGTGACCGCCGCCGGCTCGCCGGCCAGCAGCGGCAGCAGGATGGACAGGTACTCGCTCATATGCCTGGCCGGCCGGTCGAAGCTGTAGCCGTACATGTCGCGGATCACGATCTCGTGCGACAGCCCGATGCCGAGCGTCAGCCGTCCGCCGACTGCTGCCGAGGCGGTCAGCGCCTGCTGCGCAAGCGCGGCGGGGTGCCGGGGGTAGGTGGGCACCACGGCCGTGCCGAGCTCGATGCCCGGGACCTGGCTGCCGGCCACCGCCAGCGCCGTCAGGGCGTCAAGGCCGAAGATGTGCGACATCCAGGCAGAGGAGAAGCCGTCGTCGGCCGCGCGCTGCAGGTCGTCGCGCAGCCTGGCGAAGGCGTCAGGCCCCCGCGGCTCCGCCAGTGACGTGCCGATTCGCATGTGCATCCTTCCGTCGGGGGCTGCCTCCTGCCCGCCGGCCCGTGCACGGCGGGTCGAGGCGCGCTTGCCGTGACTGTGGCGGAACGGGGGACAATAACAGTATGGGTGCTGGTCAGGTTGATTCGGGGGAAGGCCTGGCTGCGGGGGCAGAGCCATCCCGCGTGCCGAGGCGGCGGGCCTACGAGGCGTCCCGGCGGGAAGTCGGCCGGGCGGCTGCGGACGCGGCTGCGGCCGTCCATGACGTCGTGACAGCCGGCCGGGCATCGCCCCGGCCGGACGCAAGACAAGCGGCAGTCGGCCGCGTTGTTCCCGCGGCAGGGCCGGCATCGCGCACGGCGCCTGGCCTGGCTGCGGCCCCTGCGGCCGGCGCGGCTGCGGCCCCTGCGGCCGGCGCGGCTGCGGCCCCTGCGGCCGGCGTGGCTGCGGCCCAGGCGCCCGGCGCCGCCGCGCTGGCGGGGCCGGATCGCGGGGAGCTGATGGCGGACCGGTACCTCGACCGTGAGGAGAGCTGGCTGCGCTGGAACCAGCGGGTGCTCGAACTCGCCGAGGACGAGCGCCTGCCGCTGCTGGAGCGCGTGCGGTTCCTGGCGATCTTCGCCAGCAACCTCGATGAGTTCTTCATGGTCCGGGTGGCCGGGCGGGTACGCCGGATGGCTACCGGGCTGCCCGTCGAGAGCGTCAGCGGGCGCCCGCCCGGCCAGATCCTGGAGAACACGCTGGACACCGCACGGGAGCTGATGGCCCGGCATGCCGCCTGCTTTACCGAGTCGGTGCTCCCGGCGCTCGCCGCCGAGGGCATCGAGATCCTCCGCTGGAAGGAGCTGACCGGCGCCGAGCAGGCGGCCCTGCAGACGCTGTTCCGGGAGCGCATCTACCCGGTGCTCACCCCGCTCGTGGTCGACCCGGCGCACCCGTTTCCCTACATCTCCGGCCTGTCGCTGAGCCTCGCCGTGATGATCGCTGACCCGAAGACGTCCGCGACGATGTTCGCCAGGGTCAAGGTGCCGCCCCTGCTGCCGCGCTTCCTGACGGTCGGGGGCAGCAGGTTCGTGCCGCTGGAGGACGTCATCGCCGCGCACCTGCCGGAGCTTTTCGCCGGGCTTGACGTGATCGAGCACCACGCCTTCCGCGTGACCCGCTCCCGCGACCTTGAGATCGACGAGGACGTCACCGAGAACCTGCTCCAGTCGCTGGAGCGGGAGCTGACCCGGCGGCGGTTCGAGCCCGCGGTCCGGCTGGAGGTAGAGGAGTCGATCTCCAGCGATGTCCTGGACAAGCTGGTGACCGAGCTTGACCTGGACGAGCGCGCCGTCTACCGGGTGCCGGGGCCGCTGGATCTCTCCGGCCTTGCCGCGATCGCGGAACTGGACCGGCCGGGCCTGAAGTATTCCGCCTTCGTTCCCGCCGAGACCGCCCTGCCCAGGGACACCAGCGTGTTCACCGCGCTGACCGAGCGGGACGTGCTGGTGCACCATCCCTACGACTCGTTCACGGCGAGCGTCCAGCGGCTGGTCGTGTCCGCGGCCGCCGACTCGCGGGTCCTGGCGATCAAGCAGACTCTTTACCGCACCAGCGGTGACTCCGAGATCGTCGACGCGCTGATCGACGCGGCCGAGGCGGGCAAGCAGGTCGTCGTGGTCGTGGAGATCAAGGCTCGGTTCGACGAGCGGGCCAACATCGCCTGGGCGCGCAAGCTGGAAGAGGCAGGCTGCCACGTGGTGTACGGGTTCGTGGGCCTCAAGACGCACTGCAAGATGGCGCTGGTGGTGCGCGAGGAGGCCGACGGCTCGCTGCGCAGGTTCTGTCATATCGGCACCGGGAACTATCATCCGAAGACCGCGCGGCTGTATGAGGACTTCGGCCTGCTGACCGCGGACCCGACGGTCGGGGAGGACATCACCGACCTGTTCAATCACCTGACCGGGTACAGCAGGAAGGCGCCCTACCGGCGGCTGCTGGTGGCCCCGGCCGGGCTGCGGCCTGGCCTGATCGAGCAGATCGAGGCGCAGGCCGCCCGCAGCCGAGCCGGGCTGCCGTCCCGGATACGGATGAAGTGCAATGCGATCCTCGACGAGGAGATCATCGACGCGCTTTACCGTGCGTCCCGCGACGGGGTCCCGATCGATCTGTGGGTCCGGAGCATCTGCGCGCTCCGCCCCGGCGTGCCCGGCCTCTCGGAGACAATACGGGTGCGCAGCGTCCTGGGCCGGTTCCTGGAGCACTCGCGGATATACGCCTTCGGCACCGATGCCGATGAGGAGGGAGAGGTCTGGCTCGGCAGCGCCGACCTCATGCACCGCAACCTCGACCGGAGAGTCGAGATGCTGGTGCGGGTGACCGACCCGGCCCACCGCCAGGAGCTGCGAGATCTTATCGACATGGCAATGGCCGACTCGACCGCATCGTGGTGGCTGGACTCCAGCGGCGTATGGACCAGGCACCATCTCGATGCGAACGGCCAGCCGCTGGAGGACATCCAGGAGTACCTGATCCGGATCCGGCAGAGCCGGGCGGCCGATGCCTGACGCCACCGACGCCGTCGGCGCTACGGGGACCGAGGTTCGTGCTGCCGGTGCCGTGCTGTGGCGCCCCGGTGCCGCCGGGGTGCCCGAGATCGCGCTGGTGCACCGGCAGCGTTACGACGACTGGTCCTTCCCCAAGGGGAAGCTCGAGCCAGGCGAGCACGTCCTCGCGGCGGCGGTGCGGGAGGTCAGGGAGGAAACGGGAGTAACGCCCGCCCTTGGCAGGCCGCTTGGCATCACCCGTTATGACCACGACTCCCGGCCCAAGCGGGTCGACTACTGGGTGGCCCGCGGCGTGGACGACGCGGCTCCGGCCTTCCGGCCGAACCGTGAGGTCGACCGGCTGGACTGGCTTCCGCTGCCCGCAGCGCGCGACAGGCTCAGCCATGTGCATGACAGCGCCGTCCTCGATGCCTTCGCGGCAGGACCTGCCGAGACCGTGCCGCTCATCCTGGTCCGGCACGCCTCCGCGGGCACCAAGGCCGCATGGCCGGGAACGGACCTGGACCGGCCGCTCGACGCACGGGGGGCGGCCGATGCCCGGGCGCTGGCCCCGCTGCTTGCCTGCTACGGACCCGGGCGAGTGATCAGCTCAGCCGCCGAGCGCTGTGTGGCGACCGTGCGCCACTACGCATTCCTGACCGGGATGCCGGTGGAGATCGAGCCGGCCTTCACGGTTGACGAGACCGGACCGGCCGAGCCTGGCGGCGCCGCTGCGGGCGGGCGGGCGGCTGGCCCGGCCGGCGGCGCGCTTGCTGCCGGCGGGCCGATCGCCGCCGTACAGGCCATCCTCATGGCGGGACGCCCTGCTGTCGTCTGCGCGCACCGGGAGAACCTGCCGGACCTGCTCGGCGCGGCGTGCGACTACCTCGGTGCCGTCCCCCCGGAGGGTCCCCGGCTCGCGAAAGGCAGCTTCTGGGTACTGCACGCGGCGGCCCGCCGGCTCGTGGCGGCCGAGCAGCACACGCCGGCGGGCGACTGGTAGGGGGCTCCGGCGAGGGTAAGCCTCCGGCCAACGGCTGACAACCCGGCGGGCGGCAAGGGTGCGGCGGGCGGCAAGGCTCCGGCGGGCGGCAAGGCTCCGGCGGGTGGCAAGGCTCCGGCGGGCGGCAAGGCTCCGGCGGGGGCGGCTGGCAGGGCCTCGCGGGCCGGAAGCGGGCCTACGGCGACCCGTGCGGCGTAGTCGGGTCAGGCCCTCTCACGGTGGCTGCGCGGCTGGCAGGCCCGCCGGATCCCAGTCCAGGACCGGTGGCCACGCGCCTTCGAAGATCAGCAGCCAGCGCTTGACCTCCGGCCCCGTGCCGCCGCTGTAGCCGCCGAGCCCGTTGCTGGCCACGACCCGGTGACACGGGATGATGATCGGGATCGGGTTCGCGCCCATCGCCTGGCCGACCACGCGCGCCGGAAGGTCACCGCGACCCGATGCGACCCCGGCCCGGCTGGCTAGCGCTCCGTAGCTGAGGGTCTCGCCGTAGCCGACCGAACGGTATAGCTCACCGAGCACCCGACGGTGCACCGGTGGCATCCTGCCCCAGTCCAGTGGCAGGTCAAACGCGCGGCGCAGGCCGGCGAAGTACTCGGTTAGCTGGCCGATGGCGGCTGCGAGCAGGCTCCCGGGGCTGCTCGCCTCGTCGCCCGCGGGCTGCCGCGCGATGTCGGCAGGTGCCCGATCAGCGGGCCCCGTTCCGGCGGGCCACGAGCTGGTCGTCGCCGGGCCAGCCGTCGCCGGGCCGGCGGTCCCCGGGCCGGCGGTCCCCGGGCCAATGCGCACCCTGGCCACGCCAGAGGCCGTGCAGGTGATGGTGAGCTCGCCCACCGGAGTTGGAAGGGCTGCGGTGACCGCGGACATGACCCTCATTCTGCCCGGGTTGCGCCTCGGCCCGGGAATGTCGGTGGCCGGCGATAGAACAGAGCTACCGAAGAACCCGGGAGAGCGGGGCATTCGGAAGGAGGGGTGATGGGATACGACCTGGCGGATGATGTCGAGGCCGAGCTGGCTGTGCTGGCATCGCGGCTCACCGAGCCGGGCGAGCGGGAGTGCCTGCGCTGCTTTCTGGTCCGGATGATCAATGAGTTCGGCTGCGACGGTACGCACCGGTGGACCGTCAGGTGGCGGGACGCTTGCGCGCCGCTTTCCCGGGGCCTGGTCCAGCGGCTGCAGCGGATGGGCGCGGTCTGCTGCGACTGTGAAGTGATCTTCAACGTGTTCCCCGACTACCCCGAGGCTGGCCGGATCCTGCCATGTGCCGGAGTAGCCAGGGCAGGCTCGGCGGTCCCCTGCGACCTTCGCTCGCTGCGGCGTAGCGGCTAGCGGGGGCGGGTCGGGCGCTGGCCGGCCGACCGGCAGCCCGGCTCGCCGGGCCGGGCTGGGGCCGGAGCTGGGACCGGGCTGTGCTGGGCTGGGACCGGGCTGTGCTGGGCTGTGGCCGGGTCGGCCGGGCCGGAGTTGGGCCGTGCCGGACCGGGTCGGTGCTGGGGCCGGCTGGGGCCGCGGCTGCGGCATCTCAGGCTTCGCCCTTCTCGGCCAGCCGGAGTAGCGCTCCGGAGATGGGTACCGAGATCAGCTCCGCCTGCCAGGGACGGGCCCCGTATCCGGTGAGCTCAGCGGCAATGGCACAGGGATCTGGCGGGTCGGGCGGCTGCCATGCCAGGCGGCGCACTGCATCGGGTGGCACCAGATTCTCGGCGGGCAGATGGCGGGAGTCGGCCAGAGCGGCGACCACGGTGCGGATGGCCGTGAGCCGCCGCGCCGCCACGGGATCGCGTTCCGCCCATCGGTGCGCCGGCGGAGGGCCGTCACCCGGTGGCCCGGACGCCGGCGGGAGGGCCTCGTCGGTCAGCGCCCGCGCCCGGTTCACGGCGCGCTGCCAGTTCGCGGCGTAGCGCCGGGCACCGCGCCCGCGTAGCCCGGCGACGCTGGCAACGTCCCGCGAGCCCGCGGCCAGGGACCTCGCCGCCTCAACGATCGCGGAGTCAGCCAGGACCCTGGTCGGCGACAGGTCCCGCCGCCGGGCAATCCGGTCGCGCTCGAGCCACAGTTCCCGGACGATCGCGAGCCCTCGCCTGGAACGAACACGATGAATCCCGGACGTCCGCCGCCACGGGTCCGGGCGCGGTCTGGCCGGCCCGGCAGCTAGCACCGCCGCGAACTCCTGGCTCGCCCACTCAGCCTTGCCCTCCTGCTCAAGCTGACCTGCCAGAGCATCCCTGAGCTCGACCAGAACCTCCACGTCGAGGGCCGCGTAACGGAGCCATTCTTCGGGCAGCGGGCGTCGTGACCAGTCCGCCGCCGAGTGTGACTTCTCCAGGCTCAGGCCCAGGACCTCCTCGACCAGGGTGCCGAGCCCCACCCGGGGATAGCCGAGCAGCCGCCCGGCCAGCTCGGTGTCGAACAGCGAGTGCGGCCGGTAGCCGAGTTCCTCCAGGCATGGCAGGTCCTGGGAGGCGGCATGGATGACGGCCTCGGCGCCCGCGAGGGCCCGGCTGACTCCGGACAGGTCAGGGCAGGCGACGGGGTCGATCAGCACCGTGCCCGCACCGGCGCGGCGGAACTGGACCAGGAAAGCGCGGTGCCCGTAGCGGAAGCCCGACGCCCGCTCAGCGTCGACCGCGACCGGGCCGTCCCCGCTGGCCAGAGCATGCTCTGCCGCAGCAAGCGCCTCCGCCGACGTGACGAGGCCGGGCATGCCATCGCGCGGCTCGAGCAGCGGAACCGCGGTCATGGCAGCCGCGATCGCCGCGGCAGGGCTCGCACGCCGGAGGCTAGCGGCGGCAGGCCGGAGGCCGCGCAGAGGGTGTCGCACCAGGCGGCGAGGTGGCCGGGCAGATCGGGGAGGGGATCGCCGGTGTCCTCGGGCCCGGCGGGCGACCAGGACGCTCGCAGCTCCAGGCCGGTCGCCGCAGGCTCGTCCTGCTTGCCGCCGAAGCCTTCCGTCACCACACGCGTCACGGTACCGCTGAGCAGCAGGTGGTCCGCCCGTGCCTGCAGCGCCTCGGTGAGCCAGCTCCAGGCGACCTGGCCGATGAGCGGGTCCTCGGCAATCTCGGATTCGAGCTCGGCCTGAATATAGGTCACGATGCGGAACGGCCCGGCCCACCCGGCCTGGCCCGCCGGGTCATACAGCAGCACGAACCTGCCCCAGCCGATGTCAGCCTGAGATGCCGCGGCCGACGGCGTGCTGCGGGGGGGACCGGGCGTGCTGCGGGCGGGTGAGCCGACCGGGCTCGCCGGGCCGCTCACGACGGCGGCTATCGCTGTCGCACGGGGCGCGAGCCTCCGGGGCGCCGGCTCGTCGGCGAACCGCACCTCGGGGCGCAGGGCACCCAGATCCGCAACCCCTTCCGCAAGGCCGGCGGCTGCACGCCGGAACAGGTCGTCCGCACCGGGGCTCACGGACCTTGTCATGGCGGTCGGCGGGGATACTGCTGCCCGTGCGTGCGACGGCGCCGGCCGGTCAGGCAACCTGGCGCTGCGCGGCGGGCACGGCAGTGGCGGCCGGAGCCGGTACCTGCCCGATCAGCAGTCCCGCTCCGCAGCAGGTGCAGATCCACTCGGGGCACGGCCGGCCGGGCTCGTCAGGGCAGCCCGCGTCGCCCGGGTGCAGGTTCTCGAATGCCCGGACGCCGCCGCAGTCGGGACAGGTGGTTGTCAGCAGGTCCGGCTTCATCATCTGCGGCCCTCCTCGCATCCGCCGGCAGCACGCCCGGGCTCCGGCGCGCCAGGCTGGCTCAGCCTCGATGCTGGCACGGCCCGCCGACGGTTATGCGGATATCGCCCGGCGTGTCGCCCAGGTCCGCGGGCGGGCACGGCGAGCGCGCGTGATCAGCGCCTGCACCATGCGAGGTACCCGGCAGTGTCGTTGGTGATGATCCGGTCTATCCCGTCCCTTGCCAGCCTGCGCCAGCTCGCCGGGTCGTCCGGAACTCCGGACCCGCTGGAGGTGTAGGCGCCGGCCGTCAGCCCGGCCGCATGGATCCGGCGCACGACCGCCGCCGTGACGACGTCGGCCGGGAGGTCGATGCCGACATTGCCGGGTGACCGGGTGACCGGGGTCAGGGACAGCAGCGTGGTCCGGCCGTCGAAGGCCGGAGCGACGCGGCGCAAGGTGGCGAGCGAGTCAGGGTAGAAGCTGTGCACCGTGGTGATCTGCATCGCGCCCGCGGCCCTGACCTGTGCGGCGAACACCCTTGCCTGGGCGGGAGTGAGGTCCGCGCCCTTGATCTCGATGATCACCCGGACGTGCGAGGCGATGGCCGCCCGCAGCATCTCCAGCATGGTCGGGATCCGGTACCTGGTTACCCTCCGTCCCGGGCCGACCAGGTGCATCGCCGTGAGCTGGGCGCTGGTATAGCGGGCGACGGCGCCGGTCCGGTCGGTGGTCCTGGAAACGGTACGGTCGTGGATCACCACCGGGTCGCCGTACGGGTAGCCTCGCGACGGCTTGGACCAGCGCACGTCGAACTCGACGATCCTGGCGCCGGCCCGGGCCGCGTACCTGAGCGACCCGACCGAGTCGGGCGGCACCGGCCCCGCTCCGGCGGTCGCGCTCCCGGTGTACCCCTGGTGAGCGATCAGCACGGGGCAGCGCCCGGGGCCCGGCCGCCGGTCCCGGTCGGCGGCCTGCACCGCAGGCAGTGCGGAGCAGCCTGCCAGTCCGGCGAACGCCGCGAAGGCACCTGCCCCCAGGACGACCCGGCTCAGCGTCCCGCCCCGTACCCGCACCCTGACCTCCCGGTCGACGTCAGCTTCCTGCTGCCAGCTAGATGCCCTGACCGGGTCGCTGGGGAGCACTCGTGAGACGATCTGCTGCGTGACCAGACCGATCAGCACAGCCGGCAAGCCCGCAGCCGATGCGTTCCTGCGCGCCTGCCGGAGGCAGCCGGTGGAGTACACGCCGGTCTGGTTCATGCGGCAGGCTGGCCGCTCGCTGCCAGAGTACCGGGCTGCCCGGGGCAAGACCTCGATGCTGACCGCGTGCATGACCCCCGATCTGGTCATCGAGCTCACCCTGCAGCCACTGCGCAGGTACGCGGTGGACGCGGCGATCCTGTTCAGCGACATCGTCGTACCGCTGCGGGCGGCGGGCGCCGATTTCGACATCCGGGCGGGGGTCGGCCCGGTGCTGGACCGGCCGGTCCGGTCCTCCGCCGACCTGGCCAGGCTCCGTGAGCTCCACCCCGATGAGCTGCCCTACATCACGGAGGCGGTGACCGGGCTGGTCGCCGAGCTGGGCGGCACGCCGCTGATCGGGTTCGCCGGCGGGCCGTTCACGCTCGCCTCCTACCTGGTCGAGGGCGGCCCGTCGAAGAACTTCGAGGCCACCAAGTCGCTCATGTACGGCGACCCCGGGCTCTGGGACGCGCTGATGACCAGGCTGGCTGCCATCACGATCACTTTCTTGCAGGTCCAGGTCGCAGCCGGGGCCTCAGCGGTGCAGGTTTTCGACTCCTGGGCCGGGGCGGTGAGCCCGGAGGACTACCGGCAGTCCGTGCTGCCCTACAGCCGGCGGATCTTCGAAGCGCTCGCGGAGTCCGGCGTGCCGCGGATCCATTTCGGCGTCAGCACCGGTGAGCTTCTCGGGCTGATGGGCGAGGCCGGCGCGGACGTGGTCGGGGTGGACTGGCGGGTCCCGCTGGACGAGGCGGTCCGCCGGGTCGAGCCGGGCAAGGCGCTGCAGGGCAACCTCGACCCGGCCATCCTGCTGGCCCCGTGGGAGGTCGTGGAGAAGCGGGCGTTGCGGGTGCTGGAAGCCGGCCGAACCGCCGAGGGGCACGTGTTCAATCTCGGCCACGGGGTGCTGCCGGGCACCGACCCCGACGTGCTCGCCCGGCTAGCGGACCTGGTTCACGCCGCGACGGCCGCGCCCGCCGGCCGCTAGACCGGCAGGCCGGCGGGCCGGCGGGCCAGGGGGCCGGCGGGCCAGGGGGACGGGGGGCCAGGGGGACGGGGGGCCAGGGGGACGGGGGGCCAGGAGCGCCGGGCGTCAGCCGGGCCCTCCGGTCGACGGGCCGGGTGACGCCGGGTTGCCGACCGCCGGCCTGCGGCGCAGCAGCCGCCGGCGGCCGAGCCAGCCGAGCAGCCCCGCGACGGCCAGGGCCGCCGCGAACGGCAGCACGGTTCCCAGCACGGTCAGCAGCCAGGCGATCACGGCCCGGAAGGCGCGCCAGCCGCCGGAGAGCCCGGCCAGGAATCCGTTCTGCCGCCTGGCCTTCCTCTCCTTGTGAACGTGCCCCGCTACCAGCGTCAGCGACACGGTCGCGTAGCTCGTCTCGCGGGCCAGCGCCCGCTGCTGGGCCTGCAGCGCCTCCAGGTCTGACTCCTCGGCGTTGATCTGGTCCTGGACGCTGAGCAGCGCGCTGATCGAGCCGGCGCGGGTCAGCAGCCTGCGAAGCTGGGCGATCGCGGCCTGCGCCGAGGCGACCCGGCTGCTGACGTCGGCGACCCGCTGGGTGACGTTCCGCGCCTGCCGGGTGAGCGAGGTCTGCCTGCCGAGGGTCGTGGCGAGCCTGCCAAGCGTGGCCTGGTAGACCGCTGCCGGGATCTTGAGCTGGAGCGTCGCGTAGCTGAGCGCGCGCTGGCGGGGCGGGATGACCTCCTGCTCCGAGGCGGTGTAGCCGCCAGCCGCGGCGACGATCGCCGTGGCCCTGGCGACGGCGGCGGCCACGTTGCCGCCTCGGGCCTGGACGGTGAGGCTGGCGGTGTAGATGATGTCCTGGGTTGCCAGGGTGAGGCTGGCGGGCTGGCCAGCGCCGGAGCTTCCTGCCCGCGCCGCGGCTGGCGCCGCGGCTGGCGCCGCGGCGCCATGCTCTCCGGGGGCGGCCTGGGCGGCCGGGGCGGCCTGGGCGGAGCTTGGGGAGGCTGAGCCCGCGGTGCCGCAGCCTGCCAGCAGGAACGCAGCGGCGGAGCCGAGCGCCGCGCAGGCGCATGCGATGGAACTGGCCCGGCGGCGGCTGGCCCGGGCAGGTACGGTGGCGTGCATGCCGATGGGACGCGGCGCCGGGCCGGGCGGTTCCGTCATGCGGCCGGCTGATGGTAACGATCCGGATACCCTGATACGGCTGCCGGGCAGGCCCGGCCTTCCGGGCGACCGGGACAGGCCGCGCGACCATCTGGAGGAAGCTGTCAGGGCGGGGCGGGCGTGACGAACAGGGGACCGGGCACGGCGTTCACGCCGGCGGTCAGCCGCTGGATCGGCGGGCTCGGGCGGCTCCGTGATGTTGTCCGGCAGGAGGTGCTCGCCGCGCAGATCGCCGGGCTGCCCCAGCTATCCGGCCCAGCACGGGTGCTGGACGTCGGCTGCGGGCAGGGCACGCAGGCGATACGGCTGGCCCGGGCCGGCCATCGGGTGACGGGCCTGGAGCCGGACGCCAGGCTGCTGGAGGTGTTCCGCGCCGCGCTGGCCGCCGAGCCCCCGGACGTCGCCGCCCGTGTCCGGCTCGTCGAGGGCCGGGGAGAGGCCGCGCCCGCGCTCGCAGGCGGCGGGTTCGATCTCGTGGCCTGCCACGGCGTGCTGATGTACCTGGATGACCTCACCCCCATGCTCGCCGCCCTGTCCGCGTCCGCCGCCCCCGGCGGCGTGATATCGCTGCTGGTCCGTAACGGCCTCGCGGTCGCGATGCGCGACGGCCTGCGCGGCGACTGGGCCGGGGCGCTCGCTGCCTTCGGCAGCAGGGACTACGTGAACCGGCTCGGGCTGAGGGTGCGCGCGCACGCTCCGGAGGACATCGACATCGCCCTCGCCCCGCTCGGCTGGCGGCGGGTCGCGTGGTTCGGGGTGCGGGTGTTCACCGACCACCTGGACTCGCAGGCGCCTGCTGCGGGCCTGCCCGAGATGCTCGCCGCCGAGCGCGAGGCGGGCAGCCGCGACCCGTACCGCAGCGTCGCGGCCCTGCTGCACCTGGTCTACCAGAGGGCTGCGGGATGAGCGGGATGAGCGGCGCGACCGGGGTGAGCGGCGCGACCGGGCGGCCAGGGGTGACCGGCCCGGCCGTGGCGGTCATCGGCGGCGGGATCGCCGGCCTGGCGGCCGCATTCTTCCTGCGCGACAGCGGCGCGGCGGTGACCGTCCTGGAGGGCTCACCCCGGCTCGGCGGCAAGCTGGCGGTAACCGAGGTTGCGGGCATCCCGGTCGATGCGGGCGCCGAGGCGCTGCTCGCCCGCCGCCCTGAGGGCACCGACCTGATCGCCGCGGTCGGCCTGGCCGGAGAGCTTGTCCGGCCGGGTACCACCAGCGCCGGAATCTGGACCAGGGGCGCCATCCGCCCGCTGCCGCGGCGGCAGGTGATGGGCGTTCCGGCCGACCTGGACGAGCTCGCGCGCTCGGGCATCCTCTCGCCGGAGGGAACTGCCCGGGCGCGGGCCGACCTGGAACTTCCGGTGACGCCGCGCGACGGGGACGTGCCGGTGGCGGAGCATGTCGGTGCGCGCTTCGGCCGGGAACTGGTCGAGCGGCTGGTCGACCCGCTGCTCGGCGGCGTCTACGCGGGCCGGTCCGACCGGCTCTCGTTCGAGGCCACGCTGGGCGGCCTGGCAGCGGCCTCCCGCCGGCACCGGTCGCTGTCGCAGGCCGCTGCCAGCCTGCTGCCGCCGCCCGCGAGCGAGCAGGAGCGCCCGGCACCGCCGGTGTTCACGACACTGGCCGCGGGCCTGGGGACGCTGCCGGCCGCGGTCGCGGCAGCATCTGGCGCCACCGTGCGTACCGGCGCGACCGTGCGCGAGCTGGGCCGGACCGCCGAGGGCTGGCACCTGGTCGTGGGGTCCGCGCACGCCCCGGAGAGGCTGGCCGCCGACGCGGTCATCCTGGCCCTGCCCGCCCGGCCCGCGAGCCGCCTCCTCGCCGGCGTCCCCGGCGCGGCGGCCGCGGCCGCCGCGCTTTCCGAGATCGAGTACGCCTCGATCGCGATCGTCACCCTGGCCTATCCGGACGCGGCATTTCCGTCCCCGCCGACCGGAAGCGGGTACCTCGTGCCGGCCGTTGACGGCAGGGCCGTCAAGGCGGTGACGCTGTCCACGGTGAAGTGGCCGCACCTCCGGTCGGCGGGAGCCGGGATGCACCTGGTCCGCTGCTCGGTCGGCCGGGTGGGCGAGGAGGCGCTGCTGCAGCGCGACGATGCCGAGCTGGCGGCTCTCGCGGCGGCCGACTTCGCCGCGGCATCCGGCGTCACCGGCCGGCCGGCCGACGTCAGGGTGACCCGGTGGGGCGGCGCCCTGCCGCAGTACGACGTCGGTCACCTCGACCGGGTGGCCCGGATCCGGGCGGCAGTCGCCGGCCTGCCCGGCCTCGCCGTGTGCGGTGCCGCCTACGACGGAGTGGGGATCCCCGCCTGCATCGCCACCGCGCGGGAGGCCGCCGCCCGGGTGCTCGCCCACCTCGGCAGCGTCCGGGCCCTGGGCCCGGCATAGGACCCGAGCGCAGCGCCGGAGCCCGCCGCCTCCCGCGAGGTCGTGCCGGCTCGGTCCCGGCGGCTCTGGCCCGCTGGTGCGGAGTGCCCGGAGGTCAGCTCAGCTCGGTCCCGGCCGCCTCGGCCTGCTGTGCGGGCATGCCCGGAGGGCCCTGCTGCGGCGCTGCGCCAAGGAGCCGGAGCTCGCGCTGGCCGAGCGCGAGGAGCACCGTGACAGCCAGGACCGCCCCTGACAGGGGGAAGAACGGGGCAGGCCCGATGGACCGGACCAGGACGCCGGAGATCGCCACCGACAGCGGGAAGGTGCCGAAGCTGGCCAGCATGATCAGGCTCATCACGCGCCCGAGCAGCCGCGGCGGCGCCCACTGCTGGACGAGCGTGAGCATGATCACGTTCCCGAACCCGTTGCATGCGCCGAGCGCCAGGCACGCGGCGCAGCCGCCGGGCAGGCCGCCGAGGAACGGGATCAGCCCGGCGGCCGCCGACTCGATCAGGAACGCGGCGAACGCCACCACCGCCGGCCTGCCAAGCGCGGTCTTCCTGGCCGCCGCCAAGGTCCCGGTGACCGCCCCGGCGCCGAAGCAGGCGATCAGCGCGCCGTACCCGGCCGCGCCGAACCGGGCATGAGCCAGGGCCGGCAGCGCGACCTCGAAGGTACCGCCGAAGGTGAAGTTCGCGGCCACCGACACCGCGAGGATGAGCTTGAGCAGGCGCTCTTGGCGCAGCAGCTGCCATACGGTCCCCGCATCGGGCACGGCAGGGGCCGGGGCGGTCCCCTCGCCAGCCTCGGGCGCGCTCGGGAGATCGGCCCCGGCGCCGCCGGCCGGCGCGGGCCTGCTCGTCGTGGCGCGGATCAGCGCCAGCGTCAGCGCCGAGACCCCGAAGGTCGCGGCGTCGACTGCGAACGCGGGCGCCGACCCGGCGGAGGCGACGAGGATGCCGCCGAGGGCGGGCCCTGTCAGCGAGCCGAGCTGCACGGCCGCCTCGTTCAGCGCGTTGCCGGCCTGCAGCCGGGCGGGGTCCAGCAGAGACGGCATGATCGAGAAGGACGCGGGGATGAACAGGCCGGCTCCCGCGCCCAGGCCCGCGGCGACCGGGCCGAGCAGCGCGAGCGTGGTCACGTGCCGCAGCGCGAGCAGCACCATGACCGCGACCAGGCAGCAGCGGGCCGCATCGGCACCGAGCATGACCATCCGCGGGCTGGCCCGGTCGGCGAGCATGCCGCCGACCGGGATCAGCACCGTCCGCGGGATGCCGTAGCAGGCCAGCACGGTGCCGAGCAGCACGGTGCCGCCGCGGGTGGACAGCACCAGCCAGGGCAGCGCGACGTCGTAGCAGTAATCGCCGATCGTTGAGGTGAGCTGGCCGCCCGCGAGGAGCCGGAAGGACCGGCTGGCCAGCGGTCCGCCCCGGAAGGCCGCACCGGCCCGGGCGCGCGAGCGCGACACCGCGCGCCCCAGGGCGCTCACGGCGCGTCCGCCAGGCCGCCTGAGCCCTCGGGGCCTTCCAGATCGGCTGTGCCCGCAGGGTCACTGCCGGGGGCGTGCCCGCCGCGTCCGGTTTCCGGGTCGAACCAGGGCACCAGGTCGAGCATGACGTGGACGCGGCGCGCCCCCGCCGGCCGGTCCGCCGTGCCCAGCCTCCGGTAGCGGTCGAACAGGCTCCTGACCTCGTCGCGGAGCGCGCTGAGCTCTCCGGGGGTGACATGCAGGACGTCCTGAACGAACCCGCCGGCCTCCTGCCACTCGGCGGGGTAGCGGGACTCCCGCTCGTGGTAGCGCTCGCGGATCTCCTCCAGCCGCGCCAGCGACGCGTCGCGCAGCAGCCTCCCGGCGGCCCGGGCCGCGCCCCGCTCCGCCGCACTGACCTGAAACCCGATCATCCTGGCACGCCAGGGCCGGTGCCGGCCGTCGGCCGCCGCTTCCTGGTCCTCCTCGACCAGTCCGTACCTGGCCAGGGTCCGCAAGTGGTAGCTGCAGGCGGACGGCGACAGCCCGGCGACCTCCGCGCACTCGGTGGCGGTTGCCGGGCCCTCCAGGCCCAGGTGCTCCATGATCGCCATCCGGGCCGGATGGGCGAGGGCGCGCATCATCTGCGGGTCGGTCAGCGACAGCGGGTTCTCCGGAGTCCCTGGCCGCGGGAGTTCCCCTGGCGGATCGGTCACCACGGCGGAATCCGTTCTGCTAGTTATGAAGGGTTCGCTGTGAAAGGTTAACTGCGAAAGAATTCATTCGCAACCTTGCCGGGATACTGCCCGGTCGCCGGGCCAGGCCCGATTCCGGCTGGACCCGCCGATGCTCAGCGGCCGGGATCTGCGGGCGGGCCGCCGGGCGGCCAGGCGCTGGCGGGCCGGGCACCTGGCGGCGCGCCGCCCGCTCCCGCGGTCCCGGGTCGCCGGGAGATCACCGCGAGGTCCCCGTCCGGGGTGGTCATGACCTGTACCCCGGTCCCGAACCGCGCGGCGAGCACGTCGGCTCGCAGCACCTCCTTGGGCGTCCCGGCCGCGGCGATCCGGCCGCCGTCCAGCAGCACCAGGCGGTCGGCGAACTGGCCGGCGAGGGTCAGGTCGTGCACGGCCGATACCACCGTCAGCGCGCTTTCCCGGCGCAGGGTGTCTATGAGCTCCAGGGCATCCGCCCGCCTGCCCAGGTCCAGCGCGCTGGTGGGCTCGTCGAGCAGCAGCACCGGAGCCTCCTGGGCCAGTGCCCGGGCCAGGATCACCCGCTGCGCCTCGCCGCCGGAAAGCGTGGCCAGCGCCCGCGCCGCGTAGCTGGCCATCCCGATCCGCTCCAGCAGCCCGGAGCACACCCGCCGGTCGGCGGCGGTCTCGGTGCGCAGGTAGCCGATGTGCGGGTTGCGGCCCAGCATGACGTAGTCCGCCACCGTCATGGCCGGCGGGAGCTGCGGTCGCTGCGGCACGTAGGCCACCAGGCGGGCAAGCTGGCGCCGCGACATTCTGGTGGTGGGCACGCCCCCGATGGTGATGATCCCGTCGTGCCGGACCAGCCGTGCCGCCGCGCGCAGCAGCGTGGTCTTGCCCGCGCCGTTCGGGCCGATCAGCGCGACCCACTCGGCGTCCGCGGCCCGCTCGCTGATCCCGTCCAGCACCGCGACATCGCCGTAGCGGACCCGGACCTGCTCGAACGCGATCACGCCAGCTCCCGCCGCGCGCGCCGGGACCGCAGCACGAACAGGAAGAACGGGCCGCCGGCGATCGCCGTGATCACGCCGATCGGCACCACGCCGGGCGCCTGGACGGTCTGCGCGGCAACGTTGGCCAGCACGAGGAACGCCGCCCCGCCCAGCATCGAGACCGGGAGCACGGTCCGGTAGCTCGCTCCCGCCGCGAGCCGGACCGTGTGCGGGACGATGATGCCGACGAAGCCGATCAGCCCGCTGACCGAGACCGCGGCGGCGGTGCCGAGGGTGGCGGCGAGGACAATGGTGAGCCGCAGCCGCGCGACATCGACGCCGAGGCTCGCGGTCTCCTCCTCGCCGACCCGCAGCACGTCGAGCAGCCGCCGGTGCGCCAGCAGCACCCCGGCGGCGACCGCGGCGTAGGGGAGGATCAGGGCAACCTGCGACCAGGACGCCAGGGACAGGTCGCCGAGTATCCACGAGTAGACCTGCTGCAGTTCCTGGCTGTGCTGCTGCAGCAGGTAGGTCTGGATCGCGGTCAGCATGGCGGCGACCGCGACCCCGGCCAGGACGATCGACGCGGTCGCCCCGCCTGTGCCTGGTGACTCGCCGCCGCGGCCGGCGCCGGACCCGAGCATGTAGGTGAGGGCGACGGCGACGGCGGCGCCGGCGAACGCGGCGGGCTGGACCAGCCCGGATCCGGTTCCGGCCACGATGGCGAGCGTGGCGCCGAGGCCGCCGCCCGCCGCGACCCCCAGCAGGTACGGGTCAGCCAGCGGGTTGCGGAACACGCCCTGGTAAGCGGCCCCGGCGCCGGCCAGCATCGCGCCAACCAGCGCGGCGAGGATCACCTGCGGCAGCCTGATCTGCCACACGATGGCCGTGTCCACGCCCGGCACCGACAGCGCCGGGTGCCAGGGCAGCCTTGTGGCCAGCGCCTCGATGACCATCTGCGGCGACAGCCCGGCCGGGCCGACCGATACGCCGGTCAGCAGCGCTGCGGCCAGCGCGACCGCCGCGATGGCGAGCGCCCGGCCGGGCCGCACCCGGGGGAGAGCCGCGGTCGTCGTCACGCCGGAGGCGCCGGCGGCTGAGGGGTCCGCGCCGGGCGGTCCCGCGGCGCCGGCAGCCGCGGCGTCGGCGGCCGCGGTGCTAGCATCCGCAGCGCCGGCCGCCGGGTCGGCCGCCGGGTCGCGGGCCTTGCCCTGGCCGGCCGGGCGGCCGGCCAGGCGTCCGTACCTCACCCGCCGTCGCGCCTGATCACCGCGGCGACCGCAGCCAGCAGGTCGGTGATGCGCGGCCCCCACCGGGAGGCGATGTCGTCGTTGAGCGGGATGATGTGGCCCTCCCGCACGGCACTGAGCGACGACCACCCGGGCCGTTTCGCGACCGTCGCCGCGCTCTGATGGCAGCAGATGGTGTCGGCCAGGATGATGTAGTCGGGGTTGGCCTTGAGGATGAACTCCGGCGATAGCTGCGGGTAGCCGCCGGAGGAGGCGGCACCGGACGCGGAGTCCGCGATGGACTTCATCCCCAGCATGCCGAGCAGCCTGCCGACGAACGTGTCCGAGGTGATCGAGTAGTAGGTCTGGTCCAGTTCGTAGTAGTAGGTGATCGGCTTGGCCGGCTTTGGCACCGACGCGACGATGGCCGCCAGCCGAGCCCTGATCCTCGCATCCTCCTGGCGGGCCTGTGCCAGGTGGCCGGTGGCCTGGCCAAGCTCGTCGAACTCGGTGTACGTGCCGCTCACGCCGGACGGCGTGACGAGGTCGAGCACCGGGATCGAGAACGGGGCGAGCTTGGCGGCAAGCTGCTTCGCGGCGGGAATGGTGCCCGGCGAGATGATCACCAGGTCGGGCTTCTCGGCGACGATCGCCTCGATGTTGGGCTCATAGGCGTTCAGCTTGGTGCGAGGTGCCTGCGGCGGATAATCGGAGTCGCTGCTCACCGCCTTGACCTGGCTGCCCGCGCCGATCGCGTAGAGCATCTCGGTGCCGACCGGCGACAGCGAGACGATCGCATGGGGCCGGCGCGCGACGTGCACGGTGCCCGCCGGGGTAACGATCGTGGCCGGGAAGCCGGATCCGGCGTGAGCTGCCGTGCTTGCGTGGGCACCAGGCCCGCTGCTTCCGGTGCTGCCACAGGCCGCCATCGTGACGGCGAGGACTGCCGCGACCGCTACCGCCGGCAGTCCACGGGGAAATGCTCGCATGCTCATCCTCCGTCGGGTCGTGGAGGACGAAGTGCGCCCGCTACGACGCCGACGGGGCGCCGGAACGAACCGCCCTTCCTCCGAGGACGTCTCGTAGGCGCAGGCCAGGCGTCCGGGCTCATCCCCTCGGCTGTGGTCAGCCGGAGGCATCACCGTTGCGGGACAGCGCCGGCATCTCACCGGCTTCGCTGGGCTCTGCGCCATCCCGGCCCGCCGGGCATGGCCAGCCGACCGGGACAGGGCTAACCATAGCGCAGCCCGGCCCGGGCCGGCGCGCGCCGCGCCCCGGTTACCGGTCAACGCGAGCCCGGGCGGGCGTGCCGCCCAGTCAGACGCGAGCCCGGGCGGGCGCCAGCCGCGCAGTCAACGCGAGCCCGGGCGGCCGCCCCGGCGCCGCTATTACCAATTTGCGCGAGCCCGGGCTTACGCTGTCATATGTTGGTGTCTCGGGCCTTGCCGGCCCGGCGGGCCGATGACCCATCCGTTCCGCACACCGCACGGAGAGCAAGCGAGGTGGCGACGTGAGCGAAGGCCAGGGCGGTCTGATCATTCCGGAGGGCGGGTTCTGGCCGGCGCCGGAGATACCGCAGCCGAACATCTACCCGATGGAGTGGCACGTCGAGACGGAGAAGCTGGCCGCGATCTACCAGAAGTCCAAGCGCATGGCATGGAACCCCGCGGACCTGCCGTGGGACGGGCTGCGTGCCGAGGACTTCACCGCCGAGCAGCGGCTGGGGATCATGTACTGGTTCTCGGTGCTCGCCAACTTCGATGCCTCCGGTCCCGCCGTGTTCGCCCGCGCCACCATCCACGCCTTCGAGCAGCACGAGGAGGACCCGGTCCGCAAGTGCTTCTTCTCGATTACCCGCGACGAGATGAACCACGAGGAGTGCTGCCAGCGCGCGATCGCCGCGCTCTGGCCGGGCGGCCCGCTCGACTGGACCCCGCATACCGACCTGGAGCGCGCCGCGCACAACAACATCGGCTGGCTCTACCACAACGGCGGCCGCTACTGGAGCGGCTACAACAAGGCGGTGACCAAGTACTCGCTCGCGGTCCTGTTCACCAGCTTCATGATGGGGGAGATGGCCGCCTCGACCCTCTTCCGGGGCATGGCCAGCGGCACCACGCACCCGGTGTTCTCCGAGATGTTCCACAAGATCGGCCGAGATGAGTCACGTCATCTGCAGATCTGCATGACGATCCTGGAGAACGAGTGGCCGGGGCTGACCGACGAGGTCAAGGGCCTGATCACGCGGCAGCTACGGGCAGGCTTCGTGTTCCTGTCCATGATCCTCTGGGAGCCCCCCGAGGGCTTCTGGGAGCTGCCGCCGTACTTCCTGCCCAACCACCGCGTGCTGATGGGCCACGCCAGGGACGCCGGCCTCGGCGTGCTGAGCTACGAGGAGCAGGCCGAGAACTGGCGCGTCGCCATGGCCCGGGTGCGGGCGATCGTGCACCGCTGGGGGATCGAGTTCCCGGCCATCCCGGAACTTGACATCGACGGCGTGGACGTCTCGGCGGACATCAACCCCGAGGACATCATTCCGGTCTTCTAGCAGGCCAGGGACAGGCCGCTGGGGCCGGCCCGCCTCAGTCTGGCCAGGCGAGATCGCACTGGACAACGGCGCCAGCGTCGTCGACGCGCACGGAGAGCAGGAGCCTTGCATGCTCGCCGTCTAGCTCGACAGCGGCCGCTGTGGCCCCGTCGCCGGATCGCCAGGCGCCCGGCTGGCACGCGCCGGCCCACGCCGCCGCCGCGCGGAACTGGCGCAGCGCGGCTGCCGTATCGAGCGCGCCGGCGACCGGCAGCGACGCCGGCCACCGCGATCCGCCCCGGTTCAGCAGCCTGATCAGCTCATCGACACGCCGGCTGAGCGGCGAGCCGGGCGCGGGCGGCACGGCCAGCCTGAGCTGCTGGACCCGCGGCCCTGGCTCAGGGGTAAGCTTGATCTCGGCGGCAGCGGTGCCCCGCCTGCCGGACAGCCACCACCGGCAGTGGGCAGGGGAGTCGAACTCGGCGGGCCGGCCGGCGTCGGCGGCGAGGCCGCCCAGGCGCTCCCTGATCAGCTCGATGTTCGTGCGGCGCTGGTCGAACGGCTCGTCCTGGGCCACGTTCTGCGAGAAGAGGCGTGCCGCCACGGTGTCGTCCCAGGACTCCAGCAGCGTCATCACGTCCCGGCGCGCGGCGATCGTCTCCGGCCAGGGCTCGCCTGGCGCCGGCGCCGGGCCCCTGACCGTCGCCGTCCGGGCCGTCGCCGTCCGGGCCGTCGCCGTGGTTCCCGCCCCCGTGGGTCCTGCCCGCGTGCCGGAGCCGGAACGTGACGCGCTGGCCGTCCCGGCCCGGCGCAGCAGCGTGTCCAGCATCCGGGCAGCCAGCGCTCCCGCGGGCGCATACGTGCCGTTGGCGAGCACGACCACCCCGAGGCCGGTGCCCGGATGCCAGCGCATCTGGCTGCCGAAGCCCGGATACCCGCCGCTGTGCTGGACGATCCGCCCGTGCGCGGCGTCGTCCACAATGAACAAGCCGAAGCCGTAACTGACCGGCCCGCCGAAGGCCCCTCCGGGTGCCAGCCCCGGGCGGTATCCCTCGACCGCCACCTGCGGCAGCTGCATCTCGCGCCGCGTTGCCCGCGACAGCGGATGCGCTGCGCCCGCGTCCTCGTCTGCGGGCGGGAACGCCGCCGCGAACCCGGACACCCACCTTGCCAGGTCGCTCACGCAGCTGAACACGCCGCCCATCGGGGCGAACGCGCCGAGCGGGTCTGGGTCGAGAGTCACCCAGCCGCTCCCGCGCCGCTGGAACCCGCACGCCAGGTCGCCCGGCGGGAAGTCGCGAGCCTCGAAACCGGTGCGGTGCATGCCGAGCGGGCGCAGCAGGGCCTTGCTGACGTAGTCGTGGTAGGCCTGGCCGGAAGCGGAGGCGATCACCCGGCCGAGGATGGCGTAGCCGAGATTGGAGTACTCGAACCTGGTACCAGGGGCCCAGGCGCACCTCGGGCCCGCGGCCAGCAGCGCGGAGAACTCTGGCAGGGGCAGCCCCTGCTGCCGGTCCCCCCACGGGTCGTCGGTGGGGAAGCCCGCCGTCATCGTCAGCAGGTGCCGGATCGTGATCGGCGGCGAGTCCGCCGTCGCCGGCCGCAGCCCGCCGAGCTCGGGCACGAAGTCAGCGGCTGGCTGGTCGAGAGCCAGGGCACCGCCGTCGCGCAGTGCCAGCACCGCCGCGGCGGTGAAGCTCTTGGTCATCGAGGCGATCCGGAAGACCGTGCCGCCATCGGGCGGGCCCAGGCCAGCCCGCCGCTCGCCCATGCCCCTGGAATGCACAAGCTGGCCGCCGGCCACCACGCCATAGGCCAGCCCGGGCTGATCGCCGTGCGCATGGTGGGCGTCAGCCAGCGCATCCGCTGCCGCCAGGGCGTCCGGCGGGATCGGTTCGGCCATCGTACCTCCGGGTCGGGTACCGCGAGCGATTCCGGCAGGGCGCTCGCAGCACCGAGCACAGTAGCCGATCGCGACCGGCGGCCCGGTATCGGTCTCCGGCCAGGCCCCCGCTGCGCTCCCGGCAGCAGGCCCGCTGCCCGGCGGGAGCCCGCTGTGGCTCCGCGGCAGGGGCCTGCTGTCGCTGGCTGTGGGCAAGCCTGTGGACAGTGCGGTGGACACAGCAGAGGGAGCGGGGGATAAATGCCACCTTCCGGGGGACAACCTCCCGGTACTACAGTCCCGGTTTGTGATGTAGCGCCTGGGTGATCATGGTCTGGCGGGCCGTGCCTGACCCCGCCGCAGGCGGCAGGACGGCCACCTGGATGATCATGCTTTGTGAGAAGACAAGATCAGCAG